>Ga0189285_100012_pt1 | contig 370363 bp, 311 predicted proteins | sample GEYOminimetaG_FD_130315 | JGI IMG/M metagenome (GOLD analysis project Ga0189285, IMG submission 130315) | Marine microbial communities from the Costa Rica Dome - GEYO mini metaG | ecosystem: Environmental > Aquatic > Marine > Oceanic > Photic zone | place: Costa Rica: the Eastern Pacific...
GAGAAGGAGTATGGATCTTTTCATGCTGGTTCAATTGAGAATTTTAAACTAAGCAATTCTTTAGATTCCGTGAAACAAATCAATGCTCAGCCGACTGCAATCCAATGGACAACGTTTGCAATGCCTTATCAATGGTAGTCTTCAGGATTGAATTTTATGATTGTTGGTAAAATAGGCCCTCATTTTCTTAGCCCCGAAACTTAGGGGCTAACACCAGACTGGGTTCATTTAGTTTTGGATTAAATATATCCAATACTCCGATATGGTTTGGTGGAAATATTGTGGGCTCATACTTGATACCAAGATTTTGATGAACTTGGCTAAATTTGTTGAATATAATTATGAAAAAGGTTATTCTAGATAGAATTGAAATTGGTTTGAATTCCAAATATATCGAACAATTCAAAGTAGAATTTATCGATTCTGTGGAAGGTATATCAGTGCCATATGGGAATCACTACCAAGCAAAGATTCATTCAAATGGAGAAGTAAATGTGACGGGCGGAAGGACAGGAGCGCTTTACGTTGGATTCAATGGGGAATTGACCAAGATTGAAGGTGCACATTATACTCTTAAGGGAGACTTTGTAACAGGACATTACCTCTTATTTGCAACTATTGCACCCATACCATTCTTGCTTTTTTTTAGCTTTCTATACGTGGAGTCTCCTGAATTTGAATCATCGTTTAATTTAATTGTATTGGTATTGAGTACTTTGATTTATTTGTTCAATGTTCTAATAGTTTTTCAAAGAAAGTTGACCCTCATGAAGACTATAATAGCAAGCACTTCTAAGTATGAGATATGAAATGGTTTCATCGAACTAAATATTTATATGGCTTCTCTGAAACCCTATTGGTCTTAGCCAAGAAGGATTGGGGCTTAGACTATAATGGTTCTCCTAGAGTAGTAAAAAAGAAGGGAATCTGATGAAAGAGATTTATATTATTCTTCTTGGATTAAATAATGTTCTAGTCTTCATTTATTTATTAAGGGTTAATCCATTAATAGATTTAAAAAATGCTGAGTTGAACTGGAGTAAGATTAACATCAACTTCGTGCTCAAGTATAGTGCTGCAACTGTATCAATCCTTCTTCTTATATTTTTACTATTTAATATACCAACAGATTTCGACTTATTCATTCAAGTAGTTTTGTACTTTTTTTCTGGAGCTATTGGTAATCTTTTTATGGCTTATGGACCTAAATGGTCAAAAGCACAACTAGATATGTCAATTTCTCTGAGTAAGTACTTGTATAGATTTATGAACGTTTTCACAAGGATATTAAGGGTGTTTACTGTTATCCTAATAACTGCGCGTCAATATGCATTATTTTATCCTGTTGAATACTAAAGAAAGAAGAGCAAACCTGACTTTTAAATGAGTATGTAGATAGTATACAACGCCACTGGTCTTAACGTTTCATTGAGACCAGACTAGGTTAACGATTTTTGGCGAAATATTGACAATCTTCATTGGTGGCTTGGCAATAATTAACTTCAAATGGTTGAATATAAAGTAACTCTTGGTACACAGTTGAAAAATTCATGGACCCTTATAATCTATGCAATTGTAGCTATTTTATTACCGATTTACATGGTAAATAAATATGGGCCAGAACATAAATTCACATTCATACTATTGGGTATTGGCTTCTTTACGCTGTTTTTAATTCCTACTCTTCTTATTCATTTGAATTACTATTTTCTCAATCGATATGATAGGTTGATTTTTGATGAATCAATTAACAAGTTTACGATCCTTAGCAAGAACAAAAGGCAGGAGTTTTTCATAGAAGATATAATTATAGTTCGTCAATATAAGTCACATCCCTTCGCTGAAAACAGGTCACATTGGCTGCCATGGGATAGCTACAATCACACTTTAATTGAACTTAGAGATAAAGATGTTGTAGTGGTGACGAGTTTACTTGTTCCTCAATTGGTCTTACCGGTCGAAAAAGAGAGAATAGTTCTTAAGAAGACTTGGTTTCAACTCGCTCCGAGGATGAGAAAAGCATAAGGGAAAATAAACCCCACTGGTCTTAGCATCTCAGTGAAATGGTAATTCAACACACTTTTGTGCTGTTAAGTGTCTTATTCGAAGCTAAAGCCAAAAGTCAAGTGCTTATGCAATAAGAAAGTCGATGATTTTATCGACAATTGAAGCGGCTATCCATGTCAGGAATGGAATGATGAGATAGAAAACAAACCTTGATGCAGTCGGGATATTTACGGGTATTTCAAAAGTATTGGCAATCAGTTTCTTGTAGGTCATTAAATCTACCACATTGATGTTGTCAAGGTTGTTGCCAATGCGGGTCTGTTTCAATGCTTCTTTATCACCATCAATGGCTTTATCCAATAATTTGATCTCTGATTCTTTAGCCAATCCAATGCGCTTTCTGAGTCCTTTGAGCGGTGTCAAGAGCATCCAGAAGATTGTTGGAATCAATGCGATTATCGCAGGGTTAGCGATGTCTGAAATGTTTATGCCTTGCAGAAAAAGGAGTGAATAAGTCCCCATAAAAGCCAAAATGCTTAAAACGCCAGCGCTGGTTAAGGGCATAAACTTATCAAGGTTGATCAAGTCTATTTCGATTGATTTCGATAGAATATTCATCTTGGTCATGTTGCGAATGAAAGTGCTCGCTGCTTGCCAAATGACCCACCAAAGTATAATGACACTCAAACCTCTAAAGGTGTAATAGATTGGGAAATCTAATGTACCATTGAATAGAAATCGAAAGACAGCCAGGTAGGAGTGAAGCGCACCAATTCCCAAAGAAAATAGCGTCTCCTGCCAAGCCAGTTTTTGATCTTGAAAATAAAGCCTTGCCGCTTCCTTTTCTTCTTCGCTGAGGGTAGCATGTTTTAAAAGCTTCTCATAACCCCTTGAATGGCTGTTTTGAATGATTCTGGTGATAAAGACCAAGTAACCTATAGTAAAAGTAAAATAGGCTGAGTTGGTCATGTTACCAATGTCAATCTTTAGCTTTTCGACATAAAGAATTCCTATTTGAAGAAGAAGTAGTAAAACTATGATAAGCAGACCCGATACTACAGGAGGGAGTTTATTGGATGAGAGTTTTAGTAAAACAGGCTCCTTCTTTATCGGCATATTCTAATATATAGAAATTATAAGTTTAGTAGTTGTTATTTCTGCCGACCTTGTATTTTAGGATATCAATCCTAAAACTATGAAGAACCTACTCATTGCTATTTGTCTAGTGAGCGTGGCGGCTCTAGGTCATGCACAAACAAATGACCTGCATATACTATCAATGAAAGAGCGAGCAGCTACTATCAATCGACTTTTAGAAGACAAAGTGCAGAATTATTTGCCCGAGATCATGCGAAGAGAAGGCATCGACATGTGGGTAGTTATCTCTCGAGAGTACAATGAAGATCCAGTCATTAAAACGCTCTTGCCGGCAGAATGGCTTGCCGCGAGAAGAAGAACAATGCTCGTTTTCTTTGATAAAGGAGAAGAAGGAATAGAAACGCTAGCAGTGGCCAGATACGATGTGGGTTCTATATTCAAAAGTGCATGGGATAAGGAAAAACAGCCTGATCAATGGGCGCGTTTGGCTGAGGTAATTCGAGAAAGAAATCCTAAAAAGATTGGTGTAAACAAATCGGAGTACTTTGGTTTGGCAGATGGTATTGTAGCTACAGATTATGAGGCCTTTACCAATGCACTTGACAAGCAAGACAGGAAAAAGGTCGTTTCAGCAGAGAAACTTGCTATTGGTTGGTTAGAGACACGAACAGCTGCAGAAATGGCTATCTATCCCCACATTGTCAAAATTGGTCATCAAATCATTGCTGAAGCCTTTTCATCAAAAGTAATCACCCCAGGTGTGACGACTACCAATGATGTCCAGTGGTGGATTAGAGAAAAAATTAGAGAATTAAACCTAGTGGCCTGGTTCCACCCATCGGTTGACGTGCAGAGAGCAGATACAGCAGAAGGTCTTTATGCTTTCTCTGGAAGACCAAAAGAAAATGTAATAATGCCTGGTGATCTTCTTCATTGCGATGTAGGGATCACTTATTTGAGGTTAAATACAGATCAGCAGCAACATTTTTATGTATTGAAACCAGGTGAGACGGATGTGCCTGCTTATCTGCAGGAGGCATATAAAAAAGGAAACAGGCTACAAGATATCTTTACAGGTAACTTTAAAGAAGGAAGAACGGGTAATGAGGTATTGAAAATGAGTCGTGAACAAGCCATTGCTGAGGGTATTAAGCCATCAATCTATTCTCATCCTATTGGTTACCATGGACATGCTGCAGGAACTACACTCGGTATGTGGGATGCTCAGGGTGGTGTCCCTGTTACAGGTGATTATCCGCTGCACTTGAATACGGCTTATTCCATCGAACTAAATGCAACGGTCAATTTAAAGGAGTGGGGTAAGGACATTAGGATCATGCTAGAAGAGGAAGCATTCTTTGATGAATCAGGTGTCTGGTATATGGATGGACGTCAGAAAGCTATTCAAATCGTGAAATAATAGCTTATATTGATACAATGAAGAGCTTCATTGTTCTTGTTATAGCCCTTCTTGTTGTCAATAGTGATAAGAGTAGAAGTGAGCAAGTTTCAACTAATGAGTTGAGTGGAAATTGGGACTTCTATTGGAAAGAGTTAATCATAGATCCTGACGAAGCCGCAAATACACCAATTCAAGTTGTTGTTCCAGCGGATTGGCAATCATATGATATTGAAGGAATTAGTCAATTTGGATATGCCACGTACATCAAAAACATTCATATTGTTAATGATGGTAAGGTAGGAATTAAAATCGACCACGTGTTTTCTGCCTATGAGCTATTTGTCAACGGACGTCAGCTTTATGCTTCAGGAAAAGTAGGAGTCTCTAAAGAAGACTATGAACCTTACCGAGAACCGAGGATCATCAATATTCCTATGGACTTAGGCGATGACCTCACTATCGTTTTACAGGCGGCTAATTATGATCACCTAAATTCCGGCTTTTACTATGAACCTTCAATTGGTGATTATGAGACACTCTCAAGGGACCTTAAGGCTAGGCAAGGAGTGAGTCTATTTTTAGCAGGTGGTTTTTTCATCACAGGCTTCATTCTCTTCGGTTTTTCTTTGGCAAGTCGACAGTTAGAACTACAAGTTTTCTTTTACTCTTTGTTTTCTCTGAGCCTTGTCTATCGCATGATTGGATCGAGCCCTTATCCGCTACATGCGCTCTTTAGTTCTTATGATTTCTACGTGGCGACTAGATTCGAATACCTTGCCATTCACACAGCGGCATTGTTTGGTGGTTTGTTCATTTTTCAAACTTTCAGACGGCAGGCAATAGGATTGCTCACAAGGCTGTTTTACATAGGTTGTGGTATTAGCGCTACGGTTGTGCTGTTTGCTGGTCCCGCTGTTTATACCGCTACCCTTAAATACTTTCTATTCTTTATCCTCTTTTACGTGCTGGTCTTTGTTTACACCATTGTGAAGGCTAAGATTCAAAAGGAACCAAGCTCCAACTACTTGGTCTTTGCTTTAATCATTGTATTCGTTTGGACACTTTTTCAAGTCATTACTTTTATGGGTATTGGTACTATTCCATTTTGGATCAATGTCGTTTTGGTATCTGCCATGATCGTACTCTGTAATGTGGCGTTATTTGAGACTTTCATCAAAAGAATTGCATGGTTCAAAGAGCAAGAGGGGCAATTGGAACTTGCGAATGGTAAGAATATTATGATGTCTTTGATTTCTCACGAGATCAAAGTTCCCGTTGCATCATTGCAAATGAATTTAGCCATGCTGAAGGAGTCTTCAACAAATCAGGCACTCTTCGATAAAATCAAGGCTAAGACGCTCAATGGAGCAACTCAATCGGTGGAATCAATTAAGTCAATGCTGAATGACTTTTTGTTTTTCATGTCGCAAGAAGGTGAAAGAGCTATAGAGGCAATGTCTATTAGAGCTGTTGTTAACCTACTAAAGAATGAGTTTGATGGTGAAATTGAGGTGCATGGTGAAGAAGGTTTTCAGTTTTCTTCTCACTTGGTTACACTGTCATATGTGGTCAGAACGCTCGTGAATAATGCGTATAAGCACACGAATGACGAGGCGAGACCACCAGAAATACATATCAATACAAAGGGTAAGTATGGAACAATTGAGGTTAGAGATTTCGGAGATGGCATAAGTCAAGAGGCTCTAGAAAAGCTAGGTAAAGTGAACAAAGGCGTTTCAGATTCATTAGAAGTAGAGGGAATGGGGTTCTATTTGGCCAACGAATTGGCCAATAAGCTTGGTCATAGTTTGAAAATAGAACAGAATGAATTCGGTGGTACAAGTGCATTTGTAATTTTGAGTAATGGTTAGGATATTAATTGTAGATGATGTGCTTTCAGTAAGAGACACGATGAAAGACTTTCTTGAATTCTTTGTTGAAGAGATTGATGTCCAGATGGCTCGAAATGGTTCTGAAGCGATAGAAAAAGTGAAAGAGAATGTCTTCAATATTCTCATCAGTGATCAAAATATGCCTGATATGAAAGGCTCAGAATTCATAGAAGCAACCATAGATAAACTTCGGGCCGATAAAACAGAGATCTACATATATAGTGGAGAATTGAAGGAAGAATTATCTATAGATTTTAAAGATTATGGAGAGGTGCAGGTGATTGATAAATTTGAGTCACCAATGTTTTTTAAAGATATTTTGGAACGATACGATAGCAAGAAATAGTTTTTAATGTTTTATTCATATTTCAACCTTAGCCATGCCATCTCAATCTCGAGATTTCTATAACTATTTTTCTCAGAACCTCATAAGAGGGTTCATTTACTTGGCTATACTTATTACTGCGCTAATCCTGGCCAAAAAGTACTTTACATCACAATATGATGCGATAGAACATTGGGTGTCTGATGACTACTGGCTCATGTTCTTGATCTTTCTGGTCAGCGAAATCTTTGTAGGTATTTTACCACCAGAGCTCTTTATGGCTTGGACCAAAGATGACCCTGCATTGCTATACGAATGGGTGATTATTGTCATGAGTATTCTTTCAATCGGAGCAGGCTGGATCAACTTTTATTTTGGTCATTTAATAAGTGAATGGAAACTCTTTCAACGATTCTTTGGGAAACGACTAATCAAGTATCGCCAACGATACGACCAGTATGGCGGGGGGATTATAGTTGTAGCAGCTCTTACTCCTTTACCTTTTGCATTAATAAGCTTAATAGCAGGCTCCTTTTCTTACCCAACACGCAAGTATCTTATCTATTCTTCTTTCAGAATACTAAGGTTTGTAGTGTATGGCTTTATCATCTGGAACCTTTCTAGTGTCTAACCATGCTCATCTATGATAAGCACTGGAAGCTTAGGGTGTAGAGCAAATTCTAGTGCATGGTCATGATTGAATTGTCGCCCAATCATGTTTTTTTCGCGTTTTATAAGGACTAAAAGGTCATTGTCACCTTTCAATTTCAAATAGTAATTAATGCCTTTTGAAATTGTCGACCTAAAGATGTGTTTGAAAGAATGCTTGACATCATCGCCAAAGAGGGAACTTTCTCTGTGCATTTCCATGACTTCATCTTCATTAAGGTGTCTCTTTTCAGTCCTAACGTGAGCGATCCGGACCTCTGCATCTCTAGTTTTTGCAATATCTACCAGTACGTCCAATGCATCATCATTCGGTATTGGCTTGAAGTCCGAGGCAAATAGTATCGTTTTAACGGGTTTATAAACGCATCCTTCTGGAATCAAAAGAGTGGGGATGTGTAGATGCCTTAAAAAGCGAGAAGCTTTTCCCTCGAAAAGTAATTTTTGGAGACCGTTTGTCTTTCTAACCCCAGCCATAACAACCAAGACATTGTGAGTTGAAATGAATTGTTGAATCTGCTCATCATAATCTCCGTTCCTCACTTCAACAGTGACATTGATTTCATGATAAGGCCGACTAATCACTTCGATCTCATTAACGAGTTCTTCTTTGAGTAACCCGAGCTTGTCTGAGCTCAAATTTTTCTCAGTTGCTCTAAAGCAGACGATGTCAAGTTTTCGAAATGCATTGGTTGCTTCTAATGCATATTTCAGTGCATCTCTAGATACTTGGTACTTACCGAATGGTATTAAAATCATGGGTTGCAAATTATATCTGTACGTTTATTACTGCAGGATAAGGTTCAGGTATGTTTTCTGGTGCATCGTCAATCATCTCTTTCATGTCTATTTCAATTCCGCGCGACATGGTTGTGATCGGAACATCGTTTGCCGATCCCTCAAATGGGTTTTCACCCACAGTTCCTATTCGCTGCATTGTGTTAAATACCCAAGAGACCATTGCTGAGAATGGAATCGCCAACCAAATAAAGTAGTCACCGATCAATGGATGTTGTTCGATTAATCGTGTTCCTATTTTTGCAAACTCAGGTACAATCCCAAAAGGCAATACAAAAATGAAAAAGTTGACGAAATCATATCCTAAAGTAGCATACTGTCTCGGGTACGGGAAGTTTTTAATTCTCTCTGATTTTCCTTGAAGCGTAAAAAATTCCTTGAGCACATTTTCTAGCTCTAAAAAAGAGAACTCCCAGATATGGCCACTTTCTTTTAATTTTCTAATGTGCTTGGACTGTAAGTTGAGCACGGCATTAGCTTTGTTCTTTTTTGACATTACATAGTCAAGCTCCTCTTTGCTTAAGTATTCCTTGAGACTATCCTCAATAGGTATATTGATCTCCGGAATATTGAACATGTCATACCATTCTCTGTTGGCTTTGCCATGTCTAAAAGTTTCCCAAGGACGTTCTTGCCGCAGTACATAACGCAAAGCCGTCATCCAGGCGATTTGCCTGTAAACCAATATTTTCTTCACATCATATAACTCTTGATTAGAAAGAGGGTGCTCAGACTTCTCATTGGTGACCATGTCGTTGACCATCATTGTCCATGTACGACAATTGTTAACGATGCCTCCCCAAATAATACGAGCTTCCCAAAGCCTGCCATAAGCAGCATTGTTCTGAAAACCAATGAGGAATGCAACAGCGGTACCTATAAGAGCAATAGGTGTCCAAGGAAGTTGTAGCCAAGTGAGTCCTAATAGCTCGAAAAGAATGGTGACAAGTGAAGCCCATACAATGAAAAACCTAGTTTCCCTTTTGGTCCACAAGGCCATTTCCTTGATGCTATATTTTTTACGTATGTACATATCATTGAATACTGTTCAAGTTGAAAATAAAAAAGCTTGAACAGAAAGCTGAGATTAATAGACATTTCTCAAGAAATATTATTTATTTCACTCTATAAGCTACTTATATGAGAATCAAATCACTTTTACTTTTACTTTCATTCGCTATTTTGTTTAGTGCCTGTACCTTACCAGCGAAGATTGTCAATACTTACAAAGAACCTGGATTAGTCATACATCCTGATGACATGGAGTTTATTCTTTTGGCAGTGATGACAAGGAATGAAAATCAACGTCAGCTGGCGGAAGATTATGCTGCAAAGCGACATCCCAAAATGATACAATCTTACAATTATTTCCCACTTGGAGCAGGTGTTACTGAGAGGACCAAAGCAAAGAGAATCATTAAAGACGAAGGTTTTGATGGTGTACTTGTGTTGAGATTGGTTGATGAGGACAACAAGATCATTTATGCTTCAGAAAAATTAGATCAAAGCTATTGGGATAATCATAATGGATTTTGGTCTGACTATTACGAACCTGGTTATTATACCATGGAGCAGAAGTACTACATCGAGGTTACGCTTTACCGAATGTCAGATGAAAAGTTGATCTGGTCAGGGTTATCTGATATTGTAGACCCAACAAGAGTAGACTTCGCTGTTGAAAGCGTTATAGATGCTACAATTAAAGAAATGAGAGCCGAGGGCTTTATAGAGTAATCGCTTTAAGACTGCTTAATTGCTTTTCTAACTAAGCGAATATGTTTTTACAGGTGCTTCCTGTATAGTTTGCCAACTTATTCTGTCATATGAAAAAATTACTATTCAATTCTTTTATCCTGCTTACCCTAATGGCCTGTGGGAGTAAAGAAGAAGCTGTTCAACAAGCGAAACCTCAGGTAAAGACTGTTGAAGTTTTTAAACAAGATGTTGTCATTGAAAAGGACTTTGTCGGACAAGTCTACGGTAAGGAGGATATTCCAATTTCTGCAAGGGTTGCCGGGTTTTTAGAAGGTATTCACTTTGAAGAAGGAGGTAAGGTTCAAAAAGGACAACTGCTTTATACAATCGATCAGCAATCTTTTAAAGCATCAGTAGCGGCTGCTGAAAGCCAATTGGCAGAGGCTCAGACCTTGCTAGTACTTGCTCAAAATGAACTGAACAGGATAGAGCCATTGGCCAAAAAGAATGCCGTAAGTCAGAGCGACTATGATGCTGCACTTGCAGAGAGAAATGCTCGCCAAGCTTCTGTAAAGGCTGCAGAATCCAAAGTTGAATTAGAAAAAATCAACCTGAGCTATACCCAAGTAAGATCTCCTGTAACGGGGATTATTGGTAAAACTGAGGCACAATTAGGAGAATATGTTGGTTCCTTCCCCAATGCGGTTACTTTGAATACAGTTTCAAATGTTGAATCAGTTGTTGTAGAATTCTTTATTACGGAACAAAACTACCTGCAAGCGGCAAGACAAGCTGTTGCTCGAGGAGAAATTGACGACGATGGGGTAATTGATGATGAAGAAATCAGAATTGCTCCTAAACTTATTCTTGCCGATGGTAGCATTTACAGTGAGACAGGTTCATTCAGCTTTATCAACAGACAGATTGACGCGGCAACAGGGTCAATTCTTATCCAAACTGAATTTCCAAACAGCAAACGCCTATTAAGACCTGGACAGTTTTCAAGGGTTAGAGTAGCCGTTTCGGTTCAAGAAGGGGCAGTTTTGATTCCTCAGCGTACCGTGCTAGAACTGCAAGGCTTATTCTTTGTATATGTTGTCAATGATCAAGGGGTTATTGAGCAACGCAAGATCACGAAGGGTGAAGATTATAGAGACTACGTTGTAGTTGAGGAAGGACTTAAAGGGGATGAAAGAATAGTAATTGAAGGTGCTCAATTCGTTAGAAATGGAGTGCCTGTTGATGCTACTGCAACTGAATTTGAATCTCAATACCAGGAGGGCCAATAATGGAGGATAAGAAACAAATCTTTTTTGTTCGAAGGCCGATTGTTGCCATGGTGATCGCCATTTTTATGGTGATAATCGGATCGGTATTTATAGGAGGCCTTCCTACGGAAATGTATCCAAACATTACTCCACCTGTTGTGCGGGTAAGTACTTCATTTACAGGGGCTAACGCTACAAATATTGAAGAATCAGTTGCTTCTCCTTTAGAGCAGCAGATCAATGGTGTGGAGAACATGATCTACATGAAGTCTACCAATGCAAATGACGGTACGCTAGCGATTGACATAACTTTTGACATTGGGACAGATCCAGACCTTAATACAGTATTTACACAAACAAGAGTATCCGCTGCTACTCCTAAATTACCAGAGGAGGTAAAAAGGCTTGGGGTAAAAACGGAGAAGTCGATGCCGAATATTTTGATGTTGGTGACACTGACATCTCCAAATGGAACCTATGATCAAAACTTCCTAGGTAACTATGGAATCATCAACATACAAGACGAACTAGCAAGGATCAAAGGAATTGGTCGTGTGCAAGTGATGGGCGCTAGTGAATATTCCATGAGAATATGGGTGAAGCCAGATATTCTAGCAGGTTTAGGATTAACTGTACCGGAGATCATCAATGCGATCAAACAGCAGAATTTAATTGCACCTGGTGGAAAATTTGGTGCTGAACCTGCACCCAAAGGAACGGAGTTTACTTATTCCGTTAGACTTCCTGACAGACTTGCAAATGAAGAAGAGTTTGGGAACATAGTAGTGAGAACCCAATCAGATGGCTCTCAAGTAAGAATTAGGGATGTTGCTAGGGTAGAGTTAGGTGTAGAAACGTACAACGCATTTACCAGGCTCAATGACCAGCCTTGTGCATTGATTTCCTTGTATCAAACGCCTGGATCTAATGCCGTTGCACTGTCTCAACAAATCATAGCACGGATGGATGAGATCGCAAAGACTTTTCCTGATGATGTTGCCTACGAGATTTCTTTAGATACTAGTCAGCCGATTGTTGCAGGTATAAATGAGATCATTGAAACACTCATCATTGCACTCGCATTGGTGATCTTTGTTGTTTATATATTCATTCAAGATTGGAGAGCAACACTCATTCCGACCTTAGCCATACCAGTTTCATTGGTCGCTGCCTTTGCTCTATTCCCAGTTCTAGGCTTTACGATCAATACACTTTCACTATTAGGGCTTGTACTCGCTATTGGTATTGTAGTTGATGACGCAATTGTTGTGGTTGAAGCCGTTCAGGTGAACATGGAGAAAGGCATGAATGCCAAAGATGCTACTTCAGCAGCCATGAGAGAAGTGACTGGACCTGTTATTGCGACAACTTTAGTGTTGGTTGCTGTATTTATTCCTGTTGCTGCAATGGCTGGAATCACAGGTCTACTTTATCAGCAGTTTGCGATTACTATTGTGGTATCTGTGATCTTTAGCTCGATCAATGCATTGTCATTATCTCCAGCACTATGTTCTGTATTGCTAAAGCCAAAAACAGAATCAAAAGGTCTTCTTGGGAAATTCTTTACTGGATTCAACAACTGGTTCGATCGATCAGCTGATTCCTATACTGGAGTCGCCAAAGTGATTGCTAGCAAGTTCAAACGCGGATTTATTTACATCTTAGTCTTCGGGGTTGGTGCAGGTATATTTGCTTCAAAGGTCCCTGGTGGGTTTATGCCAGAAGAGGATCAAGGTTACTTTTTTGTGAACGTACAGCTTCCAAATGCTTCTTCGCTTCAGCGATCGGATGAGGTAATGAAAGAAATTGAGGAGCTTTTAAAGCCTATGGAGGAAATAGAGTATGTGACTAACATTACTGGTTTCTCACTGCTGTCTGGTGCATTTGTACCTAATACAGGTTTTATGTTCATCTCTCTTAAAGATTGGGCAGAAAGAGAAAAAACTGCTGCTGACCTTACGGCTGAACTCAATATGAAATTGAGGAGCAATATCAAGGCAGCAATATCCTTTGCCTTCGGTCCTCCGGCAATTCCGGGCTTAGGTAATGGATCTGGTTTTAGTATCATGTTGCAAGACAGATCAGGCCAAAGTCCTCAGTACTTACAGGAGGAAACTCAGAAGTTCATTCAGGCGGCTCGAGCAAGACCTGAAATTGGATCAGCCAATACCACATTCCAAGCGCAAGTTCCTCAGCGCTTTATGGATATTGATACAGATAAGATTTTAAAATCGGGTGTTGAGCTGAATGATGTCTATAATGCCTTTGCTGCATTTTTGGGAGGTGCTTATGTGAATGACTTTAACCGCTTTGGAAGGCTTTACAAAGCCTATGTACAGGCAGAGCCTGAGTATAGGCAGGATGCTAGTGGCTTGGATATGTTCTATGTAAAGAATAAGGATGGTAATTCAGTACCTGTCTCAACGTTTGTTACAGTTAGAGAGACTTATGGCCCTGATTACACCAACCGATTCAACCTTTACAGGTCAGCTGAGGTTACAGGTGCACCAGCGGATGGTTATTCTTCCGGAGATGCATTGAATGCCTTGGAGGAAGTTGCCAATGAGGTATTGCCTCAGGGGATGGGTTTCTCATGGAACGCAATGAGTTTCCAAGAAAAGAAGGCTTCTGGACAGTTAGCCGTTATTTTCTCATTTTCTCTATTATTCGTGTTTTTGATCTTAGCCGCGCAATATGAGAGTTGGTCTATGCCGTTTTCAATCTTGCTCGGTACACCATTTGCTTTATTTGGGGCATTCCTATTCCTTTTCTTGGCAAGACTTGTCAGCGAGAGTTACTTGAATAATGTCTTTACACAGATATCTCTTGTTATGCTTATTGCCATGGCAGCAAAAAATGCAATTCTGATTGTGGAGTTCGCCAAATTGAAATTTGATGAAGGTCTAGGCTTATTTGATGCCGCAATTGCCGCAGCTAAGCTTAGGTTTAGACCAATTCTGATGACGGCATTCTCATTCATCCTCGGTATCCTGCCTCTTATTTTTGCGTCAGGATCAGGAGCAGAGGCAAGAAAAGTGATGGGAGTGACGCTTCTAGGTGGAATGTCAATCGCAACCTTCTTAGGAGTGTTCTTGTATCCATTGTTGTTCGTACTTATTGGTACAATAGCGGGATACGAGAAAAAGCGAGACAAAGAACAACAGCTAGCGGAAGGAGGTGCGTTATGAAAAAGGTAATTCTTCCAGCGTTTCTGATCACCATAGTGATCTCTTCATGTAAGATGGGAGAGAATTATAATGGCGTTACCTACACAGCACCAGAAACTTATCGTACTTATGACTCGACTGTCGTTCGCGACACAGTTCAGTTCAAAAGCGACACCTTGGCAATTGATTCACTTTCGGGGCTTAATTGGTTTGAGCTTTTCAAAGATGAAGTTTTGGATACATTAATTGCACGTGGACTAGAAAAGAACCAAGACCTAGCCATAGCAGCAGAAAATGTGCTTCAAGCTCAGTTGGCACTAAAGAACCAAAGAGTTCAGATAAGACCAACACTTAGTTATAGTGGTGCAGTTAGTCGAGGTAATTATGGTGGCTTTGCACTACCAAATGAAGTGACATCTTATAATGGAATCGGAAATCTCAGTTGGGAAATTGATTTCTGGGGTAAATTCAGAAGACTCACTGAAGCTGCCCAAGCTAGGTTTTTGCAAACTGAAGAAGGCTATAGAGCGGCAAAGATCAGTTTAATAGAAACAATAGCTGCAGCATACTTCGACTATTTGGAATATAATGCTAGGTTAAGGGTTTCTGAACAAACGCTCGCCTTGCGAGATAGCTCATTACGATTGATCCAAGATAAATTTGATGGTGGAATTGTACCTGAGATTGACTTAAATCAAGCGCAAATTCAAAGAGCCATTGCGGCCGCTAGTATTCCGCTTGTTGAAAGAACAATTGTTCAAACAGAAAACCTGATCAGTATTCTTACAGGTGTTTACCCACAGAAAGTTGAAAAAGGAAAAACACTTTACGAGCAAGACACCGTATTCAATATTCCAGCTGGTTTACCTAGTGATCTTTTGAAAAGAAGACCGGATATTGTTAGCGCTGAACAAGAAGTTGTAGCTACAAATGCAGAAGTTGGTGTGGCTATAGCAAATCGATTCCCTAATATCAGCTTAACTGGGACACTGGGTGTGGCAACAACTGCTTTGACAGGAAGCACGGAGGCCAATACAGCCTGGAATATTAGTGGTGGTATTACTGGCCCCTTATTCTTCTGGAATACGCTCAAACGAAATGTTGATATTGCGAAAAGTCAAAATAAGCAAGCCATACTGAATTATGAGGCTACGGTTTTGAATGCGTTGAGAGAAGTAGAAGATAATTTAATTGCTATTGAGACATTAAAACGAGAGCTTATTTACAGACAAGATCATGTTACGGCTGCCGTTAGAGCGCAAGAGCTCTCAAAAGATCGATATGATCAAGGGGTTACGAGTTACTTAGAGTACCTTGAATCTCAGAGGCAGGCCTTTGAAGCTCAGCAAAACTATGCGGGGACGAAGGCTCAATTATTAAGGTCATATTCGCAATTGTATAAAGTACTGGGTGGTGGGTGGACCTTTGAGCAATAAGTAACGTTAAGAAAAAGAGATACCTATAAATATTAAATATGAAAGTTAAAATTGCATTGTTATTACTCTCCATGCTATTTCTCTATGGTTGTTATACACCAAAGGAGGATGTGTTTGTTGAAGATTTAGACTTGGTAGTGGTTGATTATGATGATCAATTTGACTTTACTGCTCCGCAAACCTTTTTTATGCCTGACTCAATCAGTCGTGTACAGGATACCGATGATGATGATAATGTAGGACAATATGATGATGAGATCCTAGATGAGATCAGAGCCAACATGCTGGCCAAAGGGTTTACGGAAGTTGATGATGCAAATGTCGAAGATGCAGATGTTGTTCTACTTATCAGTGCTGTAAGGACGAATACCTACATTGTTAGCGATCCTTGTTTTTGGGGATGTTGGGGATGGTACCCATGGCCTCCAGGTTGGGGTTGGGGACCGGGCTGGGGATGGCCTTATCCACCAGTAGTAGTAGGCGCTTACAGCAAAGGGACAATTTTTATGAATATGATCGATCCTAATGCTCCGAGCCAAGGACAGCAGTTAGACCAAGTTTGGCTAGGTGCCGTAAATGGACTGCTTGAAGGAAGCGATCAAAGTATTCTTAGAAGAGTCAATTCCTTGATCGACAGGGCTTTCGAACTTTCACCATACCTAAACAGATAAGCACAGGACTATGAAAAAGACATTATTTATTTTAATTGCCTTGGTTACTGTGAGTATGACTTCGAATGCGCAGGACCGCTTTGCAAAGCTAAGTTGGGAAATAAGTATGCCATTAGGAGATCTTAGTGATTTCCTTGTAAATGAGGACGTTACTTTAGGAGGTATTTCTTATGACTACAGAAAGATCGTTTCCGACAATTTTACGGTTGGTGGTAATGTGTCTTGGCATTTCTTCAACGGTTCTACTAGAGAAGACTTAGTAAATGGAACCACTACGGTTTCTGGTCTAAGACAATTCTATTTCAATGCATTGCCAATCATGGTAAATGGCCATTATTACTTTGATATCGGAGATTCACAACTATATCTGGGGACAGGTATTGGGGGCGTATGGACTCTTCAAAGGACAGATATCGGTTCCTACTTTACTGATAATGACAATTTCCACTTTGGTGTAATGCCTGAGATCGGTTTTAACATCCCAGTTTCATTTACTTCGAACATTACCATTTCAGCAAAATACAATATGGCATTCGGTACAAGTGATAGCATTGACTATACGTACATGTCATTTGGAGTAGGTTGGTCAAGTTGGTGGTAGCCAGTGAGTTTAAAAGAATTAAAAGGGAGCTAATGCTCCTTTTTTTATGCTTTGAGAGATCTCAAATGAAATAAAGCGACTTATTATATGGTCCAGAATAGAATTAAACGAGGAATAATTTTTAACTTATTCAGATACAAATACTACTTTTTATGAAAACCAAAATGATAATACTATTGCTACTAATCGGTTCTGTTGCTTACGGGCAAAGACGGAATAGAAGCAATCAAGACCAAAAACCAAACATACTGGTGATTTGGGGAGATGACATCGGGCGATCAAATATCAGTGCCTATACAATGGGTATGATGGGGTATAGAACTCCAAATATTGATCGAATAGCGAAAGAAGGGTTGATATTCACAGATTATTATGGTGAGCAGTCCTGTACGGCTGGTCGGTCTAGCTTCATTATGGGACAATCAGTATTCAGAACTGGCCTTTCAAAAGTAGGTTTACCAGGAGCAGACTTAGGTATGCGCGTTGAAGACCCAACTATCGCAGGTCTACTTAAAGATCAAGGCTATGCCACAGGTCAATTTGGAAAGAACCACCTTGGTGATAAGGATGAAATGCTTCCGACCAATCATGGATTCGATGAATTCTTAGGTAACCTGTACCACTTAAATGCAGAGGAAGAGCCTGAAAATGAGGATTATCCTGGCGATATGGTAATGGCAGATGGACAGACTTTCAGAGAGAAGTTTGGACCTAGAGGGGTTATTAAGTCTTCTGCAGATGGGCCAATTCAAGATACAGGGCCCTTGACTAAGAAAAGAATGGAGACTATTGATGATGAAACAGTTGCGGCTGCTTTAGAATTCATCAAACAGAAAGAGGCTGAAGGTACTCCATGGTTCGTATGGTGGAGTGGTACTAGAATGCACTTTAGAACACATGTTAAAGATGAGTTAAGAGGAATTTCTGGTCAAGATGAATATTCTGATGGCATGGTAGAACATGACATGCATATTGGTCAATTCCTTGATTTGCTAGACGAACTAGGCATTGCTGATAATACAATAGTTCACTACTCAACAGACAATGGTCCTCACTACAATACATGGCCTGATGCAGCATCGACACCATTCAGAGGTGAAAAGAACACCAACTGGGAAGGTGGCTGGAGAGTCCCTTCAATGGTAAGATGGCCTGGGGTTGTTGAACCTGGTTCTGTAAGTAATGGAGTTGTGCATCATATGGATTGGTTGCCTACTTATTTGGCGGCAGCTGGTAAAACTGATATCAAAGAAGATCTTCTTGACGGATATCATTCAAATGCCCTGAATAGAGATTATAAGATTCATCTGGATGGCTACAACATTATTGACCACTTGAAAGACCCACAAAATGTACCAAGTCCAAGACATGAGATATTCTACTTTACAGATGATGGTGATTTATCAGCATTGAGATATGATGACTGGAAGATGATATTTCTAGAGCAACGTACAGTAGGAACAATGAAAGTTTGGGCTGATCCATTTGTACCATTAAGGGTACCTTTGATCTTTAATCTGAGAAGAGATCCATATGAAAGAGCTCAGATTACTTCAAATACTTATTACGATTGGTTAATCGATAGGGTGTATTTGTTTCTTCCTGCCCAAAACTATGTAGGAAGCTTCCTTCAAACTTTTATTGAATATCCACCTAGACAGAAAGCAGCGAGTTTTTCTCTGGAACAGGTAATGGATAAGTTACAGAACAGTTCAGGTTCGAAATAAACTGAAGGGAGCAATTAGCTCCCTTTTTTATTTACCAATAATTAATCAATCGTCTATATCTTATTTAGACGCTCCAAGATTGGAGTAATCATTGAAAAGTTTATATCTTATTCTGATATAAACTATACTTTATATGAAAACCAAATTGATCATTTTTTTACTCCTAGTTTCGACCGTTGCCTTTGGGCAAAGGAGGAATAGAGGGGGACAAACTGAAAAACCCAATTTCCTGGTTATATGGGGAGATGACATTGGTTGGGGAAATATAAGCGCCTACAATCACGGAATGATGGGTTATAAAACACCCAACATTGATAGAATTGCTAAGGAAGGTGCCATGTTCACGGACTGGTATGCACAACAGTCATGTACTGCTGGTAGAGCAGCATTCATTTTGGGTCAGCACCCTTTCAGATCTGGATTATTAACAATCGGAATGCCTGGCTCCGAACAGGGGATCCAAGAAGGCCAGGCTACCATTGCAGAATTACTTAAGCCACACGGTTATGTATCTGGTCAATTCGGTAAGAATCACTTAGGAGATAGAGATGAGCATTTGCCTACTAATCATGGGTTTGATGAGTTCTTCGGTAACCTCTATCACTTAAATGCTGAAGAAGAGCCTGAAACATATTATTACCCTAAGGACCCTGATTTTCATGAGAAATATGGACCAAGAGGTGTACTGAAGTCAACAGCTGATGGCCCAATTCAAGATACGGGACCATTGACTAGAAAAAGAATGGAAACTGCTGATGAGGAGTTTACCAGTGCTGCAATTGCCTTCATAGAAAAAGCCCACAATGAAGGTAAGCCGTTTTTCGTTTGGCTCTCTGCCACCAGAATGCACGTCTGGACCCACTTAAAAGAAGAAAGTGAGGGGGTAACCGGAATTGGCTTATACCCTGATGGTATGGTCGAGCATGATAAGGCAATCGGACAGGTATTGGATAAACTCGAAGAACTCGGAATTATCGATAATACCATGATCATGTATTCTACTGATAATGGAGCTGAAAAATTCACTTGGCCTGATGGGGGTACTACACCTTTTGCAGGAGAAAAAGGAACTACTTGGGAAGGTGGTTTCAGGGTACCTGCAGCAATTCGTTGGCCAGGAGTTATCGAACCAGGAACTATATACAATGACATTTTCTCTCATGAGGATATGATGCCTACCATTCTTGCTGCCGCAGGATCTCCAAATATTAAGGAAGAGCTTCTCGTAGGCAAGAAAGTGGGAGAGAAGGACTTTAAAATCCATCTAGATGGATATAATATGCTGCCATACTTTAAAGGTGAGGTGGAAGAGTCTCCGCGTAAGGAAATATTCTATTTTGATGCAGGCGGTAACTTAAATGCTTTGAGGTTCAACAATTGGAAGTTGCACTTCACCCTGATGGAGGGAGCAATAAACGAGGCTTATCGAAAGAGCCCATCATGGCCAATTCTTATTAATTTAAGAGCGGATCCATATGAGGTAAGTTATAAATCAGCCCTTTACATACGATGGTTTGCAGACCAAATGTGGACTTTCGTGCCAGCACAGGATATTGTTGGAGAATTCTTAAAGACCTTCGTAGAGTTTCCTCCAGTTCAAGGGTCCTCACTTGGAATAGATAAAGTAGTTCAAAGTTTATCAGCGCATCCGAGAGGACAATAATTTTTAAGCCCTCTTAGGAGGGTTTTTTTATATTTTAACCAAACTATTATGAGCTTTAATAAAGACATAAAAACTGCCTATTCTAATTGGTATATATTCCTGGTATTAGGCTTAGTTTTCATTTTTTTCGGAATATATATATTCTCTAGCCCCTTGGAAACAATGTTAGCCTTAGGCTTGATCTTCGCCATAGGTATGATCATGGATGGTGTTGGGGATATCGTATTCTCCGTTAGAAACCGCGCAGCAATGAATGGCTGGGGTTGGCAACTTTCTATTGGTGTAATATCTACATTGATCGGTATAAGTTTAATTGGCCATCCGGATGTTTCAGTAATTGTGCTTCCGCTGTATGTCGGTTTTTGGATGTTGTTGAAGGGCCTACTTTTAGCTGGTATTGCTTTTGAGTTGAGGAATCAAGAAAACAACTTTTGGAGGTTGGTTATTGGCCTTGGCGGTCTCAATGGAATATTCGGTATTCTCTTGATTCTAAACCCAATTTTTGGTGCCACTTTGATTGCATCAATAGCAGGCTTAGGTATTATTTCTATTGGACTATCGCTTGTTTACGTTGGTTTCAGAGTGCGTAAGGTAATGCATGTTGCAGATGCCCAATTAGTGGAAGATACTCCTACAACCAATGAATAGATTATTCATTCTTCCGTTTGTTTTTCTTTTCGCGTGTAGTGATCTTCAAGAAGAAAAGAGTATTGATCCATTGCCATCTTGGAATGATGTGCAGAGTAAGCAAAATATTCTGGCCTTTGTTGAAGGCGCCACAGATAACTCTAAAACTACATTTATCCCTGTTGATGCACGAATAGCAACTTTTGACAATGATGGTACGCTTTGGTCAGAACAGCCATATTACTTCCAACTCTTCTTTGTTATAGATAGGATAAAAGCGGTTGCTGATCAGCATCCTGAGTGGAAGACTGAAGAACCTTACAAATCAATTTTGGATGACGATATCATGGGTGCTTTTGCTCAAGGAGAAAGTGCATTATTGAAGTTATTGATGGGAGCTGATGCGGACATACCAGTTGAGGAGTTTTATCAGATTGTTGAGACATGGATGTCAGATGCAAAGCACCCGCGTTTCGACAGAGCCTTTAATGAACTGATCTATCAACCCATGTTAGAACTGATGGACTATCTCCGAGCCAATGATTTTAAAGTATTTATTGTGTCAGGTGGGGAAATTGATTTTATGAGGCCATGGGTTACCGAAACTTATGGAGTTCCTGTCGATCAAGTAGTTGGTTCCAATAATAAAATGCAGTTTTCGAGTGAAGGAAATCAATATGATGTGGTTCGCATGCCTCAGTTAGAATTTCTGGATGATAAAGCAGGAAAGCCTATTGGGATTATGCGAAATATTGGTCGAAGACCCGTTTTTGCTGCTGGTAATTCAGATGGGGATTTAGCCATGTTACAATTTACTTCATCCAATACTTATGGATCATTTATGCTATATGTTCACCATACAGATGCTGAACGTGAATGGGCTTATGATAGAAAATCTGCAATAGGTAAACTAGACAAAGGACTTGATGAGGCCAATGCAAAAGGGTGGACGGTTGTCGATATGAAAGAGGATTGGAAAGTGATCTATCCCTTTGAAATGAACTAAAAAATGAGCAATACTTTAGAACAGATCAGACTGCTTGAATCAAGAATGAATACATCTATTCTGGGCCAAGAGAAAGTAGTTGAGAAAATATTGATGGTGCTGCTGGCAGATGGTAACCTTCTTTTGGAAGGACTTCCAGGCCTTGCAAAAACGAGAGCCATCAAAAGTTTATCCGAAGCCTTGGAGTGCGAATTGAGTAGAATCCAATTCACGCCAGATCTATTGCCCTCTGATATAACTGGTACTACGGTCTATCAACCTGACAATAAAGACAACCCATTTGTATTTGAACAGGGACCAATTTTTGCCAATTTAATATTAGCGGATGAGATCAATAGAGCGCCTGCAAAGGTGCAATCAGCTCTGCTTGAAGCGATGGAAGAGCGACAAGTATCTGTTGCTGGTTCTACCTATCCGATGGCTAAACTGTTCATGGTGATGGCTACACAGAACCCAGTTGAGCAAGAAGGAACTTATCCTTTACCAGAGGCTCAGTTGGACAGGTTCATCATGAAGGTTCAAATGGATTACCCAGACAAAGAAGCCGAAAAAGCTGTTCTTAGATTGGTACGTGAAGAAAGTAAGGCTTCTAAGAAAGATGGAACAGTAGTCTCTCAGGAGGCAATTTTTACTGCTAGAGAAGAGATCAAGAACGTAAAGGTTTCCGATGCTGCAGAGCAGTATATTATTGACTTGATCTCTGCGACTCGTTATCCGGCTGAGTTGAGTGAGCAACTCGCAAGTTGGATCAATTTTGGCGCGAGCCCAAGAGGTGCTATTTCACTAGATAAATCAGCAAGAGTTAAAGCATGGCTCGAATCACGAGATCACATCATCCCAGACGATATTCGTTATGTGGCGCATGATGTGCTTAGACATCGATTGATTTTAAGTTATGAAGCGAGTGCAGAAGGCATATCAGCAGATCAAGTAATTGATGAACTTTTGAAGTTGGTCATTGCTCCTTAAATGAATTCCGTTTCTATTGATATAGTCACTAACCTGCAGGAACTGCTTAAAATGGAATACCTTGTATTTCAAAGAAGGGTTGTTCCTAATAAACAAGTTCATTCAATTTTAGCAGGTAAAAATATTTCTAAACTTCGAGGTCGAGGGCTGGATTTTGAAGAAGTAAGAAGGTATGTGAATGGAGACGATATTCGAAACATAGATTGGAAAGTTACTGCTAGAACTCGCGTTACGCATACCAAAGTATTCACCGAAGAGAAGGAAAGGCCCGTTTTCACGATTGTAGATCAAAGTTCTAATATGTTCTTTGGTTCAAAACGATACACCAAAAGTGTTGTAGCCGCCCATGCCGCAGCGATAAGTGCGTTCAGGACTTTGAAAGTCGGTGATCGTTTTGGTGGAATCATCTTCAACGATGAAAATGAGATGTATATTCAGCCAAAGAGAAGTCGGGCTGCAGCATTGAGGTATTTGGAATGTGTTGTAGATTTTAATGCACAACTAGTCAGGAGAAAGTCCCTTACTATAAATACCGACCGTTTCAATGAAATTCTTAAAAGAACACAAGCCAGTATTACGCACGATTACGTAGTGACAATTATTTCAGATTTCACACAGATGAATGATGAAACGAAAAAGCACTTGATCAATTTATCCCATCGCAATGATGTGATTTTAGTTCAAGTTACCGACCCGTTTGAAACAGAAGCGCCTAATCAAAATGTGTTGATGAGTGATGGCAACTTACAACTTCAGTGGAAGAACAGTAGAGAATCTAAGGATCTGTTTAATGAGTATTTATCTCAATCTAAGGCTAGGATACAAGAGATGAGAAAATATGGTATTGTTAGTCTTAGTTTAGACACTTCTTCTGAAGTTTCAGAGCAACTAAAAGAAGTTTTTGGTAGATGATTCCTTACCAAGAAATAGCACTTGGAGACCCGATTTCTCCTAATCCAGTCACTTTTAGTTTTGATGCTATAGGCTGGACAATATTAGCTTATGGATTAATTCTGACCATTTTATTATTAGCCATTATTAAGGTTAGAATCTATAGAAGAAATGCTTACCGAAGAAATGCAATTGGACTAATTACGGGATATAGAGGGGGGTTAAGAGATAAGGCTAAATATTCAAATCAAATACTCAGAAGGGTAGCATTGGCAGTATTACCAAGAACTGATGTCTCTAAACCGTTAAAAGAGTTTTTACAGGTACTGAATAACAGGTTATCGAAACCAGTCTTTGAAGAGAGGGATATTCATCTATTTGAAACTTTGAATTATGGTGATGAAGGTAGTTTAAATGATACTGATTTAGAGGCCCATTTAGTAAAGGTTGAATATTGGATCAAACATCACAGGTAGATGGAAGCGCAAGATCTCAATTTTGAATTCGGATACCCTTGGGCTTTTATTTTGATAGCACTGCCAATCATAGTTTATCTACTACTTCCTGCATTAAAGAAGCGCAAGTCGTCACTCATGACCACACTTTTTCATCAATGGATCGCTGCAAGTGGAAGTAAGCCCAAAAAGGCAGCATGGGTCAGTAGGCGCAATGCCTTTAATTGGGTGCTTGTTTTGCTCTCATATTTATTAATTGTTGCAAGTTTAGCCTCCCCAAGGTTAGTCGGAAAACCAGAACTTCAAGTAAAAACAGCCAGAAGCTTTTTAGTAGTGACAGATATATCCTTCAGTATGGCTATAAAGGACTGGGTTAGAGATGGCGAAAGACTCAGTCGTTGGGAAGCTGTGAAAGGGTTATTGAAGCAATTCATCGATACGCGTGAGAGTGACAAGGTAGGTCTTATTTTTTTTGGAACTAATCCTTATTTACAAGCACCATTGACGACTGATCTAGATGTTATCCGTTGGATGCTTGATGAAACAGAGGTAGGCATGGCAGGTCAAACAACAGCTATCGGAGCTGCCATTGGCATGGGAACAGAGGTACTCAAGGCAGATACCTTAAAGAGTAAAGTGCTGCTGCTTTTGACTGATGGAGTAGACGCTGGCCAAAGTATTTCTCCTATGGATGCTGCGAATCTTGCCAAAACAGATAGTGTCACTATTTATACTTTGGGTATAGGAGACCCCAATGCACCAAATGCAGATCTTGATGAAGAAACACTCAAAGAAATCGCTGCCGCAACGGGTGGCCAATACTTGAGGGCGATCGATCAAGAAGCATTGAAAGAAGCTTATGATGCGCTTAATGAATTAGAACCAATTGAATATGAAGAAGAGAGTTATCAGCCCAAGACGCTGTTATTCTACTATCCATTATTTGGGGCATTGCTATTGATACTACTTCAACAGTTTGCGATGGCTGCATCGAGAGTTTTTAAAATGAAATTGACTGCATGAATACGCTCGAATTGTCAAATATCGATTGGTCAGCGTTTCATTTCATAAGGCCTCAAGCACTTTGGCTTATTCCCGTCTTCTTTGTCATCTGTGCATTGATTTGGTACAGCAATAGAGAAGAAGGGAAATGGAAAAAGCTCATTGCAAGGCATTTGAGACCCTTTCTATTTACTAAGTCTAGTTCCTCTTCTATTTGGTTGCCATTAATATCTTTCTTATTCGCTGGTATTCTAGGTGCTTTATCCTTAGCAGGTCCAACTTGGAAGATGGTTGAAAGGCCTGGCGTTGAAACCAGTGCAAACATGGTAATTCTTCTTGATGCTTCTTGGTCGATGATGGTAGAAGATGTACAGCCTAACCGACTTGAAAGAGCAAAACTCAAGATCAATGATTTAATAGATGCTAATCCGGGTTCAGGTCTTAGTCTATATGTATACGCAGGTACTACCCATGCGGTAATGCCGAATACCTCTGATTATTCGCTGATCAGAAAGAATACTGAGTATTTGACTTCTGGTATGATGCCGGTACTTGGGAGCGACCTTTCTGAGGCACTGGTGGTTATGGACTCCGTTTTTAACCGATTCGATGCACCTAGTACTTTGTTATTGATCACAGATGAGATCTCGGAAATTGATCAACCTGCTCTGGAGAGTTTTATTTCAACAAGTGCTCATCGGGTAGAACTTTTGACCATGGCAACATTTGAAGGAGGAATAGTACCAGGATTTAGTCCTAATACAGTGTTAAAAGACGAAGAAGGGAATGCGTTGGTGTCCTTACCAAATCAAAATGTGATCGCAGCTCTTGGTGTTAACGACAGGTTCTTTAACAACCAGCTTACACTAGATAAGTCCGATGTCGAGGGAATTGCCGAGCGCATGAGACAAAATTTGGTTTTTCAATTGGAAGGTGAAGAAGTTGAGAATGAATGGATGGATGCAGGACCATTCTTATTGATTCCTTTGGCACTTTTGATGTTGTTGTTTTTTAGGAAAGGTTATATGATCTATTGGTGCCTTTTTATTGGCTGCTTTATAATGGCCTGCTCTCCAGACAGTAAGTACGCTCATTTGTGGTATTCAAATGATTATAGAGGACAACTACTTGAAGCCGATTCGCTTTATTTTGATGCTGCTGAAGCTTATGACGATCTACAAAGGAAAGCAATAGCCTATTTCAAAGCAGGCGATTTTGAAGCCTCAGCAAGTCTATTTGAGCAAGATTCATCTGAAATTGGTAAGTATAACTATGGATTAGCATTAACAGGAATGGGCAGATACGATGAAGCACAAGAGGTTTTTGAAGGACTTCATGATTCTCAAAAAGAGAATTTGCCGGTTGATCAAATGCTGCAAATGATCAGGGACGAAAGGAGTCTGTCAGACTCTATCAATAGGTTTGATCCTACGGAGGTGCTTGAACAGAAAAAGGATGAAAGTCCATTGAACGAAAGAAGGGCGAGTGGAAAAGATGAAGAATTGACCTCTGATACGGAAACTGATGAGCTTCCTCAGAGCGGAGATCGTGTAACTGATGAAGTAGAGACAGAAATGCGAAAAGCCGAGGAACTTGAGAGGCCGCCTGAAGATATGGAAATGGGAAAGAATGTTGATGCCTCCAATATTATGCTCAGAGCCATTTCAGCGGACCCCTCTGAATTCTTAAGAAGAAGATTTAAACTCCAACAAGAGAAATACTATCCGGGCATCAAACCTAAACAGAGACATTGAAGAAGCTTTTCATCATATGGACCATTTGTTTATTCTATGGCTTTCAGACAGTTGTATTGAAAGCTCAGATCGATGCCTTTGCGGTAGCTAAACTAGACCGAAATGAAGTGTATCCACAACAGCCCATAAAGGCAACGGTTACCGTTTATACGGCTACTTGGTTTACTAAGCCACTAAATATTCAGAACATTCAAGTACCTAATGCTTTTGTCATCCCGTTCAAAAGAACATTGAGTTCAATGCGGACAGTGGATAAGAAAAAGTATGCGTCATTAGAGTTTTACTATTTGATCTATCCCTATAAAGAAGGTGAACTCTCATTTCCAGCCTTAAATATTGAAATAGAATCTCCACCAGAAGGAGATTATAAGGGGGTACAGTCAACTCTTCGAACTAAGCCCTTAAAGTTTACCGTTAAAGAAGAGCCTTCAAGATATGAAGGCGACCAATGGTTTGTCGCAAAGAATTTCTACATCTCGGAACAATGGGATAAACCGCTTGGTGAGATTAAAGTCGGAGATGTTGTTAAGCGCACAATCCGTTTGAATGCAAAAGGAACACTTCCTAATTTCATTCCTGATATCAATATGGAGGCGCTTTCCTTTGCTAGTGTATACAAACAGAGCTCTGAGGTAACTGATACAAGGAATAACCAAGACGCTAACGGAATTAAGCTTGAGTCTTTTCTTTATTTATTTGAAGAAGAGGGAAGTTTTATTATTCCAGAGGTCAGAGTAGATTGGTGGAATCCATTTGCATCAAGGGCTTATTTCAAGACAATTCCAAAGAAAGAGATTAAGGTGTCCCCGAATCCAGACCTCGGAATGTTAGCTACGCTACAAGACAGTCTTAATAGTATCAATAAGGTGGGTTTAGAGACCTCAGGAAAAGGTGAATTCTTTGATACCGAGATGAAGGAAAAGCTCATGATAGCACTGACAGGAGTGATTGCGCTAATTGTTATTGGAGTTATTGGCTTACGTCTTTACCGTTATAGAATGGAAAAAATCGCTGAATACCACAAGACAGAGAAATATGCGTTTTGGCAATTAGAAAGAGCTTCGAAAAGTGATGCCAAGCAAGCAATGCATGCTTGGTGGTCGTCTTTTTATGTCTCCAATCAGTTGAGTCCTAGTTTAGACCATGAATTAAAAAGCAGAGGTTTTTCATCTAGTGGTCAGTCGCCTGACCTAAAAACCCTCAAGGCATTCAGAGCTCAAGTGACAAAAGAGAATAAGTTAAATCAGCACCTCTCTCAGATGCAATTTGATTTAAATAAAGCTTGAGTTGAGATTCATTGTAAAAGTTGATATTGCACTGTAGTTTAGACGGCAAATGAAGAAGCTCTTTTACCTTACCCTCTGCATAGCAGTACTCTCGATTTCATCTTGTAATAATGAAAAGAAAATAGAAGTACCTGAAAATGGACCTCCTGGAATGGTCTGGATACCTGGCGGTGAGTTTAAAATGGGAGCTTTAGAAGGTGATGATCAAGCTCGCGTTGATGAATTTCCTGCGCATGACGTGGAGGTGTCTGGCTTCTGGATGGATGCAACTGAGGTGACTAATGCGGAGTTTAAGCGATTTGTAGATGCAACGGGTTATGTTACTGTAGCTGAGAGAGATATAGATTGGGAGGATATGAGAAAGCAGTTGCCCGTGGGTACACCAAAGCCACCAGACTCTATGCTTCTTGCGTCTTCTATGGTGTTTACACCTGTTGCAACAAATAACCTAAACGATTGGACACAGTGGTGGTCTTGGGTAAAAGGAGCTAATTGGCGCCAACCACAAGGTCCGGGTTCTACTATTGAGGATAAAATGGATCATCCTGTAGTGCAGGTTTCCTGGGAGGATGCTCAGGAATATTTAAATTGGGCTGGTAAAAGATTCCCTACAGAGGCAGAATGGGAGTTTGCCGCAAGAGGAGGCCTAGAGAGAGAACTTTATCCATGGGGAGATGAGATTGATAAAATCACGATATGCGGTAATATATGGGAAGGCGATTTTCCGGAGTACAACTCTCAAAATGATGGTTTTTTCACCACTGCACCTGTAAGTAATTATGAACCAAACGGATATGGTTTATATGATATGGCAGGTAATGTATGGGAATGGACAAGCGATTGGTACAATGCAAGCTATTATGCGCAACTTGCTAAGCAAGGAGAAGTTGAGAATCCACAAGGCGCAACAGCTCCTTTCGATCCTCAAAGACCAAATATGCCCCAAAGAGTGCAAAGAGGAGGATCTTTCCTTTGCAACGAAAGTTATTGCAGTAGTTATAGAGTGAGTGCTAGAATGAAATCAAGTCCTGATACAGGCCAGGATCATGTAGGCTTTAGAGCTGTAATGGATGCAGAGTCATGGAATAATATTATATCTTCTGGCCTAAGGTAAGGTCAGTAATCTTTGTTAAAACTTCGTATAAAGCCTTTTCTTTTTGTACTCTTCTGTATTTTAGTAGTGAATAATGCACTCTTTGCGCAAAGCGAAGAATCCTTATGGGTCGGTTATTTTCACTACCAAAACGTTTCTGAATGAACTCAGCTGTTCGGTGATGTAGGGGCTAGAACAATCCTTCAGCAAAATACTGCGGCAAGAGTCCATTTTCGACCTTCAATTAGATTTAAGAAAAATAAACGATGGGAGTTTCGAGGAGGGCTGGCGCTGATATATGAATTTCGTCCAAGCATCACCAATAGGTTTGAATTAAGGCCATACCAAGGGGTTCGTTATAATATTGACCCTCATGAATCACTGAGAATGAACCTTCTTTTGAGGGTGGAAGAAAGAATAAGTTTTGATGATTTGGTGGTGGATAACGAAGTGCGTTTTGACCTTAGGTTTCGGTTGAGATTAGCAGGAAGATGGGAATTCGCTCATGATAGAAATAACAGGTTCTGGTATGTTCCTTACGGGATTGAAGTTTTCATACCAGTGGAAAATGATCTCACAGATTTTATACAAGAGAAGTCCAGAATGAGAACGGGGCTAGGTTTTAACTTCAATGAAAATTGGAGGTATATTTTTCATTTCAATCTGGAGCTGGACGGAGGTATTCTAGGAACAGATCGTACTTTCGACAATTTTGCTTTTGAGTTTAGAGTTAGGCATACATTGCCATGGGAAGAGTGATAGAGGTTATATATGTCTAGCTCCCGAAAACCACTAATGTAAAATCAGGGTTAAGAGTAAAATTCTCCCATACTTTTGCACCATGCTTAAGAGAGCCGTATTACTACTACTCGTTATTTTCTCACAAAATTTATTCTCTCAGGATATTGTATTCCATAAGACAGATTCAGAAATCACAATTGATGGTGTTATGGATGAGGCAGCTTGGCTTGAAGCGGACTCTGCCGTTAATTGGATGCAATACTTCCCATATGACTCTTCTTTGGCGGTAAATCAATCCGTTGCCAGAGTGCTGTATGACGATAAGTACGTCTATGTCTTGGGAATCATGTACAATTCTACGGAAGGGCGAGAGTATGTGACACCATCTTTGAGACGTGATTTCAGAGGGTCTGCAAATGACTCCTTTTCAGTGATATTTGATACGTTTCAGGACAATACAAACGGTTTTATTTTCGGGATAAATCCCTTTGGTGTAAGAAGAGAAGGTTTAATAGCGAATGGCGGGAGCGGAGAAGGTTCTTTCAGTCTCAATTGGGATAACAAATGGCGAGGCAATGCCAAGCAGTATGATGGCTATTGGATAGCAGAGATGGCTATACCTTTGACCTCCTTGCGTTTTAATGAAGGGCAGAAAAGTTGGAATGTGAATTTTTATAGAATTGATTCAGAATATGCTGAACGGTCTACCTGGGCACCAATTTCAAGAAACTTTCAGATTTTCAACCTAGCAACATTAAAAGAAGCAAAGTGGGAAGAACCCACTAAAAAAACAGGTAGTAATATTTCGTTCATTCCTTATGTAGCGGCAAACTACAGTAAGAATTTCGAAGATGGAGAACCATCAACAACAGATTTTAATGCAGGTTTTGATGTAAAGTATGCCGTGACACCGGGCTTAAACCTTGACCTGACAGTGAATCCTGACTTTTCGCAGGTAGAAGTTGATCAGCAGGTGACCAACTTAGATAGATTCGAGATTTTCTTTCCAGAAAGACGACAGTTCTTTTTAGAAAACGCTGACCTATTTGCCAATTATGGTATTAGAGGTACAAGGCCTTTCTTTAGCCGAAGAATAGGTGTCTCAAGAGATGAGAGTACTGGGCAGAATATTCAATCTACTATTCCTTTTGGCGCCAGACTCAGCGGAAAAGCAAATGACAATTTGAGAGTAGGGGTGTTGAGCATGCAAGTTGCTGATGACCAAGAAGCGAGTCTGCCATCCTACAATTATTCTATGGTCTCTCTTCAACAGAAGGTTTTTGCTAGGTCCAATATTTCTGCCTTTTTCGTCAATAAACAAACATTTCAAAGTCAGAGTGAATATGACAATAACCTGTACAATGAGTGGGACAGAACTATGGGTATTGACTATAATATCGCTTCTGCAGACAATAAGGTCACGGGAAAAGTATTCTATCATCAAAATTTGAGGGAGGTTTCTACGGACAGTGCTTTTGCTACTGGTATTCAATTGGAATACAATGTACCCAAATGGTCATTAAACATGCGTTCACAGATTGTAGGAGCTAATTATGCTCCTGAAGTAGGTTTTGTAAGAAGAACGGATATCAGACAGTTGGCCATGACCTATCGCTATCGATTCTTTCCGGGCAAAGGTGCTATTCAACGACATGGCCCAGGTTTTGACTTCGACATGGTCGGCAACGATACATATGGTTTCCTTGACTGGGATATGAATATTCTCTATGATATCACTTGGCGATCTTCAGCCAATTTCTCAATGCGTTTGAGAAGACAGTATACCTATCTGTTCAATGGGTTCGACCCGAGTGGTTCGGGTGGAATAGAGTTACCGGCAGATACAGAATACACCAATAATTTGATAATTGCGCGTTACCAATCTGATGAGCGTAAGGAGATATCTTTTAATGTAAGTACGAGGTCTGGTGAATACTTCAATGGGACTAGATTAAATCTTGAAGGAAGTATTCAATGGAGATATCAGCCTTTAGGTTTTACAAGTATCGATTTTGCTTACAATAGAATTAGGCTTCCTGACCCTTACTCAGACTCAAACTTGTTCTTAATAGGTCCAAGGTTTGATTTCACTTTTACCAAAAACCTTTTCTGGACGACTTTTGTGCAATACAATAGCCAGATAGAAAATGTAAATATCAATTCTCGTTTGCAATGGAGATTCGCTCCAGTCTCGGATATTTTCCTAGTCTATACGGATAATTACTTGGCTGAAAACCAAGATGGTTTTATCAATTTCGGAGCTTCAAAATCAAGAGCATTGGTCTTCAAAATGACCTATTGGCTCAATTTTTAATCATTGAATTTGGTTGAGGAGAAATCCTATCTATCGGTGCTGATCTATTAGAATGGTGTTTCCATCAGGATCTTGAACCATAAAATTTTCTGGACCTTCGCTTGTATCATCAGCTGGGTTGATGACTTCTATACCTGCATCTTTTAGTAATTTTTGAATGGTTCTCACATCATCAAAAGGATTGACTTCGCCTGCTTGCTGATCCCAACCAGGATTAAATGTAAGCATATTACCTTCAAACATGCCTTGGAATAGACCAATAAGCGTATCGCTATTTTTCATAATGAGATAATTCATGGATAGATCTCCAGCGAATTGGCTAAAGCCAAGTGTCTCGTAGAATTGTTTTGAAGCATTAATGTCCTTGACATTTAAACTCACTGAAAAAGCGCCTAATTTCATATCAAAAAGTGTTTATTAAAGATAAAACAATTATCAGGCGAGCAAAATGGAGACATAGACCTCAAGGTGAAGTCTAAATGCGTATTACGAAAAATAGGGGAGCTATTTTCTTACATTCTTAAATAGACCTCGCATATATCCTTATAAATCCAATGTTTTAGAATGTAGTTTTTGCCAAAGGAAAGAGTGTAATTTTCAAAGAATTCAACCCCGAAATTCTCAGGATTAAAAAAGTCACATCCCCTTGGAGCATTTTAACATTTCACTTTTGTTCTATTAAAATCACTTAGATTTATTTTAATGTATTTACTCTTGATTCTACCCACCTCTACAAAGAGTGCATTCTCTGGTTTCGAAAAATAAGAAAGACTCAAGTAAACATGCCCAGGTATTTTTTCCTTTCGAATTAATTCAAAAGTTTGAAGGTCATAGAAATACAGAAAGCTAGGATTGTAATCATAAGAAAGGATTAAAAGATTGTTTGATTTTTCAATGAACAATGCATCTGGATTTCCACGCTTTAATTCACTAGGTACTGTTAATTTGCAAAAGAGGTCATAGCCTTCAAGTCTATCTTGACTTAAACTATTAAAAGCAATCAAAAACAGCCAGAAAAAGGCAATAACCACTTGCAAGTTTATACGCATGAAACTGTAAAATCTAGTTTCCTTTTTTGGCTGGTGAATTATAAGGAGGTGGAGTGACAACTTTTTGAGGGTTTGTATTGATCAATTTCATCAATTCTTCAACAGCTCTTTCTAATTGCGGATCTCGTCCCTCGCTCAATGCTTTCGCATCTTGCATCACTTCAATATCTGGAGCAACTCCTTCATTCTCAGCAACGAAAACATTATTAATTGGATCAAATACCGCATTGTCAGGTGCAGTGAGCGAACCTCCATCAATCATCGCATAGTGGGTAGATGACTTTACCAACCCTCCCCAGGTACGCATACCAATCAATTGTCCCGCATTTTGCTGACGGAAAGCCCAAGGGAAGAAATCTCCGCCAGAGCCTGCTAATTCATTGATCAAAAGCACTTTTGGGCCTAGAATACCTCCAGGTAAACTGAATGCTTTACCATTTGGGACTTCATTTGTCAATCCGGCTCGGAGAGACCTTGTCATTAGATCAACCATGTAATCATCAAGCAGACCACCGCCATTGAAGCGCTCATCAATTACAGCGCCTTCTTTATTCTGCTGAGCAAAGAAATAACGGTTAAAAGAGACAAAGCCAGGTCCGCTCGTATTTGGTACCCAAACATAGCCCAAGCGACCATTACTCAGTTCGTCTACTCTTCTTCGGTTATCTTCCACCCAAGCGCGTTGTCTCAAAGCTCCTTCAGAACGAATCGGTTCTACAGTTTCAGTCCAAGAACCATCAAAACTTGGTTTGTCGTTAATATGGATTAGCGTCTGAACACCAGCTGTACCATCGAGTAGTTCAAAAGGACTTTTGGAACCATCTAATTCTTTACCATTGATACCAACCAAATAGTAACCCTCTTTAACTTTAATATTTGGGCGGTCGAGAGGAGAGGTCAAGCCAGGGTTCCAGCTTTCTGTTGTATAAATACGATCAATCCTCCATCTATTTTTATTTAAGCTTAAATCAGCACCTAAAAGCCCCATCTGAGATCTGTCAACACTTGGGTAGTCGCCACCACGAACAAAACTATGTCCGACTGACAGCTCTCCATTCATCATATCAAGTACATAATTCAAATCTGATCGATGTCTAATGTGAGGAATTAAAGGAGCGTAACGATCATAGACCACATTCCAATCCCTTCCATGCATATTTGGGTCGTAGAAGTAATCAGCTTCATATCGCCAAGCTTCCTTAAAGATCTGAGCCCATTCTTCAAGTCTGTTAAGTTTCATTTTTAGGTTTACTTGAACAGGTTTTCCGCCCTTTCCACTGGCACCACCAGTTCCCGCAACCGTCCATCTAGGTCCGGCCTGCATGATGATCTTTTTGCCATCAGGAGATAATGCAAACTGTCTTATACCACTCATAAACTCTTTCGCCTCGCGGTTTTTCAAAGAGAACTTGTGCAGGGTAAGCGCAAATTGACCTGGCTTTCGTTCCGCTAAGAAAAATGAACCTGCAGGTCCAGCTGCTGTGGTTACATAGTTGGCAGGAGATAGGGGTAAGGCTATTGTTCTTCTATCGATATTTTCGAAATCAATTTGGAGCCCAGTATCTTCTTCTTCCTCTTTTTTCTCCTCATTTTCACCTTCCTCTTTTTCGCTTGAAGCTTCTTCATCGCTTCTTGGGATAAATGGTGAATCAACTCCTTCCTGCAGCACAACTACATAAGCAGCATAGCTAGGATCGGCCATCATCGCACTCGTATTGGCCCAGCTTGAGCCAAGCGCCACATCTGTACTCGCCAAGAAATAGAAATGTTTCATGTCAGCATCCCATGTTGGGGCTGTAGCATCAGCCAAGTCGTTGGTCATCTGGGTTACACTGTTGTCAGCGCTATTCCAGATCATAATTCGACCAAAATTATTTGTTCCTGACTTTGAATATGCCAGCATTTTAGAGTCAGGAGACCATGTTATGCCATTTCTTCCTCTCTCTAAATTATTACCGCCAACATCGGCAGTTATGATATTACCTGACTCTAGATTTAGAACTCTAATTCTTACGTCATCATCTACAAAAGCTATGTGTTTACCATCTGGTGACCAGCTTGGTTCCCAACCGAGTTTTGATTCGCCTAGGTCATAGCTTCTTTTGTCTGAAATACCATCCTGTTTGGTAATATAAAGACGGTATTTATCTCCACCTTCATCACTAAAGTAGGCGATCTCGTCTCCCTTGGGTGACCAGATAGGTCTTCTATCAGCTGTCCCTGAGCTATTGGTAATATTTCTTGAGTCTCCAAATTCAGTAGGTACGGTAAAGATTTCACCTCGTGCTTCCATTAGTACGCGTTTACCAGTAGCAGAAAGAGAGACGTTGCTTGCACGATTAGATACGGTTGCCCATTGTTCCTCAGCCCATGGGAAATCAGCCTTAATTTCAATAGATAGTTTAGTTAAGGATTTGGTTTCTGGGTTTAGTAAATGAAGGTAACCGTCATGCTCAATGACCAATTGACCACCACCAGAGCCCAGCCATTTGACATCAGTTTGTTCTAATGTCGTGATCTGTTCCAATTCCTTGGATCGAGGGTCATAAGACCAGACATTCATGTTCCAGTCTCTATCAGAAAGGAAATATACCTTGTTTCCAAGCCATGTAGGTTGAATGTCCGTTGTTCTTTCATCAAATGGCAAGAATGTCTCATTTTGATTTCGAGTATCAAGAATAATGAGTGGGGTGTTCTGGCCACCTCTATAAACCCTCCATTCGCTATCCCATCGATCCATTCTGTCTAGTGCTATTTGCCTTCCATTAGGCGAAAATGAACCATCGTATCCCCATTGAGCAGATACTTGAGTAGAAGGTCCACCGGACGCAGGTACAGTCCACAATTTATTGTGTCCTCTTGGGGCAGTTCCTCTTGCACTCGCATAGAGAATGTTTTTACCATCAGGACTCCAACCTCTCACAGTAGCAGCTGATGGCTCCCAAGTGAGACGAGTAGGCGTACCACCTTCTTTTGATACCACATATACAGCGGTGTTTCCCGATCGATTCGATGAAAAGGCGATCCAGTTTCCATCAGGTGAAAAGTGTGGATTTGATTCAATCGCTGGTGTACTCGTCAGACGTTGAACATTCGAACCATCTTGGTTAGCTATCCAAATATCTGAAGCATAGGCAAAAGTGACATGTGAATCACTTAATGAAGGCTGCCTGAGCAAACGAGTTTCTTGAGATAATAAACTGGATGAAAAGATTAATCCAAGTAGAATGAAAAGTGTTGAGTTTTTAAAAAGCATGATTGGTTATGTTGTTTACGCCAATCTACTCAATTAAAACCACTTGACTAATTATTGAGGAGACTTTGCTGATGCAACATTACATTGGAAGTTTTCAGGAGCCCAGAAAAGTCTTAGGTTGTCTAGCTCACTCTGGCTGATATCATCACCTAAACTTCCTATTACCTCACCTTGACAATTGTAGACTTGAATAATAGTGCCGCAATTAGGACAACAATTATTGGCAATAAATACTTGAGCACCATCTAGTTCAGCAGTTTCAAAATAAAAATAACTAGCTAACGCTGAATCTGAACTTTGCTCAATCAATGCATCCATCCAAGCTGGTGTACTATCGTCTGGTAAACCACATAAGGTGGGATCGTCCTGACAACTTATTACGGTTAGACCTAGAAAGAATAGGAATGTGAGTTTTTTCATGGTTGAATGTATTGTGTTTTGGCCTTTAATAAAGACCAAAAACCGTACCATTAGCACTCAATCATTGTAGAATTTTGGACGAGTCTTATAGGCAATAAAACCGAATAACAAGGTGAATATAATGCTTCCAGTAAGGTACCCATAACCATAGGGAGTGAGCATGTTGAGGTCGAAAATCAGGATTTTGGTTGTTTTAAAGCCAAAGTATATAAGCAGAATCAGAGAAATAATAAAGGCGACTATTCTCATAAAAAAATATGGCGGGCAATCACCCGCCATTTTTACTATTTGATAATTGTTGTAGTGGTAGGTGTGTAGATTCCAAAGGTTAGAATAGACACAAGTCCATTAACAAATGATTGTTGTGTTACTACAGTGTAATTTGTAGCTCCACCCGCTAAATCTTTAGGGTTTATTACACCTACTGGTGCAAGCCCATAAATAATGTAGTGATTCCATTTGGATACTTCTTGGTTTCCTTGTGCACCGCTACCAACCACTGTAGTGTAAGTGTAGCACGAACTCACAGAAAACAGAAGGATTGTGCAAAGGCAAACTGTTACTAATTTTTCATAGAATTATTTGAATTGAAGTGAAACATTAAATCAAAATGAGTTTTGAAATTTGAGTCACCTGAAGGTGTAAATGAATTCTGAGAAATTCAAATTAATTGATACTTACGGCTGCACTTTGATCTAAAAACCAAGTAGTCGCTTCACCATTGAAGTGAGCAGCAGGGTATTTTAGATAACCTTCTTTCTGCTTTAATATTTCTTCAACCTTCTCTTTCTTTCCTTCTCCAGTAACCAAATAGCATATATCAACCGCATTATTGATGACTGGTCCGTTCAAGGTAACTCTCTTTTGACCTGATTCTGGATGAGTAGCAACTCCACATGTGGCATTATCTGATAATAATTCCATTTCGTGAGGAAAAATAGATGCCGTGTGTCCATCAGTCCCAAGCCCTAGCATGATCATGTCAAATTGCGGGATACCATTTTGCGAAGGAATGGCTTTTTCGATCAGTCCACTGTATCTCAAAGCTTCTTCCAAAGGAGATTCTTCACCCAATACTCTGTGTATGTTAGCTTCAGAAATCCCTAGCGGGTCAAAAAGTCTTTCTTTAGTCATTTTGAAATTACTCTCAGAGTCGGTAGGAGGTACGCATCTTTCATCACCCCACCAGAAGTGTACCTTATCCCAATCTATCTCTTCTTCGTATTCGTCTGCCAGAAGTTCAAAGAGTATTTTAGGTGTAGATCCACCAGATAAGGCAATATGATAAGTCTCTTTTTGACTAACCTTTTCAGCAAAGTAATCAGCAAAAGCCTGTGCAGTTGTAGGCGCATCAGGAGAAATAATGGTTTTCAAGGTAATTTGAGTTAAGGTTTACAATTCGCAATAGTTACCGTCATCGGTAAGGTTGGAGCATGGGTAACGCCATTGCATATTTTTACCCTCGATCAATTCATCGGCATGCTCTGGTCCCCAAGTTCCTGCCGGGTAACCAAACACAGGTATGTCATCATTATCGTTCCAAGCCTGAAGTATTGGGTCAATGAATTCCCATGCAGCTTCAGTACTGTCTCCACGAGCATATAGTGTAGCATCTCCTTGCATACAATCAAGGATTAGCCTTTCATATGCACCAGGAACGTAGACATCTGTTAGGTCATCATAGTGGAAATCCATGTTCACAGTTTCTGTATTGAAGCCTGCCCCAGGGATTTTCATATCAAACTTTAATAAGATGCCTTCATTGGGCTGAATTCTTAATACAAGAGTGTTCTGCGGGTTGGCCAACGATTCATCGTGTGCAAATAACCTATGATGATTGGGTTTAAAATGAATGACTACTTCAGTAACGCGAGTGGGCATTCTTTTACCTGTTCTTATATAAAAAGGTACATCGGACCAACGCCAATTATCAATGAAGAACTTCATGCCCACATAGGTCTCAGTCTTTGATTCCTCGTTGACACCATCTTCATCTCTGTAGGCAGGAAGCTCCTCTCCACGTACCTGAGAATTCATGTATTGTCCCCTGATCACGTCCGTTTTAACAGTTTCAGCTGTATAAGGTCTCAGGCTTTGGAAGACCTTCATCTTTTCATTCCTGATAGACTCAGCATCTGCTTTGACGGGAGGCTCCATGGCCACTAAGGCCACAAGTTGTAAAAGGTGGTTCTGCACCATATCTCTCAATGCACCAGCATTGTCATAGTAGCCACCCCGTTTTTCAACTCCTACTGACTCGGCAGCTGTTATTTCAACTCTATGAATGTGATTTCTATTCCAGAGTGGTTCGAAAATCGTATTTGCAAAACGTGTTACGAACATATTCTGAACCGTTTCTTTACCTAGATAGTGGTCGATTCTGTATACCTGCTCTTCGTCAAAGTCTTGAAGAATGTGATTATTAAGTTCTTTGGCTGACTTGAGGTCATAACCAAATGGTTTTTCAATAATTAGCCTGCGCCAATGATTGGGGTCTTTGTTCAAACCCGTTTTCGCTAATCCAGAAGTGATGGTGCCATAAAGGCTAGGTGGTGTAGCTAGATAAAATATATAATTGCTAGCACAGCCTATTTCTTTATCGATTTTGTTGAGCTGATTGTGAAGGCCCTCGTAGCTATCTACATTTTTAGTATCCATGGCATGGTAATGTACCATTGCCGCGAACTCTTTCACTTTAGTCCCCGTTTCATCTTTTTTGATGACATTACTATTGTTGAAGATTACTTTTTCGCGGTAGCCCTCATTAGTGAATTCGGTTCGGCCTACACCTGTAATGGCAAATTTGCTGGGTAAGAAGCCACCGCAATAAAGATCAAATAAGGCGGGAATAAGCTTGCGTTCAGTTAGGTCGCCAGAGGCTCCAAAAATGACAAGTTGCTGATCTTCAGTTTTCTTCATGAATCAAAAATAATAGGTCCTAAGCCTTTTGTTTTTTGGCTAATGAATGCAGGCATTTATTAGTTCCCAAAACTAAACAAAAGCCGTAGATTGTGGCCTTGTTATTTTACATTTAAACTAATTCTTTCTTGCTTAATTTTGAAGCGCAAGGAACAAACAAATAAATATGTCATCAACAATGTATGATTTTGGCTTAGTTGGCCTGGGGGTAATGGGTAGAAATTTTATCCTTAATGTCGCTGACAATAATTTTTCCGCTATTGGTTTAGACCTCGACTCTGAGAAGGTGGATTCGCTAAAAACTGAAGGCGAAGGCCGTGTTGTAACCGCAACAAGTGACAAGAGTGAATTCATTTCACAATTGAAGACTCCTAGAAAGATCATGCTATTGGTGCCTGCTGGTGGGCCTGTTGATGCCGTCATTAATGATTTAAAGCCCTTATTGGATAAAGGTGATATCATCATTGATGGGGGGAATTCATTTTTTACTGATACCGATAGAAGATTTGAGGAGCTTGCCAAAGATGGTATTCACTTCTTCGGATCTGGTGTTTCTGGTGGAGCGAAAGGAGCAAGAAAAGGTCCAAGTATTATGCCTGGAGGGGATAAAGAGGCTTATGAACACATCAGGCCAATATTCGAAGCTGCTTCAGCTAAAGTGAATGGAGAGCCTTGTGTGGCACATTTGGGGAATGGTTCTGCAGGGAACTATGTCAAAATGGTACACAACGGAATCGAGTACGCCATGATGCAAATGATTTCGGAGGTCTATCATGTGCTAAAGAATGGACGGAAGTATGACAACGAACAACTGCATCAACTTTTTGACAGTTGGAACAAGAGTGAACTAGAGTCATTCCTTGTGGAGATTACCGCGGAGATTTTTAACCAGAAAGATGATTTAACTGATGGAGATCTGGTTGATCAAATCTTAGATAAAGCCAAACAAAAAGGAACAGGTAAATGGACCTCGCAAAATGCCATGGACTTGGGTATGCCAATTCCTGCCGTTGATGTATCGGTGAGCATGCGCCAGATTTCGGCATTTAAAGATCAACGACTACAGGCCGAAAGTATCTTCGGTGGAAATGATCAAACAGTTGCTATCACTGATCAAGAAATGAAAGAGGCATTGTTCTTGGCTTTTATTCTTTCCTATGCGCAAGGTTTTGCGCAGTTGCGCCAAGCCTCAAAAGACTATGGCTATGGGCTTGATATGGAAGTAATCTCTAAGATTTGGAGAGGCGGTTGTATTATACGTTCTGCATTATTGGAAGACTTCAGAAAAGCCTTTGATGCCAATCCTGATATTGAGAACATTCTTCTTTCTGATATCATAAGTGAGAAGGTCAAGCCTTTGATTTATAGCTTGCAAAAAGTGGTTTCTACATCGCTTGGAGCTGGTTATGCTGTGCCGGCCTTGAGTGCCTCTCTGAATTATTTGCTCAGTTACAAAACGGGTAGGCTACCATTAAATCTTATTCAGGCTCAACGTGATCACTTTGGTTCACATACCTATGAACGCTTAGATAGAGAGGGTATTTTTCATACAGAGTGGGAGTAACTTAGATCAATTGATAGAGAACAAAGATCAATAGAAAGCTACTTACTGAAATAAAAGTAGATTGAATGGTCCAAGCTCTTATTGTTTGATCCACTGATTGATTTAGATACCTATTTACAAGCCAGAAGCCACTATCGTTGACATGAGAAGCGATAACGGAACCAGCGGCTATGGCCATCATTACGAAGGTTTTATCGATCATACTCAGGTCTAAATCAGGCATAACAGCCGCGACTATACCAGCAGCTGTAAGCATTGCAACGGTAGCGGAACCTTGCATAATTCGCACAAGTGAGGCAACTAAATAGGCCAATAGAATCACGGAAAAGCTAGAATTGGCCATTGCATCACCGATCATGTCTCCAATTCCCGTGTTGATCATCATGGTTTTTAAAACTCCACCTGCTCCAGTGATAAGTATGATTGAACCTGCAGGTCCTAGAGATTTATTAGATACTTCAAAAAGTTCCTTTTTGCCAAGCCCTCTTTTTGTACCGAGATAATACAGGGCCATTAAAGTTCCAATGATCAATGCGATAAAGGGATGGCCTAAAAACCCTAAAATGTCAATCCATAATCCTGCTTCTATTAACCCTTCTTTGGCCATTGTGTTGAAGAATGATCCTACCAGAATTAAACCGATTGGAGTTCCCAGTACAAGGAAAATGGTTTTTACAAGGCTTGATTCATACTCCTCTGTAACCTCTTGAATATCTATGAGTTCGTGTGCTTCAATTGGAGTAATAAGTTTACTTAAATATAGTCCACATAACAAAGCAATAGGCAAGCCAATGCAGGCACCAATTAGAATAGCATAGCCAAGGTCTACGCCTAATATCTCGGCCACAGCAACAGGACCCGGTGTAGGGGGAATAAAGCTATGTGTTACTGCTAATCCTGTAAGTAGAGGTAAAGCATAATGGAGTACGTGTTTACTACTTTTCGCAGCAAGCGCTTTAACAATCGGGAAGAGGATGATGATACCTACATCGAAGAATACGGGTACTGAAACGATAAAGCCAGTAATTAAAAGGGCTAACCTTGAACGGCTTTCTCCTCCTTTTTTGAGCAAGAAAAGTGCTAATGCTTGCGCTCCTCCTGAATGCTCCAGCAAAGCACCGAAAATGGCGCCTAAACCAACAATTGTGGCTACAAAAGCTAAGGTGCTACCCATTCCATCAGAAATTGATTGAACGATCATGTCCAATCCCAAACCACCTACAAGTCCTACCCAGATGGCGGCTATTAGCAAGGAGAGAAAGGCATTGAGCTTGAACTTGATGATGAGACTAAGCAATAAAGCCACACCAGAAACAATGGCCAGAATTAGCTGGATTTCAGACATAGGTTAAGGTTAATTCAGAAAACTACTGATTTATTTCAAATTCTGATTGATGTGGTCAATGATTTGCTCCTGGCTCAATTTAGCGGCTACTAGATTTAGGTCTTCCGTTACTTCCAAAGTAGCCAACTGAGATTTTACCATGTCACTCTTCATGAAATGACCTTGTCGCTCATTCATTCGGTCAATGGCATCCTTCTCACTAATGTCTAAATGATGGAACCTACATTGGATACTTTGATTTAAAAACTCTCGATAAGAAGCTTTCAATGCAGAGCAGGCTAATACAAAATGGTTCCTATGATGATTTCGGATGTATTCTACAATTGAAGCTAACCATGGCCAACGGTCGTCATCATCTAAAGGTAAACCACGACTCATTTTCATTACATTTTCACGTGGATGAAAGTCATCAGCGTCAAGAAAAGGTATAGCCAATGATTTTGCCAATGCAGCACCAATAGTAGATTTGCCACTACCACTTATACCCATCACCACTTCTACAGTTTTTTGTTCCATTCTTCACAAAATAGTGACTTTAGTCAAATGGGTCGAAACAGTAAAGCAAACAAGCCGTTCTTTTTGTAAATTGATTCTTGTGAAAAAGCTCATTATTTTACTTGTAAGCCTACTGGCATTCAACTCGTTGAATGCGCAAAGCTTTGGTGAGCCTTCATTTATACGCAGTATATATTTTGGTGGTGGTAGTTTTTTTGTAGAGTGGGAAGAGTCTGAGCAGCTTCAATCTTTTCTAGATTCAATTCCAAATATTCATAATTACATCATCACAGTTCACAGCCACACAGATAACGTTGGAGGAAAAGAGTACAATGAGTGGCTGAGCGAGATGCGGTCGGAATCAGTTGTTGAAGAGCTACTTGCTAATGATAAGGTGAGGAAAGAATCCATTGAAATTAAAGACTTTGGCTTATTCAACCCAGTTTATGATAATTCTACTTGGGAAGGCAGGAGAAAGAATAGGCGTGTTGATATCATTCTATGGCTGGCTATTTGAAAAGGGCCGGAAAACCGGCCCATTAAATTAAAATAGCTTTTCTGCAGGTGGTTTAATTCCCTTCATTCTTAAATAAATGGTGGCTTGACCCCGATGGTGCGTTTGATGCTCAAAGCCTTTTTTTAACCATTCGATTCTAGGGAATATAAAGTTTTCATTTGGACCAACCATTTCGTTGACGTTGTCCATATCCCAGTTTTTAATTGCGTCTATTACCCAATCGTAAACTTCCGTTGTAACGCGAGTAACATTCTCTTTGCCTTTGAATGATTCTTCGGCTTCGTAATTGGCTATATCAGTATAAATACGGTCGGCATTAGTCGCATTGGCCACTAGTCCTATGTTTCCTTGTGCCATATGAAGCATTAGTTCTTCGAAAGTCCGAATGCCGTCTACGGGTTTGTAATTGTAACCCTCTTCAGGCATCGCTTCCAAATACTCTAATGTGAATGCCTTAGCTCTTTCCCAATCCGCGACCATACCGTCTTTCATGTCAGCGTATGTTGGTGATTTGTCATTAACGAAAAGTCCTGCAGATGAGATGATGAGCACTGCAGCTGCGAATAATGTTTTTGTTGTTGATTTCATGATGGAGAATTAAAAAGTTTTACTTAACCTACGCGCTTAAACCTAGTAGGTTCGGTTAAATGGCTATTTCACAGTGATTTGGGTATTTTCAGGACCTCCCTTTTTTATAGAAATGTCACTTAAAGTAGCAGTTATTGGTGGTGGTGCAGCAGGTTTCTTCGCTGCTTGTTCAGTTAAAAGACATCATCCAAAGGCAGAAGTAGTGCTTTTGGAAAAAAGCACGAAGCTCCTTGCTAAAGTCAAAGTGTCTGGAGGTGGGAGATGTAATGTGACTCATGCCTGTTTTAAAAATCACGAGTTGGTCAAATTCTATCCGAGGGGTAATAAAAAACTGCGTCCTGTTTTAGATCAGTTCTCAGTAGAAAACACTTTCAGTTGGTTTGAGAAAAGAGGAGTTGATCTAAAAACCGAATCTGATAATAGGGTTTTCCCGACAACGGACAATTCGCAAACCATTGTTGACGCATTGATGAGCAGTACAAAGGAACTGGGTGTACAAGTCAGGACTCAGCAAAATGTAAGTGCCATACTGCCAAAAGAATTGATAGAGCTAACGATAAATGGTCAGATCGAAAAATATAGCCATGTGATTATTGCTAGTGGCGGTAGTCCAAAACGCAGTGGTTTAGAATGGCTGCATCAGCTGGGCCATGAAATCATCGACCCAGTACCTTCATTATTTACCTTCAATATGCCCGATGAAGGAATAAAAAAACTTATGGGCTTGAGCGTGACTGATGTTCAAGTCAAGGTTCTTGGAACAAAGTTGATTCAAAATGGTCCTTTGCTCATCACACATTGGGGAATGAGTGGCCCCGCAATTCTCAAAACATCCGCTTGGGGTGCGCGAGAGCTAGCAGATATGGGTTATGAATTTCAGATTCAGGTGAATTGGTTGGGTGGTGTTTTAGAGAATGATTTTAGGAATCAGTTGAATACTTATATTCAAAAGGGTGGAAAGAGGAAATTAAAGAATAAAAACCCGTTCGGTTTACCTGAGCGTCTGTGGCTTCACTTTTTAGATAAAATTGAAGTGGCCAGTGAAAAACCATGGAATGAACTTTCAAAGAAAGACAAGAATAGACTGGTAAACGTTTTGACCAACGATCAGTATCAAGTAAAAGGTAAAACTACTTTTAAAGAAGAGTTTGTGACTTGTGGTGGCGTGAGTTTGTCTAGTGTCAACATGAAAACCATGGAAAGCAGGGTTGTTCCAAACCTATATTTTGCCGGTGAGGTATTGGACATTGATGGTGTGACTGGAGGCTTTAATTTTCAAGCTGCTTGGTCGACTGGCTTTGTTGCTGGTCAACTTTCACATTAATCTATTTCCATTTATAAAAACGCCTTACGCATTTTACTGCTTTTGTGGTAAATTCCAGATTCTTACTAAAACTAGATTAATCTTGAAAAAAGCGATCTTAACCGTAGCTGCCTTCTGCCTTACAATAGCGCTGCAAGGGCAAGATGTTCAGAACATTATCAACAGTTACAAATTCAGAAACGTGGGCCCAATGAGGGGTGGACGTGTTACAGCTGTAATGGGGGTTGAAAAAAGACCTTCTACCTTCTTTATGGGAGCTACAGGTGGTGGTGTATGGAAAACGGACGATTATGGTATTACCTGGCGAAATGTTTCCGATGGGTATTTCTCAACACCTTCAATAGGAGCAATTGCGGTACACCAACCAGAACCGGATATCATGTACGTAGGAACAGGCTCGGATGGGTTAAGATCTAATGTAATCACTGGTAGAGGTGTTTATAAGTCTGAGGATGCGGGTAAAACTTGGGAATTTATTGGACTTGAGAATACCGGGCAGATCGGTGCTGTTGAGATACATCCTAACGATCCCAATACCGTTTATGTCGCTGCTATTGGTCAAGCTTTTGGGCCAAATGAAGAAAGAGGTCTTTACAAAACAACAGACGGTGGACAGAATTGGGAAAAGATACTTTACCACTCTGATAGCATTGGGGTTGTTGATATGGAGTTTGCTCCAGATGACCCAAATACGATCTATGCCGGTCTATGGAGAGGTGAGAGAAAGCCTTGGACCATTATCTCAGGATCAACTGAGGGAGGCGTTTACAAATCTACCGATGCAGGTAAAACTTGGAATAAGTTAACGAAAGGATTACCTACGAACTTGATCGGAAAAATTGATTTTGCTGTTTCTCCAGCAAATCCAGATGTAGTATACGCGAACATTGAAGCTTCTGATGATCAAGGTGGTCTTTACCGTTCAGACGATAGAGGCGCTAGTTGGGAATTTGTGTCTGACAACTCGAACTTGACCAATAGACCATTCTACTATACTAACATCTATGCGAATCCGAAGAATGAAAACTCCGTATTCAATGCGGCATTAAGGTTCTTGAAATCTACAGATGGTGGTAAGACTTGGAAATCTCAAGGAACTCCTCATGGTGACAATCATGACATTTGGATCAACCCAAATGATACAAGTGTTTGGATTCAATCGAACGATGGTGGTGCAAATATTACTTTGAATTATGGTAAGAGTTGGTCTACTCAGTTCAACCAACCTACAGCAGAGCTGTATCAGGTGGAAGTTGATGATCAATTCCCATATTACTTATATGCTGGTCAGCAGGACAATTATTCTACAGTAGCTGTGCCAAGTGAGCCACCTGTGTCAGTTCAAGCAGGCAGTAACTCTTATATTTTAAATACAGGTGGTTGCGAAACAGGTCCTGCGGTACCTAAGCCAGGTAATCCTGATATCGTTTATTCAAATTGTAAAGGACGGTTCGGGGTATATGATAAAAGAACAGGGCAGGAGCTTCAGTATTATGTTGGAGCAACTAATATCTATGGTCACAACCCTAAAGACTTAAAGTTCAGGTTCCAGCGTGTGGCGCCAATACATGTTTCTCCGCACAATCCAGATGTAGTATACCATACTTCGCAGTATGTACACAAAACTATGGATGACGGTAAGACTTGGGAAATCATTTCTCCTGATTTGACTGCATTTGAAGATGATAAGCAGGTAGTACCTGGTGCACCAATTACAAGAGATGTGACTGGTGAGGAGTATTACTCAACAATTTATGCCATTCGCGAATCCTCAATTGCTGAAGGTTTGATCTGGGTAGGTGCTAATGATGGACCTGTGCATGTTACACAGGATGGCGGTAAAAATTGGTCTAAAGTTACACCAGATATGCCTGTTGGTGGTAGAGTAGATGCGGTTGAGCCTTCACCTCATAACCCTGCAAAAGCATACATCGCAGTGTTGAGGTATCAATTAAATGATTATAAGCCATACATCTATAAAACAGAGGATTATGGTCAGTCTTGGGAGCTGTTAACGACCGGTGACAATGGATTGCCTGCCAATACGCCTACTAGAGTAGTTAGAGAAGATCCAGTCAAAGAAGGTGTGCTTTATGCCGGTACTGAATTTGGACTATATGTATCATTAAATGATGGGAAGGAATGGATGAAATTCGATGAGTTCCCTGTAACCCCCGTTACTGATCTCAAAGTTCATCAAGGTGACCTTGTGATGTCTACAATGGGTAGAGGATTTTGGATTCTAGACGACCTGACTAGCCTTAGAGGTATTAGAGATATTAAAGACGAACAAGCTGTCTTCTTCCAACCTGAGAATGGATTGAGAACAAGAATGAGAGCGTCAAGCCAACCAAATGGCCCGGAGTATTCTCCTATGGGTGTTCGCTTTGATTATTATTTGGCAGGAGAACAAGATGTTCAAATCGAGATCTTTGATGAAAAAGGTAAAATGGTTCGTAATTACATCAGCGGACGCCCTGACCCAAAAGTTGATACCGAAAGAGACATGTCTACAGAGTTTTCAAATGTGCCAGCCTCTGGCGGTTTGCCAAACAATGAGGGAATGAACCGTTTCATTTGGAATATGAGACATAGAAGTGGCTGGAATGCGAACCCAAGAAGGTCTTATCGCGGTAATGGACCTATGGTGCGTACCGGTACTTATACGGCTAAGCTAAAAGTAGGAGACCAAGTCTTGGAGCAGAGTTTTGAGGTATTACTCGACCCTAGAGTATCATTGGTAAGTGATGAAGATGTAGCTGAGCAAGAGACTTTGGCATTACTGATCAGAGATTTCCAGGACCAAGTGAACCAATTAATTGCTGAGGTGAAAAAGGAAAGAGACGATCTACAGAATTCATTAGACCAAGAAAAGGTAAGCCGAAGAGTGCAACGCAAGAAAGATGCGCTTGACAAGGTATATTATCAATTAGTTACTCAACCTGGTACTTATATGAAGCCAATGCTTCAAGCACAAACTGGTTATTTGAATTCAATGCTAGGCAGAGCTGATCAAAAACCAGGCAAAGACGCTTATGATCGTTTGGAAGAATTAAAGAGTACTTTGGAAGAGGTGAGAGCCGAATTCGATAAGCTTCAGTAATTGATCCAAACTTCTAAAAATAAATGGTACCAGAGAATTCCTCACCCCTTGGTGATGCTCTCTGGTATCATTGTTTTAACAGCAATATTAAGTTACATCATACCTGCTGGGGAATTCCAAAGAGAAGTTGTTGAAGGCAGGCAACGCGTTATACCCGGTACTTATGAGCAGGTTGAACAAACCCCTCTTTCCTTTTTGGACACCTTTCTTGCCATCCCAGGAGGGTTTCAGTCTGCTATTGCTATCATATTCATAGTGCTATCCAGTGGTATTATGTTCGGTATTTTGGAGAATTCAGGAATGATCGAAAATGCTGTGGGTACCTTTATTAAGAAAATGGGGGTGGAGCGCAAATACCTGCTCGTTTTTGCCATGACTTATGTTTTTGGTGCGCTTGGAGTTTTTGTTGGATATGAAAACAACATTGCACTGATACCGATTGCTGCTATCACAAGCTTAGCTATCGGTGGTGACTTGATGCTAGCAGCAGGTATTGCCGTTGGTGGAGTCACTGTAGGTTTTGGTCTTTCTCCAGTGAATCCTTACACTGTTGGAACAGGCCATACCATAGCCGAAATGCAAATGTTTTCAGGATGGGGGCTTAGAACAATACTGTGCCTAACAGCCTTGACTTTTCTGGCTTTTATGAATGTGCGCTACTTCAAGCGTATACTTGAAAACCCAGGAAGAAGTCTTTCTTTGGGTATTGATACTAAAGGTTTTGATCTATCTAAGCCTTTAGAACAATACCGAATGACAGCCAACAATTGGTTGATCTTGTTCATTTTTGTTGGAGGGCTAGCGGTTACGCTTTACGGGGTATTTACTGAGCATTGGTACATAAACGAGATTTCAGCCATGTTCATCATTATTTCTATTGTTGCCGGTATAGCTTCTGGACAATCAGGTAGAGAAATTAGTGAAACAGCATTAAAGTCCGTGTCTGTGGTAGCGCCAGGAGCCTTTATGGTAGGTTTTGCTACATCCATTAAAGTGGCTATGGAGATGGGCAATATATCTGATACAATTGCCTATGGTTTAGCTGAAGGCTTACAGACTTTACCATTGTATGGATCTGCTGTTGCCATGTCAGCTTCACAATGTGTAATCAATTTCTTTATTCCATCGGGAAGTGGTCAGGCGCTGGCTACATTACCAATTATGATCCCAATGGGCGACCTACTCGGTTTAACCAGACAAACAACAATTCTGGCTTTTCAAATCGGAGATGGTGTAACAAATTTGTTCAACCCAACATTAGGAGGCCTAATAGCTATGCTTGCCATGTGCCGAATTCCATTTGATAAATGGTTAAGGTTTATCATGCCTAAGGTGGCGATCATTCTATTGTTTGCTTGGATAGCGATTGTAATTGCTGTAGCGATCAATTATGGTCCAGCTTAAAGACCCGAAATCAAATTATTTGAAATAGAGGCCTAGAATCTCGATACAGAATACGAATGAATATGACTGCAGAAGAAATACTATCACAACTGGTATCATTTCCCGTGCTAGGGGGCGAGTCTAATACATCGATCATCACTTGGATCAAAGAATACATTGAAGAACATGGTATTGAAACTACTTTGGTGCCGAATGAAGAAGGCAACAAAGCTTCTTTGCATTGTAGAATTGGACCTGCCGTTGATGGAGGGGTGATCTTATCAGGCCATACGGATGTAGTACCTGTTGAAGGGCAAGATTGGACATCAGAACCATTTGAGTTAGTTGACAAAGGTGATGGTAAGCTCTCTGCTCGAGGTAGCTGCGACATGAAAGGGTTTGCAGCCTGTTGCTTGGCCGCATTGCCCGACATGGTCAAAGCGGACTTGAAGAAGCCAATCTATTTTGCCTTTTCATATGATGAGGAGATCGGTTGCTTAGCGGCCCCTGAATTGGCAGCTCATATCAACTCTCACTACAATGAGCAACCTAAGTTTGCTATTATCGGTGAGCCTTCAATGATGATTCCTACTTTAGGCCAAAAGGGTATATGCATATTTGAGACAACTGTAACTGGTTCACAAGGGCACAGCAGTCGAATTAAAACGGAGGTCAGTGCAATTCATGAGGCCATGCGTTTGGTGCTGTGGCTAGAAAATAAAATGAATAGCTTGATCGCTGATGGCAAAACGGATGATCGTTTTAGCCCAAATCACACCAGCATCCATATAGGTATTATGAAGGGAGGAATTGCCTCAAATGTGATAGCACAAGAGTGTTATTTCACCTGGGATGTCCGAACCATTCCTTCTGAAACACCTGAAGAAATTAAAGCAGAATTTGATGCTTATTGTGAGGAACGTAAAGCTGAATTGAGAAAGGTATTCCCTGGATTTGATATTCAATCCAATCCAATACATCCAGCAGTACCCGGTCTGGATACAAGCGAAGATGAGGAGATTGTCACTTTAGTTAAGAAGCTGGCAAATAATCAACAAACTGACGCAGTAAGCTATGCTGCTGAAGCTGGTCAATTTCAAGAAGCTGGTTTTCAAGCCATGATCTGTGGACCAGGTGATATTGCACAAGCGCATAGAGCTGATGAGTTTATTAGTAAAGATCAATTGCAGCAAGGAGTCGAGTTTATGTATCGACTGATTGAAGAGCTTAGTTAAGCTATATCTTTAATACTTTGATTATGCTGGAGGAGCTACTACTAGAGAATAAAATCAGCCCTACAAAGGTCATTCAAATTGAACCAGAGCAGTTGGTTGAGCTTAATCTCAGCAAAAACAATAAGGCCCTTGCAAAAGTAGATTTAAACGATGAAAAGGCTTTTACTGATTTCATTTTTAAGCACTTACAAGATGGTCAAGTTGGCATAGGCGGCTATGGAGAGGAGAGAAGCCTTTATTCAAGAAGTAATCTATTTGAAGGAGAGGAGCCGCGTTCTGTACATTTAGGAATTGATATTTGGACGAATGCAGGCACTGAGGTTCATTGTCCCGTAGATGCTACGGTACATTCATATGCAAATAGAAATGTTCATGGTGATTATGGGCCTGTCATAATACTTCAACATGATATCAATGGCTTTGTATTTTATACTTTATATGGTCATTTAGCACAAAAGTCTCTTGTTGGATTATGTAAGGGAAAGACTATTCAACAAGGGGAGAATTTCGCATGGCTCGGTCGTTATGAGGAAAATTTTCATTGGCCACCTCATCTACATTTTCAGCTAATCATAGATATTCAAGGCTTTGAAGGTGATTACCCTGGTGTTTGTAAGAAGTCAGAGGCTGAAGAGTATTTAAATAATTGCCCAGACCCATCAGTTTTTTTATAAGTTCTGAACTTTATTTAAAGTATGTAGATACATATATGTACATACATGTAATAAACTTTAATAACATGACTTATAAAGAAAAAGCACAAGACCTTTATGCGATGATTGGTAGAGGTGAATTATTAGATGCATTTGAAAAGTATTATGCGCCAAATGTGATCATGACTGAGCCTAGAGGCACAAGAAATGGTAAGGACGAATGCCGTCAGTACGAAGTTCAATTCTTAGATTTTATTCAAGAGTTTCATGGTCTAGAAGTAAAAGCGATCACTTCAGATGAAGAATCAGGAACTGTAATCCATGAAACTTCTATGGACGTTACATTCAAAGATGGTAACCGTGTAACCATGGAGCAAACTGGTGTTCAAAAGTGGGAAGGTGAGCAGATTGTCAGCGAAAGATTCTACTACGACAATGCACAGTAGGCATTGCCGCAAACTATATAAAACAGCCTCTTGGTCATCCAAGAGGCTGTTTTTTTATTCAATTAACCCTAGCCTTTTTTGGTGTTCTTACCAACAACTTTTGAATATTGGCTTGCCAAAATTTATTTAGTAAGGTAGAAGAACTCTCTTTCTAACTCGTGCTTTAGCCTATTTGTACTCCTTCTCATTATGAAATAAGGTAAACCCATCATAAAGGATGCATGAAGAATAAGGAATATTATCATGAGGCCTGATCCATAACCCCCCGTTTCACCTAGTGTGAAGAAACTTATAAAAAACGCTATATAAAATAGACTGAAGAAAATATAGAATGGAATCATCATTCCATGAAAGCCCTTTACTTCTGTTTTGATAATTAACTTATTACCATTTTGGTAGTATGCACCCTTAGCTATTGCCATACTGGAGCCAACATCAAAAAGTTTTCTCTTTCGCTTAATTTTAAAGCCATCATCGTTGACCATGCCTTTATACTCATTCTTACTCGATGAAAAAATATCGAATGATTCCATAAAAAAGCTTGTGCTTCCTTCATCAACACTATCACGTAGTTTTTGGACAAATTCTGTTTTTCGAATTTCGAGTTCTGTGCTAAAATTTAGAACGAGTTTTATTCGTGTCAGGAATTCTTTCATTTTTTGTGTTCACAGCTCATTAAGTTCTGGCTAATCAAACAAAAATGTGTCATTAAACCCACAGTCTAGTGAGTAAATGACACCTTCATATAAATTAAAATGATTGTTAATGCTTCTTTACCCGTTTTGAGTAATGGATTGTTGGTCACAGGACCAACAAGGGCATGGAAGAGTATCGCTTATTCTTGTCGATACTTACCATCGGGAAGAATCGTGGGCATTTTGTAGATGGGGTTCGTCAATAGACTATAAACAGCCTTATCTGTCCCTTTCACCTTATCCCTAGTATTCAACTTCCACTCATGTTCTATTTCTTCTAGTCTATTTTCTTGAGCACCTAATATTGAAGTGAGAGACCAGTAGAGGTATTCCATGGTCATGCAATCAGCATATTCACAGGTTTCATCATCATAAGAATACCATGCGCTTTCTGGGTATTTATTAGGGATATCAAAGAATTGTCCACCTCTTGCAATGTCCATGGCATCGGCCAAAGTAGAACCAGCTTCTTGCCCAAATGCCTCAGGATAAGCAATGGAATGCCCACCATTGATGAGGTGCAGCACTTCTTCTAGTGAAGCATCAAAACGACCTTTTCTACCATTAGCAACAAAGTCTGGGTTGGTTTCATCATTACCAAGATCCTGGCCAAGACGGTTTTGAGGTGGGGCAATGTCCAAGTCGTCTTCATCCTTCCACATTACCAAAAAAGCTTTATGATCGATAAGTGCTTGCATCAACAATTCGTCATCTGGGATGCCATCTTCATCATTATCCAGGTATTGGGCCATTACGTTTGCTGCGTGCAGTAGTTTTCGGTCATCTACCTTGGGTACTGCATAAATGTCAATACCAAAGACTACAACCTTCCTGTTGAAACTTTTCAACCCAATGTCACTATTGGCTTCAATGTTGAAATTTGGATCATTTCCAGATTCAATAACTTCAGTTTGCCTCTTAAAATCGCAAGAAAGGACACATAGTATTGATAAGATCAAATACAGCGAAGACAATTTTATCATAGCTTAATAGTAGTAATTATATTTATGTCGTGCGTATTTCAGCCATACAAATAGCTGCGGGGCTTTCCTCTCGCATGAAAGGACCAAATAAATTACTACAAGACATTGGTGGGCGATCATTGGTAGAACACGGCTTTTCCCAGTTGATAACTTCTGACGTGGGTGAGGTGATCGTAGTGACAGGTAGAGATGCTGAGCAGATGGAATTGTCAATCACCAAAAGTAGGTTGCCGTCACCAAAATTTGTCTTTAACCCCAACTTTGAGATGGGGATGACGACTTCGATTCAAACAGGTCTTCAAGCAATCGAAAAAGCCGATGCAGTCATGATCTGTTTAAGCGATATGCCAGAATTAACTAGTCAAGATTATACTGATCTCATTAAAGAATTCAAAATACAGGGAAGTCAGGACAAGATCATGGTTCCTTATAATGGCGAAAGACGGGGCAATCCTGTAATTTTCGGTGCTTCATTTTTTGAGCAAATTAAAGAACATAAAGAACCGAATGGTTGTTCTTCTATAGTGAAAGCTAACAAAGACAAGCTTTTACTTTTTGAGACAAGCTCGTCTCACTATTTTTTTGATATCGATACACCAGAGACCCTGAAAGCCTATAAAGCGCGTGTTAAACAATAAAGAACTACAACGGTACAGCAGACAGATCATTATCCCAGAATTTGGACAGGAAGGTCAGTTAAAACTGAAAGGCAGTTCCGTATTGGTGATCGGAGCAGGAGGTCTAGGTGCACCTATACTTCAATATTTAACAGCTGCAGGGATTGGACGCATTGGTATTGTTGAGTTCGATGAAGTCAGTATTTCAAACTTACAGAGGCAGGTGCTTTTTGAATCAGGTCAAGTTGGCGATTCAAAAGCCGAAAGGACGAAAGAGAGATTGAACAAACTAAATCCTGAAGTTCAAATCCAGGTTTTTGAAGCGGCCATTAATTCAGAGAACGCTTTAGAACTTATCGAACAGTTCGATATGGTTGTAGATGGTTCTGACAATTTAGCCACGCGTTATTTAGTGAATGATGCTTGCTACTTCTTGAATAGGCCTTTGGTCTATGGAGCGATCTTTAGATTTGAAGGCCAAGTGTCAGTATTCAATCAAGAGTATGAAGGAAGGCGAGGCCCAAATTACAGAGACCTTTTCCCAACGCCACCTCCGCCAGAAATGGTGCCAAGCTGCAGTGAGGGTGGTGTCCTAGGTGTTTTACCAGGCATTATTGGCTCTATGATGGCCTCCGAAGCAATAAAAGTATTAACTGGAATTGGCGAAACTTTGAGTGGAAGGTTGTTTGTGTTTGACGCACTTGACTTTACGACTCATACCTTGAAAGTTGCCAAAAACGTTGAAAATCCAATTAGTGGTGATCAGCCAAGTATTCATGAACTCATTGATTATGAGGTGTTCTGTATGGGTGAATTGAATGCAGAAACAGTTCAGGAAATAAGTGTCCAAGAATTGGCAGAAAAGTTGAAAGAGGAAGACGTTTTTGTACTGGATGTCAGAGAAGATTATGAATACGAGCTGGCTAATATTGGTGGTACCTTGATTCCTCTAAATAAAGTTGTTAGTCAGCAAGGCCAAATCCCGAAGGATAGAGAAGTAGTGGTTATGTGTAAAATGGGCGGGAGAAGTCAAAAAGCGATTGACCTTTTGAAGGAACAAGGATTTGATAACTTACTTAATCTAAAAGGAGGGATAAGCGCTTGGCAGAAGGAGATCGATCCAAGCTTGCTGGCTTATTAATAATAATTCGTCATCCTGAACTAGTTTCAGGGTCTGCCGAATAAATGATGCTGAAATGAATTCTGCATGATGATTGTAAGGAAAAAATGAAAATAGAAATTACGGCATTTGGTATAGCCAAAGACATATTGAAACAAAAGCGAATTGAGGTTGAACTGCCTCAGTCTCCTTCTGTAGCAGATTTAAGAGGAGTTTTGATTGATCAATTTCCTGATTTCGAGAAGCTTGCTTCTTTGAAGTTCGCTGTAAATATGGAATATGTTTCAGACAGTTATGAATTGGTAGAAAATGATGAGGTGGTATTGATTCCACCAGTAAGTGGTGGCTAATGCAGAAGATATTTATAACTGATAAGAGACTAGATGCTAAAGCTTGCACAGACGAGGTGGTTTACCCTGGTGCTGGTGGCATGGTTGTGTTTGTAGGTACTGTAAGAGACCAAACAAAAGGCAAGGCTGTTAAGCATTTAGAGTTTGAGTCCTATGAGCCAATGGCTATCAAGGAAATGAAAAAGATTGCTTATGAAGCCGTTCAAAAGTGGGGCTTGCATGATATGGTCATCCACCATAGAATAGGTTTAGTACCAATTGAAGAAGAGGCAGTTGTCATTGCTTGTTCTTCGGCTCACAGAAAAGAAGCTTTTGCAGCTTGTGAATACGCAATAGATACCTTGAAAGAAACAGTGCCCATTTGGAAAAAAGAGATCTTCGAAGATGGAGAGGTTTGGGTTTCTGCTCATCCATAAACATTGAATGATGAATGTTGAGTTGATCAAATCGCAATTTCCTGTTTTCGCGCAAAAGACTCCTCTGGGTCAAGAATTGATCTTTTTAGACAGTGCATCTTCTGCGCAAAAGCCGCAATCGGTCATTGACGCCATCTCCACTTTCTATTCTTCATATTATTCGAATACAGGGAGAGGAAGCTATTGGCCTGCAAGCCAAGCGACTGAAGCTGTACAAAGTACTCGACAGAAAGTTGCTTCATTTATCAATGCAGCTACTACTGATGAAATAGTATTTACTGCAGGAACTACTGATGCAGTAAATAAACTGGCCAATCACTATTTCGATAAAAGAATAGAGGCAGGTGATCAAATTATCGTTAGCGAGATGGAGCATCATGCTAATTTGATTCCTTGGCAAGAGCTGGCTAAAAGAAAAGGTGCAATCATCAAATCTATTCCTATTAACGATGCGGGAGAAGTAGACCTGAATGTTCTTTCGACTTTGTTGAATTCAAAAACAGCATTGGTTGCGGTGACAGCCACTTCGAATGTTTTAGGGGCAATTACACCTGTTAAGGAAATTGCAGTGCTAGCACATGAGGCAGGCGCTTTGGTTTTTGTAGATGGTGCGCAATCCGTTTCGCATGCCAAAACCGATGTCCAGGATATTGATTGCGATTTTTTGGCTTTTTCGGGGCACAAATTGTATGGTCCAACGGGAGTTGGAGTTCTATACGGGAAAAAGGAATTGCTTGACAAGGCTGACCCTTTGGCGTTAGGTGGTGGAATGATTACTAGAGTGCAAATCGAAGACGCGAAATACTTAAGAAGAAGTCCTCATAAGCACGAAGCTGGCACCATGAATATTGCTGGCGTTATAGGTCTTGGTGCTGCCATTGAATTCGTAGAGCATATTGGCATTGATAAGATTGAAAAATATCTCGACACTTTAACAGCTTATGGTTTAGAGCAGCTAGATCAAATAGAAGGGTTGTCTATAAAGGGGGGCAAAGATAGAGCACCTGTTATTTCCTTTACGCTTGAAAATGTACACCCGCATGACCTTTCGACATATTTAAATGAAAAAGGAATCTGTGTTAGAGCAGGGCATCATTGTGCCCAACCCTTAATGTCAAGTATGAATGTTCATGCAACAACAAGAGCATCATTTGGTATTTACAATTCAAGAAAGGATGTTGACATCCTTGTAGAAACGATCAAAGAAGCTAAAGAATTCTTCACATGAACGAACGGATAAAAGGCCTATATCAAGAGCATATAATTGCCAAATCGAAAGACAATACTAATGAGGGGAAATTGGAAAATGCAACCCATGTACTGGAAGCTTATAACCCAATGTGTGGCGATAAATATACACTCTACCTAATCTTAGAAAATGGAGTGGTTGGAAATGCAAAGTTTGAAGGCTTTGGTTGTGCCATTTCAAAAGCTTCTACTGCAGTGCTGGTTGAGCTTATTATTGGTAAAACTGTGACTGAACTTAAACCTATTGTTGAGAAATTTCTGGAACTGATAGATGCTGATTCTAAGCTAAAGCCAGAAGACATTTCAGATGATAATCAATTACTTGCTTTTGCCGCAGCGAGAGACTTTCCTGAAAGAAGGACTTGTGCTTCTTTAAGTTGGGAAGAGCTGGCCGAAATACTTTGATCTACACTCATTAAAAAGTCTCTAATGCTGTCATCAGGTCCTAATTCAAGCTTCTTTTTGATTCTGTGAATTCTACTTTTCACGGTATTTAAAGTAGTATTTGTGACTTGCGCTATGGATTTGTTATCCATTCCAATTTTGACATAAGCACAGACTTTTAGATCGCTGACTGTGAGTCCTGAAAAACCTGATCTAAGCACTTCAAAGAAATCGGGGTGTATTTGTTCAAATTGATGCAAGAAGCTATCCCAACTGTTGTTCATATTGATGTTTGCTTTCAAGAGCTTTTGCAAACTTTTTAACTCTTTCTCTGTTTGTCCATTGGCTTTGTAGATGTACTCAATGCGTTCGTTTATCTTTTGAAGAAGGGATTCTTTCTCCAATTGATTCATTGCGATAGCAGCCATTCTTCGCTCTTTTTCGTCAATATTCGCTTGGAATAATTCTTGTTCCTTCTCACTTGATTGCGCAAGTAGCTCATTGGTCTCTTGAAGTTCATTGGCTTGTTTCTTGAGCTTCTGAACCGCCCATCTTTTGATAATATATGAACGATAAAAGAGCACTCCAGCTATGATGAAAATTGCGATTATGGCAATAAGTAAATTTCTAGAAGACTTTGCTTTTTGGATATCAGCTTGGTAAGTGAGAGCCTGCTTATCACTTTCTAGATCAAATAGTGCTTTCTCTTGGTCAAGTTGGTATTCAAATTCTAAGCGCGCTATTTCCAGTTGCTTCTGCTGGTTAAAGATTGAGTCTTCGAGCGTAGTCATTTTTTTATAATATTCCAGAGAACTTCGGTGGTTACCTAATGCTTCCTCCGCATTACTTATTACTCCATAAAGACTTGAGAGGCTTCTTTTAGTTTGCTTCTCAATTGGGTATCGATTCAAGGCTTCCAAGGCTAAGGCTTTCGCTTTGCTAGATTCACCTATAAGGTTATAGACGTGCGCTTTACTGATCTCGATGGCAATTCTGGAACTAGGAGCTCTATTTTTAACAATGTCGAGAGCCAAATCATAGTGCATTAATGCAGTTTCATACTCCTTTTTGTCTTTGTAAGAGTGGCCAAGTAAATTGTGAACATCATACATGGATCTCTGTAAGTTCATTGGTTCGAATACGGCCAACGCTTGTTTAAAATAGACAATGGCTTCATCATGGTTACCTGACAGCCTTTGAAGTCTACCTAGGTTTTGTAATGAACGGCCTATATATCTTCTATTTTGGGTTGACTCAGCCAATTCACGCGCTTTATCATAATACTCAGTGGCTTTGGTAAGGTCCTCAATGAGCGTGTAATAGCGGCCAATTCCATCATAAACTACCAACTTTAACCTGTCATCACCGAGCGACTCAAATATTTCTAAAGACTTCAAGTAATTCTCCAGGCTTTCAGTAAATAGAGATTGATCATGGAGGAGCATGGCCATATTGAGATATTGATACCCTTGACCCTCTAAGTCGGGAATTGCTTTGTTAATTTCAAGGCTCTTCTCATAGTATTGCATAGCCTTGATGTATTCCTTCTGGTTCTTATACAGAATCGCGAGGTTATTGTAATTATATGCTTGTAACTGAAGGTTGTCTTCTTCTAGTGCTATGATCAAGCTGCGGTCGTGCGCCATTTCAGCTGAATCCACATCACCAATACGGTAATAAACAATGCCTGCATCATTTATAGCCTTACCAATGTACTTCATAAAGGCTTTGTCTTCAGATAGCCATGCCTTAAATAGGAGAGGCCTGAAATATGTAAGCGCAGAGTCATACTTGTCTTGGTCAAAATAGTAATAACCGAAGATTGCATTCAGTCGATCTGCATCTAATGAATTCGGAAGTATTGATTCTGAGGCGATTATAGAATCGAGAATAACTTTGGCTTCCTCTAGCTTATCATCTATGATAAGAGAGTCTGCAAAGAGCAGTCTTTCTGTTAGGTTTTGCTTTTGAGCCTGCAACATATTGATCCCCAATAGCAAAAGGCAAATGAAGTAAAGTTTTACGCGCTTCATAAAGTATTATGCATACCTCTAATTTAGGTACTGCATTCGGTGTAAATATATTTTAAACCTTATTGCATACCTATTGCACACTAAAAATCAGTCATAAACTAGTTTAAATATGAGATTTGTATCAAAAGGTGTTTGTACATGATTTCAGGATTTAAGGGAATGCATACCATTTGCAACGCTATAACTTTTGCCAAAAATTAAATTCGCACTACCATTGTTCATGCTTCATGCATGAGCCGAGCTCAACTAAAGAGAGAGATATCACGCTAATAGACCCATTCGATCTCGCAGCCGGTGTACTAATGAGACGCATTGGTCGCGCATATGAAGACTTACATTGTTTTGGTTGAATGCAGGTTTTAGGGGCCTGCATTCATGTTTTATAGCAATTGTGTATTTCGAATTGTACTTAAGGATGAACTGAGAGTAGTCCAATTCTCTCCAGAGTCAAGACTGACATATAGATTACCGTTGTTAGTTCCAAAAGCCATCACGTTATCTCTTTTATCAAAACCATCCCTAAGCACCATATCAAAGGCAGCTTCTTGAGGTAAACCCTTTCGAAGAGGTTCCCAATTTTTTCCTCCATCTTTTGTTTTATAAACTGCAAGCTTATTCTGATATGGGATGCGATGGTCGTCAGACTGTGCCGGAATGACCCAGGCTTTTTGACTGTCTTTCTCGGAAATGGCAATATCAAAACCATAAACAGCCCTTCCATGAGGGTCTGAAACATTTGACCAGGTCATGCCATTATCCGTGGATCTATAGATGCCGCAATGGTTTTGCTGCCATAATACATCTAAGTCTTCAGAATGCCTTTTAATGGAATGAGGGTCATGACCTACCTCTATATCAGAAGATGGAAGGTAGAAGGCTTCCAACCCTGTATTTTGAGGTGACCAGGTATTTCCCGCATCATTGCTTTTAAATACGCCTGCGCAACTAATACCCACTAACAGCTCGTTACTATTTCGCGTGTCGGTTAGAATTGTATGTAGGAAAGGGTTTTTGCTGCCTTTTCCACCTCCTTGCCATGTAGAACGAGAAGGATGCTTACTGAGGCCAGTAAGTTCTTTAAAGCTTTTTCCTTTGTCCTCACTTACAAATAGTGCAGCTGGTTCAGTTCCAATATATATTCTTTCTAATGGTCCAATCTGCTGGCTTTCAATGGTCCAAATTGATCTAAGGGAATAATCACTTTCAAATTTAGGAACTTGCACTTCTTGATAGTTCTCACCAAGATTGGAAGAGAAGTAGAGTTTGGAACCCCAATGTTTGTGATTGATGGCTATCCACCAATCTCCAGATTCAGTTTGATGGAAGGCCCCAATGGGTAGACCTACAAATTGAATGTCCTTCAATGACCAAGAGCCACCTTTCAATTCATAGATCAATAGACCTTTATCTGTTCCTGCAATTAGTTTCATTGATTGCTGTAGTCAGACTTACCGCCAGTCTTTTTGATCAATCGAGTCTCTTGGATCTTAATATTATGAGAGAATGCTTTGCACATGTCATAGACTGTGAGGGCTGCGATAGAAGCACCTGTTAAGGCCTCCATTTCAACACCTGTTTTACCACTACATTTAGCCTCACAAGTAATCTCAACCTTCAGTCCTTCCTTCAATTGGATGTCAACACCTACTTTATTGAGGTTGATCTGATGACACATAGGAATCAATTCCCAAGTCCTTTTGGCCCCTTGAATACCCGCAATGATTGCGGTTTGAAATACAGGGCCTTTAAGCGTCTTTATTTCACCATCATGGATATGCTCGGCCATATCATCTGGCAATTGAACAATGGCTTGTGCTATGGCTGTTCTCTTGGTTTCGTTTTTATCTCCGACATCCACCATAGATGGCTTGTCTTTGTCTATATGGGTAAATTCTTTAGCCATGTCCGAAAAGATTAGGGTTTTGAGGGTTATGTGAACTGAAAAGTGCTTCCCAAAACGGAAGGCGATTTTGCACTTTAATTAATAAGTCTATTTGCTTCATTCCCTCAGTCTCGAATAAAGGATTAATATGAAGGTATTGTTTATATTTTTCAAATTCACTGGAGTTCAACCATTGATCGTTTTTTCTTTCAAGTAGGGTATTCCAGCTTCTTTTTAATAATCTAGCTTTTTCTGTTTTAACTAAAATCACACCCAAACTTCTTTTTAAATAGCCCTTTTGGATAAGTGGATCAATTACAAGTTGCTTGTTATACTTTCTCCAACTGTTCTCGAATGTTTTGTTTAAAAGATCTAATAGAAAAAGTGGAGTTAATTTGGGTAAAAGCGGTGATTCTTTATTTAGCTGTTTTTTATGATAGTTTGATATTTCGCACATGATTAGAGAGATGTCTTCCGAATAGCATGGTTTACTATCAAAATCGAGATATTTAATTATACTGTTGCGTTCGTTTTTACCATCTATTTCAAGTTGAATCAAATTCAACCTGATCATTTCTTTTATTGCTCTCAAAGCTGTTTTGTGTCCTTTGATATCTCGAATCAAAAACTCGAATTGTGCGCTTGAAAGGTCATTTGGTATCATTAATTAGATTCTCTGTAAGGAATATACGGATAAACTTCGCCAGTGAAGAATTCATTTTTGTCTTCAGGTAGAACGATGAAGCCATCTGCCATTGTCATATTATCAAAATCACCTGATCCGTTTCCTTTTATGGTATTGGCCAATCTTTCACCAGTTGGGCTAGTCTTGACTTCACACTCTAAGAAATAGGTGAGTGGTGGCATAAAAGTGACATTATTATCCAATTTTACATATCCCAACTCAGCGTTTTGACCCAATGATTTCTTTAACCAATATTTTAGGTAAGCATTGGCGCATACAAAGGAGGAAACAGGGTTTCCGGGTAATGCAAAGATTGTGGCTCCATTTGGCGCTGTTCCAAACCAAAAGGGTTTACCCGGCCGTTGCTTGATCTTATGAAAGTGTTTTTTAACACCAAGCTCGTCTAGAACTTCAGGCAAAAAGTCAAATTTCCCTCTTGAAACACCTCCTGTTAAGACTAATAAATCATAAGTCTCAATGATGTAAGATAACTCTTTGCTTAGCAGTTCTTTATCATCTTTTAAATGAAATTGCTGGACTTCAATTCCCCAACCATTTAAAAGGGCATGAATACCATAATTACTTGACCTTCTGATCTGATGTGCTTCAGGTTGGACATTTATATCTACCAATTCATCTCCTGTGGTAATGATGGCTGCTTTGGGAAGTTTATACACTACTAAACTTGCTTTGCCAACTGCAGCTGCGACAATGAGTTCAGTTGGACCTATTTCTTTTCCCTTTTCTAGAACCACTTCACCTTGTTTTCTGTCTTCTCCTTTAAAGTGAATGTTCTGTGCGCGAACAACCTCTTCATTGATCGTGGCAACACCATTTTCGATACTGATGTCCTCATAACGAATAATCGTATCGAGGCCATTAGGCATAATAGCCCCAGTCATGATCTGCACACATTTATCTACCTCAGTTATGGTTTTTTGAGGAACTCCAGCGCCAATAGTTTCAATAACCTCAAAGTCTTTTTGTCCTTTTTCATAAGCATCGAAGTTGATGGCAATACCATCCATAGTGACTCTGTCATAAGGAGGGAGGTTGCGATCTGCGATAATATCCTCGGCTAGAACTCTGCCATTTGCCGAGAGTATGTCAACTGTTTCTGTCTCTAATTGAAACGGGTAGGATTGAAGTATATCGAGTGCTTCTTGGTAACTGATCATTTGGGTATTGATAATTCGTTTTCTGTGCCCAGTAATTATTAATTGCTAATTCTTATTTGAGGCTTTTAACCTCCAATAGTTGCCATTGATTCGAATGAGCCACTTTTTTTCTTCTGGCTTTCGGCTTCAAAACCATCCTTAGCTCGGTTTTTAAAGAGCTTTAGAAATTGTTCTTGAATATCTTGGTCTGAAGCTCCATTTCTCATGAAATCTCGGAAACTAAAACCTCCATTCTGATAGAGACAAGTTTTCATTTCTCCTTTTGGTGTTAATCTGATACGATCACATGTGCCACAGATGGTTCTCGTATATGCAGGAATAACTCCAAAACTGCCTTTTGCATTTGGAATCCTGTAATTATAGCTTGTAGAGCTCTTTTCGTCCTCTAGTCTGTATAGTTCTGGAAATTCTTCTTGAATGTGTTCTATGATCTTTTTGTAATTCCATTTGATGGGTTGGTATTCCTTGTTTCCTCCATTAAATGGCATCTCTTCAATAAATCTAATGCTCGCATTGTCTGTAAGCGTCAAACGAGCCATTGGAACAATGTCCGCTAAATTATGCTCCGCCATCACTACAGCATTGATTTTAGTATTCATTTCTTGAGCGAGTAATTCGCGATAGAATGACCAGACTTGATCAAACTCATCTCTTCTTGTGATCTTTTTGAATCGTTCAGCATCTAATGAGTCTAGACTCAGATTAACAGAGTTGATCCCAATCACTCTCATGGCTTCAACGTGCTTAAGAGGTGCAGTACCGTTAGTAGTGATATTTACTTTCTCTATTCCATCTACTTGAACAAGGTCCGCCATAAATGGCAATAGATCTTTTCTTACAAAAGGTTCTCCTCCAGTGATTCTTACTTTCGAAATACCCATTTCAGCTAATATCCGGACCAACCTGAGCATTTCTTCATAGCTCAAGATCTGGTCTTTAGTGCTCCATGGTAGGCCTTCCTCAGGCATGCAATAAAAGCATCTTAGATTACATCTTTCTGTAATCGCTAATCTCAAATAATTGAGTTGTCTTCTGTGGTTATCGTAAAGTGCTTTTTCCAAGTTGATTCAAAAATAGGGTAGATGATTACCTAATCAATACCGGTCAAAGAATTAGTTCAAATAAGCTTCAGGTTCTTTCTCAAAAGATACTTTACAACCATCGCAGCAGAAATATACCTTTTCTCCATTATGTTCTAAGACATGCTTCGCTGTCCTTTTCTGAACAGGGATCTTGCATACAGGATTGATATAAAGTTCATCCTCTAAATTGTCCGAATCCACACTTTGAGTTTCTGCTGAAGTCTCAACAGTTTCTTGTCTCTTCTCCTTAATGATCTCAGCTAAAATAGAAATAGCCACTTCTTCAGGAGTTTTTGCATTGATGTCTATTCCCGCTGGGGTTTTAATTCTCACAAGCTCCTTATGCTCGATGCCTGATCGTTTCAAATAAAGGAACACCGAATTGGCTTTCTTCATGCTTGAAACGAAAGAGAGGTATCTAGGATTTGAGTGAATAGCCTGTTCAACGCTTTTCTCGTCATCTTCACCTTGAGTACAAACGACAACATAGTCTTTTGCCATCGAAACCTCAGGGCTAAAATCCGAGAGCTTGGTAATCTTATTCGCTGATGGAAACATGACGTCATCAGCCAATTCAGATATGATATTGACGTAAAATCCTGCAGCTCTTCCGATCTCGCAAAGAGCTTTGGAGATGTGCGAACGACCAAAAATATGGATCTTAGATACTTGCATAATTGGTTCAATATATACTTCAACTGTTCCGCCACTCATGCAGGTCATGCGGTAATTTTTGACACCTGCTTGTTCATCTTTTTGATCGTTTGGTTGTATGCGTACTAGGCGAGGGGTTTGTTGGTCAATAGCTTCTAGAGCCTCTTTAATGACGATCCCTTTCGTACATCCACCACCGATCCATCCTTTGACTTCGCCTTTTTTGGTAATAACCGCTTTATCTCCAGGTTTGCCAGAAGAAGGTGCTTCTCTTCGAACGATCATGGCCATAGCCGCTGGTTCATCTAGCTCTCTTTGGTTATGTACACTATCAAAAAAATCTTCCTTATGCATGAGCTAATATGTTTTCTAATTCTAACAAGCTTTCGAGGTTATGTGCCGATTGAAATTGATCAATATACGGCAATGCGGCTTGCATACCTTGAGCGGTCGGTTCATATCCTTTAGTTCCCTTTAAAGGATTTAACCACACCAACTTACTCGTTCTCATTTTAATCTTTTCAATTTCTCCACGCATTAATCCTGGGTTTCCATCATCAAGTCCATCGCTTAATACAATGGTGATGCTTTTACCATTTAAAATGCGCTTAGCATGAAGGTCATTGAAGCTTTTTAGGCATTCACCGATCTTTGTTCCCCCTGACCAATTCTTGGCATGCAGACTTAGATCTGACATGGCTTTTTCTATTTGGTCTTGATGTATAAACTCTGTAATGCGGATTAAGTTCGTACTAAAGACAAAGGCCTCAATGTTCTTTAAATGCGACTTTAAAGACCATATAAATTTTAATAAGAAGAAGGAATATTTGTCCATAGATCCACTCACATCAAGCAAAAGAATAATTCTATACTTATCCTGCTTTCGGTTCTTCTTGATTAGGTTGATCAATTCCTCGCCATTCGACATGTTTTTGCGAATGGTCTTTCTTAGATCAATGGGCCCAGTTTTCGAAATACGCATTTTGCGTTTCAGTTTGTGATTCAACTGTCTCAATAACTGCTCAGCAATTTGATCCAAAAGCTCTGAGTCCATCTTGTTTACATGTGTGAAGTCAGTCTTCTTTAAAGCTTCAATTCTACTAGCTCCTGATACATTCTTGGCTTCTTCTTTTGGCTCTTCTTGTTTGCCGTTAGGGTTAAAACCAGCCATCACCAATGAAGCTTTGTTGGTTTTGGCCGCGTTGGTGTTTGTCTTGCTCTTTGAGGTGGTGTGGTTGTATTGATGTTTCTTTTTGTTCCAGAAGGTTCTAAAGCAGTAATCAAATGCTTCAAACTCTTCTTCGCAAGTACAATACAGGGATTTTAATGAATATTGAAAGGTGAGTTTATCTTTTGCAAAGCCATGCTTACAAAGCGCAATGGCCTCTTGAGTGTGGCTGAGACCTACTTTTAATTCATAGTCACGGCAAAGTCCTGTGAAGCCAGTTAGGGCCTCTTGAAAGCTTTCGTAATGACTATAATGATCAGCTCGCATTAAGCTCCAATCTCTTCTAAAATTGTGGCAATGCCTTCTCGTTTGACCAAATTGATATCTGGGTCAGACTTAAGAATACATCCTAATGTTTTTTCAATGTTGTCTTCAGAGAAAGATTTGAATTGAAGGGCTAAAAGTCCATTAGCCCAATCGAGTGTTTCGGCTATGCCTGGAGACTTTTGGAGTTTCATGTCTCTTAGGTAATGAACGAATCTTACTAATTGCACCGCCAATTCATCTTCAAATTCAGGCACTCTTTTTCTCAAAATACTTAGTTCCTTCTGGAAGTTAGGATAGTCGATCCAGTGATAGAGACATCTTCGTTTGAGCGCATCACTCAATTCTCTCGTTCTGTTAGATGTTAATATAACGATGGGCTTGTGTTTGGCCTTGATGGTTCCCATCTCTGGAATTGAGATCTGGAAGTCGGAGAGGAGTTCTAGCAAGAATGCTTCAAATTCTTCATCAGCTCTATCGATCTCATCGATCAAAAGCACAGGTTGCTTATCGGAGGTAATGGCTTTCAAGAGAGGTCTTTTCATAAGAAACTCTTCTGAGAAGATATGCTCTTCCTTCTCACTTGTTGAAAGTTTTTCATTCTCCGTTAGCTTGATAGCCAATAGTTGTTTTTGATAGTTCCATTCGTAGATCGCGCTGTTGGCATCTAGTCCTTCGTAGCACTGGAGCCTGATCAGCTCAGTATCTTTTAAAGATGAGATGATGTGAGCAGCTTCGGTTTTACCTACGCCTGGAGGGCCTTCTAATAATAGAGGCTTGTTTAGGTTTAATGTAAGAAGAAGAACCGTTGCCAGTTCTTCCTCTACTACATATCCTAAGCGATCGAAATCTTCGATCAGTTGATTCACTTGTGGGATCATGCTTCTTCTTTCTTCTTCTTACTGAAGAGTCCTTTTACCATAGAGCCCATCATAGAACCTGCTTTTAATTCGCCATCGAATTCCATTCCGGCCAATAGCTTTTTAAAGTTGTCTACGAATTGATTCATTAGCTGAGCAGAAACATCGTTGATCAACCTTGAACCAAATTGGGCCAGTGTACCCTTGATGTTTACCACCATATTGAAGTCAATATCAGTACCTGTATCAGTTGAAGTAGCCACTCCTGTCATGGTCATTTCAGCAGAACCCTTTCCTTTCGAATCGAGCCCTTTTCCATTTAGCACTAGCTTATAATTCTCTGTGTCATTTTCCATGATGGTAATTTGACCATCATATTTTGACTTTACCGGTCCAAACTTCAAGGTAACTTCACCTTTATAGTTCTTATCATCGATTTCTTCTGTTATAGTGGCACCTGGTACACACTCAGAAATTTCGGTAGGGTTCGACATGATTGACCATACCTTATCGATTGGTTCCTCTACATTAAATTGTTTTGTTATAGTAGCTTCCATTATATGTCATTTGTAAGTGCCGGTCGAAACCGGCACATGATGAATTCAATTAAGCGTCTGCTGTGATGTCCTTATCCAACACACCCATTTCCTTCAACTTGTTGAAGATCTTAGCTGGTGTAATAGGAATGTCCATATGCGTGATGCCATAAGGCTTCAATGCATCAATAATAGCATTTGCTATTGCTGGTGGCGCGCCTACAGTTGGTGATTCACCGATACCTTTCGCTCCAATTGGGTGGTGAGGTGAAGGAGTTACTGTGTGACCAGTTTCCCAGTTTGGTGATTCTACTGCAGTTGGTACTAGGTAGTCCATTAAGGTACCATTCAATGCATTTCCATCTTCGTCATAGATGATCTCCTCATACATAGCTGGAGCTAATCCTTGAGTCAATCCTCCGTGAACCTGACCTTGAGCAACCATTGGGTTAATGATATGCCCAGCATCATCGATAGCAACGAATCTTCTTACTTTGATTTCGAAAGTATCAGGATCGATATCTACCACACAGATGTATGCACCTGATGGGAATGTCAAGTTTGGTGGATCATAGTAGTGAGTTGCCTCAAATCCAGCTTCCATTCCTTGTGGGTGGTTAGTGTAAGCTGCAAAAACCAACTCTTGAATAGTCTTAGCCTTTTCAGGAGCACCTTTTACAAACCATTTACCTGGTTCCCACTCAAGATCATCCTCACTTACTTCCAGTAAGTAAGCTGCGATCTTTTTCGCTTTATCTCTCAACTTACGAGCAGCAACCGCAGCTGCAGCACCAGCAGTAGGAGTAGAACGTGAAGCATATGTACCCAATCCATAAGGAGCAGTATCTGTATCACCTTCCTCAATGATGATATCTTTTGAAGGAATACCTAATTCCTCTGCAATGATCTGCGCATAGGTAGTTTCGTGACCTTGTCCTTGAGACTTAGTGCCGAATCGAGCAATAGCTTTTCCAGTAGGGTGAACTCTGATCTCAGCAGAATCAAACATTTTGATTCCAAGAATATCGAAGTCCTTAGATGGTCCAGCACCTACAATCTCTGTGAAAGTAGAAAGGCCGATACCCATCAATTGTCCTTTTTTACGTTTTTCAGCTTGCTCTTCTCTTAGCTTGTCGTATTCAACAGTTTTAAGTGCCAACTCAAGACCAGCATGATAATCACCTGAATCATATTCCCATCCAGTAGGAGAGTGATAAGGGAATTGATCCTTCTTAATGAAGTTATCAAACCTCAATTGAGCTGGATCTTTATCTACCTCTAGAGCAAATCTATCTGTGATACGCTCAATAGCATGAACAGCCTCCGTTACACGGAAAGAACATCTATAAGCAACACCACCCGGAGGTTTATTAGTATAGATGGCATCCGCTTCCATAAAGGCATTCGGATAATCATATGATCCTGTACCAATAGAGAACATTCCGGTAGGGAATTTAGAAGGGTTAGCAGCACCGTCAGTGTAACCGTGGTCAGCTACAACCTTCATTCTAGTAGCTTGGATCTTACCATCTTTAGTTCCTGCCATTTCAGCAGTGATGTGATAATCTCTAGCGAAAGAATTCGTCAAGTTATCAGATCTGTCTTCGATCCATTTTACTGGTTTACCAATAAGGAAAGAAGCAGCAATAGCGATTACATATCCAGGGAATACAGGTACTTTACCACCGAATCCACCTCCGATATCGTGAGCTATAACTCTTACTTTTTCTTCTGTGATACCAACGTGACCCGCCACCAATGCAATTACCGTACGGATTGCGTGAGGTGCTTGGGTTGTCATGTGCATCGTCAGGTGATTATCGAGCTTGCTGTAATCAGCGACACAACCACAAGTTTCAATTGAAGCAACGTGGATACGCGGAATATGCATTTGCTCTTTCACTACCACTTCTGCATTAGCAAAAGCATCTTCAGTAGCTTGTTTATCACCCACTTCCCAGTGCCATGCTTGGTTATCTTTCTGACCTTCTTTGTCAGGTCTTAAAAGAGGAGCATCATCATCCAAAGCTTTGAATGGATCTACAACAGGCTTCATGATGTCATAATCGATCATTAGCGCTTCACGACCATCTCTTGCAGCTTCTCTGCTCGTGGCAATAATAGCTGCTACTTCTTGTCCTTGGTGCATAGCAGTATCGACTGGCAATACCATTTGCGTATCAGACATCAAAGTAGGCATCCAGTGTAGGTTGTACTGTTCAAGGTCTGCGCCTGTAATTACAGCTAAAACACCATCAACCGCCATGGCTGAATCTTTATCAATATTGGTAATCTTCGCGTAAGCATATGGACTTCTTTTGATGTCCATATATAGCATGCCAGGAAGCTTTATATCATCTACATATTTACCTTTTCCATGAACGAATCGGTCATCTTCTTTTCTCCTTACGGAGTGACCCATTCCTCCAATTTCTTTCGAGGTTTTACATTGAATCATTTCAATTAGTTTTTAAGGTGGATTATTCTACAAAAACAGGATCTGTGTTAGGCAATTCTGCGCCTCTCATTTTAGCACCTGCATATTGAATGGCTTTAACAATGTTATTGTAGCCAGTACAACGGCACAGGTTTCCTGAAATACCCCATCTGATCTCTTCTTCAGAAGGATCTGGGTTTTTATCAAGTAATTCTACTGCACGAAGCATCATGCCTGGCGTACAGAAGCCACAGTGTAAGCCGTGTGCTAATTTGAATCCTTCTTGTAGTGGGTGAGGACCGTCTGCGGTTGCAAGTCCCTCAACTGTAGTTATTTCTTTACCATTGGCTTGTACTGCCAAAATCGTACATGATTTCGCTGACTTACCATTAATTAGAATAGTACAAGCACCACAACTTGAGGTATCACAACCAATGTGCGTACCTGTTATCGCAACTTGTTCTCTGATAAAGTGAACTAATAATGTTCTAGGTTCTACCTCGGCAGTAACCTCTTCTCCGTTTATTTTTAAAGTGATCTCTTTTTTCATCTTTTAAAAAGTCTTGGTTAAGCTTGGGCTCTTTCGAGGGCCAGATTGATCATTCTTTTTGTTAGGGCTTTCACAACTCTTCTTTTGTAATCTTCAGAACCTCTGAGGTCATCAGATGGATTACAGTCTTCTGAAGCAAATTGGGCAGCAGCTTCAATAGCTGTATCGTCAATTTTAGTACCTACTAAAGCTTCTTGGGAGCGCTCTGCTCTTAGAGGAAGAGGGTTTACGTTTGTAAGACCAATTCCAGCATAAGTACAGGTGCCATCATCGTCAAGCACCAGTTGAACTGCAACACCTGCCGTAGCATAGTCACCAACTTTTCTCTCTAGTTTGGTATAAGCATTACCAGACTTACCTGCAGGAACAGGTATTCTGATCTCAGTAAGAATTTCTCCTTCTTGAATGGCAGTCATGTAAAAGCCATAGAAGAATTCATCAATACCAACATTTCTTTTGCCATCAAGTCCGGTGATTTCTAATTCAGCATTTAAAGCGATCATCACCGCGGGTTGATCATTGGCTGCATCTCCGTGTGCAAGGTTACCACCAATGGTACCAAAATTTCTTACTTGAGGATCAGCGATCAATTTCGCTGCGTCTTTAAAAATTGGGAAGACTGATGCTACCTCTTCGCTATCTTCTACATCTACTTCTCTTGCCATAGCTCCAATGGTTAAGGTGCTAGCATCCATAGATACATCAGATAAACCAGGGATATTATTCAGGTCAACAAGATGCTCAGGTTCAGCGAACCTCAGCTTCATCATGGGAATAAGGCTATGCCCACCCGCCAAGATCTTCGCTTCATCACCAATCTCTTGAAGAAGCTTCAAAGCCTCCTCCAGAGTAGATGGAGCGGAGTAATCAAATGATGCTGGTATCATATTTACTGATAATTAAGGTTTATAATTAGTTATTGTAATTCGTCTTTATTAAAAATTTTGTTTGGGTATTGTTAGGAACAGCAATCGTTTGCTATTGTTAAACCGTTTATTTATTTGGAATCATTCTAACCACCCGATATGGCCTGGAAAAAGAATATCTCATCTTTTTCATTCACCTGATCCGATAACCCTTTTCGATCTTTGATCAAGTTTTGACCTATGTAAACATTGACATGCTCTCGAAGCTCTCCTTCCTGATTAGTCAAATAATCTGAAATTCCTGGGTATTGAACTTCAATCTGACTTAGTGTTTCTTTTACCGTTCCGCTATAAGTAGAGACTTCTCGTAAGTCGGGGTAAAAGCGTTTAAGTGCAGAAGTGAATTTGGCTTTAGGCATGCAATTCTCTTTTAAAGATTTTTTGTCCAATTAATTGTAAAGTGTGTGTTAGGTTAGAGTTGAACCAGACCGATATAAAAAGAAGGGCAGACCCTATGTTATAGAAGGTTGGGCTAATCACGAGTTGATGTGATAATACCACCATACTTAGACCAATCAATGAAAGTGTAAGAGCAAATAGACTCCTTTGCCCTTTCCAATTCTTAATTATTAAGATGCTGATGAGAGCAGAAAGGAATATTGGTATGTACGACACCCAATTATTCTGTTGATGATAAAATGATTGTCCCCCACATAATGCAATAGCACTTGAGTAAGCCATTACACAGATCGAGCATTTAGGAATAATTACTACTAAAAGCGCACTTAAAAGTGAAGTTTTAGCAGTGATTGATTTAGGTTTGTCCGTACTACATGATTTGCAATCGATTGCCATCAAAGATGTTTATTTGTAGCTACACATAATTAGTTATCGCATTAATTAACATTAGCAGTTAGAAATTGTTTTAAACCCATGATTGAACAAAAGGATGTTTTTGATAAGTGGCAAAAAGCCAACCATAAAATAGCAATCGCAAGAGTCGTACGAACGTGGAGAAGTTCACCTAGACCAGCAGGATCTGCATTATTGGTCAACGAAGCGGGAGAGATGATGGGTTCTGTAAGTGGCGGATGTGTAGAAAAGGCGGTTGTTTCAAAAGCGCTTAAAGTTATTGATACCGGCAAGCCTGAATTGGTGAAATATGGTGTTGCCGATGAAGATGCTTGGGAGGTAGGTTTAAGTTGTGGTGGAGCACTATCAGTTTATATTTCACCTTTCTTCGAAGAGCATGACTGGGATATTATTGAAACCTGTAATAAGGAAAACAAAGGTCTGGTCATTTTAACCAAGCTGGATGAAACTGGGGATAACCTATTTATTGATCCTTCTGTCGAGAATAGTCATAGTGAGGCGCTTAATGAGCAGATGAAGTCGTTTTATCTGAAGAATGAAAATGGAATCATTGAAGAAGATGGAGCAACTTATTTTTGCCATGTCTTTCCTCCTTTAAATCAAATGGTTTTAATCGGTTCCGCTCACATTACGGTGGAGATGATAGAATTAGCCAAGAAATTTGGCTTTGAGACAATTGTCATCGACCCGAGAGATACCTTTGCTAAGAAGACCTCATACCATATTGAACCAGATCAACTTCATGTAAAATGGCCTCAGGAAATACTAAATGATTTTAAACTCGATCATTCTACCTATGCTGTCATACTTTCTCATGACCCTAAAATAGATGATGAAGCATTGAAGATTTTATTGAAATCCGATGTTCGCTACATCGGTGCTTTAGGTAGTAAGCGAACCCATGCCAAAAGAGTAGCTAGGCTTCAAGAATATGGTTTTAGCGAAGAGGAGATCGCCAAGATTCACGCGCCTATCGGTGTGCCAATTAATGCCTTATTGCCTAAGGAAATAGCTCTTAGTGTAATGGCAGAAGTAATTAGTGCTAAAAACAGCTAATGATGTATTGTTAGATTTATTATCTTTTCGTCATGTACGTAAGACGAAAGATAAGACCCAAAGTAATCCTAAGGTTCGGTTGGAAGAACGTGCTACTCTCGACACTTTGGGCTGCCTTTGTTGTGGCTGCCTATGATTACCTAGAGGATTTTAAGTACCATATTGGTGTTCCCTTTCAACCGATCAATACAATTGGTATTGCAGTAGCCTTTTATGTCGGCTTTAAGAATAATCAAGCTTATGATAGGTTTTGGGAAGGAAGAAAGATTTGGGGTGGTATAGTCAATTATAGCCGCACCTGGGCAAATCAAGTACTAACTTTCATTGATTGTTCAAGAACACTTCCAAAAGAAGAGATAGAGATAGTTGAAAAGCGGTTGATACATAGACACTTGGCTTATATCAATGCATTGCGAATTCAATTAAGAGCGACAACTATTTTCGATCGTAAGAATGTGACTTTTGTTCCGAGTTTTAGGTTAACGAATGATCGAGATTGTAAAGATCAGATCTCTAACCATATGTCTAAAGAGGAATATGATCAAGTGATGGCCATGGCAAACCCCGCTACACATATCAACAGGCTTCAAGGCGAGGATCTTTCTATGTTAAAAAAGAACGATGCCATCACTGATTTTCAGTTGATCAACTTGATGGATACCCTTAAGGAGTTCTATAATCTTCAAGGAATGGCAGAACGTATTAAAGCGACTCCTTTTCCAAGACAGTTCGCGTATTTCAGTAATCTTTTTGTTTGGATATTCATCTTGCTATTGCCTTTTGGTATGGTAGAAGAGTTTGTTGAAATACAAGATGGAGACATTGTTTGGTTGACAGTGCCTTTTTGCGCCTTAATTTCTTGGGTCTTTTACAGTATGGAGTCCATTGGTGATAATAGCGAAGACCCTTTTGAGAACTACGTCAATGATGTTCCCATGTCAGCAATCTGTAATACCATTGAAAGAGATCTTTTACAGCTAATTAAAGAAGAGCCTATTCCTGACAAACTCGAGCCAAAAGATGACATCTTAATGTAGCTTATTCATACTTATCATAAGCACCATTTAACCATAACCAGAATCTCTTTAAGCCAGTAGCTTTTTTAGCCGTAGTTGTTTTGTTCGTGCTGTGTTTAGTAGCAGGACTTACAGCTACTGAATGGAGCTCTTTTTTTCTTTTCTTCTTGGGTTTAGGGTTTTGAAGATTAGCTTTAATATTTTCTTCGTAATGTTTCTTTTTCAGCTCTTTAGCTCTTTTCACAGCTTCATACTTCTTGCGCATTGCAATTCTTTGTTCCTTTTTGCGCTGCTCTACGGCTTGATTTTGTCTAGGCTGTCTTTCTTTCCTTGGTTGGCGCCTTTCTTTTCGAGTATCTCGCTCTTTTTTAGCGTCCTCTTTTTCAGCTTTAGGCTTAGGCTCAGGTAGATCTATCTTCCCCAGTACTTTCAAACCATCAAGCTCAGGTTTTTCAGCTTTGTATTGCTCTAAATCCTGTGTTTTCTCCGTAAAATCTTTTTCTAGAGAGAATACTTGAGGCCTCAGTGATTCGATAAATTCTGGGGCTACTTCCTTTACTTCTGAGCTTTCTTGCTGTTCTAGCTTAGGAGCTTCCTCTTCTCTAGGCGCTACTAAAGTCTCATCCTGAGCAATTTCTGTTTTAGGCTGAAATTGTTCTTCAATGAATAAAACCTCTTCTTCTGTGAGTTTAATATTTGGGTGATCATTAACCTCCCGGAAGTTTTCAGCTAAAAGTTTTACTAGTTTATCGGTAGTAGTTTCAAAAGTTCGCGCAGCCTGGCCTAATCGCATATGGTTGAATGATTTGGCTGCGAATATAAAAAAATGCCTAAAAAGATGTAAGAAGATTTACAGATCAACTATGCCGTTGAATAACTTCTGGGTCAATATCCGCAATGGTCACTATTAAGCCTGTTTCTTCTACATCTCCAAAATCAGGGTTTTGAGCGGTACCAAATGTCTTCATGGTAGTTGTCAAATTCATGTAGATATTGATTAAAGGAGGTATCCATTCACCTCTTTCCTTTAAAAGCTTATTCAATAACCTAAATCCATCGTGAAAACTTAAAGATTTGTCAAAGTGAGTATCAAATATTGATTGATCAAAAGGCGCTGCCAATGATGGTTTTGGAGTACACAGACCTGAATTATCCGGAAAATAGTAGTCCATGAAGCCTAAAAGGATATCGCGTGCTTCCTTGTTGTAGCTGGTATACATTGTGACCTTACCAAAGAAATATTTGTTCTCAGGATACATCGTGAGCAAGGCACCAAGACCATCCCAAATATTAGCTAGGGCATAAAGACCTTTTCTAGGATTCACTGAAGGTTGGTAGGCGGGTTGTACCCAAGATCGACCTAATTCAATAGAAACAGGTAGGTACTTCTTTTTCATTTCTTCAGAGAAATCAAAATAATGTGCTGTAGATAGATCGTAATTATCCGTTTCAGGATTGTATGCAGTATTACCTGTAATGTATCTGTAACCGCCTATTATTTCTTGATCTTCAGGATTCCAAACGATCAATTGTTCATAGCAACGTTCGCAGGTATCGTAATCATCAATATCTAATTCATCGCCTGTGCCGCCACCAGCACCTCTGAAGGAGACTTCCCTTAAACGACCTATTTCTCGCATGGTGTGAGGCGAGTTATGATGGTTGACTATGTAAATTTCATTGTTCCCTTTGTTTGTCATCTTCACAAACCTATCCTTGTTGAGTTCTTCAACAAGTACCTCTCGCGCTACAGGCGGAATTATTTCCTGTTCTACTTTCTTCATTCTTTATTTATCAGTGTCGGCCATGGCATAAACTTTATCTTTAACCCATTGCGACCATTCTTTTTCGTTCTTAGACTCATCAAAAGTCTCTGCTGGAATTCGTTCTCCAATTGTGATGTGCATCACGTTGTCTTGCTGTTTAAAAAGCTCATCGACTAGATAAAGCATTTCAATGTTGAATTTGATTCCAAAGAACTTTCTAACGCTTGCTAGGTTGTAGAACCTATCAGTCAACCTACCCTCAATATACACTGGAATTATAGGTTTCTTGTACTTTTTAGCTTTTGAAATAAAAGTTTTACGCCAGAAGACATCTTCTATTTTGCCTTTATTTCTTCTACTAACCAAGCCTGCAGGGAAAATAAATGTTGCTCTATCGGAGGCAAACTGATCATCTACTCGTTGTAGAGAATCAGCAGCGTTCTTACCTACTTTGTTGACCCCCACGAACATACTTCGCAAGTTGGTTATGGCGAGCAAGAAATCATTCACAATAAAAGTAATGTCGGGTCGAACGTCCTTCAAACGAGAAACCAAGGCCACAGCATCAAAACCTCCTAGTGGATGGTTTGCAGCGAATATGCAAGACTCTGACATTGGTGGAATATTTTCTTGACCATGAAGATGAATTGTGATATTGAATTTTTTCATGCAGCCGTCACAAAACTCATACGCGTTAGCGTCTTTGTGGTCGATCATGAACTCATTGACCTCATCTTCATGAATGATTTTTCGGAGATAATTAATGACAAAGCCCGGAATCCATTTAAGAGCCCTTGGGTTTTTATCAGCAATTAATTTTCGAACATCAATGAACTTTTCCATTAGGTAGCTTTCTTCACGAAAGTGGCAAGTATAATCTCATTTTTGAGACTTTACAATAAAAAGCCTAAGCGGAGTACCATTCCTTTGATTTGGCCTTCATATATCGCTTGTTCAGGATCTACTTTTAAACCCCAGACTCTGTATCCGTAAGTAAGATAAAACCAGCTATTTATATAATAATTAGCTTCGCCAATAAGCTGGAATGTCAACTCTGAACCTACTAGAGCCCCAATGTCTCCATAGGCATGGAATTCAAGACGCTCTAAAGGAGAATATAAAATGTCAACACCGATCAGTGGATCTAACCACCAATGCTCTCGATTACCTTCGAATGGCTGAGTTCCAATTAGATCAGACTCACCTCTGATAGACATGTGAGTCCATTTGAAGCCAATGAGACCATCAATACGGATTTTGTCATGACTTAGCAGGCTTTTACCGGCTGATAAATCTCCTGCAAAATAGCCGACTCGGTAGTTAATATTTTGGAATATAAGATCTGCAGGAACAAAGGCTTTTCCTTTGAAAACCAAGGAACTGAAGCTAGTTCTGAATGTTGTATTTTTCAATCTATACTCTGAAGAAGCCATGACGGCAAACCTCAGATTGCTTGATACGTCACGAAAAGAAAGGTCGATGTCATACTTGGGTGGGGGAGGTTCTGGAAAATTGCCCGGTGTTGGTGGTCGATATATACTTCCTTTAAATCCAACAAACCAAAAAAAAAGGGCCAACTCTGAGTCTTCTTTGTCGTGTATCAACTTGAATTGTGTCACTTTGTGCCACAATTGAGTGTGACATAAAGAATGATAGAATCAGAATTGAAAAAATGATGATCTTATTCCATACTTTCATCAATAAATAAGTAATAAAAGAATGTTGACTAAAGTAAATCTAGAGGAGAAATTCGCCAAAATCGATACATACTGGTCACCTTCCATCGTGGGTGAACTAAATGGTCAATATGTAAAGTTGGCAAAACTAAAAGGTGACTTTGTTTGGCATAGCCACGAGAATGAAGATGAATATTTTCAGGTTTTCAAGGGGCATCTTCAAATGGAATTTCGAGATAAACTTGAGGTCCTTGGTCCAGGAGATATGATTGTTGTTCCAAAAGGAGTAGAGCACAACCCTCATACCTTGAATGATGAAGAATGCTGGGTAGTACTCTTTGAGCCGAAGGAAACTTTACATACAGGACAAACACCTTTTGAACGAGCAAATAATAACCAAACGTGGATCTAATTGATCTTTGAATAGCATGCCTAAAATTCGTTTCACATCAAACCTAAAGAGGTTTTATCCTAAGTTAAAAGAAGTGTCTTCTAGTGCTGAAAGTATCAAAGAGGCTTTAAATGACATTGAGCGGAGTTACCCAGGCATTTCAGACTATATCATCGATGACTCGGGTCAATTGAGGAAGCACGTTAATATTTTTATAGGTGATGAATTAGTAAAAGACCGAGTCAATCTGAATGATAGTGTTTGTGAGGATGATGTTGTCTACATTATGCAGGCCTTGTCCGGAGGATAATGCCCTTACCTTAATCACCAATTGACTACAACCAATTTGCCTTTGGTCATTGGATTCCTTATTTTCTATCTGTAAATCAATTAATTACATAATGGGAAAAGGAGATAAAAAGACTAAAAAAGGTAAGATATCTAAAGGCACATTTGGGGTGAGAAGACCACATAAACTTAAAAAGACAGAGAAGAAGTCTTAATACCAATAGCCAATACTCAGCCCAAGTCTTACTCTATCAGTCAAATTGGTTGTACCAGCATTGAACTCAAGTGGTCCGAGAATGGAATTGAACGCTATAGAAATGCCATAGCCATAGATCTGTCTTATAGGTTCTAGCGAAGGTTGACCTTCATTATTCACTTCTCTAAATCCAAAACTATCCGGGAGTCTATTAGAGTCAAACCAAAGTAAAGGGTAGTTTGTATTGATGTAATTGACCATGGCTTTGAGATAAACATTTCTGGCAGCTCTTATCTGAAGCCCAGCACCGAGTTTCATGAAATTATTGGCGGAGTATTGATAGAATTGTGCTCCCCATAGGGTTGTGGTCATTGAATAATTTTGGTAAAAACCACCGATACCTACTTCATGGTTAAAGCCGGTTTCTTCTTCGCTTGTATACACCATTTCGGCCGATGTAATGAGACTAGTACGATTGGATAGTTGTAGGTAGTTGAATGCTCTAAGTGAGAAGTAAAAGAAGTTCTTACTGGCAAAGGCGTTATTGACAATTTCTTCTTCTTCAGGTGTAGAGTTCTCATTGTACGTTATGTCTGCTTCGTTTAACAAGGTTAGACCGCTTTCGAGTCTAATATCTGAACCTCTAATTGGGATAAACGGTCGATTTAAGCTGATATATTCATAAAAAGCCCTAACAGAATTCGTTCTTGTTCGAACCTTGGTGATGAAGTCAAAAGTTTCTGTCACCTCAGGCCTAAGAAAGCTTGTATTCCAATGATAGTCGACACCTATTGTCATGTCTGGTCTGTTGGTCGATTGAAACCTGAAATAGGCATCATGTCGGTCAAAATTGAAGTTGCTAAACTGCTGACCATCTTGAAAGATTGGAATGATGGTGTTGTTATAATGGTATTTAGCTGAAACTGCTGATAATTGTCGTTTACCTAAGTACTTCAGGTAGCTAAAATCTGCTCTAAACCTTTCAGCCAAGTCTATTTCTGCTACGAATCTAGAATTTGGCAGCACGTTGTTCCTAGAAGTATAATTCAGGTTGATGCCTGCTTGCGTTTCATTGTTGTAGTGCACAGCAAACTTGAGCATGTTCTTGGCTTTTTCTTCCACCGTAAAAACCAGCTCAAATTCTCCTTCTTCAATTTCATGCAGGTCGTAAGATACTTTTGAGAAGTATCTTGTGCCATAGATTCTATCGACCGCTGCATCAATATCCTGTATAGTTGTCTTAATACCCTCTTTTAAAGGCAATCGTCCTATAATGAATTCGTCTGACAAGTCACTATTTCCGTCAACTCTAATGTCTTTTAAAGCATATGTTTCAGGGGTAGGAAGACGTTCCGGTTTTTTAAACACCTTTCCCGCTTTGGTCAAAGAATCATATAGGTTTTGAAATTGCTCCTTAAAAGCACTGGCTGTTTTGTACCCTCGGGCGACAATTGAATCTGATTCTGAGAATGAACTAGAACTGTAACCAGTCAAGTTTGGCTCTACGTAATAATTAACTAGCTGAGTTTGTTCCCTTGAATCATACGCGCTCATTACAAAGCTTGATTGAAATAGGATATCTACAAGTGACTTTAAGTCTTCCTTTTCATCTAAGTCTGTACTTACAAATACTCCAATGATGATGTCAGCTCCCATATCTTTAGCTTCAGTCACTGGGAAATTTCTAACAAGTCCACCATCTACCAATAACTTACCATCGATCTCAATCGGGGTGAAGACGGAAGGAATAGCCATACTTGCCCTCATGCTCTTTGTTAATGAGCCACTACCGAGTGTCACACTTTTTCCTGTTGCTATATCTGTGGCTACAGCTCTGAAGGGAATAGGGAGGCTATCAAAACTATTAATGTCATGAGCTGACCGTGTTAAGTCTGAGAATAACTTATTGAGGTTCTGGCCTTCTAAAAGGCCTTTTGGAAGACTGGGAGTGAGTCCATCCATTGGCAGCTCAAGTAAATACCTGCCAAAAAACTCTTTTTCTTCGTAAGCGACATTTGTATAATCAATGTCATTGCCTAAGATGACATTCCAGTCAGCGGTTTTTGTGATAGAATCAAGCTCATCTGAAGTATAGCCCAAGGCATAAAGTCCTCCTACAACGGATCCCATACTTGTTCCAGTGATATAGTCAGGGTAGATGCCAACTTCCTCTAATACCTGTAATACACCTATATGCGCCATGCCTCTGGCACCGCCACCGCTCAGCACGAGTGCAATCTTTGGCTGTTCTTTTTGTGCAAATAGGAAAGTAGATTGAACTACAAGTAGGGTAATGATTATTCTTTTGAGCAAACCGGCTAGTGTTTTCTTAAAAATATCACTCAATAATCGATTTTCAACACCTTTTTACAAAAACCATTTGCTCGATAATTTGTGCAATTCGCGGTTGAAAAAGGTCGCTTGACGGAAGTTCAGCCCACCAAAATGAGTAGGTAGAGTTTTGTGTTCAAATAAAATCTATGAATATGAAACTAATCCAAAACTTGAAAAAACTAACGATGTGGTGCGTGGCACTCGCATTAGTTATGGTTGTCTCATCATGCGACAATGATGATAACTCGCCTGAGGTGCCAACAGAGAACATTGTATCACTAGCACAAGGCAATCCAGAGTTAACTAGCTTGGTATCTGCCTTAACCAAGTATCCAAACCTTGTTGCAACTCTACAAGGTGGTGAGTTTACTGTTTTCGCTCCAACTAATTACGCTTTTGACGAAGCATTGGAGGCTTTAGGTCAAACAAGTATTGATGATTTACCTGAGTCAGTTTTAAGAAATATTTTAGGTTATCATGTAATTCCTAACGCAACATTAAGAAGTACTGACTTAACCAACTCTTCAGCAGCTACTGAGCAAGGCGAAGAAATCACGATTAATGTAGACAATGGTGTAGTATTGAATGGTTCTTCAAATGTGATCATTCCAAATGTTGATGCAACAAATGGCATCGTCCATGTCATTGACGAAGTGTTATTGCAGCCATCTGTTAGACCTTTTGTCGGAAATCTAGTTGGTGCAGCATATTTCAATAGAAACTTTACTACACTTATCGATGCCGTATTGGCTGCTTCACCATCTGTGCTTAATACTTTATTAAGTGCTGAACAGAAAACATTATTCGCTCCTACAAATGATGCTTTTACTGCGGCTGGTATTACTTCATTACCAGATAGAGCAACTCTTGACGCAGTGCTGACCTACCACCTTATTAACGGAAGTGCTATCTCCTCTGGAGATATCGCTGATGGTAGCTCTAGCGCACAGACTGCAGGTGGTACCATATTTTTATCCAACAATGGATCAAATGGATTATTTATTAACGGAACAACAGAAGTTGTTGAAGCCAACTTGCAAACTAGCAACGGTATCATTCATGTAATTGATAGAACATTGATGCCAACTAGTCAGGATATAGCAGATATCGCAATTGGTCTGAGTGAAGGAAGTAACCCTGAGTTCACTCAGTTAGTTGCAGCTCTCAGCAAAGTACCAACATTGCTTCAAGCTGCTCAAGATGATAATGCAAATCTGACTGTGTTTGCTCCAACAGACGCGGCTTTCCAATCGCTTTACAGTGCATTACAGGTAAATGATATTGACGAATTGGTAGCAGCAATCGGAACTGATAAGCTTGCAGAAGTGCTTCAGCACCACATCGTTGGGTCAAGAGTGTTCTCTACGGATTTGAGTTCGGGAATGGTTCCAACACTAAACCAAGAGCTGAACGTTGAAACATCAGATTTGTCTATCGATGACGCAAGTGGAACGAATACAGCTACTTTGCAGGCTACGCAGCTTAACATATTAGCGCTTAATGGTGTTATCCATGTGATAGACGCTGTACTTATACCAGAAGGAATCCTTTAAAAAACTTAAGCTTATTGAAGTCTCGCTTTGTAGCGAGGCTTCTTTTTGATTTTTCAACCGTGTATAAATCTAAATACAGGTACTTATTTGTTATTGGCCTGGCCATCTATTCTTACTTGAATGCTCGATTCACTGTAGGTGATCGACTTTTTGAGTTTGACCCTGGAGACGGCATTCTAATTTTGTCCATTACAACCATTGTGTTGCTGCTTTGGGAAGGCAACAGATTTATTGCCTCCCTTTTGGAGCGTAGGATTTTCAAGGTCAATCATCTTCTCATCCAATTCGGGATTAGCGTAGCCCTGGTCGTAATAATAGCTTTGATAGTACTCTCTGCACTCTATTATTTACTTGGCGAACCAGTCAGGTTCAATTGGGCTAATTTCAAACTTTCAGCAGCCTTTGCTTTTAGGGTCAATCTGTTTTTAAATACGGTCAATGCGATTGTTTTCTATGTTAATAAATCGAGGAAGGTTGAGCTCGAAAATGAAATCCAACAAAAGCTTTTGATCGAATCGCAGCACCAGAATTTAAAGAATCAGGTTAACCCTCATTTTTTATTCAATAGTCTGAATGTATTGGCAAGTCTAGTCCACAAAGATCAAGCTAAGTCAGAGTTGTTCATAGAAGAACTTTCAAAGGTATATAGGTATCTGCTCAATCATCAAGAGAAGGAATTAACTTCTCTTTCCGAAGAGCTTGAGTTTATTGAATCTTACAAGTTTCTATTAGAAACAAGGTTTGGTGAAGGGTTCTCAGTAAGTACAGATATAGATTCATTTTATAAGAGTTTCCTCGTTGCGCCTGGTGTACTTCAAATTCTATTTGAAAATGCGGTTAAACATAATGTTGTAAGTAAACAGCATCCGCTGAAGGTAAGCGTATCAACAATCGACCAAAACTTAGTTGTCGCCAATAACCTACAGCTAAAACAAGATATTTCTAGCAGTACAAAAATCGGATTAAAGAATATCATCAACAGATATCAGTATTTCACCGACAAAGAGGTAGGAATACTTAAAACTGATCAAAACTTTTTGGTCTCTCTGCCTCTTATTAATGATGTCAAATGAGAGTTTTAATAGCAGAAGATGAAGAGTTAGCTTTAGAGAGAATCGAAGGGATGCTGCGTTCAATTGATGCTCATATTGAAATAGTCGCTACAACGGATTCAAAGCAAGAGCTTAAGAGAATATTATTGGAAGAAGCTGATCTAGATCTTTTGATCTTAGATATTCAATTGTCAGATGGTAAAAGCTTAGAGCTATTTGATGAACTAGAAATTAACACACCGACTGTTTTCACAACGGCTTATGACGAATACGCCTTAGAGGCTTTTAAACATTTGAGTCTAGGGTATTTACTGAAGCCAGTTAGTCAGAAAGATTTAAAATCAACTATCAATAAACTTGACCAGTTAAAAAGTACCGATAAGGAGGCTGAAATCCATTTTGAGGCCATTAATAGTTTCAGAACCAAACTACTTCTTAAGCTTGGTGCAAGATATGTCTATAGGAATGTGTCGGATGCATCGTACTTCTACGCTGATGATAAGGACGTTTATATGATCTCTAAATCTGATGGAAGGAAATACCCAATTGATTCTTCGCTTGATAAACTTGAACAATCATTAGATCCCTCAGATTTTTTTAGAATTAGTAGAAAATTCTTGGTCCATATTGATACCATAGCAGAACTCAAAAGCTTGACAAACCTGAGGTACGAAATCAGGTCGGATCACGTTCTTTTACACCGTTTGTTAGTCAGCAGGAGTAAAGTAAAGGACTTCAGGAATTGGTTAAACCGTTAGTGTATGATGAGAGTAAAATTCATTATTCTATTTCTATTTTTTGCTCAATATGTTGTTGCTCAAGAAAAAAGTCAGCAGGCTCAGATTAATGAGTTAAAGCAAGAGATTCTTGATATGAGAATTGAGGTGACTGAAATGCAGCAAAACCTGGAGTTGTCGCGCTCAAAATTCAAGAAAGGACTCCTTGTGGCAACTATAGGTTATGCGGTGACCATTACTGGTGGCTTAATGCTCGGCAGAAAAAACGATGACCTAGGCAAGGGCTTGCTTGTTGTAGGTGGGGCTACAGGTGTTACCGGGACTGTCATGATGGTTGATGCCTTCAATTTTCTTTCCGGCAAAAAGAAAAAGAAGAAGTAGTTTCTTCAATGCCTTGGTGGTATTTAACAGATTCGTCTGTAAATTAACTGAGTGTCGAAGCTCAAAAACCCAAGTCCTCTCTACATACGTTTCAGAGTGTTTTTTTACGTTCTTTTTCTTGTATGTCTCTTTAGTGTTAATACGAGAGCACAAAGCAATTTGGAGAAGGAAATCAATTATGATTGGCATTTCTGGACTAGTATAAATAGCACAGTAAGGCTTTCCGAAAGATGGGGGCAATGGGCGATTTTCATATTAGGAGAGAGAACTTCCTTAAAGATCCTAATTTTTACTTTTTAAGGTTTGGTGGTGTTTATTGGATTGACGATAAGTTTTCTGCAGCAGCAGGTGTTGCGGGACTTTGGTTGGCGACAGAAACTGAGGCAGGGTTAAAATATGCTTTTGAAAGAAGGATTTTCCAACAGATGCTTTGGCGTACAAAAATTAATAAGATCACCTTCTTACAAAGAATAAGGGTGGAGCAACGCTGGCATGAAGTTTTGGACAGAGTCAGTGGGGAAGTAGACAGAAGAAGGTTTTCAAATCGATTTAGGTTTCTGATGTCTGCCAGCGTTCAAATCTTCGAAAATGAAAAGATGCCTAAGTTAGTTGTAGCAGATGAAGTTCATTTTCATGTTGGAAAAGAGATTGTATTTAACACCTTCGATCAAAACAGGTTGTTTGTGGGCATCAATCAACGATTATCTAAGAACCTCACATTTGATATGGGTTACATGATGGTCTACCAGCAGCGGTATACGGGCTATCAGTACGATTTCAACAATACTTTTAGGCTATTCTTTTACTTCAGTCCAGATTGGAGAATGAAAGGCAAACTGCCTCACTATTCGGTACTTGGAGAGCAATAGTTAGTAATATATCTGTTTACGATTTTATTATACCTACCTTTGTGCACTAACGAAGAAGAATACGTGGCGGCATTTGAAAAACTAGGACTTTCAAGAGAAGTCTGTGAAGTCTTAGAAGAGCTTGGATTTCAACAACCAACTGAAATTCAGGAAAAAGCAATCCCTCAATTAGTCAAAGATCCTGATCAAGATTTTATCGGTTTGGCTCAAACTGGTACAGGTAAAACTGCTGCTTTTGGCTTACCGCTAATTAATCAGCTTGATGCAAATGGTCCGTTGCAAGCAATTGTTCTTGCGCCAACACGTGAGTTAGGCCAACAGACAGGTGATCAGATTAGATCATTCACCGCTAATATGAATGGTATCAAGTCCGAAATTATATATGGAGGAGTTGATATTCAGCGCCAGATCAAGTCATTGAAAAGACCTACTCAAATAGTCGTTTCGACTCCGGGTAGATTGCAAGATCTTATCAGAAGAAAAGCAATTAACCTTAACCAAGTGAGGCATGTAGTGCTTGATGAGGCGGATGAAATGCTAAACATGGGTTTCAAAGAGGAGATTGATAATATCCTTTCATTTGCACCTGATAGCACATCGATCTGGTTGTTCTCGGCAACAATGCCAAAAGAGATCAGAAGGATCATCAAAGACTACATGGTGGAGCCACTTGAGATTCAGGTGAACGCACAGCAAAAAAGTAATGAGGACATCACTCATCAATATGTGGTCACAAAATCTTCCAATAAGGTGGCTGCTATCCAGCGATTCATAGAGTCTATGCCAGAGATGCGGGCTATTATGTTTTGCAGAACTAAGAGAGAGACGCAAGAGATCACCGAACAACTGACCAATAATGGCTATGAAGTTGAAGCCTTGCATGGGGACCTTAATCAGAATCAGCGTAATGCTGTAATGAAGAAGTTCAAAGCGCGCTCAATGCAATTATTGATTGCTACGGATGTTGCGGCAAGAGGGATTGACGTAAATGACCTTACGCACGTATTTCACCATAGATTGCCCGATCAGCTCGAAGCATACACCCACAGAAGCGGTAGGACTGGCCGTGCGGGCAAGAAAGGAATCTCTTTGGCTTTTGTTCATTCAAGAGAAGAGAGAAGAATTAAGATGTTAGAGAAGTCGCTAAATGTGAGTTTCGAGTTAATCGATATACCAAGTAAGGAATCTCTTAAAGCCAGTCGACTTAATCATTGGGCCAATATATTACTCGAAACGAAGATTGATCATGAGGTTGTAGATCTGATTGATAATATGGATTCTCAACTTCTAAGTATGTCGAAGGATGAATTGCTCAAAAGGCTTGTGAGTCAACAACTTGAGCAGCTTCGTTTTAATCAAGACCTAGGAGATGCAGAAGACCTGAATGAGAGAAAAGGTAAAAGATCCTCTTCTTCAGAGTCAGGAAGAGTTGACAGAAGCGACAGAGGTGACATGAAGCGCCTTTTCATTAATCTAGGCCAAATTGACGGCCTTACATCGGCAGATTTAATTCATTTCGTATCTGACATTGCAAAGATCGATCGAAAACATTTTGGTCCAGTAGAGATCAAAAAGAACTGCAGCTTCTTTATGTTATCTGAGCGAATGGCTACTGGTATTTCTCAAAAGTTCAGGGACATAAGCATTGATGGCCATATGGTAAGAGTAAATGCAGATGATAGTGGCCCATCTAGAAAGAAAAAGTTCGAGAGGAAGCATCCTGAAAGAGGCAATAGCAGAAAAAGGAGAAATAAGGATAAGGGTAGAAGGAGGAAATAATTTTCAATTAGTTATTTTAAGTCAAAAGCTTCAATTGCGGTCTTCGGTATTCATATTATTCATCATGTGTCTGGTAAGCGTCACTACATTTGCTCAAGTGGCCAAGGACACGACTTGGAAGAGATCTGATTTTATTGCTGATACAGATGAATACCTTTCTATCAAATTAGATGCCCATAATACCTCTGACCGAATTCAATTGGTTGGCCAAAATGCATTGGATATTAGGCCAAACACAGATGTAAGAAATAAACTATCCGTTAACTATAAATGGCTCACTGTTGGCTTTAGTTTCCGAATACCAAACATGTTTGGTAATGGTGACAACACTAAAGGAGAAACGAAAACTTCTGGTTTTAATTTTGGATTGAACTTGGATCGATGGGCGGTTAATTTTCAATACACCAAAAATGTAGGGCATTATCTCGAGAACAGTAGACAAATAGATCCGATGATTGAAGGAAACACTTATATACTATTTCCTGATTTCACTACGTTCTCTTATAATTTTTCTGTTGGGTACCTGACAAACACTAACTTTTCCCTGAAGTCTTTGACTAGTTTGACTGAAAGGCAGCTCAAGAGCTCAGGGAGTTTTATGCCCTATGCAAGAGCTACTTATTTCAAGACTCAGCATCCTGAGGATGGATTGATAGATTTAGATCGAACGAACAATTATCAAGCACAGCTCGGTGTGTCTTATACACATAAGTTCGTCTTACTTAAAAACTTTTATGTGGCCACATCAGGTTCTTTAGGCTATGGTGCTTTTTGGTATAAAACTATCAATGATGATCTCAATCAAACCAACTCAGGCACGAGTGGCGTTTTTGGTTATCATTATGGCGCATCAACAGGTTATAATGGCGATCGTTTCTTTGTAGGCGCAATATTTAACCATATCCAAAATAATTACCCACAGCAAAATGAGATTGATTTCTCTACAGTTCGAAACAACTTTGAGATCTTCATAGGCTATAGAATTAGAGTGCCTAAGTTTTTAAGAAAGCCATTGAACTTTGTTGATGATACCAAGCAAAAGATCATCAATAAACCCTAGTTAGGTACAGATTCCTTTCTCATAAGAATTAGCTCAACTCTTCGGTTCAAGGCTCTACCTTTTTCATTTATATTGTTAGATATCGGTAAAGACTCACCATAGCCGATAGGGAAAATTCTATTTTTATCAATTCCAAAGGAAACCAGTACACTACTCACAGCTAAGGCTCTACGGTCAGAGAGTCCGTAATTGTACTCTTCGTTATCAATGTAGTCTGTATGCCCTACAACCTCTAGAATTAGTTGCTTATCCTTTTGCATAAGTAAGGCAACTTCACGAAGCATACTTTTATAGGAGGAAGAGATCTTTACACTATTAAAGGCAAAGAACATGTAGTTTGTGTCTTCTTCATTAAAGTCAAAAGTAAGTGACTCTGGTCCTGGTAATTGTACAGGCTGTAATAGCTCTGCACCAAGTTCAACGGGGTCTGGAAACTCTGTTTTTGTTTCAACCATAAGTTTGGATATAAAGATATCCGCACTTCCATTGCGATTGGATGAAAATGTAATGGTACTATCAGCATCAATAGTGAAATACGCGTCAAATCCAGTAGAATTAATAGGGGCTGGAAGTTTTACAGGTTCAGACCAATCTAGAAGCGATGAGCCACACCTTTTTGATACATAGATGTCAGCACATTTACCTGAAGTGGCGCGACTAAAGTAAAGGTGTTGAAAATCATCAGATAGAAAAGGGGAGATTTCTAAATGCTCAGTGTTGATCATGTCATTTAAGGGTTGAGGTTCGGACCATTTTCCGCTTTGATCCTTCGAACTTATAAATAGATCTTCTTGGCCATTGACTGATTGAGATATGATGATAGCTTCTTCTGAAGGATGTACATAAAAGCCATAAAATCCACCATCAATATTCAGCCCAGGAATATCAAGTGATATCGGTTTTTTCCAATTCCCATTCTCCAATTCTGTATAGGAAATGGTTTGTTGATTTTCAAAGAGCTTATTGAACGCTCCGAATAGATATAATCGAGTGCCATTCTCATTAGAACCAATTACAGCTGAATTTAAACCTATGTTCAGCGGTTTCTGAGCTTTTACTGGGTCACTCAATTGTCCATTGTAAAAGTCTGAATACCATATTTCATGTCTTAATTGCCCATTTTGATTTAACTCTTCTTTATCAGCAACGGTAAAAAAGATCCTTTTTTTATTGTGGCTTAGCAATGGTGCTGCCTCTTCCAGCACATCTCCATTTTTAATTTCTAAGTGCGTTGGCTCTAAGAAATAGATTGAATCAGTTTGGGCATAGGCGCATACTGTACTAAAAAAAGCGAGCGATATTGTGAGGATGTTTTTCATGTTCAATAGAGGTTTTGTAAGAACTGGAATTGAATGCTTAACTCATGCGCTGAAATTTGATTGGTGCGCTGTGCGTTTATACTGTGGTCAAATGAATAATTGAATGAAAGGCTATCGTTTACTTTTCCACCTACCAAGAATATCATAGCAGCCTTTTTTCTATAAGAAATACCCGCCCAAAGCCTAGTTCCGTATTCTGCTTTCACGGATAAGTCAAAACTGACAGGAGTATCAGCTACAACCCTCCAAAGCATATTTGGAACGATTGTCCAGCGCGCACTTACTGGTATTCGTGTACCTGCCATGAAAAAGTGATGTGGATGAAATTCATAACCATCAATCTCTTCAGTGGATTGATATGCTTTGTTGTTCACCAGCTGTTCTATTGAATAGCCAAAGAAAAAGTCATAGGAGTACACCCAAAGACCAAAACCAATATCCATCATATTCATTTGTTCATAACGATTGATGAACTCTTCGAAGGGTTGATCGCCATCTTCAAAAACTGAAAGGTCATCCGCTAGATTCAGGTTCACCCAGCCGAGTTTTGGTGATGCGGCAAATCTGATGTTCTCTGAAAGACTTAAGTGAAATGTATAACTAGTATGAATAGTGGTCTTTTTGAAAATACCCAATTGGTCTGTCGTGATGGACAATCCTCCCAAATGATTGGTATTGATACTTGACCCACTCATCAAAACAGAGGTGTCTAATTCGGCAGTAACACGCATAGCAGATCTCATAAATTGAGAGGAGTTTGGTTTGCTCAAAGGTGCATATGCAGATAAATAGAGGGTTTTTGGGTTGCCAACGAAATTCCCAGTTCCAAGGCGATAGGAGAAAAATGATTGTACACTATTCTGAATATCAGTAGCCGCAGAATTAATCAAATAGTAATTATTCAGGTACTGACTATACTGCGAAAGCTGCTGTCCATTCGTTTGTACGGAGTGAAAGAAACTGATAGCAAAAAGCAAGAGTAGTTGAATTGATCTTTTCATTTTACTATCGAGATTTTGCCATCAATGGATTTTCTCTGACCAGACACTTTTACTTTGAAATAAAAGGTGTTAGGGTCTAGCGTTCTGCCTTTCCATTTACCGTCCCAAGGGTTTAGAACATAATTATCCGATTCATACACTTTTTCACCCCAGCGATTAAAGATCATCACACGTGCATCAGAAAACTGTTCTAAAAAGGGTATGACGAAAACGTCATTTTTTCCGTCTCCATTTGGAGTAAATGCTGTAGGGGTAGAAGAGAGGTCAGTGGCTAAACTACTTTCACCTATAGTGAATATGGAAAGAGGACCTTTTATCTCCGCTTCAACGTAGTTTCCCTTGAGTCCATTAGTTCCTTTGCCGAAAGAGAAAAGGTTTTGGATTCCTTGAGGGTCGACTCTCCAAATCGTAGGGTCATTTAAAGGGCTATTTACTTCTTGTTCTCTATAATGAGCTTTGAGGTATAAACTCTCACTTTTACTATTTTCTGTGATTAGCTCATAATTTCTACGCACACTTTGAGTGCCTTCAAGCATCATTTGATCATGTGTTCTGATCAATTGGGCGCTGCCTAGATCTTCTTTAGAAGTAAGTTCGAGCCCTAATTTGCCAGGATCAAAGCCAAGAGGACTTTTGAAGTGAAAAGGCTTGATGACCATCCCATTGCTCGATGCAATCAGGTAGTTTTCATTATTCTCGCCAAGGATATTTCCTTTCTCCTCGCCAAGCCAGAGAATCGAACTATTGATATTGATGATACCTGATTCTATTAAAAGTGTTTCTTGAATGTTGATGTCTTGATCTATGTAGAGCTTTTCACTCAAATCAATGGATAAGGAACTCAAGTCATAACTTCCTTTTCCATCAAATCGAATTAGCTGGTCTCCAGAAACTTTTATTTCAGAAGAAGTTCCTTTGATTTGGCCATCGTTTTGGATGTTGGTATTGTGAAGGCTTATTGTGCCACCGGTTATATTCACAAAACCATTCTGGTCGACTGAAATTTGATTTTGACCAAAAGACAGATTGATAAAAAAAGCCAATATGAGCGTATAGAATGCTTTCATGAGGCCTTACTTCAGCTTATCATTGATTTCTTTGATGATTTCTTTGAGCTCAGATAGTTCTGCTTTGAGAGCTTCTATTTCTTCTTGTTGCTCTTTGACGGCTTGGACTAGGATAGGAGTGAAGCCAGCATAAGAAACCGAGTAGAATCCATCTGAATTCTGGGAGACTAATTCGGGAAATACCTTACGAACATCCTGTGCGATGAATCCAATTTTTCTACCTGGTTTGAACCTCCTTTCAGGGAATTCGTCAATTCTCCAATTGTAGCTAACTCCGCTGATCTGCGAGATCTTCTCTACTGCAGATTCAATGGTTTTAATATCTTTCTTTAATCTACCATCAGAAGTTTGAGTCAGGTTGATAACTACGGCATCTCCATTGACTTCTAATTCGTTGGTGATACCAGCCGGGTTGCTCAAACCAATTCCTAGGTTTCCATTGACATTGACAATATCATCTGCGAAGTCACCCCAGAGAAGTGGCTTATTGGTGTTTGAATTATCAATGTATAGCTTATTGCTTCCTGTTTCGTTAAATCCGGCATTGTACCCAATGGCCACATTACCTTCTCCAGTAGTGTTCTGCCTTAAGGCTCTGTACCCTAGAGCAACATTAAACTTGCCGCTAGTATTTTTAAAACCCGTTTCTGTACCAATGAATGTATTTCCAGCACCAGTGCTGTTTAATGCAGACTTTTCCCCTATGTTGATCGAACCAGCATTGTTGGTGAATTCTAAGGTTTTGTTCTGTACTTGCATGACCTGAGTGCCAGAAGTGGTAAAACGAATGATATTGTCATTAGAATTATTAAGGTTAGCCTCAATACCAGTGTTGTTGTCTGTATCGAAAATGGCACTTCCAGTGGATACTGGACTTAGGTCTATGGATTTTGTGTTTCCTGATTCTTGGATTTGTAAAGTTTTACCACTCAAGCTGATTGATGTAATGAGCTCATTACCACTATCAAAATCCGGATCAGGCTGAGTAGTGAAGCTTGTGCCATCGGTAAATTGGAATGTAACAGAACCATCAGGGTTATCTAAAGAAGATGAAATACCGGTTCCGACCAATGAACTACCAGACCCCCAATTGCTGCCAGATTTTGGGCCAAAGATTTCCTTATTTGTGAGGTTGATGTAGAAATCTCCATCATTTCCTACACCGGAGGACGGATTTGAATTACCGCTAAGGATGGTGCTACCATCTTTACCATTAGTACCATCAATACCATCATTTCCAGCATCACCTTGAATCCCTTGTAGTCCTTGAATTCCTTGGGCTCCTTGTGGGCCTATGTCCCCTTGATCTCCTTTTTCACCTTTCTCTCCTTGAGGACCTTGTATACCCTGATCACCTTTTTCGCCTTGAGGGCCTTGTAGTCCTTGCAGACCAATATCACCTTGTATGCCTTTTTCTCCCTGGTCTCCTTTAAGGCCTTGTGGTCCTTGAGCGCCTTGTGGACCTGCAGGGCCAGTTAAACCAATAGGGCCTTGAGCTCCTTGTATGCCTTGTTCTCCCTGAATTCCCTGTTCTCCCTGTGGGCCTTGAGGTCCAATATCACCTTGTTCACCTTTCTCACCTCGTTCACCTTGGGGGCCTTGAACACCTTGCGCTCCTTGCAAACCTTGAGGGCCTGTTAATCCAATTGCACCTTGTGGACCTTGAATACCCTGATCACCTTTTTCTCCTTGTGAGCCTTGGGGACCTTGTGGGCCAGTCAAAGACACCGATGCTCCCCATGCACCAGCGTCTTTCGGGCCATACATTGTATTGTTTTGAAGGTCGATATAGAATTCGCCATCTCGTCCAATATTACTGGCAGGGACTCCATTTCCTGAAAGGAGTGAGAGACCATTGGTGCCATCTTTTCCGTTCAGTCCATTTGTTCCTGCAGGGCCAGTGGCACCTTTTGCACCTATGATTGACTTTGATGCACCCCATCCTGCATTAGTTTTGGGGCCGTAAAAAGTATTCTCTGATGTATTGTAGTAGATATCTCCATAATTACCAAGGGAGTTATTAGGCGCAGTAATTCCTGAGTGTATCGTTCGTCCATCATCACCTCGATCTCCTTTATCACCTTTTGTACCTCTCAGGTCAGTAGTTGTGAACGATGTGCCGTCATTATAGACAAATGTGATGGTGCCATCACCATTATCAATTGTGTTAGAAAGGCTCCTTCCGTTTCTTAAGATAGAAAGGTCTACTGAGCCTCCATTCTCAAGATTCAATAGATAGGTTACAGGATCAAAATCTAGTGATTGATACTCCTGAACTGGAAGTTTACTATTTGAAATGATAGGTTCCCACTTTACTCCTGAGTAATAGAAAAAACCCGCTGCACCATCTGTCTGATAAATCAGTAAACCAGTTGATGGAACAGTCATTCGATCTCTTTGATCTCTTGTGAGTCTAGGGATCAAAAGACCTTTAGAATCAGATCGTAATTCTAATACTGCGGAATTCTCAGGTGTGAATTCTTCATTACCAATTCCGACTTGGCCATTCAAATGAGTCGCCAGTAGGAGTAGACACAAAAGGTGTGTGAACTTTTTCATTTGCTTAGGGAAATGAGGTTTTTAGGCCTGCTTGGCTTCTAAACTGATAGTCGGTGTCTCCTGATACATTTGACATGCACCATTGAATTGAGCACCCGATTCAATGACAAACTCTTTGGCTTGTATGTCTCCATTTACCTTAGCTTTTGGCTGTAAAGTCAAATGGATCTTCGCGTTAACAGTGCCTTGTACTTCCCCAGCAATAATGACTTCTTGACCATCAATACTACCGGATACAAAAGCGTCTGGGCCGAGAACAATCTTCGAATCTGAAGTGATGTCTCCATCAAGTTCTCCATCTATTCTGATTGGGCTCGAAGCGTTAAGGTTACCTACTATTTTAGTGCCGTTAGCAATAGCACTCATTGCAGGGGTTTCAGCTGTTTTGGTTTTTGTAATTTTCACAGTTCAAAATGTTTAGGTGTTACATTGTGGTAAGCGTAGTTAGCGCTTGACTCAAGTTGAGTATATAAATGGTATAATGCAATTTATCTAGTGACCAATGAAATCCTTATCGGAGTCAATTATTGAGATAATGGTTATGAAAAACAGAAAATACAATGTGAGCAATAGGATTATGAGTGCAGAAAAAATTTTAAAAAATTCATATTAGAACATGATTAATTACGTCTTATCCTTGTTTTTAACTGCCGATATAGACTGATCCCTCATTGAGGTAACAACTTAACTGTTGAATCGTCATAACTAGCTATTCAAATATTATTTATTGAAAGCCATAATTATGTTGTTTACATCATATTAGAATAGTGCAATTACTTAGTAATTCAACAACTTGCTGTTGACCATAAAAAAGTACTCTTGATTAAATCGGTAGAGTACTCTTGTTGCTTTAATAATGCACCATTCACAAGACTACATCGAACACGTTTTTTTTAAGCTTTTTAAATACTACATTCCTTGCAATCCAATGATTCTTATTGTCTCTGTAAAAAGTGCATATTACATTTCGAAATCATTTAATGCTGAAACTATGCTTAAGACATTTCCAGAAGGGTTTAAATGGGGTTCTGCTACCTCAGCTTATCAAATTGAAGGAGCACATGATGTTGATGGAAAAGGGCCATCAATTTGGGATCATTTCTCGCATCAAGATGGAAACATTAAGAATAATGACAATGGCGACATTGGAATAGATCATTACAATCGCTTTAAAGAGGATGTTGCCTTGATGAAAGCGCAAGGCTATCATGTTTATCGTTTTTCTGTGTCTTGGCCTAGAATAATGCCTAATGGAAAGGGTGAAATAAATGAAAAGGGAATCGAGTTTTATAGTGCCTTAATAGATGAACTTTTAGCTAATGGTATAGAGCCTTGGGTGACTCTCTATCATTGGGATTTACCTCAAGTACTTGAAGAAGAGATTGATGGATGGTTAAACCCTGAAATCGCAGATTGTTTTGCTGATTATGCACGCATTTGTTTTGAGCGTTTTGGAGATCGTGTTAAACATTGGATTACGCATAACGAGCCTTGGGTGGTTTCAGTCTTAGGGTATGGCCAAGGCATATTTGCACCTGGTATAAAGTCTAATGAAGCGCCTTATCAAGCTTCACACAACTTATTAATCGCTCACGCTAAAGCCGTACAAGTTTATAGAACTGAATTTGGAGACCAAAATGGTCAGATCGGAATTACCAATAATTGTGATTGGCGAGAACCATTAACCGATAAACAAGAAGATCGTAATGCAGCTCAACGAGCGCTCGAGTTTTTCTTGGGTTGGTATGCTGATCCTGTCTACAAAGGAGATTATCCTCAAATTATGAAGGATATGCTTGGAAGTAAATTACCAGCGTTTTCAGAAGAGGAAAAAATAATGCTCAAGGGGTCTTCCGATTTTTTTGGTCTCAACCATTATACAACTATGTATGCCTCGAACGATAAAGGGGCATCTCAAGGTGATATTAAAGGGAATGGAGGAATCAATGACGATCAGAAAGTTGCTTTGACCAGAGATGACAACTGGGAACTGACTGCGATGGAATGGGCGGTTGTACCTTGGGGTTGTCGCAAGTTGCTTGAGTGGATAGCAGAAAGATATGACAACCCTCCAATCTATATTACGGAGAACGGTTTTGCTTGTGATGACGAGTTTAAAGATGGAGTTGTTGATGATACCGAAACTCGATTGAAATACTACAATGGATACCTTTGTGCATGTCATAAGGCGATTGAGAAAGGAGTGAACTTGAAGGGTTATTTCGCATGGAGTTTATTCGACAATTTCGAATGGGCGCATGGTTATGGCTCCAGATTTGGTCTCAATTATGTAGACTATACCACTATGGTAAGAACACCGAAAGCCTCAGCCTTGTGGTTCGCAGATGTCATTAAAAAGAATGCTGTAGAATCAATTTGATTCTGCTTCAAGCTCAGCGTAATAAGCTTCTTTGAATTGGGCCTCACGAACCTTCTTTTTGATTCGAGTGAGGGTATTGTAGGGATCTTTTTTGATCCTCATGTTGTACAGCCATCCGGGAATGGTACTTCCTGGATCTACGTACATACTATACTCGATTCTGATCTTTCCATTATCTATTGGTGTACATAACCAATATCCGTGCATTTCTTGAATTCTGGCTTTCTTTTTCTTCTCAGGAAGGTAATCAGGAAGACACCTCATATCGATTCTAATTGCATTGGCAGCCTTTTCTTGACGCATCTCTAATTCAAGCACTAAGTCTCTGTTGTAGATGATAGGTACATAAACTTCGTGGTAGCTTACCTGATGCCAAAATCCCTTAGAATCTAAAAGTTCGTTCTCTTTGAAGTTTCCCATCCAAGTAGACATTTGATCAACAGACTTGATCAGAGCCATTAAACTGTGTAGTGATGCCTCAACTTCGGTTGATGCTTTAAACTCTAGGTACTTTTTATCCGGTAATGAGCGGGTATAAATAAAGATTTCATCTTTGTCTTGACGTAACTCCCATTCATATTGTGCTAAAACGGATGTTGAGTAAAACGAGATTAAAACTATGAGCAGAATGATTTGAGGCTTCATTATTTTGAATTAATAGTTTTAGTTCACAAAAATCAAATTGGCTCTGTTAAGAATCGTAAAATAACAATAGAGACTAGTTGAGGTTTATCCAATTATGGAGATCACTCTACTAGATTTAGTACTGAGCTATTTATTAACAATGCTCGTTTTTTTTGCTATTGATATACTGTGGCTTGGACTCATTGCAAAGAAACTCTACAATAGACTTTTAAGAAATCATCTCTCAAAGAAGGTTAACTGGCCAGCTGCTATCATCTTCTACCTCATATTTATTGTAGGAATTTTTGTGTTTGCCATAGTGCCAGCTGTTGAAAATGTGAACCCTATGCAAAGTCTTCAATCCGGTGTTCTTTTTGGTTTTTTTACCTATGCTACCTATGACCTAACAAATCTGGCAACACTCAAAAATTGGCCCATTAAGATTGTATTTATTGATATCATATGGGGTATGGTGCTAACTGGCTCTGTTGCGATTTCCGGTTATTACATTACGTCATGGTTGATCAGTTAATATCGGCTTACACAGTTTTACTACTTCCCATGTCGGGTTGGATTGTTTTTTGGTACCTGCTTTCACTAGTTCTCAAAAGAAATGATATCGTTGATATCGCTTGGGGATTGGGATTTGTTTACATCGCATTTTGGTTGTCTTCGGATAATCAATTGAACAACTATCAGTATTTGGTCAATGGTCTTGTGACTTTTTGGGGGCTGAGATTAGCTACTCATTTACTTATACGAAATGCTCGAAAAAAGGAAGACTGGAGGTATTTGAACTGGAGAAAGGAGTGGGGAAGCACCTTTTATTGGCGGTCTTTCTTACAAGTTTATGTGTTGCAGACATTATTAATGATGGTCATTGCACTGCCGATCGTACTAGCAGCTTCGACTCAAGTCTCTTTGAATCTTATGGTTTTACCTGGTGCCATTTGCTGGCTTATTGGGCTTTATTGGGAATCAGTGAGTGATTGGCAATTGATGAAATTCAAGCGAGATAAAAATAATATTGGGAAATTTATTCAATCGGGTCTCTGGGCGAAAAGTAGACATCCTAATTACTTTGGAGAGATCTGTATTTGGTGGGGCATATGGTTAGTTTGTGCTCCTTATTCATTCCGCTGGATAGCCCTATTAAGTCCTACAATAATCACTTACTTGCTGCTTAAAGTTTCTGGTGTTCCTATGCTGGAAAGAAAGTACAAAGGAAATAGCCTATATGACGCATACAAGGCAAAGGTTCCTGCAATTTGGCCCAAATTGAAATAGAACTTCAGGTCATTTTAATCCTTTGAATGACCAATATCATCTTTTAGGATAAATCTATTTTCTTATTTGGTATAGCAATATCAAATCAAATGAAAGCCAAACTACAATATCTAACGGTCGTTCTTTTTTGTGTTCTCACTCACCAAGACCTTCTTTCTCAAACTACCATTGGTGCTCAAGTTAGACCAAGAGGAGAATTCAGGAATGGATTTAAAACTTTAACTGAGAGTGGTAGAGATCCAGCCTTCTTCATAGAACAGCGTACAAGGCTTTACGCCAATCATAAGAGCGGAAACTTTGAATTGCATTTGAATTTTCAAGACGTTAGGATCTGGGGTAACACAAACCAAATCTATAAGACAGATCCTTCATTGACGAATATTTATGAGGGATGGGCGAAATATAACTTCAATCAGAATTGGTCTATGAAAATTGGGAGACAAGCCCTTGATTACGACAATGCGAGATTTTTTGGAGACCTAGATTGGGCTCAGCAGGGCAGAAGCCATGATGCGTTATTAGTAAGTTATAGAAATGATTCTACCGGGCTCCGAATCGATGCTGGATTAGGTTATAATCAGAGTGTCAACGAACCCACACAACTATCAGGTACCTTTTACGAGGGTAATAATTATAAGGCCATGCAGTTCTTATGGCTACATAAAAATATTGGGCAGGGCAAACTTTCCTTTCTATTGCAAAATGATGGAAGACAAGTAGCAACGGACTCAAGCAGTGTTTACAGACAGACCTTTGGGTTGGTAGGTCAAACAAGCCTTGGAGGATTAAAGCTAAACGGAGAGTTGTACTATCAAACAGGCGAAGGTTTAAGCAGGCAAGACATAAGCGCTTATTTGTTGTCTTTAAATGCCACAGTTAAGACTTCTTTAACGCCAATTACTGTTGGGTTCGATTATCTATCTGGTACATCTATAAATGATGATAAAAACAAAAGCTTTGAGCCACTTTATGGAACCAATCATAAGTTCTACGGACTAATGGATTATTTCTATGTAGGTAATTTTCACGGCCAGCAGGGTAATGTATCTGGCCTATTGGATATCTATGCTAAAGCCAATTTCGCCATAGGTAAAAAATCATCAATACAAACTCATTTGCATATGTTTAACAGTGCTGCTGATCTTTATGACTTAAATAACACAAATGAGTCCATCGATAAATATCTAGGTACGGAACTAGATATTGTTTTTACTCACAAACTTGAAAAGGGTGTCACTTTGAATATTGGCTATTCTCAAATGTGGGCATCTGCCTCAATGGAACAGATAAAGACGACACCAGGTGATCATACTGCTTTGAATAATTGGGCTTGGTTCATGATCAATTTTAACCCAAATCTTTATTCCTCGGGCAAATAAGCCACATGCTTAATCAAAATTTATTGCCCCAATAAACCCTCAGAATATTTGATTCTGGGCTTTTTTCCTTCATTCTATTCAAATTAGATAAAAAATACAATTAGGATTTAAATATTATAATTACATTTAAGACTTAAATAAATGGACTATGGGTAAATATTCAATAGGAGAGTTTGAAGAAGTCGTGTTACTCACAGTGGCTGTATTGTACGGAAACGCGTATGGCATCACCATTAAAGCAGATATTGAGCAAAGACTCAATAGAAGTGTAAGTGTGGGAGCTATGCGTACTGCACTCAATAGACTAGAGAAGAAGGGTTTTTTAGAATCAGAATTTGGTGAAGCCACTGCAGTGAGAGGAGGAAAACGTAAGCGCTATTTTAAAGTAACTCCCCATGGTAAAAAAGCATTAGATCAAGTGAATGAAACGCGTAAGCAATTATGGAGCGCTATTCCTGAAGTTGCTTTTGAGTTCAAAACAATATGAGTTCAAGCTCCCAACATATTCCACCAAAATGGTCGACAAAATTTCTGCGCTGGTTCTGTGATCCAGCAATGATAGAGGATGTCGAAGGGGATTTATCCGAGTTGTTCAATGAAAGAGCCGAGCAAAATAGGTCAAAAGCTCGTCTGAGATATTTCATTGATGTACTCTTCTTATTTCGTCCAGGTATGGTACGAAAAGTCAATTTTTTTAAAGGTCAAAATCAAATATCTATGTTATTAAACTATGTCAAAATCGCTCAAAGAAATGCCCTAAGAGAAAAAGGGTATACTGCTTTAAATCTATTGGGTCTGGTGGTAGGAATCGCAACAAGCATACTCATCTTCATGTGGATCCAAGATGAAGAAGGTGTTGATGGATTCCATGTGAATGGAGATGAAATCTACCAGGTATATAGAAATATGCGCCAATCAACTGGCCAAGTGAGTACAAGCGAATCAATTCCAAAGCCCTTTGGTGATCTTGCCTTAGCAGAGTACCCTGAAGTTGATGATATGGCTTGGTTGAGTTGGGAAATGGATGCTCGCTTTCAATACAAAGACATGAACATTACGAGGGCCGGGCGCTTAGCGAATCCCTCATTTTTAAAGATGTTCTCATTTCCATTGATTTTAGGTGATAAAAATACGGCTTTAGACAATTGGCAATCTGCCGTAATTTCTAAAGATATGGCCTATCAGCTTCATGGAGAAGCTTGGAAAGAGCAGTCTGTAGGTACTGTGCTGAAGTTCACTGATAGACCGGATGCCATCGTATCGGGTGTATTCGAAAATATCGGTAATGATTCTAGTATTGAATTTGATTGGCTAGCACCAACTTCTGGATTTATCTCTCAAAATGATTGGCTGGAAGACTGGGGCAACGGAGCATTTGCAACATTTTTATACATCTCAGATGAAGATAAAGCCGCTATTGTTTCGGATAAAATGCTTGTGGAAATCAAAGATCATACAGTGGGCAATCCGAGAGCAGGTGATGAAGAACTCATCATGCAAAGATTCTCCGATAAGTACCTTTATTCAAATTTCAACAACGGAGTTATAGATGGTGGTAGAATAGATTATGTGCGAATCATGTATGTAGTCGCTATTTTTATTTTACTCGTGGCCTGTATCAACTTTATGAACCTAACAACTGCGCGGGCAAGTAGAAGAGCAAAAGAAATTGGTGTGCGCAAGGTGATGGGAGCACAAAAGGCATCTATTCGAACACAATTCTTTACAGAAGCATTCTTATTTGCGTTGGTTGCCACAGCTCTTTCGTTACTAGTCGTTGCAGCAGTTTTACCTAGCTACAATTATTTAGTAAGTAAGGAGCTGGCTTTGGATTTTATGCAATTGGAGACTTGGGTTTTTATTGTATCGCTGATCACTATTGTTGGTCTCTTATCAGGAAGTTACCCAGCATTCATTCTCCCAAGACTCAACCTCATTCTAGCCATGAAGGGAGGTGTCAAACAGTCTAATTCTTCATTGTTGCTCAGAAAGGGTCTTGTTGTTTTTCAGTTTACGATTTCAACGCTGCTCATTATTGGCACTGCGGTTGTTTACAAACAAATGGGCTACGTATTGAATAAAGATTTAGGCATAGATCATGAGAACCTTATCAGTGTGAGAATAGGTGAGGGGCTCAATGACCAACTTGAGACACTCAAAACAGAGTTGCTTAGAATACCCGAGATTTCTGCCGTTACCGCCTCTTCTGGTAATCCGATCAACTATGGTAGGTCCACCAGCTCAGCTGATTGGGATGGAAAGAATCCAGATGAAGGCTATGAAGTCAATGTCATTCTTACTGACCGTGATTTTATCAATACAACTCGAGTTCAAATTAAAGAAGGAAGAGATTTCTCTCGAGACTTAAGTGATAGCACCGGATTTATTATCAATGAAGTATTCGCCAAAATGACTGGCTATGATGATCCTGTGAATAAAAGGCTCTCTTTTTGGGGAATTGACGGTACAATAATCGGAGTAGTAAAAAACTTCCATATGGACAATCTTCATCAACCCATTGCTCCATTGATAGTCTCTTGTTTTTCTTCAAGAAACTCATCGGAGGTGATTGTTCGCATTGATGAGAACGCGGGTCTTGTCATTCCACAAATAGAGAGAGTCATAAAATCATTAGAGGAAGGAGTTGACTTTCAATTCGAGTTTTTATCGACTGCATATGAAGAGCAGTACCAAAGTGAAAGAACACTAAGTACGCTTGCCAACATTTTTGCAATGATATCGATAGTTATTTCTGGTTTAGGTCTTCTAGGTTTGGCTTCATTCTCTGCCGAACAAAGAGCAAAAGAGATTGGCGTAAGAAAAGTACATGGTGCGAGTATCTCTCAAATCTTACTGCTGCTTTCGAAAGATTATTCCAAGTTAATTGTCATTGGCTTTATGCTTGCTGTTCCTGCCGGCTGGTACCTAACACAAGGTTGGCTAGAAGATTTTGAATTTAGAACTAATCTAGGCGTTAGCTTATTTATTGTTTCAGGACTCATCACTTTTTTAATTGGAATAATAACTGTTGCCGGTAAATCTTATTATGCCGCAAAAATGAACCCAGTTAAATCATTGAGAGATCAATAATAATGTTTCGGTTCATCAAAATGCCAGTGGGTTTAGCGCTTGGAAGACCTGCACCTCTTTTAGTAGCGGTTTATCCTGCTGTCAATGGCCTTTTCTTTTTACCAACCTATGGTACTATTATCGCTGCCGTTAATTTTGATCAGACAGGTACAACCAAAATAGGTAAGTATTTGCTCAATCACAGCTTTATGATCCCAGGCTTGGTTGTCACAATTTGCTCGGTACTGATTGGGATACTCATCACCAACTTTATATAGGTTAGCTCTATATTTCATTTGAAAATTCTAACCATCTTGTAAACAAGAGGATGCAACAAAATCTTCTGTTCCAAATTAGTTTGTAATGACCCAAAAAGAAGCGGTTCAGAGTATTAAAGACATACCAATTGGTGGCAGGATTCAGTTGATCAAAAAAAACGGAACAATTACAGAAGCTCGATTAGCCAGTCATGAAGTTGAAGGCACAATTGAAAAGAATTATGGTAGAATTGTGGTACCTGCATTGCCACCTGCTTTAATCGTGCAAGGCGGAACTCGTTTTGGGAATTTTCGAATAGAAGTTGAGGATATCATTAAGATTGCTTGGATTGAGTAATGCTCTTGTTCTCATATTTAGTCACTAAAAAGAGTAACAAAATGTGACCTTTTTCGATTATATAAAGGAACAACACCAAGGTTAAACCCATTGAAACGAAGAAGTAACATTGCCCTCTCAGTTATTCTTTTAGTCTTTTCAAGTCATACATTATTCCCTCAAAAAAGGCTAAAATTTGAAAAGTTATCTCCCATGATCAATGAAGCTTATGGCTTCGCTTATGGAGGTTCTGAAGATAAAGCTTATGCGCTCACAGGTGGTGACGATGCTTTCAATTACTCTTCTGTCTTACAAGTCTATTATACAAAGCTTGACACTTGGACTGGGGCAATTCTAGACAAGGTGCCGCTGATGAATTTTGGTTCGTCTATATTCATGCCGAACTATAATGGACTTGTGTTGCTAGGTGGTACTCGACCTTATGGGTCTTCAGTAGTTCTGAATGAGAAGATCCGAATGCTCAACTTGGATGATAATTCAATAATTGACCTTGGGGAGTTGCCTTATCCTGCACGAAATATGGGCTTAGCGAAAGAGGGCAATACGATTTATTTCTTTGGTGGTTCTACTCAAGCAACACCAAGATTTGTTTGTAGTAATAAATTGTTTTCTTACGACATGGCTAAAGGTCATTTAGAGGAGTTGACGGATATGCCGATGCCAATGGAAACTCAAGGAGCAATTGTCAATGGTAATCTTTATGCCATTGGAGGCTACGATCAAGTTGCTCTAACGGGAGTTCATAAATACAATTTAAATTCTAAAGAATGGACTACACTTGAACCCTTAAGGTCTCCACTTTCAAATACAGCAGTTGTCCAACATGACCGTTTTATCATTATGGTAGGAGATTTCGTAAAAACCAACCAATTGCTCGTTTACGATACTGAAACAGATAAAAGGCACTACTTCAAAATGAATTTTAAAGGTCGTTTTTTAGGTGCCAGTATTATAGGCGATCATCTCTATGTTTATGGTGGCTTGGTACCATCACCTAGTTACTATGTCAAAAGAGAAACCTATAGAATTCAAGTTTCAGACATAATAATGTCTCTCTAGTCTAGGTTTTTCTTCCTCTTATTCTTGTTCATCTACTAGCTCGCGAGAGGCATTCTTTGACTAACATCTAGGAATTGTTATTCCATTGTTTACTCAAGTATTCTTCAAAGAGGCTGACCTTTCTATTCACAATTTTCTAGCAAATTTCATTATATGATTATATATTATTAAAGTATAATTAAATCAATCTTATAATCTAACTTTTTAATTTATTATGAAAATACTTTTTACTAAAAGTTATTTTATGTTACTGACATTATTGTTGATGTCAACAACACAAATACTAGGGCAAACAGATCTGCAAAAGCAGAAAATCATCAAGTCTTACAACGAGCAAGAACTATTAAGCCTTGAAAGAACGAACATTGAACAGGCCGAATTGAGACGTACAGCTCTAACAGGAAAGGCGCTTCAATACGGACTTCCACTAACGAGGGTCAACCAATTCGGCACCATCGATCAGTTGATTGATGTGACTATTGCAGGAACTCCCATTTACTATACTCTTCATAATGTGGATGCAGCAATTTCAACTAGAACTAACCACTTAAATATTGGAGGATCACTTGGTCTTAATCTGGATGGTCAAAATATGCTTATTGGCGTTTGGGATGGTGGCCCTACAAGACCTAGTCACCAAGAGTTTGATGGACCAGGCGGTAATAATCGAATTGTTATTAATGATGGAGCAACAGCATTGAATGGTAATAGCTTCCATGCTCAGCACGTCACGGGTACAATTGCTGCATCAGGTTTTGTCGCAAATGCGAAAGGTATGGCCCCTCGAGCTCAAGTAATCTCACATGATTGGAATAACGACTTAGCTGAAGCTACAACTGCTGCTGCTAATGGCCTACTTATTTCAAATCACTCATATGGAATAGCACCTAGAAATCAATTTGGACAAGTACAAGTGCCGTCTTGGTGGTTTGGCGCATACTTGAATGATGCTCGTGATTGGGACAACCTAATGTACAACGCACCATATTATTTAATGGTCAAATCTGCAGGTAACTCTGGAAATGATAACACGGCAAATGGCAACCCAATAGGAGGTAACTCCTCGTTTGATAAACTTCTGGGTGATGCATTAGCTAAAAATAATTTAGTAGTTGCAAATGCATTAGATGCAAGTGTAGCTAGTGACGGTTCATTAACTGCAGCAGTTGGTATAAATGGTTCAAGTAGTGAAGGTCCAACAGACGACTTACGTATAAAACCAGATATTACTGGCAATGGAAGTGGATTATACTCTTCCTTTGACAATGCGGATAATGCATACAATAGTATTTCAGGGACTTCAATGGCTTCTCCAAATGTAGCTGGTTCATTATTGCTGATCCAACAGCACTACAATAACATAAACAGCAACTTTATGAGGGCAGCAACACTAAAAGGGCTCGCCTTACATACAGCTGATGAAGCAGGGATTGTTGGTCCAGATGCTGTATTTGGCTGGGGACTGCTAAATGCAAAGGCAATGGCAGAAGCTATAACAGAGCGAGGAAATGAAAGTAAAATAGAAGAACTGATACTGAATAATGGTCAATCATACTCAGTTACTGTGCAATCGGATGGCATAAGTCCCTTAATAGCTTCTATTTCTTGGACTGACCCTGCAGGTACGGTTTTTAATTCGGGTACAAATAATTTGTCGACAGCAGTTTTAGTTAATGATTTGGATATTAGAGTAACTAAAAATGCATCGACATATACCCCTTATGCTCTAACTGGGCCTAATTCAAATACTCAAGGAGACAACGATGTAGACCCATATGAAAGGGTAGATATATCAAATGCCAGTGGATCCTATACGATTACGGTAACTCATAAGGGTAATCTGTCAAGCGGGAGTCAAAACTTTAGCTTGGTAGTAACAGGGTTAAATGGCACACCTTGTGTTGCAAACGTGCCAACCGGCTTATCAAGCACAAATATAACAGCATCTAGTGCAGACCTTAGTTGGGATTTAGTGTCTTCAGCTACTTATGATCTGAGGTATCGAGAGACAGGTACTTCGACTTGGACAACTACATCCGTATCGAGTAATGCAGGGACAATTACAGGATTGACATCAAACACTAATTATCAAGCGCAAGTAAGAAGTAAGTGTTCAGCTACTAATTCTGCATATAGTGCATCAATTAATTTCAGTACAACTTCTATCTCTTGCAGTAGTACAATTAGCACATTTCCATACCAAGAAAGCTTTGAAGCTGGTGATGGATGGGTTCAAATTACTGGTGATGATGGTAATTGGGTAAGGAATTCAGGTACAACGCCTTCAAATAGCACGGGGCCCTCAAGTGCATCAAATGGAGCTTTTTATATGTTTTTAGAAGCATCTACAAATAATAGTCCTGGACAAATTGGAAATAATGCTACTGCTATACTCGAAAGTCCATGTTTCGATTTGACAAACGCTGGAACAGCTTTATTCAGTTTCCAATATCATATGTATGGAACTAATATGGGTAGAATTACCATTCAAGCTTCAACTGATGGAGTGCTTTATTCAGATGAGTGGTCTCTTAGCGGTAATCAGGGTAATTCATGGGGCAGTGCGGATGTAGATTTATCCAACTTTGTAGGTTCCAATGTAAAATTAAGAGTTGTTGGCACGACAGGACCAGGCTGGCGCAGTGACGTTGCAATTGACAATTTGTCATTGACAACAGTTACTCCTGATACACAAGCGCCTTCTGTTCCTATGGGCATTTCTGCAAGTAATGTAACAACTAATAGTATTGATTTAAGCTGGACTCCATCAAATGATAATGTTGGAGTTACTGAATATGATATTTATGTCAATGGCTCACTCTACGCTTCAACGCCATCTACCAGCTACAATATTTTAGGGCTAAACTCTAATACAAATTATGGTTTGGCAGTTAGAGCTAAGGATGCAGCAGGAAATATATCTGGTTTAAGTAACACACTGAATGCAACAACTGCTAATTCAGTAACTTACTGTTCCTCAAATGGCGCAAACTCCAGTTTTGAGTGGATTGATTATGTAGAACTTGGCGATATGACCAATGCGAGTGGAAGCGATGGAGGCTATGGTGATTACACTTCATCAGTAGCAAATGTTAATAAAGGAGCCAATAGAGTATATATAAGTGCTGGTTTTAGTGGCCAGGCCTATACAGAGTACTGGGCTGTTTGGATTGACTATGATCAAGATGGCACTTTTGAGAGCAATGAATTGGTCATAAGTGGTTCATCTAGTAGTGCCAATAATTTGTATGCAGATTTTACAATTCCTACTTCTGCACTTACTGGTCAAACAAGAATGCGTGTATCTATGAAATATAATAGTGCGCAGACAGCTTGCGAAACTAATTTCTCCTATGGTGAAGTAGAAGATTATACAGTTAATATTTCCAACTCAACCAATCTTTTCAGTATTCACAGAGAAAATAATAGAAATGATATTGACCAACTTGGTAATGAGACACCTAAAGAGTATTTGGTTTACCCAAATCCATCGGTATCCGACTTTACTTTATCTACCGACAGACAAGCAGTCAAAAACCTTAAGGTCATATCCGTAAAAGGTGAGGTAGTTTATGAAGTGGACGATTACGAAGGCACCCCAATTAATGTTGATTACCTGAAAAAGGGCGTATATGTCATTCATATTTTTGATGGTCAAAAAATCATTAGAAAGAAATTATTGAAAGACTAGCTGTTATATTTAACTAACAATGGAAAAGAAGCACTCAAGAGTGCTTCTTTTCTTATTAGATGTAAACAGATTGAATTTATGGTGGCTACTTTGTTAGCGCTTTCTGTACCCCACGGTTATAATTCTTTGGCAAATGCCTTTTCAGTTGTTTGACAAACTTGGCGTAGTCTACTGTGATGGTATGCCTAGGTGTTTTTATCTGATTTAGATGTGGTCTCGTGACCTCTTGTTCGCACAGCGCTTTGATATTTGAAGGTCGTTTCCATTTACCTGAAAGTTCTCTGGCCATCACTTTACTCTGTAATTCGCTTCCTGGCCAAATGCAACCTAAAGGCTGGAACATCCCTATAAAGTATAGGTTTTCATATTCCCCATGGAACATTTTAAGATACAGTGGAACTTCAGAATCGCTGTAATCCAAGAATTTCTTATCAAAGAATGGATGTGAAAGTACGAACCCAGTACATGCAATGATCACATCAAACTCTTCTTTCGTTCCATCTTTAAAATGGACTGTTTTACCCTCAAAATGATCAATGTCTACTTGAGGTGTGACTTTACCATGTCTTAGTTTGTAAAGCAATTCGTCATTAACAGTAGGGTGCGTTCCTCCAGCCTTGTGATCAGGCTCTTGTAATCCATACAATCGATTTGGCCCGTTGATGATTTTTACTAATTGTTCAGAAAAGAAGTATTTCCATTTTAAAGGAAGCCATTTGTTCTTGTTTGCAACAACATCTGTTGGCATGCCAAAAAGAAATTTTGGTACAATACGGTAGCCTCTTCTCATGCTAATGACTGTCTTTTTGGACACGCGACTGGTTTCTACAGCTACGTCACATGCAGAATTACCACCACCTATCACAAGAACCTTTTTGTCTTTAAAGGCTTCAGCTTTTTTAAATTGATGAGAATGAAGGAATTCGCCTTCGAATTTACCAGGATATTTTGGGTACCGAGGTAACCAATGGTGGCCATTGCAAACAACTAGGTCAGTAAAGCTTTCGGTTTTCGTCTCCCCATTTTTTTCAGTGGTCACTAACCATTCCTGATTTCCCAATCGCTCACAATACTTTACGAGGGTATTGAACTCGATATTAGGATATAAGTTAAAGTGATCGGCATAGGCCTGAAAATACCTTCTCAAATGATCGTGAGAGGGGTAGTCTGGGATACCTTTTTCAAAATCGTCAAAAGTATAGTCTTCGTATTGAGAGAGTGTTTTCGAGCTGATGATATGCGTTGTTTCAAATACTGAAGAGTGACTTTCGTCCTCTGAATAGATCCAATTTCCACCTACATCTGAATTGTAATCATAGGCAACAACATCCAGTCCTTCGTCCAGTAAATTCTTAATGGCGGCTATACCAGATGGACCAGCACCAATTACACAAACTCTTTTATTCATCTTGTTAATATACTCTCAATTAGCTTAGATTATTCAATTGCCCGCTTAAAGCTTTTGTTTAGGTGTGCCTGAGAAAAAAACATATATTCCTGACAATCATAAACTTTATATATCTACAATTCTAGACTTGTTTGTTATGAAAAACCTCTTTAAACCAGCGCTCTCATTATTTCTCATTACTTACTTCTACACATTCAGCTTTGCTCAAGAAAAGAAACCTCTAACCTTGGACGATTACAAGATGTGGAACAGGATCACAAACGTATCATTATCTGACAATGGTGAATGGATGACATATTCATATACCCCAAATGAAGGTGATAGCCGATTTTTTATCCGTGAAGTAGAAAAGGATACAGTTTTTAGCACATTCAACGGAAAGCGTCCGAACTTTTCTAAAGACAGCGAATGGTTGGCTTTCTTGACTGACCCATTAAAAAAAGAGGCAGAGCAAATGCGGAAAAAGAAACAAGCTGTCAATAGTACACTTCATCTTTATAATCTGAACTCACAAGCCATTGTGTCCTACAAAGACGTAAGGGGTTTTTCCTTTTCGAAGGCATCGAATTTTGTAGCTATTCAGAAAGCTAAAATGGATAAGGATGCCAAGCATTCAGGTACTGACTTATTGTTGAAATCGCTCAATAGTCAGGCTGTATTGAATATTGGTAATGTTTCTTCCTATGGTTTCAATGAAGAGGGCTCTCATCTAGCATACATTGTAGATGCTGCTGGTAAGACAGGAAATGGTGTATACTTGATTGAACTGAGTACAATGCGAACAATGCCCATACATGCAAGCGAATCAGATTATAGCCAGTTAAAGTGGAATGATGCTGGTTCAGCCCTGGCTTTTTTACACGGTGATAAACTAGAAGGTAAAACGCTAAATGATAATAATCTAGTTACGGCCAGTAATCTCATTGGCGACATTCAAGTAACTGACCTGAATACAAATTTTGCTAATCTTCCCGAAGGGTTTGTGATCAGTGAGTATAGATCATTAAGCTGGAATAAGGCTGGAACGCAGTTATTCTTTGGTATAAAAGAGCAAACTGATGTGCTAAAAAAAGAGGATGAATTAAAGGCCAATGTTGACGTATGGCATTGGAAGGATGATGTCGTTCAGTCAAGACAAATGATCACTGCGAATCGTGACCGTAGATTGACACATCTAGCCGTTCTCAATTTGAATACGAATAGCGTCTTGAGACTTCAGGATGAAAATGTTGCGAGCGTAAGTACCAATGAAAACTCAAAATGGGCTATAGCTAGGATAGATACTGCTTATGTGAACAATCGAGAGCTTCCTGGTGGTTATGCGGACCTTTATGCCGTGGATACCGAGAATGGAAGTAAATCGTTGATTGCCAACAATGTATATAATTACATGGGTGTAGATCCAAATGGTGATTATGCTGTCTATTCTAAAGATGCTGAAGTTATGCTTTACGACTTCGCTAAAAAAAGCACCTCTAACTTGACGAATAATACTGATGTTGATTTTGAAAATAAAGATTTTGACAGACCAGTGGAAAAACCAACTTTTGGTATCGAAGGCTGGTCTAAAGATGGGGAGTGGTTGTTCTTAAATCACAAGTATGATATATACGCCTTCTCTTTGTCTTCGAATGATGTACTGAACATAACAGGAGGGGAAGGAGCAGAAAATGAAGTACGATTTAGATTGGTTCAATTAGACAATGAGGAGCGCACTTACGATACAAATGAGAAACTATTACTAAGTGCTTATGGCGAGTGGAATAAGAAATCGGGGTATTATGAGCTAGAAATAGGAAAAAACCCTAAAGCTCTCTTATATGATGATAAGATGATCGGCAGACCTGTAAAGGCCCAAAAAGCAGACCGTATCGTATTTACACAGCAGACATTTGAAGAGTACCCTAACTATTGGTATTCAAATACTTCGTTCAGAAGACCTAGGCAATTGACCGATGCCAATCCGCAGCAGGCAGATTTCAAGTGGGGCAAGCGCGTACTTATGGATTATACTGATCAAAGAGGGAACAAACTTCAGGCGACACTTGCATTGCCAGCTGACTATGAAGAAGGAAAGAAGTACCCAATGATCATTTATTTCTATGAAAAAATGTCGCAGCGTCATCATCAATATTCTATGCCAACTTATGATGATAGGCCTCATATGAGCACCTATGCAAGTAATGGTTACTTAGTGCTTATGCCCGACATCATTTATGACGAAGGCAAACCAGGCAGTTCTGCTCTTGATGATATCACATCTTCAGCTCAGGCTGCTATTGACCTTGGCTACGCAGACCCTGATAGAATCGGTCTACAAGGTCACAGCTGGGGTGGGTACCAATCTAGTTTTATTCTGACGCAGACCGATATGTTTGCCTGTGTGGTGACAGGCGCTCCATTGACAGACCTAGTTAGTATGTATAATGTCATTTACAAGCGTACGGGTAATTTCAATGGTCCAATTATCGAGTGGTCACAAGGAAGAATGGGAGTAACTCCTTGGGAAGATATGGAGTTATACATGAGCCAATCACCGATTCATAATGCCCAAAATATATCTACACCATTCTTGATTTTACATGGTACTGCCGATGGAGCTGTTGATTGGAATCAAGGCCTTCAGTATTATCAAACTGCAAGAAGACTAGGCAAGGAGGTAATTCTCTTGTCTTACCCTGATGAGCCGCATCACCTGGGTAAAGAAGAAAACCAAAAAGACTTCCAAATTAGAATGAAACAGTATTTTGATTACTACTTGAAAGATATCGATGCTCCATCTTGGATGACAAGAGGAGTGAAGCAGTTGGATAAAAAAGCAACCCAACCCGAGAATAAGTAATTAATTGAATTTGATATAATCGATCTCAGCTTGAAAAGCACCCTCTTTTTTATCATTTGTCATAATGCCTAGCCGAATGATTCGCTCTAATTTTTGAGCTGAGATCTTGTTACCTGTAGCTCGACCTACTCTATATTCTTTCAGTTCACCAAGAGGAATCGTTACAGTATTCCATTTCATTCCTGTTTCAGGCAATGTTGCTTTGTAATTGGGGTACCACCATCGCTGGTAATAGTTGAAGTTTAAACTAAGTGATTGTCCCTCGCATCGATATTTTATTGTGACCTCTGAAAAGCCGGATAAGTCAATTATCTCATAATCGCTTCTTACAGACGCAAAACCTCCATTGTTTTCAAATGATACACTACCACTAAAGACCAATGCATCTTCTGTGTATTTTGTCTTACCAGAAGATCTGCCACCCATGACCGTATCATTGACAGAAAACCAGGTGTTGTTCTTTTCCTGACCAAAATCTATTTCCATCGGATCTGTAAGTGAGAGAAAAACCATTAAAAGAATTAACATATGCACCTAACAGAAGGATTATCTCGATTGTTATGATTGAAATGGAATTTTAAAAACGTACATTTACGTTGAACACTTTAAAAACATTGAATGGCAAGATCCCAAACCACTTTTAACAAGAAAGAAAGAGAAAAAAAGAAACTTCAAAAACGCAAAGAGAAGCAGGCTAGAAGAGAGGAACGCAAGGAGGCGGAGAAAGATAGCAGCTTAGACGGCATGATGGCCTATGTGGACGAATTTGGTAACATTACAGATACGCCACCTGATCCAGACGCCAAAAAGAAGACTATCAAAGCGAAGGACATTGAAATAGGTGTGCCTAAGCAAGAGAAAGAAGATTTAAGTGGTGAAAGAAGAGGTAGAGTTACCTTTTACAATGATTCAAAAGGTTATGGCTTTATAAGCCAAGATGGTGTACAAGACAGGTTCTTTGTTCATGCCAATAATGCGAGTACCACTCTTCAAGAAGGAGATAAAGTTAGCTTTGAAGTCGAAGAAGGTCCAAAAGGACTTGTGGCTGTAAAAGTGAACGTACTGAGATAAAAATTAAGTGCTTAACATGAAAAGCCAGTAATCACCGATGTGGTTATTGGCTTTTTTATTGGCTAAAAAGAAAGCCCGCTGGTCGGGCGGGCTCGTTGGGTGTATAGAGATGGTAGTCTCCGTGTTAGTTTCTTGTTACTGTAATTCTGTTAGATAAACTGTAAAGGGAACCGCCAAGCTGACTCGTGTTTTGACCAACATCAAGTCCAGTAATTCCTTCTTCATAAGTAATGCGATAGATGTAGCAGACACCTGTTCCTGCCGCATCAAAGTATACACCTTCCAAAGCCGCCATAGTTGGAGGCAATCCTAAGATGTTGTTTTGATCGTCAGTAACTACATAACCTGTGTTAGTCAAGTCTTCATTGTTTAAAACAGTGATTCCGCTAACGTTATCAGCCGTTCCGTCTACCGTAAAAGTAAATGGTCCGCCAGCAATTTCTCCTGCGCTAGCTCTAGTGACCATTATAGAATTTGAAAGCACGTAGTTACCCGAGAGATCACTTGTATTATTACCCGCTTCAAGTCCGGTTAAGTTGTCCGAATAAGTCAAGTGCCAGATAAAACAAACGCCTGATCCAGCTCCATCAAAGTTTACTCCTTCAAGTGCTGCTACTGTAGGAGGAAGACCTAAAATGTTGTTCTGGTCGTCAGTCACAACAAAGGTGGTATTCATACCATTGACATTGCTTTCATCAACGGTCACACCCATGGCGTAATCCGCGGTTCCATCAACAACAAATGTGAAAGGACCTCCAGCAATTGTTGCACCACCCAAAGCGTTTCTATCAACACGGATGGAATTTGAAAGGTCATAGAGCCCGTCAAGACCAGATACATTTTCACCAGCTTCTAGTCCTTCAAGTCCATCTTCATAGCGGATGTACCAGATAAAGCATACGCCAACACCGGCACCATCAAAATCTACGCCTTCAAGTGCTGAAATCGATGGAGGAAGTCCTAGAATGTTGTTCTGATCATCGGTGATGACCCAGCTTGCATTTGCACCAACAGCAGTACCATCAGTAGTAATTCCACTTACGTTATCAGTTTGACCATCAACAACAAAAGTAAAAGGTCCACCTGCAATAGAGCCAGCGTCTGGCATTGGATTAGGATCGTCTTCGTCACAAGCGAATAGCAATAATGTCAATGACAAAGTGAATAGTGTTTTTAAGCGTGTTTTTTCCATTTCGATTTTAATATTTACCCAAACCAACTCTTAAAAGATTGTCTAGAATTCACGAGCGCTTAACATTTCTATCACGACTTATCACATGTGTGTGATCATTTCAAAAGAATTGTACCGTGAGGGAACGAATTCGGTTTTTATCACATTTTAACCTGTGATAGTTTTGTGATACTTAATTCCGTATTTGGATGCAAATGGAAAATAAAAAGGTCCTAGTCATAGAGGATGATCCCGAGATTTGTGAATTGTTAAAGATCCATTTGGCTGATTTGGGATGCGCGCCAGAAGCTGCCATGGATGGCTTGATCGGTTTTGAAAAAGCCAAAGCCCAAAATCACGATCTCATAATTCTCGATATCCGATTGCCATCAATGGATGGTATTGAGATCTGTCAAAAATTGAGGGCACATGGGGTCAATACACCCATTATTATGCTGACTGCACGATCTGAAGAGATTGATCGCGTATTAGGACTCGAAGTTGGTGCAGATGATTATATGACTAAACCATTTAGTGTCCGAGAATTTATAGCCCGTGTCAAAGCAATTTTCCGCAGGTCCCAAATTATCAAAGAGCAGATAAATCAAGAGAATGTTCAGCAGATCACTTTCGATGATCTTTCAATAGATATTGACAAAAGAAAAGTTGTTCTCAAAGACAGCAAAGTAGAATTGTCACCCAAAGAGTTTGATCTTTTGGTCTTAATGGCATCCAACCCTGGTAAAAGCTATAATAGATCGAGGCTGTTAAATCTTATTTGGGGCTATGACTTTGAAGGATATGAACATACGGTAAACTCACATATCAACAGGTTGAGAGCCAAAATAGAGCCTGATATGGACCAGCCAAAATTCATTCTAACGACATGGGGTGTAGGCTACAAATTCAACGAAGAATTATCAAATCATGAGTAACGAAACACTATCATCTCGATTGATAAAAAGGATTATGGTCGTTTTTCTGATGACCATTTTATTGATTGGTGCAGGATATGTGATCATCACCCTTCATTTTACAAATAAGTTTTTTGAGGAGTCTTCTCAGAAACTCAACGCAGAATTGGCGAATCATCTTATTGAGGAGAAGTTTCAAAATGAAAAGCCATTTCTTGCCGATGGAAGCGTAAATAAGCCATTATTCGGAGACGTAATGCACGATATGATGGCTGTTAATAGAGGCATAGAAGTGTATCTATTGAATACAACTGGCGAAATATTATACAGTGTTGTCCTTGACCATTCCAGCACAGACAAGCCTTTGACTAAAGTGAGTTTGGATCCAATAGAGGCATTTATCGAGTGCTCTGGTGATCGATATATTCTAGGTGATGATCCAAGAAATACAGACAATAAAAAGATCTTTTCTGCTGCCAAGTTCGATATAGATGGTCAAGAAGGATACATATATATCATATTGGCTGGACAGCAGTTCGATCAGGTGGCCGGTAGTCTTTTTACAAGCTACTTTTTAAGACTTGGTTTAGGCGCTTCTATCGCAACAATAGTATTTGCCTTAATCATCGGCTTATTGGCTATCTGGTATTTAACACGTAACCTCAGAGAAATCATAGAAACCGTCAAACGCTTTAGAGACGGAGACCTTAATGCACGAATCGAAAATTCCAAGGACAAGGATCTTTCAATATTGACAGAAACATACAATAGCATGGCAGATACGATTGTCGCCAATATTGATGAATTAAAGTCTGTTGAAAATTTGAGAAGGGAATTGATCGCAAATATTTCTCATGACCTAAGAACGCCATTGGCAATTACACAAGGGTATATAGAAACCCTTCTTATCAAAAAGGAAGAACTTTCTATTGAAGACAGAGAAAAGTATCTGAATATTTTACAGCGGAATACAGAAAAGCTATCTACGCTGATTGAACAATTATTTGAATACTCAAAACTAGAAGCAAAGCAGATAGAACCTCATAAAGAGCAATTTGCTATTTCAGATTTAGCATTTGATATATTTGAAAAATACCAGCAAATGGCTTCTAAAAAGAGCATATCTATTAATCTCAATATTCAAGATGGGCTTCCATTAGTCTTTGCAGATATAAGCCTTGTGGAAAGAGTGATACAGAACCTGATGGACAACGCTCTTAAGTTTACACCCGAAGGCGGTGAAGTGATCCTCTCCATGACTTATGATGCTGCAGATGTGTATGTATCAATTAAGGATAATGGCATAGGTATGGAAAGCGATGAATTGACCCAAATTTTCGAACGCTACAAGCAAGGCGAAAGAACACAACGAAAGGAAGGAGCAGGGCTAGGTCTTGCGATTGCAAAGAAAATCATGGAAATACATAATTCCACGATTAAAGTCACTAGTCAGCCAAATATGGGCACAACATTCTATTTTAACCTTCCTGCAATTGCCTGAGAAAGAATAGATTCGAAAATAAAATGACTTTTCGTGCTCAATTGACATAAAAAACTGCGGTATTGTCGATAAAAAGGCTTTAATTGAATTCGTTCAATCAATTTTAACCAATTAAATAATAGATCATGAGTCGTTTTAGCGAAGTACAAGATTTAGTAAATGGCCTAGAGGCTGATTTTGAAAAATTCTATGATAAAGGCAATTCTGCTGCAGGAACTAGAGTTCGAAAAGGAATGCAAGAGTTGAAAAACCTAGCACAAGAAATTAGAGTTGATGTACAAAACATCAAAAACAACGGTTAATCTCCCTGTTTAATTTGTTGTAGGCCCAAGCAAGTCTCTGTAATCTCAGACTTTCTTGGGCTTCTTTTTTTAAAAACATTCACAATAAGCTGCGTGAAATTAGAGCCTTGATTAAGGCTTTTTTTATTCCTGAAAGGTAGGGTAGTTCTACTCGAAGCGTATTTAGGTTCGAATCAACAAAAAAAATCAACCATGAAGAATTCGAGTTTAAGCTATTTTTTGGTCCTATTGATCAGCTCATTCCTACTTATAGGCTGTGGAAATGATGATTCGGATGAAAATGCAAATGATAACAATTTCACTAATAGTGACCTAGTTTCAGATATAGTCATTAATGTTTCTCAGAGCGCAGCTAGTGTAAGTTGGCTTTTAGCATCAAATGAGTCGAGTTGGACCGTAGAATATGGACCATCGGGATTTGAACAAGGATCGGGTACAAGCGGGACAGATGCTTCTAATTTAGGGCCATTCGGTGTGTCGAAAATATCGGGCCTAAGTCCTGGTACAAATTACGATCTATATATAACAGTTACAGGTTCATCTGAAGTGGCTGTTGCCAGTTTTACCACACTGAGTGAGGGACAGGATGTATTCGCTATTCAATTAAATCCAGAGGATTGCACAATTGACATTCAATCTAAACTTGGGGTAAACTCTTCATATTCAGAAGCTATATCCGGTTCTACTCGAACTATCACGATCAATGATATTCCTAATCATAATGTAGGTACTTTTCCTACTAGTGCCAACCGAAGAATTGGTAATCCCAACTCAATCTCTGTACAGTCAAACTCCTATAGTATGACAATAGAACCAGCTTTAGCCAATGCCACAACAAATGCCTCAGGTTGGGTAAATGGTGTGCTTTTCTCCGGAGTGGGTATAGAAGTTTACACAGCAGAGAGCTTTACGGGGTTCACAGGGATTACAAATCGACAATGGAATAGGAATGCACTACAATCAGTGGATGACCTGGGACTTGACTGCAATAATGCTCATGTTCAACCTGGTGGTCAATATCATTACCATGGCCTGCCATCAGCATATGGTGCTTCTTTACAAGTGGATGGAACAGAGATGGTGAAAATCGGATATGCCGCTGACGGCTTCCCTTTCTATTATCGATACTATACAAACGACAACGGAAATATCGTTGAAGCTAGTTCATCTTACGCGCTCAAAAGTGGTGATCGAGGTGGAGATGCAGTTAATGCGCCTTCGGGAGCATTCGATGGTGAGTACTTTCAAGATTATGAGTTCCAAAGCGGATTAGGAGACCTAGATGAGTGCAATGGTCGTTTTGGCCCGACACCTGATGCGCCTAATGGTGAATATTACTATGTGGTGACAACCAATTTCCCATCATTCCCACTTTGTTTTTCAGGAACACCAGATAATAGCTTCAGCTTCAGACCATAAGCAATAGACGGATGCATAAAATTAGAACCATATATATAGTTTTTTGCATGTCGATCTGCATGCAGAGCAAGGCACATTCTCCTACAGAGATCGGATTTAAATTCCTTGCTCAGAATGATCAGGTGTATTTAGAAGTACACCTGACTTCTATAACCTTATTTGACTTGTTGGGTAACCAGTTCCCAGAACTGAAGAATGCAGAAGCGCTCAACTTGTCGAACTACATGGGTGATTATAGCCGCTATTTCAATGAACAATTAGAGGTTTCTTTCAACAATATAGATCGCAGACTCATTTATGAATCATCACATTTAAATGGACATGATGTGTACTTGAAGTTTCTCGTTAGCGAAGTAGGAGCAGATATCACTTCTTATGCACTTCAGGTCAATGCTTTTTCGTTTTATCAATCTCCTAAATTCACTGTGCTCTATGATATGACACCTTTAAATGAGCTTTATATACTCGATAAAACCAATAAAAGATGCTTTGGTGAATTGAAGCCCAATAGACCCCTAATCTCAGAAAAGAAAATGGATGACCGTTGGATGTTCGTTTTTCTTCCTTTGATCGTTTTGATCGCATGGGTCACCAATTCTAAGGTATTGGCTAAGGTGTAAAACATAAGGTTTAGCTCATAATAATAAACCATTTGAAGCGCCCTATAAGTTTTAAACACCGTATTTCAAAAAGCCATCTTTCATGACAGTTTAAGAATTATATTCACGTATATAATTCAAACCTTAAACCTTGTCTGAAAAGTCAAATCGCCTTTCAAGAAAGATTGGCCTTCTTTCCTTAACAGCAACAGGCATCTGTTCTATGTTGGGTGCATCAATAAATGTTGTGCCCTTCATGATCCATAGAAATGTTCCTGAAATAGGCCCATTTGTATTACCAGCCTTTTTATTTGCCATGCTACCGGCTTTACTGGCTGCATTTGCTTATGGTTCGTTGGCTTCAGCCATGCCAAGAGCAGGTGGAAGCTACATATATGCGAGTAGAGGGCTGAATCCATATTTAGGATTTATTGCGAGCTTCTCTCAGTGGTTTGGACTTTCAATTGTCATCGGAGTTATCGCTTACATCATAGTTCCATTTATACGAGACGTATTCTTAGGGCTTAATTGGGGTAGTGCTGCAGATTTAATGGAAGTCGATCTAGTGCGTATTTGTATTGCCTTAGGGTTGATTTGGCTTTTTGTTTACATCAATATAAAGGGAGGAAAATTCTATGAGCGCACTGTTGTTCCTTTGATGTTCATCATGTTCAGCTTAGGTATAATTGTAATTGTTACAGGTTTCCTATTTGATCAAGAATCATATGCTGAAGTTGTACCTGAAAGTATGGGCTTTTTGAATGATTCGACAGGAGGGAGCTTTGATCCAATTGTCTTTCTTTCAGCCGCAGCCATACTGTTCTCAAGTTTTATAGGCTTCGATGCGATTGCCCAAGCTGGTGGAGAAGCTAAAAGTCCTACTAAATCTTTACCCAAAGCGATTTTATTGGCGATACTCATTGTAGGTAGCTTCTATTTTCTGTTTACAATTGCTGTCTATCATGCGGTACCTTGGGCTTATGTAGCCGATCAGGCGCAATTGAAAGACATTACCGCTCCTGGCATGATAAGTCCATTATTACCAGCAGGCTTATCGGTAGCCATACTATTTGGTGCTGCCATTGCTTTGATCAACGATTTACCCGCCATGCTTTTATCTGTGTCTCGTTTAGTATTTGCTTGGGCAGACGATGGCATTTTCCCAGGTAAAATAGCCAAAACACATAGCAAGTATCAAACACCACATCGGGCATTGTATCTAAGTGGAGTGATCGCTTCAATTGGTGTATTGGGTAGCCATTTCGCTGGTGACTTTTTCTTAGGTATTGATATTATGGTTACATCAATGATGGTCAATTTCTTGTTGATGTGCTTAACCTTGATCACTATAACCAAGGTAAACCCTGGCTTGGCAAAAGAGATCAAAATGGTGAAGTCATTGACTAAACAAAAGTTGGTCGGAATGGGTGGAGTCATATTGCTCATTGTTTTTCTAACTGTGCATACACTGAAAGACCTGAATTCAGAAGTAGATGCATGGTATTTTAGATCTACTCCAGTTTGGTTGATAGTTATGGCCATCGGTTCTACCATATTTCTGTATAAGACGAAAGCCCTGAAAAAAGAAGGAAGAGACTTGAAAGCCCTATTCAATAAATTACCTGAAGAATGAAAAATGACATGTATATCGAGCTAGCACCTAGCCTAAAGATTGCCCGTGTGTTGACAGGTTTATGGCAAATTGCCGATCTAGAGAGAGACGGTAAAACGCTTAACCCAAAAAGTACAGCCAAATTCATGGAGCCTTATGTTGAGCAAGGACTTACTACATTTGATATGGCAGATCATTATGGATCTGCCGAAGTTATAGCGGGCACTTTTAATGCGGGAAGAGATTCAGGTACCAAGGCGCAAATGCTTACTAAATGGGTGCCTGAGCCTGGTAAAGTAAGTAAACAAACCATCAGAGCAGCTATTGACAAAGCGCTCTCACGATTACAAACAGAACAGTTAGATCTTTTGCAATATCATGCTTGGCTATATCCAGACCCAGCTTGGCTTGACACACTCTACGAACTTCAGGAATTAAAACATCAAGGTCTCATAAAACATTTGGGTGTTACTAACTTTGATGCCGCGCATTTAAGAATAGCACTAGCAAGCGGAATTGAATTGGTTTCAAATCAGGTCTGCTACTCATTATTAGACCAAAGAGCTAATGGTGAGATGAAAAAAGTCTGTGAGGAATACAATGTAAAACTATTGGCTTTTGGAACCTTAGCCGGAGGCTTTCTCTCTGATAAATGGATGGGAGTGGTCGAACCACAAGTAAATGACAACTATACCTGGTCCCAGATGAAATATAAAAGGTTCATTGATGAAGCTGGGTCATGGTCAGACTTCCAAAACCTTTTAGATGTATTGCATGAGATCGCAAAGAAACATGAAGTGTCTATAGCGAACGTATCAACTAATTTTATTCTAAGTCAACCGCATGTTGCTGGTGTCATTGTAGGGGCTCGGCTTGGACGCAGTGAACATATCCAAGACAACTTAAAACTTCTTGATATGCAATTAGACCAAGAAGATATTGTCAAAATTCAATCTCAATTAGATCATCTTAAACCCATTCACGGAGATTGCGGTGACGAATACAGAAAACCTCCATTCTTAACCGCTTCTGGTGACCTGAGTCATCACATCAACGGTTTTCCAGATCCTTATGAGACCAAGACTTTAAAGAATGGCAATAAACTTGTCGTCAGTGGAACCTATTGGGAGGATATGGCCGGATATTCAAGAGCCATAAGGTCAGGAAACACCATTAAGGTCTCTGGCACTACAGCTACACATGGCGATTTGATGATAGGCGGGAAGGATCTCAAGGCCCAAACTCACTTTGTCATTGATAAAATCGAGGGGGCGATAATGTCATTGGGTGGTACGCTGGAAGATGTTGATAGGACAAGAATTTTTGTTAATGATGTGAATGATTGGGAACCTGTTGCGAGAGCACATGGAGAACGATTTAAGGACATACAACCTGCCAATACACTGGTTGAAGCTAAGTTGGTAGGAGAAGGGTATAAGGTTGAAATAGAAGCTGAAGCAACCATTAGATCATGAAATATTTAAAATACATTTTCAGCTTGTTTTGCTTATTGGTTTTTAGCCAATTGTCTGGGCAAACGAATCATTTAGAGCAATTCAAGAACCTTAAGATCAGAAGTATTGGTCCAGCCAATATGAGTGGTAGAATTACAGCTATTGATGTAGTTCATTCAGATCAAAACACAATGTATGTTGGGGCAGCAAGTGGTGGTGTTTGGAAGTCAGAAAACGGTGGAACTAGGTGGGATCCCATATTCGATGAAAGCCCTACTCAGAATATTGGTGCAATAGCCATACAACAAGATCAACCAAATAACATCTGGGTAGGTACAGGAGAAGGTAATCCAAGAAACTCAATGAACTTGGGTATGGGGATCTTTAAGAGTATAGATGCTGGAAAAACCTGGCAACACATGGGACTTGAAGCAACCAAGACCATTCACAGAATCATCGTTCACCCCAAAGACGGTAATACAGTTTTTGTTGGGGCTATGGGAGATACTTTTACGCCATCTGAAGATAGAGGTTTATATCGGACAAAAGATGGTGGAAAAAGCTGGGAAAAGATCCTGTTTACGAATAGCACTTCAGGTGTAGCAGATATGGTTATTGATCCCGATAACCCAAACAAACTTATTGTTGCACTTTATGACCATAGAAGAACACCTTTTAGCTTTGTGTCTGGTGGTAAGGGTTCAGGGCTTTATATGACCCTGGATGCAGGTGATTCTTGGACAGAGTTAAGCGCATCCAATGGTCTTCCAGATGGCGATCTTGGTAGAATTGGATTGGCCATTGCACCCAGTAATTCAAATAGAGTTTATGCAAAAGTTGAAGCAACGAGAAATGCGCTCTACCGCAGTGATGATGGAGGCTTTTCTTGGGAAATGATCAATGACAACCCTCGGTTCACAAACAATAGGCCTTTCTACTTTCAAGAGCTAGCTGTAAGCTCTGATGATCCAAATCTTCTTTATAATATCTACCAACCACTATCTGTTAGTTATGACGGTGGTATAAGCTTTGATCCAACCCCTCAAATTCCCGCAGATGAGACCAAAGGAGTGCATGCAGATTTTCATGCTTTCTGGATGTCTCCGGATGATGCGGATTTTTACATCATCGGTGGTGATGGGGGAATAGGGATTACGAGAGATAGAGGAGAGAGCTGGTACTTTCCAGAATCAATTCCAGTAGCACAGTTTTATCAGATTAATGTAGATGAGGAAATGCCTTATAATGTTTACGGAGGCATGCAAGACAATGGCAATTGGTATGGACCTGGGTATGTCTGGAGAAGAGGTGGAATACGGACACTTTATTGGCAGTATCTGGTTGGAGGAGATGGGTTCTATATTTCACCAGATGCAGAAGATAAGCGATTTGGATATGGCACATCTCAAAATGGAAGTCTCTATCGCTATGATAAAATAGGAGGTTATTACAGTAGTATTAAACCCCCAACCCCAGCGGGATTTCCGCGGCTTAGGTTTCATTGGAATGCAGCATTTGCCCAGGATCCACATGATTTGGGTGCAGTTTTTTATGGCAGTCAATTCGTACACCTTAGCCGAGATAAGGGTAAAACTTGGCAAGTAATTTCGCCAGACCTGACAACCAATAGGCCCGAACAACAAAAGAGAGGTTATGGAGGATTAACGCTAGATGCCTCCGGAGCAGAGTTTTATAACACGATTTTGAGCATTGCCCCTAGTCCCCTTAAAAAAGAAGTGATATGGGCTGGTACAGATGATGGATTAATTCAATTGACACAAGATGGTGGACAGACATGGAACGAAGTGGGGAAAAACATTACAGGTATTCCAGAAGGCGCCTGGATAGCCAGAATCCACGCTTCTAGTTATGATGAAGGCACAGCTTGGGTTGTTGCTAATGATTACAGAAAAGGAGATTATAAACCATACCTTTTTAAGACGGAGAATTTTGGAAGGACATGGAGAAGCATGGTGAACGAAAACTCACCCGTCATGGGTTATTCATTGAGCTTTATTCAAGATCATGAAGAAAAGAACTTAGTTTTTCTTGGTACTGAAAACGGACTGTGGGTGAGCTTTGATGAAGGAGATAATTGGGAGCAATTCAAAAATGGCTTCCCTTCAGTTTCAACCATGGATTTAAAGATTCAAAAACGCGAGTCTGCATTAATTGTCGGCACTTTTGGCAGAGCTATTTGGATCATTGATGATTTGAAATCGATGCGTAAATATGCCAATTCAGGTTTGAAAGAGCCGCTTATGCCTGTGGCAGTAAATCCGACTGTACAGGTAAAGGGACTTTTCATTAATGCGCCAGGCAATATCTGGACTGGATTCCATACAACTTTTGAAGGAGATAATAGACCATTTAGACAGGTGGAAATCCCTTATTTCTTGAAAAGTACAGATGGAGAATTAAGAATGGAACTGACAATAATGAATGAGTCAGGTGAAGAAATTAATAAGCTAACTTCATCTTCACCTTCCAACAGTGGTCTTAATTACATCAGCTGGCGTTTAAATGAGAAGGGAAAGTCGGGGAGAGGTATTTCTGTTTTGCCCGGAAAATACCTGGCTCAGTTAAAATATGGAAATGAATCGGCTTATGTGCCTTTAGAAGTCATTCCGGATCCACGTTTCGATTTTGATCCAGCAATTGACCAAGCCCTTTATGATGCTCAAAAAGAAATAGACGAAATACGCAGTGATTTGGTGTCTAAGCTGGCAATCTTAAATGAACAACAAAATTCATTGAATTCTTTAAAAGCCTTTCTATCCGAAACAAAGCAAGAATCATTAATAGCTGAGGTGGAAAGTCTTATCAATACGATTGATCAATTAAGGTTTCAAGCAATCGGCACACCAGAGACCCGTCAAGTTGGCGCATGGCAAAGTTTTGAAGTTACGCCTATGTCAAAATTGAGCGAAGCGAGTAGGAAGTTTATGTCGAGTCATCAATTGCCTTCCGAACAAGAGCTTTATTTAATCAAAGAGGCAAGAAAAATGGTGACGGTTTTTGATCAAGCATTTGATACTTATATACAAAACACTTGGAAACCCTTTGAATCAAAAGCGAAAGAAGCAAAACTAGGTTGGTAGTAAAAAAGCCCACTACTGTGGGCTTTTAAATGTACTTTTTCAATTTTGTTTACTCTGTTTTGATCTCTTCTTTTCCTGCAGTTTTAAGTTGGCTATTGATATTTGCCAATTCGTTATTCAAAACTAAGTTTAGATCATCCAGTTGTTTTTTCAACTCAGCTTTAAGTTCATCAAAAACAACATATGCCGCATCAGTGGGTTTAGCTTGACCACTTTCAACGCTTCTCCTTAATGAGGCCAATCTGTTATTCAATTTGATTGGGAAGTTCAATGGATCTTGAGGACTCTGGTTTTGCACTTGGTACAAGTTCAGTTCAATGGCAGAAAGCTTTTCCATCATAGCAGACATGCTAGCCTTCAATGCTGCATCATTGGTGCTAATGCTCTCTACTTGCTTTCTAATCTGTCTTATACCTATAACGGCTTCATTTGCCTCAGAGGTTTTCGCCATGATCTGCTGACTCAAGTCAAATTGCTCTTGAATATCTTGTGCTGTAACCCCTTCCAAATTAGGATTCATTTCAACTTTAAATGATGTATCTAGCTCTTCACCATTTACTTTTAGTCGTACTTGATAATCACCAATAGGTGCCATAGGTCCTCTTTGAGGGCGCGCACTCCATATGATCATACCTTCGAAAGTTGTAGCGCCAGGGTATCTTAAATTCCAATTAAAGGTGTTCAAGCCTTTGGCAGTTGTCGGTTCATTTCTGCTAGACTCTTTTGTTCCATTATAAGTTTGAATCAAAGAACCGTTGCTATCTAATATTTCAATGGTGACCTTATCCGTGGCTTCGGGAAGATAATACTGGATCACCGCATTGTAGACACCTCTGATTGGATTCGCTGGCTTGAAAAGCGTGACTTGGTTATTAGTGCTAATATCTGCCGCCTTTCTAAATGGACGTATATTATCTAAAATCCAAAAACCTCTACCGTGAGAACCAAGGACTACATCGTCATTCTTCAGAACTAGATCTCGAATTGGTGTATCAGGCAAGTTCAATTGTAAACTTTGCCAGTTAGCTCCATCATCAAAAGAAACATAAACACCATGTTCAGTTGCTAAATAGAGGAGTCCAGGTTGTTCTAAATCTTCACGAATAGCCCTCGCAAAATGTCCAGGAGCGATACCGTTGACAATCTTAGTCCAAGTCTTACCATAATCGGTGGTTTTGAAAACATAAGGTTCTCTATCATCGACCTGATAGCGATTAGCTGCTAAATACAAGGTCCCAGGGTTAAACTTGCTTTCATCGATTATGCTTATCCTAGAAAATTTCGGCAGTTCTTTCGGTGTAATGTCTTTCCATTTCTTGCCACCATTTCTAGTGATATGGACCTTGCCATCATCAGAGCCTGCCCAAATGGTATTCACGTCATGACTGGAAGGAGCAAGGGCAAATACGGTGGCATAAATTTCAGGACCATTCATGTCCATGGTGATGATACCGCCAGTTTTTCCTAATGTTTCAGGGTCTGCATAAGTCAAATCAGGACTGATTTTCTCCCAGGTTTGTCCATCATTTGTTGTTTTCCAAACATGTTGTGAAACCGTATACATGATACTTGGGTCCAATGGCGAGAACATGATTGGGAATGTCCATTGCCAACGCTCAGGAAGCGCGCTTGATGGTTCTCCTGAAAAGAATCTAGGATAAACCTGTATATCTCTTATTTGTCCTGTTGCACGATTATAACGTGTCAATAGTGCACCTTGGCTTCCTGCATAAAATACATCTGGATTTGTCGGGCTTTGTGTGATCCAGCCACTTTCTCCACCTCCAACTGCATAAGCCCATCTCGACCCCATTCCTCTCGCCATTTTATGATTCCAGCCGTCACTAGGCATAGCTAGCGTACTATTATCTTGCTGAGCGCCAGCCACATGATAAGGGACATCTGAAGTGGTCATTACATGATAGAACTGGGTTGTGATATAGTTTTGATCTGTCCAAGTTTGACCTCCATTGATACTCACAGTACCACCACCGTCATTTGCAGAGATCATGCGCATTGGATCATTTGGATCAATCCAAAGGTCATGATGATCACCATGTGGTGGCCTGATACGAATATCAAAAGTTTCACCACCATCAGTGGACTTCCATAACCCAACATTCAAGCCATAAACAACATCCTTATCAAACGGGTCAGCAACTAACCTTGAATAATAGAATGCTCTTTGTCTTAATTTTCTTTCTGCGTTCACTCTTTTCCAAGTCCATCCAGCATCGTCTGAACGAAATACACCACCCTCATTAGCTTCAACAACAGCCCATAAGCGATTTGAATCGACAGGAGAGACCGTTATACCGATTTTGCCTATTGGCCCTTCTGGCATCCCAGGATTTTCAGTTAGTTCTACCCAAGTATCTCCTCCGTCCATTGACTTGTAGAGACCGCAACCTGGTCCACCGCCCCACATTTTCCAAGCCTTTCTATAGACTTGCCAAGTAGTAGCGTAAACCACATTTGGGTTGTTTCTAACGATTATGAGGTCTGCAGCCCCAGTTTTCTCATCTATGTAAAGAACCTTTTCCCACGTATTTCCTCCGTCTTTAGATCGAAATACGCCTCGCTCATCATTATCCCCATATACATGGCCTAGAGCCGAAACAAAGACAATATTGGGATTAGTCGGATGGACTCTAATTCTTGAAATGGCTTGTGTTTCTTTAAGCCCTAGATGTCTCCAAGTTTTACCTCCATCAGTGGTTTTATAAACGCCATCGCCCTGTGTGATGCTTCCTCGAAGTTGTGTTTCCCCACCACCTATATAAACAATATCAGGATTGGTTTCAGCTACCGCAACAGCTCCGATACTCGAAGAAGTAATTTGTCCGTCTGTTACAGGAAACCAATTATTTCCTCCATCCGTGGTTTTCCATAAACCACCGCCAGTAGCACCAAAGTAATACTCATTCGGCCTACCTGGACTACCCATTGCACCTAATGAACGACCGCCTCTTTGTGGCCCTATATTTCGCCATTCATACCCTTGGTAGAAAGATGGATCTACCAGACCATTGCTTTGACCAGACAATTGCATATCAAAGGCAAAAAGGATTAAAACAGATAAAAGATGTTTGAGATATTTCATACGCTTATTCGGTTTGAATGGAATTTATAAAAAGAGCGCGCTTCCTTTTTAAAGGATTATATCAGCGGTAATTGTTCGTTGGTAATCATAGCAATTACTCTTGGAGCATTTGGTTAGTCTATTTCCAAAGCAAGCCATTCTTCCTTATTATTGTGCTAAGCGCTAACACGAAAACCATGAAGAAATTTATCCCTGCATTCGCTCTATTATTGTTCTTAACATTCAGCTGTAATTCTAATTATGAGACCACTGTTTCCTCTCCTGATGGAAAGGTGACTGTGGACTTTGTTTTGAATGAGGTAGGAGAAGCAATTTATGGTGTGCTCTATGATGGAAAGGTTGTTATAGAACCTTCAAAAATGTCATTTGACATTAAAGACCAGGAACCATTGGCAGGTAATTTTGAAATAGTCGGAGGAGATACATGGTCTATCTCTGAAAGTTGGGAAATGCAATGGGGTGAGCAAAGTACTGTACTCAATGATTACAATCAATTATCGATCACCTTAAAAGAAAGCACTGCACCAAATAGAAAGATGATCATTCACTTCAAAGCATATAATGACGGTATAGGCTTTAGGTATGAGTTTCCAGAACAGGATGCAATGGATGAGTTGATCATCATGGATGAACATACAGAATTCAATTTAACAGGAGATCATCAAGCTTGGTGGATACCAGGTGATTGGGATATCTACGAACATCTTTATCGCGAGACCAAAGTAAGTGGTATCAATGCTACTGATTATCGAGATCATCCTGATCTGGCCGCAACTTACATTCCTGAGAATGCCGTGAATACGCCAGTAACCATGAAGACTGACCAAGGTCTTTATATCAGCATTCACGAGGCTAATTTGACTGATTACGCTGGCATGACTTTGAAAGTAGATACCGAGAACCAAAACTTTGAAAGTAATTTGGTGGGCTCTGACCGTCTAGGCTATAAAGTCATACGATCACTGCCATTTGCCACCCCTTGGAGAACAATTCAGATCAGTGAGGATGCCAGTGGGCTAATTGATTCTAAGCTTATTGTTAACCTCAATGAGCCGAACAAGCTAGGAGATGTTAGCTGGTTCAAACCAATGAAGTATATGGGCATCTGGTGGGAAATGCATTTAGGTAACTCGACATGGGACTATGAGGGCTCACAAAGCATGGATGCTTGGCAGGACAATGACTTAGTTAGTGGAGTTAAGCATGGGGCAACAACTGAGAATGCCAAGCGCTACATTGATTTTGCGAAAGAGAATAACATCACCGGACTATTGGTGGAAGGCTGGTACACAGGCTGGGACAGATGGATTGGCTTTGAAGATAGAGAAGGGGTATTTGATTTTGTAACTGAATACCCTGACTATGATATTGCAGAGGTGGCTCGATATGGCCGTGAGAATGGTGTAGAGCTGATCATGCATCATGAAACATCTGCTGCCCCGAGAACTTACGAACAACAGTTAGATACTGCCTATAACTTGATGCAATCACTAGGAATTCATTCAGTCAAGACAGGCTATGTTGGTAAAATCATTCCTAAAGGAGAATATCATCATGGACAGTGGATGGTGAATCATTACCGCAAGGTTTTAGAACATGCTGCAGCCCATCAAGTTGCTGTTAATGCGCATGAGCCCATAAAAGCCACTGGACTGCGCAGAACGTATCCAAATGCCATTGCAAGAGAAGGTTTGAGAGGTCAAGAATTCAATGCATGGGCTACTGATGGTGGTAACCCACCATCACATTTACCAACTGTTGCTTTTACAAGAATGCTTGCTGGCCCAATTGATTTCACGCCAGGTATCTTTGAGTTGACTTTGGAGCCCAAACCCAATAATCGTATCAATACCACATTGGCTCATCAATTGGCGCTTTATGTGGTGATCTATAGTCCAATTCAAATGGCAGCAGACCTCCCTGAGAATTATGAGGGGCATCCTGCATTTCAATTTATACGTGATGTTGGGGTGAATTGGGAACAATCAATGACGCTTGATGGAGAAGTTGGGGACTTTGTTGTTATGGCGAGAGAAGAAAGGGAAACAGGGTATTGGTTTGTTGGTGCAATCACAGACGAAAACGAAAGAGAGATCAAGGTTAATTTTGATTTCTTACCAGAAGGCAAAACTTTCCAAGCAACAGTCTATAGTGATGGTGAAGGAGCTCACTATGCCGACAATCCTGGTGATTACCTAATAGAAAAAATGACAGTAGTCAAAGGAGAAGAGTTGAACTTGAAACTAGCTGCCGGTGGTGGTGTAGCCATCTCATTGCTTTCTACGAAAGAATAAGTCTGGATTGATTATACCTTTTGAGGGAACAATAGCTTAAAGTTGGTATAGTCATTCTCACGCAGATAAGTGAGGCTACCACCATGAGCTAGGGCAATATTCTTTGATAATGCTAAGCCTATGCCAGAACCAGTTTTTTTCGTGGTATAAAAAGGAACAAAGATTTCTTTGGCTTTGTCTAGTGGAACTCCAGACCCGTTGTCTTGAACTACGATTTCAATATTGGCCTCTGCTTGCTTGATGAACAAAGAGATCATTGGTTCATTTGCATTGGTCAAGGCCTCAGCTGCATTTTTAATCAAGTTAATGAGTACTTGAGTGATCAATTGTTTATCTATCCATAATTCTCCTTGTACTTCGTCTTTTACCTTAAAATTTAATTCGCCAGGAAATGTCAATAGGTCCACAATGTCGCTCACTAGATCTTTGCTGTTCACACTAGAGCACTTCGGTTCTAGAGGCTTATTGATTTGTTTATAAGCATTTACAAATTGTAACACTCCATCGGTCCTTTCCTCAATAGCCATCAAACTTTTAGCCGTATTTCTTTGATCTTTTTCAGACAGTTCATTGAGCTTTTCATCATTGATCAGCTTATGATTAACAACCCGGACAAGGGATAGGATAGGAGTGGTGGAGTTCATGATCTCATGAGTCATTACCCGGAGTAATTTCTGGTAACTTGCCAATTCTTGAAGCTCCAATGCCGATTTGATGTTCGTCAGAGATGCAAGTTTCATTGATTTTCCTTTGAGCTTAAATTCTTCAACTCGAATAGCTAGCTGTTGGTCCACTCCATGAATTACCCAATCTGTTGAATTAGATGAATTATTAACGAGCGCTTCGTAAAGTGATTCATTGTGATTCGCTAGATGTTTAATATCTGAAACGCCCTCAATATTTAGTAACTGATTGAATGACATATTCGCAAAAAGGACCATCCCACTTTTTTCAAAACAAATGACTGCAACACCAATGTGTTTCAATACCGTCTGTAGGAGTCTAAATTCTGCCGCTCTATCAGTTTTGATCTCCTCTAATCGTGCAGAAATAATACCGTATGCGTCTCTGAGTTCTTTATTGTTTGTCTTGTATTGATAGGCCCTATTGAAATCTTCAAATTCAATAGAATTGAGAAATTGTGCCCATGTTCTTTCTTGCTGGAATAATCTCCAAGTGAGCTCAATAGTGATGATCAATAGCAGGCCTCCAAGCATATATGGAGTTACTTTTAGATCTGTCTCATTGTAAGTATAAACGATCGCAAAAGCCAGTATCACGATCAGTACTACTCTCAATAGAATTAGAAGAAAGCCCTTGCTAAAGATCATACTTCTTGAGTTTACGGTAGAGCGTATTACGACCGATACCTAGTTCGGCAGCTGCATGTGTGATATTGCCTGCATGGCGAGACATGACTTCTTCAATCTTGGTTTTTTCTAGAAGATAAAGATTATCGACAGGTGCGCTTGAAGAAGTGGTTGATAGCATACTTTCTTGGTCCATTACCACCATGCGTTCAATGCTATTTTTAAGCTCCCGCACGTTTCCTGGCCAATGGTAATCTTTTAGATCCTTTTTGAGAGACTTAGAGATCTCTACAGTCTTGTCATACTTTCGGTTAAATGTTCTAATAAATAATTCCGCCAAAGGTATAATGTCTTCTAGGCGGTCACGCAATGGGGGCAGGTGAATATGAACAGTATTGATTCTATATAACAGATCTTGTCTAAAGAGTTGCTCGTTTTTCAAGGCATCCAAGCTGTGGTGAGTCGTACTGATAAGCCGAAGGTCCACAGCTCTGTTCTGATGATCTCCTATACGCTGTACCTCTCTATTTTGAAGTACTTTTAGGAGTTTAGCTTGTAAAGAAAGAGGTAGGCTACCAATTTCATCCAAACAGAGTGTTCCCATATTGGCAGCTTCAATTAGCCCAATTTTGTCTTTATGCGCATCAGTGAAAGCCCCTTGAACATGCCCAAATAAGTTAGATTCAAAAAGGCTTTGTGTTAATGCATTTAGATCAACAGAAACGTAAGCCTCAGAAGCTCGAAGTGAGCGTCTGTGAATGTATTGAGACCACACTTCTTTTCCAGTTCCATGATCTCCTGTTATTAAAATTGAAGCATCTGTTGGCGCTACTTTATCAATGATCTCCTGTACTTTTTGCATGCTAGGAGACCTGCCAAGAATAAAATGATCTCCGGCACTATTACTCAATAAGGCTTCATTCTTTAGACTTTCGTCTTTAAGCGCTTGTTTAGTTTGAGCTAGGTTCAAACCTGCCTGAACAGTTGCAATTAGTTTCTCATTGGTGAAAGGCTTCTCCAAAAAATCACTTGCTCCTTGCTTCAGAGCTTTGACGGCTACTTCAATAAAACCATGAGCTGTTAGGACAATAATGGATAGGTGAGGGTACTGCTCATGCAGTCTTTTTATCCAAGCTAGTCCCTCAGCACCATCAGAATCACCTATTGCAAAGTTGAGGTCTAGTACAACTACTTGGATATTGTAAGATTCAAAATAAGACTGTGCTTGACTAGGATGTTCTGCTTGTAAGATATCACCATGATCGTCTTCTAAAACCATCGCAATGGTATGTAGCATCAATGGATCATCATCTATGGCGATTATTTGCACGATTAAATATAGTAATTTACTGTTCCAAGGTGGAACGGTAAGCTGTACTCAAATGATCACTTTTGGCTAAATTGATATCGATATAATTTATATATGCCTGATTTTCTGTTTGTTATGATTTTTGGCAAAGAAATAGACTATAAGAGAGACAGAACTTAATGACTTATGATTAGAACATTATTCCACTCCGTTATTCGAAACCTCTGGAAAAACAGAGTAACATCTGCCATCAATATTTTTGCGCTTACACTTGGGCTTAGTAGTGTGGTATTTCTATATGTCCAGAACAAATACGAGAACAGCTTTGATATAGATCAACCAAAAGCTGATCGTATTTATCGAGTAAATACAACCATGGAGTACCCAGGTGGCAAAATGCAATCTGGAAATACGCAGCCAATGCTCTCTATTGCGATGCGCAATGAATACCCGGAATTGGAGTCTGTGATTCAGGTAATTGGTCCAAGAGGAGCTTTGGTCGCTATTCATCCTGATACAAAAGCACAAAAGAATTTCGAAGAGAGTAATATATTCTTTGCTGATAGCGCCTTTTTAAAGCATTTCGACTACCATTTCATTGCAGGTAACGAAAGAACGGCCATGGATGAGTTGAATTCAATTGTGCTATCTGAAAAATTGGTTGAAAAATACTATCCAGAATATGTCGGTAAGGAAGCTGGACTTCTTGGTAAGGAAATTAAACTCTATGATGAATATACTATGTACATCACTGGAGTAGTAGAAAACCCAAAAAGCAATAGCAATTTACCTTTTAAGATGTTAGTCTCGAGCGAGATCTATTACAAAAACAATCCTTATGATCATCCTAGAAATTGGGGGAATATAGAAACTGGCCTCACTTTTCTAGTGCTTAAAGAAGGGCAGGAGCCTCAACAGTTTGAGAGCCGCTTTCCTGAATTGATAAAAAAATATAGAGACGATGAGTATGGTGAAATGACTACTTATAGTTTGATCAATCTGCTCGATATTCACATGGAACCTACCTGGGGATTCGCGGGCAATTATACCAATGACCCTGCACTTACATTGGGTTTCACGGCAATCGGTCTTTTTATTATTCTTTCCGCCTGTATCAATTTCATTAATCTTCAAACAGTGCAAGTTGTATCTCGTGCTAAAGAAGTAGGTGTAAGAAAGGTGCTAGGGGGCACACGTTTGCAGTTGATCATTCAGTTTTTACTAGAAACCATTGTATTGACCACCATCGCCTTTGTACTCTCTGTTTGGTTGGCTGAGCTAGCGTTGAATGGATGGAATGATTTGTTATCAATGGTAAACATGAACATGCAAGTAGACGGATCGGTGTGGGTACTAGGAATAGGCCTGATCCTCTTGATTAGTCTAATTGCAGGATTATATCCAGCAATTAAATTATCAGCTTATCGTCCATCAGAGGCCTTGAGGAGTGGGTTTTCAGCATTAAACGGGAAGAAAACTGGTATTAACCTTAGACAAATTCTCGTAGTTACGCAATTCTCAATTACCCAGCTAATGATCATCGGTACTATAGTAGTATCCTATCAGATGGACTTCTTCATCAATAAGGAAATGGGTTTCGATAAGGAGAACATGGTCACTATCAATACCTTTGAAGCAAGTCCTGAACAAGTAGATAGACTCACTACAGCGCTGCAAGGGATTCCAGAAATCAGTTCATTTTCATTCTCTTCAGGTCCTCCAATGGACAATGGCAGACATAATACTTCATTCAATGAAGTGGGCCATGAGGACAAAGGGGATATGAAGACTAGAAATAAGTTTGTAGATCATCGCTACCTGAGTAATTACAAAATAGAGTTGGTTGCAGGTCGAGATTTTAGAGCTACTGAATATAATGACACATTAGACGCTTTCATTGTAAATGAAGCTCTGGTTGCTCGTCTAGATGCAGATGGTCCTCAAGATGCAATAGGAAAAATGATTGAGTGTTATGGAGTGAAGGCACCCATTGTTGGTGTGACGAGAGACTTCCACAGCTCAAAAATGAATTCGGAAATAGAGCCAATGATCATGTTCCCTTGGAAGATCCAAGTGATCGGTGTTGATGTAAAAGTGGCTTCAAGTAATATGAAGAATACAATTGAAGAGCTCTCTGGTATTTGGGCAGAAGTGTTTCCAACAAGAGCCTTCAGCTATAAAACTGTTGATGACTTTATGCGAGAGACCTACATTGTTGAAGATATCATGTTGAAGAGCATTCGCATTTTTGCGCTTGTAGCCATATGCATTGGTTGTCTTGGTCTGTATGGATTAGTATCGTTTATGGCCGCTAAAAGAACCAAGGAAATTGGCATCAGAAAAGTATTAGGAGCTTCTCTAGGTCAAATTCTATATCGTTTTTCCAACAAGTTCTTCATTCTAACATTCATTGCCTTTTTATTGAGCGCACCATTAGCCTATTTGGCCATGAGCGCTTGGCTTGAAAATTACGTGTATAGCATTACGCTCTCTTGGGACCTCTTTGCGCTGGGTTTATTCATTACATTCATTCTGACATTGATTACGGTTGGTGGCATTTCATTGAATGCTGCTAGAAGAAACCCTACAGATACAATCCAGACAGAGTGATTTTGCCTCACAATTATAGCCACTACTTTATTGGGAAAGGCTCAGCTTGTTTGAAACCCATAGAGTAGTGGTTATTATTTCAAGACCTCTTTAATTGGTTTTCTTATCAGAGAATAAGTCCATTTTATTACTTTTAGAAACCTTTTAGAACCAAGGTTTTTAAATGAATATCATTGACAGTATTGGCCTCATAACGGTCTTTCTTTTAATTCTTCTTTCCACTTTCCTTTTCTCTCAAAAGTCTACTCGAAAGGTCTCCAATGTCCTTTTTGGCTCCTTTTTATTGATCACCTCTTTTGACATCTCAGGGCTGTTTTTACACGAATTCTACGGTCAATATGTGGTATTGAATAAGCTGAGAATTAGCTCTGCTTTTCTGCAAATGCCTTTGTTCTATTTATACGTAAAGAAGGCTTGTTTTCAAGATTTTGAGCTCAATAAGTACTCACTTTTGCACTTGCTGCCATTCGGCTTATTTGCGGTTCTATATTTTCAGTCAGATTTAAGCGATAATTTTGATATCTGGCATGCAGTTTTTGCGCAAATCCAATTCTACACTTATATCATCGCTATTCTTGTTGAGTTAAGAAAGTTTAGAGGGGTGCATAGACATCAATATTCACTTAAAAATGAAACCTACAAATGGCTGACAACCACAGCTATACTTTTCTTATCGGCAAACGTACTAGTGACAATAAGAGGTGTCTATGAAGCATTTTATAGGTTTCAGTCTATCGAATTTCTGAATTATGGTATTTCATTTTTCGCATTGGGTATAATCTCCTGGTTTGTGCTTAAAACAATGCGTAACCCTGAGCTTTTTATACGAGTCCGGCAAAAGCAGAGCAAGGAAAAGAAGTCTATCAATATTGATGAGAAAGAATTAGCAAAGCAGCTTTTAGAACTGGATGGTTTTATGCGAAAAGAGAAACCGTTCATGAATGACAACCTATCTCTCTCAGGTCTTGCTGATCTTATGGGAGTAGCACCTAAACAACTTTCACTACTAATCAATCAAGTTTCAGGAAAGCATTTCTTTGATTACATCAATAAGTACAGAATAGAAGAGGCTAAAAGCTTATTAGGAGATTCTAACCTGACTATTCAGCAGATCATGTATGAAGTTGGCTTTAACTCTAAATCCTCCTTCAATACAGCCTTTAAAAAGCATACATCTTTGACGCCCTCTGCATTTCGAAAAGTGCTAAAGTAAAATTGTAGAGAATTTTCCTGAGAAAATGGTTCGACTTTCATCTTGTCGAACCTTCATATCATGCAAATACTATTGATTTAAGCATTCTGAACTCAATAAAGGGTTTAGACAGCTTTCACAAAAACAGCATTTAAAAAGTATGAAAAAACTCAAAAGAATTACGCTCATCCTATCCGTTTTATTGGCTTGGATAGTCTTTGTAGGGTTAGGTTTCACCAACGGATACCTACTTTTTTCCATAGATAGTAGCCACAGTCCCCAAGGCTTTATTGAGGCGCTTGAAGAACAAGCCAATACCCAATTTATAGGAAACATAAGTGTCGCTTTGATTGAAAATGGTAGGGTGGTAAGTTCTTATCATTATGATCATCAAGGACTAGAGGTTAATGAACACAGTGCATTTCCTGTGGCATCAATTAGCAAATGGGTAACAGCCGTTGGTGTCTTGAAACTTGTCGATAATGGTCTCTTAGATTTAGATAAACCTGTAGAAAACTATTTAGCGAGATGGCATTTGCCTGAGAGTGAGTTTGACAACGATGGTGTGACAGTAAGGCGTCTTTTGTCTCATTCTGCCGGTTTCGATGATGACCTAGGCTATGGTGGTTTTAAAGAAGGAGAGCAGATACAAAGTCTAGAAGAATCTCTCACTAGTGCTGCCGATGGATATTATGAAGGAGCAAAAGCCAGAGTAGGTTATCAACCAGGTAGTCAGTTCATGTATTCTGGTGCGGGCTATACCTTGCTTCAATTACTCATTGAAGAGGTGACAGGCAAAGCATTCAATGAATACATGAACCTTGAAATCTTTGAGCCACTTCGTATGATTAATACAAGCTTTTTACTGAGTGACAGCGAAAGTATTGACCTTGTTCCTGTCTACAGAGCGGATGGAAGCAAACGACCGATGAATAGGTTTACGGCCAAAGCTGCAGCCTCTTTAATGACCAGCACTGATGATCTTGCGAAGTTTATCATCGCATTAAATCAAGACAGAGAACTGCTGAGTAATGCAAGCTTAGCTCTAATGAAAAAAGCTGAATCATTTCGGAATAATTACCCTTGGTATGGGCTTGGCGTCAGAGTCTATGCAGATGAAAGCATGCAAATAAGAGTGATTGGACATGACGGCAGCGGCAATGATGCCATTAATTCAGCAGCTCGATATGACTGTGAAGAAAAAGATGGCATTATCGTCTTTTCAACTGGTAATCCTGCATTTGCTTCTGATATCGCAGATGAATGGATGTTTTGGCAAGCCGGTATCGCTGATCGAGTAGTAATGCAGCGCAATTTGCCTTATTTAGCAGGGCTACTAGTACTAGGCATCTTATTCATTATAACAGTATTTATTGTTCATGCCAGAAGAACTAAACCCAAAGACCAAGTAGATCCTGAATGAGAATACTTCCCAAAAAGTGCATTAAACAGCAGCTGTTACAGACTTCAAAAGCACGAAAATACTGATTGCATTAGATTTTTTTTGTAAATTATCGCAAGCAATGGGAGTCTTTTCAGATCTTAAAATCTCGCATCGTCTAATCATTCTGATTCTAACAATTCAGGCGATGATACTTGCTATTGTTTGGATACTAGACAATAACTCTAGAGAGCTCATTGATAGTACTGATTGGATTATCCACACAGAAAAAGCGCTAAAGAATATCTCAGGCATTGAGAAGACAATAGTTGACCTCGAAACTGGTCAAAGAGGATTTCTTATAACTGGAAAAGAAAGTTATCTCGAGCCTTTCATGAACGGTAAAGAAGTAATTTATAAAGATTTAGAAGCATTTAAAGCACTTACTTCTGATAATCCAAAACAAACAAAAGAGGTAGATTTATTACGTCCTATACTTGAACAAAAGATCGCAGAGCTAGAACAAACCATTCAATTAAGACGGGAGGTTGGATTTGAAGAAGCAAAAGAAATTGTCGTTACAGATCTAGGCAAAAATCTTATGGACGAAATTATGCTTCATACAGAGCATATGAGGCAGGAAGAGCTAGACCTGTTGGCCGTACGAAGTCTAGTTCCTCAAGAGGCAAAGCAGAATACAACCAAAGTATTGTTGATTGTCTTGTTGTTAAACGTTGCTTTGGTGATCCCTCTCTTTTACAACTTCATAGGCTCGATAAATAAACCCATAAAGAAAATACTTTTTGGTATCAAGGAGATCGCTAAAGGGAACATCAACTATAGATTAAAAACCTCTGCTAAAGATGAAATAGGTCAACTGGCCAATGCTTTTGATCATATGTTAGACGAGTTGGAACTCAGTAACCAAGCAAATCATAGGTTGACAAAAGAAATAGCGCTTAGAATGCAAATTAGCCAAGAGCTTAGCGAACGAAATGAAGAATTGAATAAGGCAAATATTCAACTTACAGCGCATGATAAAGCTCTTACTATCTCTAACAAAGAGTTAGAGCAATTTGCATATGTTTCTTCTCATTATTTACAAGAACCCTTGAAGACGATTCAAATGTTCACCGATCTTTTGAGCAAAACAGGGGTCTATACTGAGGACTCAAGTGTGAAGCAATATGTAGACATTATCGATCGGACTTCAGTCGGGATGTCCGAAAAAGTAGTAGATCTATTGAATTATAGCCGGCTTGGAAACAATCGAGAACTTTCCACAATCGACATGAATAAGCTTTTGGAAGGAGTATTGAATAACCTTCAAAAATCAATTAAAGAAACCAAGGCAGTGATAAAAGTAGGAGAGTTGCCAAGTGTTCAAGGAAACAAAACTGAATTAAGCCTAATCTTTCAGAACTTGATCAGCAACGCTTTGAAGTTTAAAAATCAAGAAATAACACCAAAGATTTCTGTGGATGGTAAAAGTAATAAAGATGGATGGTGCTTTGCTGTCTCAGATAATGGTATAGGGATAGCACAAGAACATTTAAACCAGATCTTTCAAATCTTTAAGAGACTCCATTTAGATGAAGATTATGAAGGCACAGGCGTTGGTTTAGCACAATGCAAAAAGATTGTTCAATTACATGGAGGAGAAATATATTGCGAATCTGAAAAAGGAAAAGGCAGTCAATTCACATTTACACTACCTAAATAATATGAACAAACACAAGTTGAATATTCTATTGGTTGATGACAGCTATGCGGTTAACTTCTACAATAAGAACTACCTAGAGAACTCAGGAATATGTAATGAAATTCTAGAGTCAAGGCATGGTCAAGAGGCCATAGAATTGCTCAATAAAATGATCTTGGAAAAAAGTGCCTTTCCTGATATAATCTTTTTAGATCTTAATATGCCTGTAATGGATGGATGGCGTTTTCTGGAGAGGTATGAAGAAATCTCAGATGAAATTAGAAATAAAACAGCCATATACATTCTAACAACTTCAGTAAACCCTGCAGAAAAGGAAAGAGCAGAAAAAAACGATGTTGTAGATAAATATTACACCAAACCTATCAATAAAGAAATACTAGATTTCATCATAAAAGAGCACCAAGTCTGATACACATTTTGAAGTAAAAACACTTTAACCCTCACATTTAAAACCTATTTTTTTAGTTTTCGTTTGCTGTTTTATGCCTGAAAAGCAGGTCTTCGAGCATTTTTTACAACCTCAAAATCTTAAAACAACGCCTCTATGCTTAAGAATTACATCAAAGTAGCTTTTAGGAGCTTACTGAGACAGCGTGCTTATACCGCGCTTAACATCATTGGTCTCACAGTTGGTATTGCTTCCAGCTTGATCATTCTCCTTTATATTTTCCACGAAACAAGCTTCGATAAGCAGCATTCAAAGGCAGATCGGATTTATAGATTATCCACCCAAATTACTGAACCGGACAATTCTTTTAAATGGGCAAGTATGACCTGGCGCGCAGCTCACACCATTAAGAACGAAAACCCAGAGGTAATTCAAGCCACAAGGATCCATTCCATTAGTGGTCAAGGAGGCAGAAGGTTTACACTTAATCAAGTAGACTATTTTCAAGAGAATGTATATGCAGCTGACTCAACCATATTCGACATCTTTGATTATGATTTTGTCGCAGGCGACCCTAATACAGCCTTAGATGCGCCAAACTCTATTGTCATTAATGAGTCAATGGCTCAAAAGATCTTTAAAAATGAAAACCCTGTTGGGCAAACCATTCAGAGTGGGGGAAATAGAGAGCTGAACCTGCAGGTGACAGGCGTTTATAAAGACCAACCAAAGAGTTCACATTTACTAGCAGAAGCCTTGATCTCTTGGAAAACCATTTTCAGAGGTGAAGATGGCGGCTGGGGTAGCTGGGGTACAAACTCCTATTTACTGGTCAACGATGAGGCAACACCAAAAGGCCTACAAGTAAAACTAGATACCACAGTAGCCAAGTACATCGATCCAATATTCAAACCAATAGGTATTCAAGTGAAAATGATTCCTATTGCCTTAAAAGACATTCACTTGACGTCAGATTTTGAAGGCGAACCAGTTCCTGCTGGGGACATTAAGTATGTTAGGATTTTTACTGCAATCGCTATTTTCTTGATCATTATCGCTAGCATCAACTACATGAATTTAGCTACAGCTAGATCGGCTAAGCGTTCAATGGAAGTCGGATTAAGAAAGGTGATGGGGGCTCAAAGGAGTGGCCTGATGGGGCAATTCTTGACAGAGTCGATTCTCATCACACTGATCTCCCTTGCACTAAGCATATTGCTTGTGATGGCCGTTGTGCCAACCATCAATAACATCGTAGGCACCAGTCTAGAAATGCAGGCATTGCTAGATACTAATGTGATTCTAGCACTAATCGGTATTGTGTTCATCACTGGGTTTCTTGGTGGAAGCTATCCAGCCTTCTTTTTGTCATCTTTCCAGCCAGCCACAGTACTCAAAGGTGGTGGCGGTAAATCTGGTAGTAAATTCCTTAGAAAAGCGCTTGTGACCTTACAATTCGGTATATCCATGTTTATGCTCATTGGCACATTGGTGATTTATTCTCAAATGCAATATGTGAGAAATAAGGACTTAGGCTTTGATAAGGAGCAGATGATGCAAATCGACTTCAGAAGCAGAGAGGATGTTGAAAAGTGGAACGTATTGAAGAATGAGCTAATCCAGAATCCAAATATTGGCGGCACCGGATCATCGAGTACTACACCGGGAAATGGTTATAGTAAGAATATCTTCTCTATTGAGACTGAAGAGGGACCGATGGATCAAATTGGTCTAGATAATTACAGAGTTGATTATGATTTCTTTCCGACCCTAGGAGTAGAGATCGTTGAAGGTAGAAACTTCTCTCTTGACTATCCTTCGGATACAGCAATGGCGGTTTTGGTCAATGAAGCCATGGTAAGAAGAATGAATTGGTCTGAGCCTATAGGGAAAAAGATCAACCTAACAGGAAATGATTCTTTACCTTCTGCGAGAGTCGTGGGTGTCGTGAAAGACTTCCATCAGCAGTCTCTATATGATCCGATTACGGCATTGATGTTCATGCCAAGTAGAATCAATGGTTCTGCTATTGTTAAGATCACAGGTGATGTGAATGAAACCATAAACTACATTCAAGCTGCGTGGGAGAGAACCTATCCAACAACAGCATTCGAATATGTCTTTATAGATGAGCAATTCATGGAGAATTATGAAGCAGACCAGGTAAGAGGTCAGTTATTCCTTGGCTTCTCTGGTATGACCATTCTGATCGCATGTCTTGGTCTTCTTGGATTGGCTTCTTATACAGCTGAGCAACGTGCTAAAGAAATAAGCATCAGAAAGGTGCTTGGTGCTAATACTGAAGGCTTAGTGAATCTATTGATCAAAGACTTTGTCATCTTGATCCTGATAGCTGCACTGCCGGCTTGCGTTTTAGGTTATTTCTCAATGTTAGACTGGCTCAAGAGTTTTGAGTTCTATATCACTCCAGGGGTGAAGATATTCTCCATTGTACTACTGGGTACCATCATGGTAACCGTATTGACAACAGGCTATCATGCGAGAAGAGCAGCTACTGCCAATCCAGCTCAAAAGCTACGGAGTGAGTAGCTAGAGATTAATGATATAGAAAGGGCTTATTTGACGATAGGCTCTTTTTATTTGCCCGTTCCAAAAAGCAGAAAATCCTGAGAGCCTCTATTGCTAAGAAATAGATCTTTGATACCATCTCCATTAAAATCAGCAAAATCTATATCGAAACCACGACCAGCAATACTTGAGGGTAATATTTTATTACTGCTATCAGTAAAGTTTCCTTTTCCATTATTCAAGTAAATACTGAAAGGAGTCATCCCATCAAATCTATCACCATTGGTGTTGCCGGTAATGATATCCTTGTCTCCATCATTGTCAATATCTAAAAAAGAAACTCCAAAACACTTGTTATTGTCTTTCGGCAAATGGGTTGAAGTAATGTCCTTGAAGTAGCCTTTACCATCGTTTAACATCAGTCAATTCTGCCTTTCGGCTCCCGGAACAAAAGCTTGTACATTACCATAAAGTAGGTCCAAGTCACCATCTCCATCTATGTCTGCAGCGTCAACTTCTCGCGATTCTTCAGCTGAATCACGGTAGGGGATTCTTGCGGCTGATTCATCCTTATAAAAACCTTTTCCATCATTGATAAGAATGCGGTTGTTATCTTCATTGGCTACTAGTACATCCATGTCCCCATCATTGTCAATATCAGCCAAGGTCAGGTCTTGTGTAACGTCATTATAGATCCCAAATCGTTCTACCGTCTCATCCAAAAACTGCCCATTCCCATCATTTATGAGCACCTTGTTTTGACCGTTATTTCCAATTAAAACATCAATTGATCCATCATTATTTATGTCATAAATTACCACGGAGTTAGAGGTACCAGTCACAGGCAGTCTAGTCCCTTCATCTGAAAAAGTGCCGTCCCCGTTATTAAAATAGAGCTCATTGATTTGATCATCTTCACTCACGATTATGATATCAAGGTCTCCATCATTGTCGAAATCGGCAATCCCTATATCTTCACTATCATGGTTGACCTGTGGTATTCTTTCAGCGCTTTCATTGGAGAATTTTCCAGATCCGTTATTGATCAATAAGATGTTCGGACGGTGCTCGTTTGCTATGATGATGTCTAAATCACCGTCATTATCTAGGTCTGCAACTGCAGCATCCATAGAGAGCTGCTGAAGATCTTGATAAGGTAGGTGTGAACGTGTCACGTCCTTATAAAATTTGCTTTGTATTGCTTGGGCAGGACTGTGGTGTATCACAAACAAAGCAAGAAGTAAACCCAGAAGTTTTTTCAAATCGATCATAGTTATAGGCCTGAATTTACACTAGAAAAATTTCAAGACTTAAATGATTTATATGTTTGGCTGGATAAGCTCTAAGATCATCAAACAAATTATCAGGAGAAATAAGTGCAGGAGAGAGGTGCTGGTCTTCTAATAATTGTGTAGCATTGGAATTGATCTTTTGGAGGATCTAACCTTTAACTATTTTTAGAAATGTCAGAACATAAATTTTATCATGTCGGTGAGTTGAGTGAGGAGCAACCAGCCAAAACTCAATATGAGTCTACAAAATTTAAAAAAGCGCGCCATCCAGAACCTTACCGTTTTGAGGTAAACCTTAGCGCAGAAGCAGGAACAAAACAGAGTAAAACAGGAGTGGTTTCTGTCAATATCCCTGGATTTAGCCCTGTCAAACTCTATTGCGATGAACAACCTCCTGTAGGCGAAGATACAGCACCACCGCCATTGGCGTTTTTCTCTGCTGGTATTGGTTTCTGTTTAATGACACACCTAACAGATATCCTTACTGCTAGGAAAATCCAAGTAGATAGCCTCAAATTAGAACAACGCATCGTATTCGCTACAAACTTAGGTCATATGCGTGAGCACGGTTACATGACAGATGGTCGTTGTGATATGGTAGAGACCCACGTGATCATCGAGAGCCCAGAGTCAGAGGAGAAGATCAAAGACTTACTCAATGAAGCTGAGAATGGATGCATGGCACATTTCGCTTTGAGAAACCCAATTCCTTGGTCAACCAGGCTGGTTTATAATGGCAAAGAAGCGATCAGTCGTTCTTCTGCCGATGGAGATAGCTGATTATTATTGAGGAGTAAAAGAAATCATCATTCACTTCGAATGAGAATGGAAAAGAGTCATGAAAGTGGCTCTTTTTTCATGCCCATTTCTATTTCCCCAAAAGTTTTTTTAAATATTTATTCTGTTTTCCGTAACAAATATCACTACCTTGAGTTTATTACGGAAAAGAGAGGAAATGAAAAAACTGAGTTTAGGCGCGTTTGAAGAGTTGGTATTACTTACAGTAGGGGTGTTAGAAGAAGATGCATATGGAGTAACCATTAAACTTGAACTCGAAGAACAACTGAAAAAGAGCATAAGCCTCGGTGCACTTTATGGTGCTTTGCAACGCCTAGAAGAAAAAGGCTGCGTAAGCTCGAGAGTAGGAGGTATCACGGAGAAACAAGGAGGACGCAGAAAACAATTTTTTGATATAACTAAAGAAGGAATTCAAGTGATCAGTGAAGCCAAAGAAATGCGGAATGAACTGTACAATAGAATTCCGGCTTCCAAAATTGGTTTGTACAAATCATGAAAAGCAAACAAAGTCAAATTAGACCTCCAAAGTTTGCCAATTGGCTTTTAGAGAGCTTTTGCTCTTATGACTATTTGGCAACCGTATTATGGGACTTGGAGGAACTTTTTCATTATAACATTAAGAAAAGAGGTCTTAGAAAGGCACAATGGCTCTATTACAAGGAAGTACTTCTTGTGATCTATCATTTGTACTTCAAAGGCCAAAGTCAACACTCAACAAACAACATCGCCATGGTTAGAAACAACATCATCATCGCTTTAAGGAATTTTAAAAAGCATAAAAATTATGCGCTTTTAAATATTATCGGTCTGAGCTCGGGACTGATGATCTTTTTAATGATCACACTGTACACGAATTATGAATTCAGTTACGACAGTCATCAGGAGCATGCAGATCGAATTTATAGAGTTTATAAAACCATCAATACGCTTGATGAACCCTATGTAGATTCTGGGACTCCAGGTCCTTTAGCTGGAACCTTGGTCAGCGAATTTCCAGAGGTTGAAGCAGCCGCGCGTTTTATTAGCTGGAGAAGACAATTGATTCAGGCCAACGATCAACGATTTGTAGAACCAATGATACATGTCGCTGACCCCTCTGTTTTCGATATTTTCTCTTTTGAGTTTCTTATTGGAAATAAGGAAGACGCCCTAAAAGAAGGGCCAAATGTGGCCATATCAGAGTCAGTTGCTCAGAAATACTTCGGATGTATAGATGTACTTAACGAAACCATGCTCTTTGGAAATGATGAGCCATTGAATGTAACTGCGGTATATAAAGACATGCCTCAGAATTCTCATTTTCAGATGAATTTGATTGTCAATTTTGAATGGGCAGAAAATTCAAATGGAAGTAATCTGGCCAACTGGGGGAATAACCCTTTCTATACTTATATGCTATTGGCCGAAGGAGCCGATGCCGCATTGCTGGAAGCCAAATTCCCAGAAATGAGAGCTAAGTACGCCAATGACCCATTAGATGAAGACGGTCAAGCGGTAAATTACTATTTGCAGCCCTTATCAGATGTGCATTTTGCAGATGATATTATTGGGAGCCTTGGCACTACTGTAGATGCCAGTAGGCTTTACATCTTTACAGGTATTGCCTTTATCGTGTTATTGATGGCGGGTATCAACTATGTCAACTTGGCTACTGCTCGAGCTATGGTTCGAGTAAAAGAGACAGGTATTCGTAAAATTGTGGGAGCGAAGCGTACCAACCTGCTTTCACAGTTTCTTATTGAGTCGGGGCTATTGATCTTCAGTTCATTGTTACTGGCGATAGTATTAGCCAACTTATTACTTCCTGCTTTTGCTTCATTTGTAGACAGACCGCTTTCCTTTGAATTGATGAGTGGCATTTTCTGGCTTAAAATAGCCTTGCTTGGAGTGCTTATTACGCTTGCCTCTGGTATCTATCCAGCTTTAGTCATGTCATCTTTTAATCCTTTACATGCCATAACAAAAAGAGGAAGCTTTAGACAAAATGGTCAATTTAGAAATGGCTTAGTGGTCCTACAATTTAGCTTGTCTGCCTTATTGATCTTATCCGCAATTGTACTGCAAAGGCAGCTCTCTTATATCGATAATTTGGATACCGGTTATACCCGCGAACAGGTCATGATTCTAAGCACCCGAGATGATGCTGTAGACGATCGACTAGACACTTATATGGAAGAGATCAAAAAAGTACCAGGTGTAGCCGCTGTAGCCACAAGCTGGTCTTTGCCGACCAATGTGACCTCTAATGCACAAGCCAACTGGCCAGGAATTGCAGACGAGGAGCGCATCCAAATGTACATGCTCGGTATCACGCATGATTTCTTCGATCTATATGGAATTGAGTTTGCAGAGGGTAGGGCATTCGACCCTGAGATTCAAACGGATAGGTCAGGAATCATCCTGAACGAAGCTGCGGTAAAAGCATTCGGCTGGACAGACCCAATTGGTAAAGAAATGATCAGACAGAATGGTCGTCCAGGCACCGTTATAGGAGTAGTCAAAGACTTTCACATTAAATCATTAAGAGAGACAATTGAGCCACTCCAAATTGTACTGAACCCCAACTACGCAACCTTAGCCGTAAGGGTAGATGGAGACTTAGCAACTACCATGGCTGGAATTGAAGACGTTTATGAAAGTTTTGGACCGAGCTATCCATTTGATTATCGATACTTCGAAGACATTTATGATAGAGCCTATGAAGATGATACCAAAACAGGACAATTGACATTGATCTTCTCCGTTTTGGCCATTATTATTGCCTGTTTAGGACTCTATGGCTTAGCATCGCACAAGATGGTGCTGAGAACAAAGGAGCTAGGCGTAAGAAAAGTAATGGGTGCAAGCGCCTTAAACATAGCTCAATTATTATTCAAAGAATTCATCTTACTTATCGGTATTGCCTTCTTGGTTGCAGGACCGTTGGCTTACTTCTTATTGAATGAATGGCTGGCGGAATATGCCTACCATATTCAAATCAATGCCGTGCCATTTATTGTCACATTACTTGCTTTGCTCATGTTTGCTGGCATCACGGTAGGATATAGAACATTTAAAGCAGCAATTAGCAGTCCTGTACTTTCTCTTAGGGACGAATAAAGACCTTTAGCAATACAACCAAACTCAACAACTCAAAATAAAAAAGCCTCATTTCAAATTGGAATGGGGCTTTTTCTTAGGACGGGTTTAATCAGAATGGCTTATTCCGACTCATCAACCGGCTCTGTAGTTTCTCTTGGTTCACATTTAACAGTGAGTTGAAAACTTGCATCTAGATTGATGAAATAAATGTTTTGCTCCATCAACTCCTTTGCGCTTGGCGATAATTTGATCATTGACAACAGGTCATTAGCCATTTTACTAGGCTTTTTCACGTTGGTCACTTTGCCATTATCTACGGTAAGTTTAAAAGAATAAGTTGATGTGCTCTTTGTATTGACATCTGAAAACTCGTGTCCAAAAAGTTGATAAGATTGCTCTGCATTGAGCGCATCTTTCATCAGCTTAACGATAACAGGTTTGTATTTCTTCCAAATTGGAAAGAACTCAGTAGTACTTTGTGGATCAAAACTCATGCGGGTAAAGCTAGCTAATTGTATTGTGTATAAATATTCTCTGCGGATTTATTAATGATTTTTATCTGTATGAGAGAAATAAGCTATTTAATATAAAACTAATTATATAACAGAAGGTACTGCGAGCATGCGTGAATTCCCTTAACATATAATCGACCGTTATGACACTGAAGATGCTAGAACTGATTATATCTTAAATGCTACGCATGCGCAAATCACTAGTATTGTTATATAATTTATATTATGTTAAATTCAAAAATATAAAGAAAGGGAAGTTCTCACCTCCCTACACTTTTAAATCCTTTTGGGATTAGTTGCCCATCTTTTCAATGAACTCATCTCTTTTGTCATCCATATCCAATTTCTCATAAATTGTTGCTAATGGTGGATAAAGATTTGAATCATCCGGTCTGATTGAATAACACTTTTCAAAGAAAGGCTTTGCTTCGCCAAACTTTGCTTTTGCATCAGCTTTTAGCTTTGTGTATTCATCATCACTAATGCTTGGATCGCCAGCTTTTGTATTCAATTGAACAGCTTCACCATAAATAGCTCCACCTAGAATGTAGTTAGCATCATAGTTATTCGGATCCATGCCTAAAGCCTGTTTTGCCGTTGCAGCAGCTTCTTCATTTCGATCTACAAAGAAATATACATTAGCAAGTGTTACGTAATTCAACACTTCTTCTGGTTCGTTTTCAATTCTACCTTTAAGACTGGTAATGGCATCGTCAAGACGATCAGCATCAATATAAACTTGAAGCTCTAAGTTAGCCATGTCCTTATCAAAACCGAATCTTTCTTTGCTCTTTTCGATAATACTCAATGCAGATTCCCAATCTTTTTGGTCGTAGTGGTATTTAGCCACTCCGTAGAACGCATATGAAGCATTTTCAGGTAATGAATCAGACTCAGACTCGATTAGCATTGTATACTGCTCTAACATGCCTTCATTGTTCTCAGCAAGCTGTGCAACGTATCCTGCAAAGATCGCTAGATCATCAGAATATCTGATTTTATTAGCCAATGCAATGAATTGATAAGCTTTCTCAAAGTCATCAACATCATAAGCACCATTTCCTTCAACGATCAACCAGTTCTCTAGTAGACCCATTGTTTCAGACCCTCCTACCTGACTCAGCTCTTCTTGACCCGGCAATTGGGTCATAATCGGTGGCTCCATCATGGTCTCTCTCTGCTTGTCAGTGCTTTTTTCTAAAGCCACTTTGAAATATTCGTAAGCGGCAGTAGCTTGGGCTACGTCATTCTTACCACCAAGTCTGAATTTTTCCAACTCCACTTTACCTAATAGTACATACACATCAGGATTGTCCTTAGTATCAGGGTGATTAGATGCTTCTGTTGCTAGTGCTACAGCCTCTTCGTAATTCTCCTTCTTAAATGCCTTGTTTGCATTTCTCAGTACCTTCTTTTGCCCGAATGCGGTCATAACAAAACAGGCTAGTACTGCAGTAAAAAATAACTTTTTCATTGTTATAGTCTCTAAATTTAGGTTCTCTTTAATCTTCACTTTCAGTTGAAGCTTCACTTTCAGTAGCAGCCTCATCTGACTGGTTTTCAGGATCTTCTTCCTCTCCTTCTATTCTCTCAATCTTCTCAACAGAAGAGATGGTATCATCATCGTTCAACCTGATGAGCTTCACTCCTTGTGTTGCTCTTCCCATTACCCTAAGTGAGTCTACATTAAGTCTAATGGTTATACCAGATTTATTGATGATCATCAAGTCGTCTGTGTCGATCACTTCTTTGATCGCTACTAAGTTACCGGTTTTTTCAGTAATATTAATAGTTTTCACACCCTTGCCCCCTCGCTTGGTAATTCTGTAATCTTCTATTGGAGAGCGTTTTCCATAGCCATTTTCAGATACCACCAGAAGGTTTGCATCTTCCCTAGCGACACATACCATGCCAATCACTTTGTCATCATCTCCTTCTAAGGTAACTCCGCGTACACCAGCAGCGGTTCTACCCATAGATCTAACGTCACTCTCGTGGAAGTGAATTACCTTACCACTGCGCTTACCTATGATGATGTGATTGTCGCCATTGGTCAATTTAATTTCCAACAGTCTGTCACCTTCATTAATGGTTATGGCATTGATACCATTTGTTCTTGGTCTAGAGTAAGCCTCAAGTGAAGTTTTCTTGATGGTACCTCTTTCAGTACACATCACCAAGAAGTTATTATTGATGTAATCTTCGTCTTTCAGATCGGCTACATTGATCACCGCTCTGATCTTATCACCAGGCTCAATATTGATCAAATTCTGTATTGGACGCCCTTTTGAGGTCTTTCCACCCTCAGGCACCTGCCACACTTTCTTCCAGAACACTTTACCTGACTCTGTGAAGATGAGCAAGTAATCGTGATTCATACTCACGAATAAGTGTTCCGTGAAATCATCATCTTTTGAACCAGCACCTTTGGAACCAACTCCACCTCTGCCCTGCGTCCTGTATTCTGAAAGATTCGTACGCTTGATATAACCTTGATGAGAGATAGTTAATAGCATCTCTTCATTTGGAATCATGTCTTCGCTTGTCAGGTCATCAGCAGCATAGATGATCTCTGATCTGCGCTCATCTCCGTAACGTTCTTTGATCTCGTTCAATTCATCCTTGATGATTCCCATTCTGAGACTCTCTGTCTCTAGAATTTCCTTCAACTTGGCGATCAATTCCATGATCTCATCATACTCTTTCTGGATCTTTTCTCTCTCCAGGCCTGTCAATCGCTGAAGTCTCATTTCCAGGATGGCCTTGGCCTGAATCTCAGAAAGCGAGAATTGCTCCATCAAGCCAGTCTTAGCGATCTCAGGATCTCTAGATTTTCTAATGAGGTCAATCACCTCATCCAGATTATCTAGGGCAATTAAATAACCTTCAAGTATGTGAGCACGCTTTTCTGCCTCATTCAATTCAAACTGCGTTCTGCGGATCACCACTTCATGTCTGTGGTCCACAAAATGTTTAATGAGGTCTTTTAGGTTAAGCGTATATGGTCTACCCTTAACTAGGGCCACATTGTTCACTCCAAAAGAAGACTGCAGCTGCGTATACTTAAACAAATTATTTAAGACCACATTGCCAATCGCATCTTTCTTAAGCTCATAGACAATTCGCATTCCATTTCTATCAGATTCATCTCTGATGTCTGAAATGCCCTCAATTCTTTTCTCATTGACCAAAGCAGCCGTCTTTTCGATCATACTGGCTTTGTTCACCTGGTAAGGAATTTCTATTACGATAATGCGTTCACGGCCTGTACTTGTTGCTTCGATCTCTGTCTTCGCACGCATAACTACGCGGCCACGACCTGTTTCAAAAGCAGACTTCACCCCGTTGTAACCGTAAATGATTCCTCCTGTCGGGAAATCTGGTGCTTTGATATATTCTATTAAGCCATCGATGGAGATATCATTATCATCGATATATGCCGTGATACCATCAACAACCTCAGTAAGGTTGTGTGGTGCCATGTTTGTGGCCATACCCACAGCAATACCTGAACTACCATTCAATAACAGATTAGGTAGTTTTGCTGGTAAAACGGTTGGTTCTTTTAGTGAATCGTCAAAGTTGAGTTGGAAGTCAACAGTATCCTTGTTGATGTCATTCAACATTTCATCTGCGATTCTTCTCAAACGGGCCTCCGTGTAACGCATCGCTGCAGGTGAATCACCGTCAATTGAACCGAAGTTTCCTTGACCATCAACTAGAGGGTAACGTAAAGACCACTCTTGGGCCATACGGACCATGGTATCGTATACTGAAGAGTCACCATGTGGGTGATATTTACCCAGCACCTCTCCTACAATTCTTGCTGATTTCTTATATGGTTTGTTCCAGTTGACCCCGAGATCAAGCATCCCGTAAAGTACCCTTCTGTGAACGGGCTTGAGACCATCTCTTACATCTGGTAAAGCTCTTGAAATGATCACCGACATTGAGTAGTCGATGTAGGCACCCCGCATCTCATCTTCTATGTTGATGGGGATGATAATTTCCTTATCTCCTTCTGCCATTTATTTTGCTAAAAAGTGAATTATTGATAAGGACGCAAGATACTAAAATATATCCTTTTGACACCTCTTTTTAAGGGCAAAAATCAGGTTATTTTCTTCTATCTATCAAGCGTATTAGTATGTGATAAAAAGTACCTTAAAATCTAATTAAACACGCATTTAGCTAAGCTCAACACAGCATTAAAGCCTCAACCATTAGAGAATTGAAATGAATGTCATCGACAGCTACTCTTTAGAATGGAAATCCTCTCAGATTCAGGCCTATGCAAGCCAACCACATTTTAGTCATTTTTCACACATGAAATGACTCAAAACGGCTCGAAATACCATCAAAAATCAGTTGTTATTTTTCTTGATCGGAAAGCTACTCTCAGCTCCTCTTCTACTGTTTCTTCTTTGACCTGTTCTAGGGTTCTGTTTTTTGTAGAAAGGACGCCCACGGTAGATCTTACCGTTGAAGACATGCTCCATCTGAACCATGTCCGCTTTGTATTTATTACGTGGGTATGTTGGGTACTTTAGAATCAGCCCGAGATCGATGCTGAAGACCGAAAAATTGTGTTTTACAGTAACTAGCTCATTGGCTAAGGTGTAACTTCTCATTTCGAAAGAAGGCCTTATGTACCCTTTGAAGTATTTAGACCATGTCGTTTGAAACATCACACCTATATTAAAAAAAGGATCGTAGGTCACCAGATCAGCATTGATATCAGAGGTCTTAGATTTCCAAACTCCACCATAGACATCCGCGAAAATGTCCATCTCGCCTAATGAATACACGTTATAACTTGCACTGCCGAACATTCTTGTGCTGCTGATCTTTGTTTGCGTCAGCGGATAAGAACGGAGAATTGGATCAATATCTTGCTGATGTACACTCTGCTTAAACTTGAAAGACCCAAAGCTTATTCCAACACCAATTCTGAATAGATCCTCTTCCAAATACCTCTTCTCTCCTGTCTTTTCTTGATGTGCTTTATCCACCTTTTTGAAACTATAGTCTAGCCTAAAATTCCAAGGGTTTGTTCTACCCCAATTGGTATAGGTAACTGTGGCGGTATCGGTCCTTAAAATTTGAGAATCGTCATCAATGCGATTGATCTCAAGCGGAGTAAGGTCATTGAACCAGTTTGAAAAAGCATTTATTGGCGGTGTAGACGAAGCTTCCTCGCCTAGGGGCACAAGGTATAGCTGTTGGTTTGTTGGGTCCCTGATGAGGCTTACATCGCTCAATTCGGACTTATAAGTGAAGTATCCAAAGCTTTTCTCGATATGAAAGTTAAATCCATTGAGGAATTTTCTTACAGGACTAACAAGTTGCTTCTGTCTGGCTTTATCAATCTCCTCTTGTGTTGGGCCTTCCTGAAGTGTTAAACCGGATACATTGGTTCTCTTTTTCTTTCTCTTCCAGAACTGCGCATCAGCGGAGCCAGCAAAGAGTAGCGTAAACGTTAGAAACAATAAGGTGAACTTGGCGAACTTCAAAAGGACTTTTAATTATAAAGGAAAAAGAAAAGCTTTATTACAAAAGGCACAAAAAAAGACTGCATTACGCAGTCTTCCCTTTTTAGTATGTTAAGGTTGATTAAGGTTCTTATTCAGCAGCAGCTGCCATAAATGCATCTACTCTGGCTTTTGCATCGCCACCTGCTTTGTATGCCTTCTTAACAGCATTGTACTTTGCCTTACCTAAGCTGTAGGTAGCCAATTGAGTAAGTACAGTAGAAGCAGCCTTCTTTCTTTTCGCCACTTGCTTTTGCACAATACCATAGAATTGCTTTTCGAAATCAGTAGCATCAGCAGGAAGATTTTCTACTTTACCTTTTGCTACTTTGTCAAGCTCTACATAACGATTACCATCGATTCCTTCTTGCTTCTCGATCAAATCATTCACCATAGGACTGATCTTGTCTGTAATAGACTTTTGCGCCATCAAGATGATCGCATAATCCCTGTAGTCCTGATCTGTCAACTCTTGAGCATTCACAGCGTTTACGGATACAAATCCGAACAACAAGAATGCTAACATCACTTTAGATAGTTTTTTCATCATAATTTGCTTTTAGTTTTTGAGCTCACGCTCGCTGTAGTTACAGTTAGTAGTTTAGTTGTTTTTATAGCGATACAAAAAAAGTGATTTGTTGATAAGATACAAGTCAAAATATGCCAAAGTTGATTAATGGCAGACAGAAAACATGTTCTAACGCAATTTTTTAAAATTTTGTCGCAGCTTTTGTATTCCGAGCCACAACATTAATTTTATCGCAAACCTGAATCATGAGAAAAGTCTATTACCTATCTACCTGCGATACCTGTAAACGAATTATGAAAAGCCTTAACCTCGAAGGTTTCGAGCAACAAGACATAAAAACGGAAGCCATTACCTCTTCACAAATAGAAGAAATGCACAAGTTGGCTGGCAGCTATGAAGCGCTATTTAGCAAGGTGGCTAGAAAGTATCGTGCCCTTGGTTTAAACGAAAGACAATTGTCTGAGGACGAAATAAAAAATTATATCCTAGAGGAGTATACATTCCTAAAAAGACCAGTTTTCATCATCGATGATCAGATATTCATCGGGAATAGCAAAAAGAACGTAGAAGCTGTTCAGTTAGCCCTTCAATAGCTATTCAAACTCAATTGATTTCAATTCGGCTATTGTCGCTTTTGGGTCATCAGCTTTAAAAACAAAGCTTCCAGCAACGAGTATATCTGCACCTGCTTCAAGCAGTTGAGGAGCATTTTCGGCATTGACTCCCCCATCGATCTCGATCAAGGTGTGCGCATCGTTTTCTTCAATGATCTCGCTAAGCTGCCTGACCTTTTCATAAGTATTCTCAATAAAAGTCTGGCCGCCAAAGCCAGGGTTCACCGACATCATACACACTAGATCAATATCGCCAATGACATCTTCAAGCAAAGCAACATTTGTATGAGGGTTGATGGCCACACCTGCATTACAACCCAATTCTTTGATCTCTTGGAGTGTTCTGTGCAAATGATTACATGCCTCAAAATGAACGGATATGTTTTTAGCACCTGCCTTTTGAAAAGCTTCAATGTATTTCTCAGGTTCAACGATCATCAAGTGCACATCTAGGGGCTTCTTTGCGTGTTTATTGATCGCTTCACAAACTGGAAGGCCAAAAGAAATATTAGGTACAAACCTTCCATCCATGATATCAATATGGATCCAGTCTGCTTGGCTATTATTCAGCATTTCAATATCTCTCTGGAGGTTGGCAAAATCAGCCGCTAGCACTGAAGGTGCAATGATCGGATTACTCATACTCAAAAATAGAAATTAGTATTGAATCAAGAGCTTTTTAACTGCACTTCCGTTTGTAGACTGTGCGCGCACCAGATAGATGCCCGGAAGATACTGCCCTACATCTAATCGAGTGACTCTCTCTGCTGAGACCATCGAATGATTGAGGATCTGTTTGCCATTACTGTCTATTACTTGCAGGTCGACTGGCAGGCCAACAAAGTCTTCACCGAATGCAATGTCTAAAAACCCATTGCTAGCAGGGTTTGGAAAAAGTGTCATCTTCTCACCTTCAGGGATTTTATCAATTACCAGCAGCTCTTTAGCCATTTGATAATTAGGCAACCCTGAACCGTAAGAGTTATTTGGATTCTCAAAAACATTCCCCGATCGTAGGATTAGATCAAAAAGTTCTGCCCTTGTCAGTTCTGGATACTCACTTAAGAGTCCAGCAGCTAAACCTGCCACCAATGGTGAAGAAAACGATGTGCCATTTTGAAACTTATACAACCCATCCGCATCAACGACTGCCGTACCTGAGCCTAGTGCTACAACATCAGGTTTTGTAAAACCCGCTGCATTTGGACCTACAGAAGAAAAGAAAGCTAGAGTGCCATTTGAAGAAATAGCACCTACACTTAAAACATTAACAACATCAGCTGGAGCCGAAACTATTCTCCATGCAGTCCTTCCCCCATTGCCAGCAGCATTTACCAACAAAATGCCTTTGTCTACTGCCATCTGTGCAGCACGTGAAATCACAGTGGTCATTCCATCCATTTGTGAGGGCACATAAGACATTCTTGAATCGGTAAATTGAGTATACCCCAACGAGGTATTCACAATGTCAACGCCAGCGCTATCTGCTTGCTCAATGGCAAAGAGCCAATTGTATTCTTCTATTCTATATTCACCAGAGGCTTCAGTGACAGAAAGAATGTATTGTGCATCAGGAGCTACACCTAAATAATTACCATCATCACCAGCCAAAACACTCAAAACCCTTGTGCCGTGACTGAAATTATTCTCTACGTCATTATCGTTGGTGGTATAGTCTTTACTATACAAGACCTGTCCTTTATCTATCAAATTTTCAAATACGGGTAACCTCGACAGGTTTGCAAAGCCATCGTCAAAAACTCCGATAAGCACACCTTCACCATAAATGCCATCACTATGCATTTCATTCACCCCTAACATTTCATGTTGTACAGCAGTGGGTGCATTAACGCTATTGCTGACATTGATCGTAGATTCAGAATCAGTTTGAGTAAATGTCTCTTCTAATAATATGCCTGGCGCAACATATTCAACTTGCTCCACGAAAGACAAGCCTAACACTTGATTTGCTTGCTCGCCTGTCATCTGCGCAACGGTAGCATTCATCCATTTACTTGTGAAAAAGGTTTGAATACCCAGTCCTTTCAGCTGGCTTACATAACTTGGATTCACAGGCAAATCTGATTCATCGAGAAAGACACTATTCTTGAGTCTTCTATCCAAAGCCCGCTTTGAGAGAAACTCTTGGGGTCTTTCAATAGCATATGGAGAGTTATGTTTATCTGTGAAAAATACGATGTAACGATCCTGACCAAGACATTGGCCAGCAATGATGAAGAGAACAATGATCAGGAATTTAATTCTCATCATTCACATTACCGTGCGCAATTAACTCTTCTCGATAATAACGACCGGACTCTATTACCTGTGTTCCAGGTTCGCATAGACTAGGCCGTGTACAGTAAGTAACGATTTCAGATTCTCTGAAGACTAAGCCAATGCTATCAGCATAAACCTCTTTGCGGATATCATTCCCCACAATCGGATCTTCAAAAGTGCTGATATCGATCTCAGAAGCATTTAAAAACGTATTGAAACCAACCGTAAATGGTTCGTTGAATGTTTTAAGTTGAATGATTTCTTCAGGCCTTCCGTTAAAAAGATTAGTGTCCCAAGTTGTAACTGTATTTGAAGGAAAAGCCATTTTAATAAACTGCACATTATTCGCAGTGAGTATAGCCCTGTTTCGCTCTACTCGACTTGACCATACTGAATCCAATGCCCAATCATCATTTTCATCTTCCCTGCTGAACCTGTAAAGTAAATGTGCCTTTTCAGCATCTACAGCATCAAAAGCTTCCCTTACTTCTTCACGAATTTGATAGTTGGTCGTTACGCTGGAGTCGATTCTTATGTATCTTATTTCTGTCACATCGTATTCTCTGTATTTACCCTCTTCGAGAAAGAAATACGATTTACCTAAGTCAGGATCAATCGGAGGTTCAGGATCCCCATCATTCCCATTGGTACATGAGAATATCAATAAAGACAAGACTAACAATATGCTTAGGTGCTTTCCGCTCATTGACACACAAAACTAACGAATAATAAAACTTAGACTGTATAAAGGTCTTCATAAATCAATACAGACAAAGCCCTCTTCACCCTATCGCATGATTAACTAAATTTCAACAAGCGTTTTGATTAACCATTCTTTACATTTGTGCCAGAATTTAGAATCATGGCATTAGCAACATTTGTAAAGATCAGTTCTGTTAATAACCTCAGTGATGCGCGGTATTGTGCGGGCATGGAAGTTGATCAATTAGGGTTCATCATTGAAGAAGGGCAAGAAGGTGCTATTTCTGCAGAAGACTTCAAAGAAATAACAGATTGGTTATCCGGTGTTGAATTCATTGGAGAGCTATCTACTATAGCCACAACACTAGCCCAATACAAAATTGACGGTATTCAGATCCAGAGTGCAGACCAAGTTGAAGCTGCTTTAGCTACAGGACTTAATGTAGTTTATACAACCGATACCACTGCTGATGCAAACCAAGTGCTGACAAATTTCCCGAAGCTCAGCTATGTGCTATTAGAAAATGATTCTATTGAGGAACTAAAACAACTCGATAACCCTGAGCAAGTTGTGATCACCAATGGTTTTAACGCTGACAATGTAAAATCCATCGTTGAAGAGCACAACTTAAAAGGAATCGCTATGAAGGGTGGTGATGAGATTAGACCTGGGTATAAAAACTTTGATGAGCTAGCAGATATTCTTGAGGCCTTGGATACTGATGAATATGTGTAAATTCATTGCATGAAAAGACTTTTACTCCTCAGCTTATTCCTCTCTCTTTTTACTTTTTCAAGTTTAGGGCAAGAGCTCACTACTTTCATTTTGGTAAGGCATGCTGAAAAAGCCACAGATGATCCTAGAGACCCAAGTTTGTCTGAAGCCGGTAAACTACGTGCCGGAAGATTGAATAAGCTTTTATCTCCCATGGATATAAGCGCCATCTACTCAACGGCATTTAAAAGAACAAGAAATACCGTACAGCCAATTGCAGAGTCAAAATCTCTTCAGGTCGAAGACTACAATTATGACAACAGACTTCTGTTAACACAGTTCTTAGAAAAGCACCAAGGAGGGACGATCATTATCTCTGGCCATTCTAACACCACCCCGATGCTAGTCAATCAATTGATTGGTGAAAGAAAGTTTGAATGGTTAGACGAAAAGGAATACGACAAGATCTTCATCGTGACATTGTCTGAACTTGGTAAGGGTAAACTGAGTATACTCTCCTACTAAGACCAAATGAAGAAGGAAAGAATAGCTAAACTATCACGAGCGATCCTCATTGGGTTCTATCTCTTTGCAGGCGTTAATCACTTTATCGACCCGGGTTTTTATCTACCCTTGATTCCCCCGTTTTTCAAAAACCCAGAATTGATCAATATACTGGCAGGCATTGCAGAAGTCCTCTTGACTGTTTTGGTGATTCCCAAGGCGACTCGCAAATGGGCAGTTTACGGAATTATCGCGATGCTGATTGCCTTTATCCCCTCACACGTTTACTTTATTCAAATTGGAAGCTGTATCGAAGGAGGTCTTTGTGCCCCAGAATGGGTCGGCTGGGCAAGGCTAGTTGTCATACATCCGATCTTGATCTACTGGGCCTACAGGGCAAAATAGATATTACTCTGTCTTTCTTAACCCAAGAAAGAAAAGCCCACCCAGTGCACTAATAAGTGAGGTCAAAAAGAATAGCGAGGCCAATGCCACAGCAGCTGTTTGCTCAATGGCAAAATAAGTATAACCATAGGCAAAGATCGCTTCACGAATTCCGATTCCTCCAGGAAGCGAGATCGGTAGTGAGGCCGCAACTGATGTCACTAGAAACAAGGTCATATAGTCGACATACCCATCATTTACTCCAATAGCACGAAGGATACAGTAAGCACAAAGCAATTGAAGACCTTGCACCCCTATGGCTTGAATGTTAGTTGTATTGATGACAGTTAAGTAGGTCTTAAAAAGATTCTTTACAAAGAAATAGAATAAGGGGTAAGCCAGTATGAGACCTAACCAAAGTAGAAAAGAGAAGTCTCCCATGACCTCCTTTCCTGTACCCAAAAAGCCTAAACCTAATGCCAACACACCTAAAGCCACCACTCCTGAAATTCTGTCTAGCAGGGTCGCGCCTATCAATCCCTTAACCGGTGTTTTATAGCGTTTATTGAGCAAATAAACTTTGTACCCATCGCCACCAATTCCTCCTGGTAAAAACTGATTGTAGAGCATACCTAGGTAATAAAGCTTGAGATTGTATTTCTCAGAAAGGTCTAAACCTAAAGCTCTAAAAATATAGTTCAATCGAAAGGCAGAGAGAATTTTAGAAGCATTGAAAGCAATAAAGCCTAGCAGCAACCACCAAAGATTAGCCTTGCTTAATTGAGCTTTAAAAGCCTCTACATCGATCTTGTTGAGAACGAAGTAGATGGCAACAACAGCAATAATCAACTGTAGCCCAACTTTGGCCCAGCGCTTAAGCGTCTGCTTTTCCAACAAAGGTTTCTTTTAATCGATAAACAGTTTTGTTCTGGGACTCATAATAAGTCCTCATGACCAATTCTGCGATAATTCCAACGGTAATGAATTGTAGCCCGGCTAAGATCATGATCGAGCCCAATAGCAACAGCGGTCTTCCCCATATGTCTGCTCCAGTTACAAATTTGTAGATCACCAGATACAAATCAATCAAGAAACCTAGTCCCAAAGTAATGATCCCTACTCCTCCAAATAAGTGCATTGGTCTTCTTAAATACTTTTGGAAGAAGATCATCAAAATAAGATCGGCCATTACCTTAAAGGTCCTGTTGATCCCGTATTTTGACTCACCGTGGATCCTTGCATGGTGATTAACATCAACCTCAGTCATTTTTGCACCCTGAAGCTTGGCTAAAACTGGTATGAAACGGTGTAATTCACCATAAAGACCAAGGTTCTTTGCGATGTCGGCCTTGTAGATTCTCAATGAACAACCGTAATCACTCAATCTAACATCAGTGGTATTTCTTATGATCCAGTTGGCAATTTTACTCGGGAATTTTCTGAGTACAAAACCATCCTTACGGTTGGCTCTCACCCCTGCAACAACGTCCATTCCACTTTCCTCAAGCTTGGCCATCATGCTAGGAATATCAGCAGGGTCGTTTTGAAGATCACCATCCATGGTTACGATATACTCTCCTTGAGCAGCATCAATACCCGCTTGCATGGCAGTACTTTGACCGTAATTCTTATTAAAGATCAATAGCTTGGTTCTATCATTGGCCACTTTCTTAATGTTCTCGACAGTCTTATCAGAAGAACCATCATCGACAAGAATCAACTCATAGTCAATGCCTTCTAATGCTTCATATTCCTTTTCGCATAAAGGAATCACATTATCCTCTTCATTATAAACAGATACAACTACTGATAGCTTCATAACCACATTTTGTGCTGCAAAATAAGCGACTTGAAAAAGAATAACCTAACCCGCGGTTAAACTCTGCTCAAAAAACGAATTATCTTTCAGCTAATGAGAATGAATTTCGCCTAATTTGCGGCTACAAGATGAAGCAAAAGAACTTGATCATCATATTGGCATTAGCAACGGCTACAGTCTTTGCAAACATCGGTGGCTTAGATATATATGCCCTTGATGAGGCGAAGAATGCCGAGGCAGCAAGAGAAATGTATATCTCTGGTGACTTCATAACACCTTATTACAATGGTGAAATAAGAACAGATAAGCCCCCATTGCATTACTACTTTATGTCTGTGGGTTATTCTCTTTTTGGTGTGAATGCTTTTGGTGCAAGGTTCATGAATGCTCTTTTCGGAGTATTAACCGTTCTGTTAGTCTTCCTTTTTGCTCAAAAGCACTTTAACGAAAGAGTGGCGCTCTTCTCGTCATTGGTACTTATCACCTCTTTGCATTTCAATATGCAAATGCATATGTCAGTACCTGACCCCTATTTGATCTTCTTTTTGACGTGGGCTTTCTTCTCATTTTACAATGCATACAAAGAAAACAAGTGGCAGCAGAAACTAGCCTTCTACTTTGCTATAGGCTGTGGTCTTTTACTTAAGGGGCCTATCGCGGTCGGACTTACTGGACTCACAGCTGTGCTTTTCTTGTTTATTAATAAAGACTTCAAATGGAAAACCATATGGAGATTGCAGCCATTTGGTGGCTTGCTATTGAGTCTGGCTGTCGCTGTGCCTTGGTACTGGGCTGTTCATCAAGCTACCGATAGTTACTGGACCAATGAGTTTTTCTTTAAACACAACTTCTCTCGTTTTTCCGATTCGATGGAAGGCCATAATGGAATCTTTTTACTCACCTTTGCTTATGCCTTATTGTTGGGTATGCTCAGTTACATTCCTTTTGTTGCACAGTCTTTTAAAGCCGCCTTTAAAGGGAGTGAAACATTGAAATACTTACTTTGTGGAGCGAGTGTGATCATTCTATTTTTTGCTGTTTCAAGTACCAAACTGCCGAACTATACTACACCATCCTATCCGCTCTTGGCTCTGATGATTGGTCACTTATTGGCCCACATTGACAACCGCTTTTTCGAGCGAAAGGCTAACATGATAGGCTACTATTTGTATGGAGTATTGATGATCGCCTTGCCTGTAGGCATCTATTTTGGGCTCAAAGCTGATCAGTCTATCTCTCATTTGGCTACACTCTGGGTTTATTTTATTCCAGCGGCATTACTTGGAGGCTACTGGATATATATTGGCATTTCGAAAAGCAGCTTATCAAATGCCATTCTTGCGAATATGGCTACCTGGGTTATTACAATTCTCCTTTTCTTTAACTTGGCTTTTCCTCAAGTAGATGCTGAAAACCCCACTAGAAAATTGATTCCTCAAATGGATAATGAGTCACCTGTGATTTCATATTCCCGACTGAACCCGGCCTTTGTTTTCGAAATGCAAAGAATCATTCCTCGGTATGATACAATTGAAAACATTGAAGCATTCATAGAGGAAAACCCTAAAGGTTTTATCATCTCAAGAGCTAAGTATAGAGCAGAATTAGAATCAATCGAGGATGTAATCTTTGTAGATCAAGCGAGGGATACCTTCGAAAACCCAACATCTCTTTTGATGTATTGGGAAAGAGATTAATGTCTCAACAAACCTCTTTCAAGACTTGGTCTACCTTCGTATTTCTTCATAAATGCAGCAGCTAAAAGCACTGCAATTATTCCGAAGATGGCTCCAAAGAAAATGTCCCTTGCAAAATGCTGAAGAATATAAACCCTCGATATTCCCACAAGTACTGCGGCTACAAATAGAAATATTTGCACACCAATCTTTTTGGTGGTGAGCATTAGGAAGAAGCAAAGTGTAAAGGCCGAGGCGGTATGACCAGAGGGAAAACTGTCAAAGGACCGAACAACTACACCTTCTACAAAATTCAGTTGATCGATCTGTTCTGCGAAAAATGTCTTTGGTCTCGGTTCACCTGCCCATAACCATTGTTTAAAAAGGTGCACAAAAATGGTCTGTAGAACTATGGCGATCAGCATAACATTAAAACGATAATAATTCGTCAAGAGAAATATCAAAGCCACAGCGCCCAATAAAAAGCCATCCCCTACATAGGTCCAATATTTAAAAAAGACATCACCTATAGCAGTATGTCGATCATTGAGCCACAGCACAAAGTCTCCATGTGAAGAAACAGTAAGGTAAATTCCAAAAGCAACTATAGTTACGGCAGTCAGCCATTGAACAGGCTTTTGAATGGGATTTAGGCTCATGATTTAAATTTAAACTGCATGTATTTAATTGGAGTATCTAGCGCTAAATACTTTTCTTCGAAGTTAGTTTTAATTCCGTGAGTAAAATCCTGTAACTCGCTCTGATAGAGATCGAAAGTATATTTTAGATCAACGATATCATTTCGATCATTCAAGGTCTCTAAAGTATACTCAAACAAGTCATGGTTGTCTGTTTTAAAATTGACAACACCATCGCTAGCTAGAATGACTTTATACATCTCCAAGTACCTAGGCGATGTTAGCCTACGTTTTATATCTCTATCCTTAGGTCTAGGGTCTGGGAAGGTGACCCAGATCTGAGCGACTTCATCTTCATCGAAAAATTGATCGATCTGTTGAATCTGAGCCCGTAGAAAAACAGCATTGTCGAGTTGTTCATCAATGGCTTGAGTACTACCTACCCAGAGCCTATCTCCTTTGACATCTACACCTATATGGTTGACTTGCCCAAATTTACGCGCTAAACCTATTGTATACTCACCTTTACCACAGCCAAGCTCCAAAGTAATGGGTTGTGCAACAGGAAAGACCTCCTTATTCCATTGACCATTTAAATGATGATAAATGGGCTTGTTGTCCTGAAAGATATTCGGCCTATCGTCATTCTCCCTGAACCGCTTGAGTTTCGCTCTACCCATTATAAGTCTACTATTTCTGCAACAACAAAGGTACTCCCTCCAACAAATATCAAATCATTTTCAGCAGCTTTACTTTTCGCAGTATCTATGGCTTGATTTACGTCATTGACAAAAAGTGCCCTTAATTGCTTCTTTTTCACTAACTCCCTGAGGTCATTAATTTTCATGGCTCGCGGCACTTGCGCTTCAGTAAAGACCAGATTTACTTCGCTAGGAAGCATCTCGAGTAGGTCGCTAACATTCTTGTCATTGACAAAGCCTAGCACCATCCATAGCTCACGATATTCAAATTCAATTAATTGGTCAATAATAAATTGAAATCCTTCCTTATTATGTCCAGTATCACAGATAGTTAAAGGTATTTCATTGAGCCTTTGCCACCTACCTTTAAGTCCTGTTTGTTCAACAATTTCATTGAGCCCATGGAGAGCTTGCTCTAAATCAAAACTCCATGAATCTTGAGCGTTTAACATCCTTATCGCAGCGATTGCTGTGAGCTTGTTGATCTTTTGGTAGTTGCCTTTTAATTCAACAGGAAGCTTATGATCATTATCCGCAACCAGGTCTTTGGCATATAGCAATTTTGCTCCTCTTTCATCCGCAATATTCTCAAATACCTGAGCGGTTTCTGTTTGATACTCACCTATGACTACAGGAACGTTAGGTTTGATAATCCCTGCTTTTTCCATTGCGATCTTTGGCAAGGTATCACCCAACATGTCCATATGGTCATAACCAATATTGGTGATCACAGAAAGTTCTGGCGAGATCACATTGGTGCTATCCAGCCTTCCACCTAAGCCTACTTCTATTACAGCGATATCAACTTTTTCCTTCGCAAAAACATCAAACGCCAAAGCAACTGTCATTTCAAAAAATGAAGGCTGCAGCTGCTCAATAAAGGCTTTATGTTCTTCAATAAAGTCTATCACCGTGCTTTGAGCAATCATTGTTCCTGAAACCCTGATGCGCTCTCTAAAGTCCTTCAAATGAGGAGAAGTGTATAATCCTACTTTATATCCAGCGCTTTGGAGCATGGAAGAAACCATGTGAGAAGTACTTCCCTTTCCGTTCGTTCCCGCAATATGAATACTCTTAAACTTGTTTTGAGGATCACCAAGATACTTACACAAGGCAATGGTGTTCGATAGGTCCTTTTTAAATGCTGACTTACCCATGCGTTGATACATAGGTAAAGCCGAGAACATAAAGTCAAGCGTTTGTTCGTAATTCACAGCCGCGAAGATAGTATTTCAACTTTAATCAGATCTATGAATGAGCTATGGACATTGTCCTTATTCTTACCGAAATTGTAATGAGCTTAAAATAATTTAGGTCGGCAATAAGTGTGGTTACACATTTATTCGTCTTATGGTCAAAGGCAAAACTTATAAATATGAAAAAGCAATTTATCTTCCTTCTCCTCAGCGCAGCACTTCTTGCAGTTTAATCATGTACCAACGACATAGAGGCCAGCGGAGAGATCATTACTCAAGAAATAGACATTGATAGTTACGATGGTATCAGTGTTTCATTAGCTGCTGATGTATACATTGTCCAAGACGGTAATGAACGACTTGAAATTGAAACGCATGAAAATCTCTTTGATGTCATCAGAACTGAGAATCTTTAGCGATGACAACATATCAAACAACCGAACGCTAAATATTTACCTGCAAGCCGATGACCTTACTAAGATCAAATTATCTGGTTCAGGCAATGTATTCATCTATGACTGCCTCATAAGCCCTCGCTTAGAAGCCGAATTATCTGGTTCTGGCGTTATTAATTTATGTGGTACAATAGATGCTTTATCTACCAGGATCAGCGGCTCTGGAACAATCAACATCAATAGCATTACTTCAAATACAATGGGTGCGGAAACAACAGGATCTGGAACAATTAATGCTACTGGCACCGTAAGAACGGCTGATCTAAGAGTCACTGGTTCAGGTGACATCAAAGGCTTTAACTTATCAAGTGAAGTAGCAAGTGCTATTATCTCGGGCTCTGGTGATATCGAACTTACTGTAAGTGAAGCACTTAATGCTACAATTAGTGGGTCTGGAAATATCCGCTACAAAGGTGAGGCCCAGGTCAACTCAAACGTGACGGGTTCAGGATCGGTAAGTAAAGTGGATTAGTTATTCTCTATTATAAAGGTGACAGTTCCATTAGAATAGCCCTCAAATACTCTATTAGAATCCTTTTGTCTAAATACAAAACTCATCACCTGCTTTTTGTAGAAATCTATCACTGTAAAATCCTTTATTGTGGTACGTTGTGCAACATTCACTGACTCAACTCTGCCAAATTCATTCACTTTAATATCAAAAACGATAGTTCCTCTAGCATCGGAGTTATCCTTTTCAGCAGTTCTTTTCACGAGACTCCAACCTTCTAAGCTGTAGGACATTCCACCATCTTCAGTAGTTCCATCCGTATCAGTTTGACCATCGCGAGCACCTTTATTACCCATCTGGGCTCTATCATCGCCTTGGTTATTTGAGGAAGTATTGGTGTTCTCAGTATTCGTCTTCTTGCCGCCCATAATTGCTCTATTGTCCAAAGTTGGCTTGGGCTTAGGTTTTTCAACAGGTTTCTCTTCTTCCTTTTTTTCTTCTACTGGTGGTTTTTCCTCTTCTTTCTTTTCAACCACCTCTTCAGCCTTTTCTTCGACTGCTACTTCAGATTCTTCAATGGTTACAGGGTCTTCAACTACTTCTTCAGCAGCTTCTTCCACTTCTACAACTTCTACAACTTCTTCAGTAACAGGTTCTGGCTCAGGATCTGGAGGTGTAGTCTCTTCTACCACCTCTTCTTGAACGTCTTCTACTTGCTCAGTTTCTTCTGGAGCATCAGGTTGCTCATCAGTCTCTGTGTCCTCAACGAGCGCTTCAGCTTCACGCTCAGTATCTCCACCACCTTCATCTTGAAAGCCCAAATTCAATTCAATACCGTATTCAGGAATTGGAGGATCTGGCTCTCTCCATGCCACTAGAAAAAAGAAAATAAGAATAAGCGAGGTATGTATAATACCCGATATAATCATTCCAAAACGCTTATCTTTCTTTTCCTGCTCAGACATTACTTCGCTGGTCTTGTTACTAAAACGGTTTTTTGCTTCAATTTATTGGCAATTCCTCCTACATAGGCAAACTCACCAGTTGGTACTGTTTCGTCAATGTAAAGACTTAAGGTACCTTCTTGCTCTCCTACTAATGAACGTAATTCGCCCTCCAAAGAGTTTCGAGTAATTTCTTTATCATTCAAAACATACCTCAAATCAGCCGTTACCGATAAACTATTCTTTTGCATAACAATGCTAGAAGAAGCAGCTGCAGGCAAGTTGACTGGCAGTCCTGAAGGAGTAATGAACGAAGCGGTGAGCATAAAAAAGATCAATAACAAGAACACAATGTCTGTCATTGAAGACATGCTAAAGTTCGATTCTACCTTATGTTTAGACTTAATATCCATTACTGAGGCTCTTGAAGTAAGTCAATGAAATCGATGGAAGTATACTCCATATAGTGAATGGCTTTTTGCACCTTCGACACCAAGTAATTGTATCCCAGATAAGCAATAATCCCTACAACTAAGCCTGCCGCGGTGGTGATCATGGCTTCATAGATACCAGTCGACAAGAGCTTTGGACTTACAGAACCTTCTTCCTGTGCTATGGCAATAAAAGCCTGAATCATACCCGATACTGTTCCTAAGAAACCGATCATAGGAGCAGCACCAGCAATGGTTGCCAAAAGACTTAAGTTCTTCTCAAGTTTGTATACCTCGATCTTACCTACATTTTCAATGGAGGCTTCTATCGATTTTAATGGACTTCCTATTCTATTTAAACCTTTCTCGAGCATTTTGGCGATTGGAGACTCTGTTTGTGCACATAAAAGCTTTGCTCCGTTCACATCTCCATTCATTACCAGTTCCTTAATCTTCTCCATGAACTCATATGGAGTTTTAGACGCACGGTTTAAGTTCCGTAATCTTTCAAAGTAAATGTAGATCGCCATTCCCCAAAGAATGACCAATGGTACCAACCAAAAGCCTCCTTTTAAAATGAGATCGAATAGTGACAACACACCTTCTCCAGCATCCACCATAGTTGAATCACCGGAAATTGATTCTTGAATTAATAACATATTAGTATTTAACGACCCAGATATCTTCTCCAAATTGAGATTTAAGATTTTCTTTTGCTGCATCTGCAGCTGCTTTGCTTTCGCTTGCGCTCATTCCTACCCTGTGATAAGCAAAACCCTCACTAGGCGTAAGTAAATAAGCATTTACACCCGCAGCAACTATGGCTTTGGCTTTATCCTCTGCCAAGTCCTCATCATAGAAGCTACCGACTACGACATAGAAACGACCATCAGGTGCAGAAATTGTACTCAATACAGCTTGAGGTTCTGGCTCTGGTTGCGGCTCTGGTTCAGGTTCTGGCTCTGGTTCGGGTTGAGGTTGCTCTATTTTCACTGGTTCTGGCTCCTTAGTGTCCTTGTCTAAAACCAAGAAGTAAATCAGTGCAGCGGCTACTACAACGATCAAAACTATTACTAACCAAAGCAGACCACCTTTTCTTTCTTCCTCTTCTTCTTCTTTTTGAGTAGGTTCTTCTACGGGCGCTTCTACAATGGGTGCAGGAACCTCTTCTTTGACTTCCTCAATAGGTTCCTCAACTTTTTCTTCAACTGGCAAAACTTCTTCAACTGTATCAATCTCGTCTACCTGATCTACAGTTGATGTTTCATCTAAAGAGATATCATCCAAACCAAAGTCATCATCCGCCACGCTTGTTTCTTCCTTTTTCGGAGGAACAGGCACCGGTGTTTTACGAGGTCTTCCTCGCTTAGCTGCAGGTTTAGCAGGCTTTTTTGCCGCAGGCTTAGCGGCTTTCTTAGCAGCTGGCTTTGTCGCTTTTTTCGCAGCAGGTTTTGCTGTTCTTTTAGCGGCTGGCTTTGCTGGTTTTTTGTTTGATTCTTCGTTTGACGATTCGCTTTTTTGTTTAGCAGCCATAAATAGTTAAGGTTGAAAAATATTGATTCAAATTAACAAATTCTCCACACTATACTATAATGATGGGCAGGAATCAGAAGGTGAATGAAACACCACCTAACGCTTGAATTCCTCTCGTTGGATAATTGAGGTAGCGTTGGTATTCCTTACCAAACAGGTTGTTCAGATTTAAAAATACACCAACCCTTTGATTTATACTGTATCTGGCCCCAAAATTTAAATCAAAAATATCGTCAAGCTCCTGTGACTGGCCTGTTTCGCCATTCAATCCGATCAAACCTGCCATATAATAGAAGTCCATCGTGATCACGAGCTTATCGATTGGATAGAAAGTATTATTGAAATCCAACTTAAATTCAGGTCTGTGCCAAGCCTCAGCCAGTGTGCCTAAACTATAGCTGTAATAATCAAAACTTAAAGCCGATCTAATAAGACCTTTTTTCTCAAAGTTGATAGCCGAAGAAATCGTCAAGCGGTCAACAGTCTCATCATCATAAAGGATATTGAATCGAGTTGAATCAGCAATGTCGTTAGTAATGAATGTCAAATCATTCAAACCTGCATAAGATGCCCTTACATCAAGGTTCAAGTTATCCATCAGCTTCATGCTAGCACCACCATAAAAGTCTGTTTTCTTTTCCGTGTTTCTAAGGTCAAAACCTCTTGTCAACCATTGGTTTTCCCTAGCCATTGATTCAAAAGTATTGAGCTCAACATCTCCTTCAAAACCAGCATAAACACGCAAGCCAGAATTAACCAAATAACCAGCTTCCAATGCAGGGTAAATACCTACACCTCTACCCGAGTCATTATCGCCTGCAACGTTTAAACCCACTTTAAAATCGAATGAATTCTTGTTGTAGATCACACGAGGCATCAGGTTGAGATAATTCCTTGTTTCATCAATAAGATCCGAACGCTTAGAGAATGTAGCCAAAAGGTTCAGCTCAGCCTTCAGATCTGGATTGATCTCCAATTCAGCGCCTGTATCAAAATAGAACTTATTCTCTCGTGCATCATTGATGTCTTTAAAGAAGCCCCAGATGGTTGTGAAATGATAATCATAAGGCACGTCCTTTCTCGTCCTCTTGACTGAGAACTTAGCAGAGAACTTATTGAACACTTGCTCAATATCATCGGCCGGTAGATCCAAAACCGGATTATACCCATAGTAATGCGTACTGAACCGATTGTATATCAATGAGCCCTTAATGGCATTTGTACCGTCAAAGAACTGACCACCAACCACAGCTTCACTCCTGCCATTTGCTGAGTTCTCATCAGCCACTGGCCCTCTAGCAGAAGACATATGTCGGACATAGACGTTATAAAGGAAATTACGCGCTCTCGGAGAACCCAAATAAGCCTCTAGATAAGGGGTTACATAGTTCCCATAACCAAGCTTTACGTAGTTATTATTAAACTCTCCTTGCTGCTGTGGCGTATTGTACCTCACCGTATTCAATGTCGGATTGAATGGGTTGAGGTTCAGGTTAAAAGTCTTGAACCTATACTGCTGTACATTTGGAACCTCCAGCTTTGGTAATTGAGGTATCTTTTCAAAATTCCTAGTTGCTAATGGCAACACGATCTGTCTATCCTTACGGATTACGATCTCAGCCTCTTCAAGCTCTTCGTTACCCTGCTGGGCAAATCCTACTAAAGGTAACCCAATAAGAAAGATGATGATCAGCCTTTTCATTTGTTACCTCCTTTGTTTTGAGTTGTATCTACTTCAATATTCTCTTCAGTAAGCACCTTGGCTGCCTGCACTTTAATACTATCCAATGTGACCCTAGCTTCTCCTACAATCTCTTCTAGGGTTGAATATTCAATGATGGAATTGACTGTGGCCTCTGCTTGGAAGAATTCTTCCAGCTTCATGTAATTGTCGGCAATGAGAAGGAAGCTTTTGCCAAGCCACAGGTCATAACTACCATATTTCTCGCTAAAGTCGAATAGCGTAGTCAGTGATTGCTGATATTCCTCTTGCTGATAGAAAATCTTACCCAATAAATACTGCGCCTCTGCTCCGTAGACATCTGTACTAGTATTGATTGTGGTGAGCAATTCATCAATTGCTGCGTCAAAATCACCTTCCGCATAAGCCGCTTTTGCTAAATAGAGCTGCGCTCTGTTGTTTGCATCGGATGAAATATTGGCTTTGTCGATAATATTTCGAGCGTAAATACGCATGTTATCGTAGTCACTCAACCTAAAATAGGACTCCAAAAGACCGAGCCATGCATCGTTCTCTTGTCGCTTGCTACGCGCGATACCTTCAAGTTTTGCGTAGTAATTTGCTGCTTCTTGAAACTCTCCATCTTCTAAATGTATTTGACCAATACGCTGGAAAACCACATCCATGTTGGCCACTTTGTTCTCTCGATCTAACTCATAATAAAGTGCTAATGCGCGCTCATTATTTTTTAATCTGAAATAAGATTCAGCTCTGTAGAACTTTGCTTGCCCTTTTAAAGGACTATCGGGATAGTTTCTTTCATAACCTTCAAATGCGCCTATGGCCGCCTCATAATTTTGGCTGAAATAGAGGTTCTTAGCAGACTCTAATTCTATGTTCACCAAAGACTGGTTTTCCGGATTGGCTTCTTTGTAGCGTGTTAGGTATTGATTGAACTCAATGTCTTTATCATTCAATCTCAACGTATTTTGCAAGCCTAGTAAAGCTGAATTAGCGACTTTTGAAGTCACATATTGATCTAGAATAAACTTGTAGTCTTCCTCAGCCTTTTCGAGCTCATTCAAGTTGAAATAAGCCAAAGCTCTGCTTTCATATGCATAAGGCACGAATAAACTCTGCGGCATGCGATCGATGATTCTAGTGAAACCTAGAATGGATGCCCTAAAGTCCTTAGACTCTAGTTGGATCTGCCCTTTCTTGTACACAGCATCGTCAAAATAAATTGAACTGCTATATTGGTTGATCACAACATCCAAGGCCTCAATTGCATCCTCAGATCGATTCTGAAAGTCCCTTACTACTCCTTTTTGGAAATAGGCATAATCAACATTAGGGTTATTGTTTTGTATGGCCCTGTCATAGTAAGATATAGCAGTTGCGTATTCCTTGTCTACGTAATAGCAATCGGCAAGTCTAAGAATTGCATCATCGTAATTGAGCTTGGCCTCAGCCGATTCTAGCGCATCTACATAACGCTTTAAGTAGATTCGAGCATTTGGATAATCTCTTGTGTTGTAGTAAGCGTATCCTAGGCCATAATTGGCTTTTAAGTAATATTCTGAACCCGTATTTCTGGTCTCAAAAACCTTTTGGTAGGTAACAATGGCACTGCGGTATTCAACTTTTGTTGCCAAAGCCTCTGCCTTCCAGAAGTGGGATGCAGTTTCTAGATCCTTATCAGGTGTATAGATCAAGGATTTATCAAAAAGCTGAACTGCCTGGTCATATTGGGCTTGATTGTAAAACTCGGTGCCTTTATAGAAAGTCACTTTCTGGTAGGCTTGCTGAATTCTTGGTGACTTCTGTTCCAACCTCTCAATAAATGTGATCGCTCGTTGAAAGTCATTGGTATTTAAGAAAGCTTCACTTAGTAAGTTATTAGCCTCTGGCACATAATCAGATTCGCGATAGGTTCTGATAAAGCGATCAAGAGCCAAGATGGCCAATGTATATTTCTTCGATTGATAATTGACCTTTGCATAAAGAAAGGCTGCATCTTCTTGCATTTGCTTGTTGTATGAAAGCTTCGAAGCTTGATCGAAGGCAGAAGAAGCAAACAGTAAGTTATCCTCTTCTGTGTACAACTGGCCCAAATAGTAAGACGCATACTGAGAAAGAGAATCCTGATTCAAGGCAACACGCTTGAAGCTTTCAATCGCTGCCTCACTATTGCCAAGCTTGAACTGTGCATAGCCGAACCTAAAAAGTGATGAAGGGCTTATGAGTTGCGCATTGGTGTCACTAAACATCTGATAATAATCAGCAGCTTCTTGATATCGCTCGGTGAAAAATGCCGCCTCTGCTGCCATCAGATAGATCTGATGAATTTGATCTGTGCTATTCAGCGATTCCTCATCTTTGAAACCATCAGCATAGCTAAGTACTTCGCCAAAACGATCTTGCTTAAAGTAAGCACCCGTTATCATTACAGGCACCTTATGCACGTACTCTTGACTTTCTTCCGCTCTTCTAAAACTAACGAGCGCTTTGTCATAGTCCCCTTGCTGATAAGCGATATATCCAGAATAATAATTAGCATCTGCTAAATACGGACTACCCGGACGTTTGGCTAAGTCTAGGTATTCAGCGGCTTGCTCAGTAGCGCCAATTCTGTAATCGCTGTAGCCTATTTTAAAATAAGCTTCAGACACTTCATCGTCATTCAAAGCAGTAATTTCTGCTCTTTTTAAGTAATCAGATGAAGCCCGATAGTCACCACGGTCAAATGCATCTAGACCGAGATTGTAATAGGCTTTTGCAGCTTTTGGATGATTGGGATAGTTTTTAACGAAATCTGCGATGAGTTCAGCACCATCTTCATTTTCAAGGCTTAAAGCACAAAATGCGAGATAGTACTCAGCATCTATCCTTTTGACCTTGTCGGTGCCCACGATCAAATAACGTTCAAATTGATCTCTTGCAGCACTGTACTTTTCCTTATCCATCAACTCAAGTCCAAACCTGTAAAGCAGATTCGGATTATCTTGATGAAAGGTATTTTGACCTTTTAATGACCCCAGCACAGTGAACGCAAGAACAATGGAAATACAGTATTTCAGCATAGCTTCTTTGTTCACTTAAAAGGTAAACTGCATTAGCAGTGAATTATTGTTTCTCATAGGTCGACTTTAATGAATCAGTTTAAAAACCATTTCCTTTAATATATCTCCTTGGCTCATTCCTCCAGCATCTACTCCTTTGGCTCTCAGGTCGGCTTCTTTCAAAATAGAAATGCTTTGAATGGCTTTTGCCAAACTTATTCTTTGTAAGGCAGGTAGGTATTCTCTGGTTACCATGTGCGGGCTTACTCTTAGTACCTTAGCCAAACCACCTGCGCTCTTATCCTTTGCTGTATGTGCTATCAATAGCTTAGTGTAAAAAGGATAGATCATGGCGACAACCATAATTGGCGAATTTGCCTTGATATTGGCTGTAAAGTAATTCACAATTCTATTCGCCTTGAGTACATCTCCACTTGCTATTGCCTTTTGTAATTCAAATGCATTGAAGTCTTTATTGATGCCTACATATTTCTGAATGAGTTTAGCATCTATGACTTCGCCAGGCTTCATGTTTAAGCTGATCTTATTGATCTCATTGCTCTGACGCTCAAGATTAGTTCCGAGGTATTCTGAAAGCAATCTGGTTGCATCTGCCTCTATTTTTAAGCCCTTTTCTCGCACATACTCTTCGATCCATTGAGGGACTTGATTGTCGTACAATTTGGTAGTTGTCAACAACACTGCCTTTTTACCGATTTGCTTGGCCAATGGTTTACGGCCATCAAGCTTTTTGTGCTTGTGTGCAAAAACAAGAACCGTTGATGGCACGGGGTTGTCTAAATAATCAAGTAATAGCTTATAGCCATCTTCTTTATCAAGGTCTTGGATCTCTTTAGCCTCTTTAACCAGCACCAATTGTCTTTCTGCCATCATGGGAAAACGCCTGGCATTGGTAATGATTTGCCCCATGTTTACGTCCTTACCATAAAGCACAGTTTGGTTAAAACCCTTCTCTGCATCTGGTATGCAATGCTCTTCAATAAAGTCACTGATCTGGTCTATATAGAAAGGCTCTTCACCTTGTAAAAAATAGATGGGCGCATACTTTCCAGAACGAAGTTCGGCTAAGACCTGATTGGGATTTAGACTCATAAGTATGGAATCAAATATAAGGAGTACAAACAAATTAATTCAGGCTTAAAAGAAGAGATTTTGAGAACTTATATTTGCGGTAGAATCGATTGAAAAAATGACAGCTGATCTAATCAACAGAGGCATAGCCGCTTGTAAGGAAAATGACTTTGCAAAAGGTGTAGAATTATTTACTCAGGCACTTACCAAAGGCGAGTATAAAACTGAAGCCTTATATAATAGAGCTCGTGCTTTTGCCAAATTAGAGCAACAAGAAAAGTCACTTTCAGATTTTAAAGCACTTAAGGCCCTTGCACCGAATAACGCTTCTTTTATTGGAGACTATGCGGTTTCATTGCACTTGAATAACAAAAATGAGCAAGCTTTAGAGGAGTTTGAACTGGCAGCCAAACTAGAACCTGAAAACCCCTATCGCTTTTCATCATTGGCATTCTTTAAAGACCGAATTGGCGACCATGAAGGAGCTGTTGAGGCATATGAAAAAGCCATTGAACTAGACCCGGAAGACGCCATCGCACTGAATAACAAAGGCTTAATCGAAGAAAAGATCGGAAGGAAACAAGCTTCTATTGAAAGCTTTAATAAGAGCAATAAGATAGTGGGTTATGAGCCGGAGAAAAAAGACTTGGCAGAACAAACCAGCGAGATGCCAAAAGTTCAGATCAGAGAATCCCAAAGAATGGAAACTAAGGCTGACGTTTTGAAAAGTTTATTCACAAAAGAAGGATTCAAAGACTTTTTATCCTTTACCAAAGATATTTTCAAGAAAAAGAATGGCTAAGCTTTAATGTGTCAGAAGTGTTTTATAATTTCCTCAAAAAACACCATGAAAGCCCTGACCCTCTTTTTTTGCTTCATCACTTTTAGCTTATCTGCCCAAACTAAATATTCAGTCGAAGACCAAATAGCGATGGCTGTTTTGGCTGCGCCAGAAGAATCTCGTGCTGGTGCTCATGTATTTGGCTTCAATGAAAAAGGTGAATTCATTACCCTTCGAGAAGGAATCAACAACATGGTTGTTCGAGCCGATGATCCAACCAAAGCTGGCTTCGAAGTTGTTGCCTACCCGAAGGATGTTGAGCCCTTTATGAAAAGAGGTCGCGATCTCAGAGCAGAAGGTAAAGAACGCGGTGAGATTTTCGATATTAGAGAAAAAGAAATGCACAGTGGTGCACTTCAAAAACCTGGCTATGGCTCTACCCTACATATCTACTATGGTGAGGATGGTGCCTATGATAGCAAAGAGAACAAATTAGTAAACACACAATACCGCTCAGTAATATACACACCACTGGCTACATCAGAATCAACAGGTTTACCCTTAAGGCCAAATGTACCAGGGCAACCATGGATCATGTTCCCGGGACTTTACCGAGCCCATATCATGATCATGCCACCTTCAAAAGATTAATTTTTATTATTAACCAAAAACAACTTAAAAATGAGTGATAACCAACAAGGGTCAAACCCTGGCAGATTCATTAGTCAAAAAACTGCCAAAAAAATGCTAGATGCATACTTCGATTATAGAGAAGAACTGCAGAAGAATAACAATGTGCCATGGGATCCTAAGACTAACCATTATGCCTATGCTTTTGGGCTGGAGCAAATGAAGGAATTGATGAGTCAAATTGAGACTTACAATGAACAAAACCCAAAGAACCCTGTAGAAGGTCTTAGGATTTACAATACAAGAACACTGCCGCCACAAGCACCTGGTGATGATGTATACATTATACCTTATACCGCTGATAAAAAGAACATCATGGCAGTTGACAACTTTCACGACAACAATGGTGAAGAAATCACAGAATTATCAGATGATGAAGGAATGGCTCTGAATTGGCCAAAATTCTGTCCACCCAAGTGCTCTGATAACTAATAGCCTTGACTAGTCAAATTCAAAATTACGTACCAATTTTACCATTAGCACTTCTAATTGTATTTGGTATTTATAAACATAAAGACCTATGGCATATAGGTCTTTATATAGTTCTTTCTCTTGCTGTTAACTTGTCTATAGGAGTATTTCAACAATTGTACTTGGGACCATTTTTCTTGCCAATTGTATTCGGCTTGTTAGTTGTATTGTTAACTGCAAAAATGATTTTTGACTACACAAAGCGAAGGTCAGTGTTCATAATTGGATCAGTTGGTTTTGTTATTACCCTTCTTTGTTATTTTCTTGTCGATGGCCTGAGTTCTTTACCCTTACTTTCAGCTAGTACTTATAATGCTTTTGTTCTTGTTATGTGTATCTATTATTTCTTTCACGTGTATGAGAATGAAACAGATCTTTTTATCGCTAATAATCCGCAATTCCAAGTTGTAACGGTCCTTTTTATTTATTCTGCGGGTGCTGCATTTACGTTCTTGCTCCTCGATGTGATAACCAGCAGAGATTTAAATTATTTATGGCAACTTCATGATGTGCTTTCAATTATTTCCATGGTAGCCTTTGCCTTCGTAATTTGGAAGACCCATAGAAACAATCAAAAAAACGAATTACAGAATTCATAGGTCGAATCAATATGCCAAAGGTTAATTATTGAGAATGCATAGCCATTGCATATTTTACTAGTGAAACATTAGCAAAAGAGATATTTTAAAAAATATATTTTAACCTTAAACCAAAAGAACATGAACACAGAAGCAAATGGTAAAGGCCCTGGAGGCTTTATTAGCCGTAAAGTTGCGAAACAAGAATTAGATGACTATTTCTAATTTAGAGAAAGACTTCAGAAAGATAATAATGTCCCTTGGGACCCTAAAACAAGCCATTATGCTTACCAATTCGATTTGGAAAGCGTGGAAGAGCTAATGAGCAGGATCAAGAAGTACAATGCCAAGAACAAATCAAATCCTATTGGAGGCATCAGAGTTTATTCTTGTAGCCACAACGCAATGGATGATAACGCAGGCGATGTATTTATCATGCCGTACTTACTGAATGATAACAAGGACTACCCATCTTTGAGTCCTTCTTCGGCCGAGGCAGCCGATTCTTCATTAAGATTAGAGAGCTCAGAGTTTGCTGATGAAGATGAGGATATGATCTTAAATAACTCACGCAAATGTCCACCATTCTGTCCACCACCACCGCCAACTGAATAAACATTGAGTTCGTTTGAACAACTCATTTTAGATTTAAGCACTTATAGCGGAGTTCCTGCCATAATTTTAGGATTATTATTCAAGATCCAAAAAGACAAGGTACTCCGCTATGCTTTTCTCTATGTGCTAGCTTCATTTCTTGGAGATTTTCTCGTTCTGATCTCTTATCAGCATACAAGCTACGCTTACTATTTAGGCTACATCTGGACAATTTTACATCCCATTTCAGTGGGTATGTTCTTTATAGCTGCGATGGGTTATAAAAGCAAGTATGCATTTTTGATACTTCTTGGCTTTACAATTTTAATGCTAGCGCTTGACAGTTTTGGTACCAATACGAGCATTACTGCTAATGTCACAAACATTCTTTGTTTAGGCTTTGCTTTAAAGTACTTTCACTACCTATATCAATCAGAGCAAGAGCTATTCATTGAAAAGAATATCACCTTTTGGATTGCTTGTACATTTTTCTTTGTCCATGCTGGAAAGATTTTCTCAACCTTGTTAGCAGGGCAGATTGCTACTACAATAGAGTCATATGATGATTGGCTATTGCACAACATTCTGAACTTACTTTCTAACCTCTTTATTGGTTTCGCCTTTTTGGTAGAGGGTAAAAAGAAGGCCAATACTTAAAGAATTCTACTGGAGTTATTTAGCTATGCTAAAGTCAAACATATCGGACCTTTTATATAGTGTTTTACCTGGTCTAGTGGCTTTCATAGCTTTAACCTTAAATTTGTACAGATCTGTTCCAGGTAGGTTTATCATCATTTTATTAGTTCTACATTTCTTAATTGAAATGACGGCTTTGGTTTGGTATGAGCTCACTATTCCAGGATATAATGTTTTCCTTAATAGCATCTATGATATCTCTGTAACCCTGATCATAACCACTATGATCTATCAATTCACTAATAAGAATCGATTTACATTGATCCTTGGGCTGTTCTTTCTAAGTCTAGTATGCTTCTTTATTTTCTTTGTTGAAGGGTTTAGTGCTTATGCACCGATAGCCTACAGCATTCAAGAGTTTGGCATCATTGCCCTTTGCCTCTCCTATTTCTGGTACGTTTTCAATAATGAAACTGATCTATTTGTTGAAAACAAGATTGAATTCGTCACTGTCTGTGTGTTGTTGGTATTAAACTGCGGTTCGCTCTTTACCTCTATCATGATTTTACAGATCACTCAAGACAAAGAATCATACCAATTATATGACCTACAAATTTTACTAGATTCTATTGCGAATATTGCACTCTTCATTATTCTTGGAAGAATCTACTGGCTTCAAAAAACGGGTACTCGGATACGTAAAGTCTAAGGGGATTGCTACTTGTATTTAATTCACTTTTACACGAGTTGTTTGGAAAAAACGGAAAAGAAAACAACTTTCAAATCACAAAATCAATTCATGCAATCAGTATCAAACGACACTAATACGTATATACTTTTCGGAGGCACTTTTGCAATGCTCTTAATGGCCGCCAGCATCGCTATTTTCATTTACCTCTATCAGAAAAAACTGATCAAAAAGAAGCTTGAAATGAAAATGGTTGAAGATGAGCTGAAAGAAAAAGAATTGAACTCCGCTTATGAGGTCATGCAAGCACAAGACGAAGAGCGCAAGCGCATTGCTGCAGATATCCATGACAACCTAGGTTCTATTATGGTCACGTTGAGCATGTATGCCGATGGTCTTTTACAAGACAGACCTGACAAAGAAGCAATTGCCCAAAAAATATCCGATGTAAGTAAACTTGCGGCAACAGAAACAAGGAAGATCTCACATCAATTACATTCCGGTGTTCTGCAATATTTTGGACTTAGAAGTGCCTTAAATGACCTTAAAGAAACAGTGAACGGAACTAAGGCGGTAGAAATGAAGATTGATTTTAAAGAGGAAATTGAAATGCCTTCAGAGAAAGCCATCAACCTCTACAGGATTTGCCAGGAATTGGTTAACAACTCACTCAAGCATGCGAGAGCCACGCTTTTAGAGGTTAAAGTGTTTAATACCGAAACGGGATTCGAAATTGAGTATAGTGATAACGGTGTGGGCTTTGATATTGAAAGAGTAAAAAAAGGCTTAGGTATTCAAGGAATTAATACAAGATTAAAGCCATATAATGGAATTTTAGATATAAATTCGGACAACAGAGGTTCCTTTTTTAGAATTAGAATACCAAATGAGCAAACCCTATAAGCTCTTACTTGCTGACGATCACAATATTATACTTGATGGGCTTGAGTTTCTTTTGAGCGCTGATCCTGAAATTGAAGTTGTGGGTAAAGCCGAAAATGGCGTAAAGGTCTTAGCCTATATTGACGCAAATCCAGTTGATCTTGTCGTAATGGACATCAATATGCCAGAGATGGATGGCATTACCTGTGCTAAAAAGATCAAGGCGGAACGACCTCATATCAAGGTGATCATTCTTACTCAATATGCCCAACGCACCTTTATATCTGAAATCGCACAAATTGTAGACGGCTGTTTGCTCAAGTCAAACACCGGCCCTCAGTTAACCAAAGCTGTACACACGGTAATGGGTAATGAGCGCCATTTTGATGATTTTCCAGACGATGACGCAAATGCTGATATTCTGGGTAAAAGAGAGGTTGAGATCATACAATTGATCAGTCAAGGCTTAACTAGTGGTGAAATTGCAGAAAAGCTATTCATATCTGTACACACTGTAAAAACGCACAGAAAGAATATCCTCAAAAAGACGGGGCAAAACAGTACACCAGATCTGATCGCTTGGGCAATGAACAAGCAGATCATCTAATCAATAAAGTACTAGTTAAATCCTAAATCAATTCAATACCCTGCAGTTCTGTTTACTTGATGTAATAGGTCTTCTTCGCTGATCAGTCTATTGATATTCTCTTTAAGTAATTTCATCACTGATTCTGGTAGAGATACACTGGCTACATGAGGAGTAGTAACTACTTTAGGATGAGACCATAAAGGACTTGATTTCGGTAGAGGCTCTTCTCTGAACACGTCTAAAAGGGCTCCAGAAAGTCTACCTTGATCGAGCGCGTCAATCAGATCTTGTTCTACCAAATGATTTCCTCTGGCTACGTTGATCAAATAACAGCCAGGTTTACACTGAGCGAACAGTTTTGCCTCTAAAATTGACTCCGTATGAGGTGTAACAGGAAGAAGATTCACTAGGACATCTAAGTCGCTCAGGAATGTAGACATCTCATCACCTGAGTAGCTCTTTACTCCTTCAATATTTTTTGGTGTTCGACTAAAGCCTGAGGTTTCAAAACCAAGCAAAGCCAGGTGTTTAGCGCAGTGCCCGCCTAATTCACCCAAACCAAGTACCCCAACCTTCAAATTCTTGTAAGGAAGTCTATCCCAATTACGTTGTTTTTGATTTGCGATATGTTCAAGAATACTCCGTTGATACATCATTACGCCCATAATGACATAATTGGTCATGTCACGTGTCAGATAAGCATCGACAATGCGCGTGATAGGAATGTGATTAGGTATTTGTTCGTCTCCTACTAAATGGTCTACCCCTGCACCTAGGGAGCTTACCCATTCAACATTCGGAATTTGATCAAACACACCAGCATCCAATGGTTTCCAGACAAAAAGGGCCTTTACATTACTAAGGTCGGCTTCTGTAGGCCATACATGCACCTTGCCGACCGTGTCAAATTGATTCAGCCTTTCTACCCATTCTTGAGGGTCCCAGACTTTTGTAGCAATTAAGATATCTATTTTCTGCTGATCCATGAGCTGTTATTGATATAAAAACGCCAAGGTTTAAGGGCATCTTCTTCCGCATAATCTACCCCAATCCTTGTGGTTACGAAGATATCATCCTCTTGGAGATTTGGCGCATCTTCTATCCAAATTGTATCACCCAATAGGTCAATACCATTGTGTTTTTTAAAGTGAAGTCCCATGGCCTGCCCCAAAGCACCAGGGCCAGATGTTAGGGTTTTCTGTAGCTTGACTTTGTTCCTACGCCTGAGCATTTCATCTATCCCCAAGACTGGTTCTATTGCTCTGATCAAAACAGCATCTGGTATTCCTTCCCTATTAGTCACAACGTTAAACATATGATGAATACCGTAACAGAGATAAACATAGGAATGCCCACCTTGCTTAAACATCACCTCTGTTCTTGGTGTACGTTTGCCATTATGGGCGTGGCAGGCTTTGTCGTTTAGACCTGAATAAGCTTCGACTTCAGTTATTCTACCTACACAAGTCTGTCCCTCTATTTGGCTATAAAGTATTTTACCCAATAACTCTCTCGCCACTAGCGCAACATCATCTCGTTCGTAAAACGACCTTTCTAGCTTCAAAATAATTTTAGCAACTTTATTACAACAGAATGAGTTAAACATCTGAAACTTAAATAACATTACAAATGAAAAGAGTACTAACCTCAATTTTTTCTCTTGCACTAATGCTTACCTTAAATCAAGGCCTAGCGCAAAGAGTAGCCGCTAGCCCTCAAGTAACAATTACTCAGGATATCGGTGGTACTGAAATGACACTAGTTTATTCAAGACCGAGCCTTGCAGGACGTAAAATGTCTTCCTTGGCACCAAGTGGTCAAGTTTGGAGAACGGGTGCGAATGCAAACACCAAAATCAACTTTAACAAAGATGTAATGATCGGTGGCGAAAAATTAGCTGCCGGTGAGTATTCATTATATACTATTCCAGGCGATGGAGAATGGACTATAATCATCAACAAAGCGAAAAGCTGGGGAACCCAATATGATGAAACTCAGGATGTCATGCGTTTAAAAGCTAAAGCGACAACAACCGCGAATAGCGTTGAAACATTCACGATCATGATGTCGGACTTTGATAAGAATGGTAAAAAGAATGCCAATATCGAGCTTGCATGGGGTACAACATCTGTAAAATTCCCAATTGAAGTGAATTAATCGCAGCAAAAAATGATTACTAAAGCGTCTATCTAAAAGTGGACGCTTTTTTTATTTTTGAATCATCAAACGAATTGAAACATGAAGAAAATTAACCTAACCCTGTTGGCATTACTTTTTGTGGTTACAGCACAAGCACAAATAAAAATGCCACCTCCTTCACCTACGTTCGAATTGAAAGGAACAGTTGGTTTGGCTGAGGTAAAAGTAGTTTACTCAAGACCTAGTGCAAAAGGAAGAGAAGTAGCTGGGAACCTCATTCCTTACAATGAAGTATGGAGAACGGGTGCAAATGCATCTACAAAGATCAGCTTCTCTCAAGATGTAAAACTGAACGGCAATGCTGTACCTGCAGGAGAATATGCGTTGTACACACAATTCACTGAAGAAACTGCTACAATCATATTGAGCAAAAACCTCACTTGGTGGGGCTCATTGGGCTATGATCAAGCTGAAGACCTGGTACGATTTGATGTTCCTGTCAAACACCCAAGTAGCATGTATGAGACCTTTACCATCAGTTTCTCTGACTTCACTATGAATTCAGCTAACCTGAACATGAAATGGGAACACACCAAAGCCATGTTCAAAATTGAATCTAATGTGGACGCCAACGTAATGGCAGATATTAAGGCCCAAGTCATTGACGCAACTCCTCAAAACCCTGGTGTATTTTTCCAGGCAGCTGGATATTACTATGATACAGAAAGAGATTCAAAAATGGCTTTGGAATGGGTCAATAAAGCAATAGAGGGTGCAGATAGCCCACAGTATTGGGTCGTTCACTTGAAGGCAAAATTACTCGCTAGAATGGGTAATAAAAAAGATGCTCGTAAAGCAGCTGAAGAATCTATGAAACTAGCTGAAGCAGGTGGAAACCCAGATTATGTGAGGTTGAATGAGAAGCTTATTGCTGGTTTACAGTAATCGGTTAAACAGAAATCGGTGAATTATGTACGGATTAACTGATTGCTGATCACAGAGAACTATCTTTTAGGGCAGGATTTACATTTTTTCTTGCCCTTTTTCTTATACTTTTTGCAGCATTTTTTCAGGACACATTCACAAGAACTGAATAGGGTTCTGTCGAATTCAACGCTGCTCTCACACCCTATTCCTTCTTCGATCAGTAGATTCTCTTGACTAGTTCTCACTTTTATTATTTAGACTAAATCTAAATACAAATAACAGCCACAATGTTTGACTGCGCAAGAACTTTTTTCAAAATATTTAGAATTAATCCAATCCTAATAATCTTAAGAAATTCTCTTCATCAATAGGCTTATTGATACACTCAGTAAATCCTTGTTTCTTTAACTTAAGCACCTCGTCATTCAAGGCAAAGGCTGTTTGAGCGATAATTGGTATTTCATTATCCTCAGAGCGTATGGATTTCATAACCTCGATACCATTCAACATCGGCATTTTTATGTCAAGGAAAAGCATATCAAAATCTTGATTTTGAAAGTAAAGATCTAGAGCCTCTTGTCCATTCTTAGCGAATGTTATATCGAGGTCTTTATCTTCAAGAATAACTTGGTAATACAATAAGACTGAAGGACTATCATCAGCTATAAGTACCTTTTTAGGTGATAATTTCGGTTTTAAAACTAGTGATTCATCGGCTAGAACATCAGGTACGATTCTTCTTGGAAACTCTAATACGAAGCTACTATCCTGTCCCTTGGTAGAATAAACACTTATCTCCCCTCCCATTTTGTCTATAATCCCTTTTGATATGGCCAACCCCAAACCAAATCCTTGTGTTGAAAACTCATCATCAGCCACTTGTTCAAACCGGTTAAAGATCCTCGTCAAATCAGATTCTTTAATTCCATGCCCTTCATCACTAACTTCGAATTGAATGGTATTTTGATCTGAAGCAAAAGCCAAAGTTATAGTCCCATGATCGCTATACTTTATGGCGTTATCCACTAAATTATTTAGTACTTGCTTTAGCCTTGTTGGGTCTGCACTAAAATCAACTTCGCAATCAGATTTATTTTTATTGACCAGCTGGATTTGAAGTGACTCATGGCCTTTTAATTTTTCTGAAAAGGCCTCATATACTTCTTTCGCTATTTTACTTAAAGTTATGGTTTCGTTTTTTGAACTGAAGTTCGCCTGATTCAATCTTAGACAAGTAAGCAATATCATCTAAAAGAACCAATAGCTGCTTAGAATTTTGGTTCACTTGCTTAACATATAGATCCTTTTTCTTTTGGTCTAAGTTTGAGTTCTTCAAAAGGTTGGCAAACCCAACAATGGCATTCATTGGGGTTCTGATTTCGTGACTCAGGTTGGATAGAAACAAGTCTTTTTGATTATTCGCTATTTCCGCTTGTTCTTTCGCCCTTATTAACTGTTCTTTCGACTCTTGAAGGTCAGTAATGTCAGTGGCGAAACCTACCATTTTTAAGGCTTCTCCATTGGGCCCTACTTCTGTTACTTTTCCAGAGTTTTTAATCCATTTGATCTTCTTTCCATCTGGGTGATAATATCTATAAGTAGCAGAATACCTATCTGTACCTTTCTCCATATGCTCGCGTGATGCTTCCCATACAGCATCTCTATCATCTGGATGAACTCTCTCTTCGAACTCTTTCGCCACTCCTTTTGTACTTTCAAACTCAAATAGATCCTCCCAATGCTTATTAAAACTGATAGTCTCATCGTTCTTCAGATCCCACTCCCAAATAGCGGCTTTTTCTGAATCCAAGGAGAGGTTTAATTTCTGGTTGATCGATTCAGCCTGTTCTTTGGCTTCCAATAGCTCTTCTTCTTTTTGCTGCAATTCAGAGATATCTATAAATGATCCAATGTAGGTTTTAACTTCACCCTGGCTATCATATTCAAATGGGGAATCAACGGAAAGACAAGTCACGTAATGTCCATCAGAGTGCTTGAATCTATATTTTTGATTTTAGCCGGCACCTTGTTTTGAATGATGGTTCCTATATGCGTGACAATTTCTTCTATATCATCAGGGTGAAACCTTTCCATGAAATCTGCGCTAGGCATCTCCTTGAGCATTTGTGGTGTAAATCCAAGTATTTCGCCTGCCCTCACATTGCTATATACATTTTCTCTTTTCTGAAGATCGAAAATGTAAATACCAGCGGCTGAACTTGTTGTAACTGCCTCTGCGAACTTCTGCCTCTGCTCAAGTTCTTCATTGACACGATTATGTTCCGTAATATCTTTGCTTATACCAAGTACTCGTATTGGGTTTTCTTCTTTGTCCCTTTCTATAACTAAACCTGTATTTCGAATTTTTTTAAGTTGAGAATTGTCTTTGCTAAAAATGTGAAATTCATGAGTATAACTGTCACCTGTCGATAAGCCTAACTGAATCGTTGACCAAACATTATCCTTATCAGAGTCTAAAATCTTGTCGTCAAATTGAGCACTTATTAATTCGGGTTTCATTTCATACAGATCGATCCAGGCTTTATTGTAATTAACAATCTTGTCCTCGTTAACTAGCCATTCCCAATAGGCATCATTATCGAGTTCTAGACTAAGCTTGAGGGCACTAAAAAGCTTATCTGTATTTTCAGAGGGTTTTATCCAGACTGAAGGTTTTGTGTCAAATTCTTCATGCATAAAGCTCAATTTTTATAGCGTGAATGATTAATTGGAACAGTTAAATGTCTTTTCTTTCAAATAGATAATCAGCTCATTGGGAGCTAAAAGTGCTCTGTCATTGATGGACACTATTGAAGTACCAAGAAAGGCTTCTTTTATGTGACAAAAAGCCTTTTCGTCCTCTTCTCTTTTACTTGTTTCAGCTACTAATAAGAGCTCAGGTAATAGCCTGATGATGGTCTCGTTTAAAGAATCGATATTATTTGTCGCTTTTACAGTATTGACCTGAGGCCATTGTTCTATGATTTCCAGAAGCTTGGCTGTTTGTTCTTTTTGTTTCCCATAAATCACCACATTGATCATTCTCTCTTTTGCGCTGCATAGCTTTTGCAACTCTTTGCCTAGGACCTCTAACCTTTCCTTCAGCCCAATAACCGATTCTGGAGCGAAGAGATTTGCTTTGACATTGATCTGTGCCTGTTTGACCTGATTGGAAAAGACGTGGTCCTTCAAAATTCTGCCCGTTCCTAATATTTGATGAAGCAAAAGTCGAGATTGTTCAACATCATTTTGATGAAGATGGACGCTGAGCTTATCTATAGACATTGTAAGCTCTCTGAAAGTACTTTTGATCAAATAATAAGCGTGTTGTCCATAAAGGTCAAGCCTGGGTTCGTATGAATCTTTTATGGTCTTCAGACTATCCAATTGACTCTAACTTTGTCTTCAAAGCATGTTTGATCGAAACTTCCAATTCTAATGTACTGACTGGCTTGACCAGATATGATGATACTGTCCCATCTAAGGCAGCACTCAATATGCTGTCTGGCTTAACAGCTGTGATCACGATGATCGGCATCTGATTATATTCCGGATGCGGCTGAATGAAGTCAGAAATAAAATCCATGCCATTTTTATCTGGCATAGAAAGATCAATGAACGCCAAGTCAATACTGTGGTTCTTTAATATGTCGGATGCGGTGTCATAATTTAGTGCCCTATGAATCTGAGCATCTGGTAAGATGCTATGTACCTTGAGCTGTACATCTATTACCGCTGAAGGGCTGTCGTCAAAAATTAAAAAGTTCATTTCTTTAGCTAGTCTCTTAATTAATAGCAAGTTAAGGCGCTGAAATGAGGCTTTTGTACGTGTTTTACTTAGCTGATTTGCTGACTTTTGTCAGGGTTTTTCGTAGCTACACGGATTCGTGCAAAAAATTATTTAAACTATTCTGTTTTAAGCCCCATGGTGGCATGACGAGCTTCTTCTGCTACCCTCGGATCATGCACATAAGCCAGCTTTTGAAGCCCCGTTACTTCTAGGCTGAAGTACTCAAATTCTTCTACCACCTTGCCTATGATCTGGTAAATGCCTTTGCCTCTGAAGGGATGCTTTTCATTGATCCCTGGAAAGTGCGTGGTATCTAAAAAGAAGCCTTTTCTGTCTAAGAATGTACCGAAATACATACGCTTACCATGCTTGGTTGTGGTTCGCTTGATGTGCACCAAATAACCTACCATCTGAATCAGCTTATTTTGATGCTGTTTCATATCCTGTACAAAAACCTCTTGATCAGGTTGGTCTTTGAGCAGGTCAAAAGGATTGCACAATGGAAAACCCAAAAGGTCGATCTCATCAAAGGCATCTTCTAACTTATGATAACTCAATGGAGGTAATTCAAATCGTTTGGTTTCTGGATTAAAGAGCATCTTTACAGGGTTACTCTTTTTGGTATTGCCCAACTGAAAATGAGCTTCCCAAAGCAATTCTTTTTTGGTCTGGCCTGTAAATCGAAAAGCTCCTATTCTGATCAGTAAGCTCAACTGTTCCAAACTGATACTGACTCTTTTCAAAAACTCATCTAACCCTTTGAATTCACCGCCTTCTACCCTCTTTTGCATGATCTCTTGCGCTGTTCCTTTTTCTAATTCAGACACAAAACCCAAGCCCATAAAAATGTGCTTACCCAAAATGGTACAGAGGTAGTCACTGCGGTTGACACAAGGTGGTTCGATCACACCACCATGCATCATGGCTTCGTGGGCATAGATCTCAGGACGATAGAAACCACCACCATTATTGAGACAGGCGACCATGTATTCCAATGGGTAGTGTGCCTTTAAAAACAAACTCTGATAGCTCTCAACAGCATACGAGGCAGAATGTCCCTTGGCAAAGGCATAGCCTGCGAAGCTTTCGATCTGTCGCCAGATCTCTTTAGCCATCTCATCAGCATAGCCTTTCTCCTTGCAGTTCGAAAAGAATTTCTCTTTCACTTTCTGAAACTCTTCACGAGAGCGATACTTGCCCGACATGCCCCTTCTGAGTACATCCGCTTCACCAAGCGTGAGTCCGGCAAAGTAATGCGCTACTTTGATCACATCTTCCTGATAAACCATCACTCCAAAAGTTTCCGGCATGATCTCTCGCATGACAGGGTGCGCATCATTTCGCCTCTCAGGCTCTCTAAAGCGCAATATGTATTGGCGCATCATTCCTGACTGTGCCACTCCGGGACGGATCACCGAACTGGCTGCCACCAAACCTAGGTATTCGTCTACTCTAAGCTTCTTTAACAGCATGCGCATGGCAGGTGACTCCACATAGAAACAGCCTATCGCCTTACCTTCTCTCAACAGAGATTTAACCTTTTCATCTTGCTTGAAAGCCGGAATATCATGGATATCGAAGCGCACATCTCTGGGGTTATTGCGCTCTATAATGGCCAAGCTGTCTTTGATCTTGGCCAGGCCGCGCTGCGCTAGGATATCGAATTTGTAGAGTCCTACATCCTCAGCAATTAACATATCGAAGTGAGTAGTTGGAAAGCCTTTAGGCGGTAGGTCTGTTGCTGTGAAATAATGAATGGGCTTTTCAGAAATTAATATTCCCCCTGCATGGATACTCAAATGGCTAGGAAAACCATGGATCAACTGCCCATACTTGACCACTAAACGTGCCATTTCATCTAGCTCTTCATACTTGGCATCTGAAATATGGTCGATCTCATGTGGTGGCAGCCCCAATACCTTACCGATCTCGCGAGCTACAGCCCTAAACTGAAAAGTACTGTAAGTGGCCAAGAGGCAGACATGAGGGAAGCGCTTAAAGATATAGTCAGTTACATCTTGTCTATCAGTCCAAGAGAAATCAATATCAAAGTCAGGTGGGTTCTGGCGATAGAGGTTAATAAAGCGTTCAAAATATAGGTCTAGCTCTATAGGGTCTACATCTGTGATGCGCAAAAGGTAGGCTATGACCGAATTGGCTCCACTCCCACGACCTACATAAAAATAGCCCTGACTCCTCGCATAAGAACAGATATCCCAATTGATGAGAAAGTAAGACATGAAGCCCTTTTGCTTGATCAGATCAAGCTCTAATTTTATACGATTAAATATCTGTTTATCAGGATTTTGATATCGGTAACTTAAACCTGAATAAGCCAGCTTTTCTAAAAGTGCGTAGTCTCCTTTTTTGGTCCCAGTATAAGTACTTAAGTTCTTGTGAGGCTTGTCTGTACCAAACTCAAAATTGATCTGGCATTGATCGATCAGTTTGTGTGTATTCTCCCACATGTAAGGGTAAGCAGCATAAAGCTCCTGCAAGGAAGCTGGTGGATAAAGAAAGTCTCCTTCACTCGCCTCTTCCGATTTGGGTAGCTTACTGAGTAAAGTATTGTTATCAATAGCCCTGAGTAAGCGATGTGCATTGAAGTCACGTTTTAGCAGCTTTAGCTTCCCTTCTTCTATTTTGCTCCTAAAGGTCCAAGTAGCCAGAATCACCAGTTTATCATGATCCATTTGATGAGGTGGATAGATCAGTCTTGGTAAGTCTTCAGGCTTTACACCTATGAATTCATTAGCATTAAGCTCAAAGCCTGTATACTTCTGAAAGGGATATATCACAAAAGCCTCTTTGAATTCAGGAGCGCGCTCAGGCAGCTCCTCCTTGCTATGCAGGTAAGGAGAAATGAATTCATTGAGCTCATAGAAGCCTTCATTGTTCTTGGCTATGGCCACAAAAAGCTGCTCTGCACCTCTTCTGACATCAATTCCCAGGATAGGACGTACAGAGAATTCTTTGGAGAGCCGTACAAAATTGAGACAAGCAGCCGTTGTGTTGATATCGGTTAAAACGACTGCTTCTGCCCCTATTTCTTGAGCTTCTCTCAGTAATTCCTTAGTATTGATAACACCATATTTGAAGCTGTAATAGGTGTGAATATTTAAATACATATGTAATTATTTATATACATAGTTTATTATTTAATTATATATATATCTAATTATATACTTACACATATTTATACATTAATACATATTTAGATATGTTATTTCTTTCATATGTTTACTGATGTCGGTTGGCCAGTAAAGCTGGGGGCTCCCCAGTAAATGGATTGTATCTGCCGATAGTCTTCGCTTCCATTCCTGAAGCCCTCATAATTCTTCTGTCTCCAAACTTGTCTCTGATCTTATCCATGGCATGATAGAGATTGATCATTTCCTCTGCATCATCGAATAGATTGATCTGATAGCCACCTCCGACCAAATGACTATACCTAACCCCTATTAGCCTCACTAGCAGCCTTTTGTTGTAGAGCTTGTTAAAGAGCTCCATCACCTTGGGGATCAGCACATGATCCGCTGAGGTATAAGGAATTCTCGATTGCAGCGTATAGGTATTGAAATCTGAATACCGGACCTTCACTGTTACACAAGCCGTGAGCTTATTTCCTCTTCTGAGTTGAAAGGCTAGGTTTTCTGTCATGGCCATTAGAATACCCTTGAGCTTATGCACATCAATGGTATCGCGCTCAAAGGTTCTTTCTGTAGAGATAGACTTTCGTTCGTGATAAGGAATGATCGGTGAATTGTCAATGCCGTTGGCCTTATGCCAAATGCTTACTCCATTCTTACCCAATACCTTTTCCATCAGCTCTACAGGCATTTCCTGTATGGTATGGATCTTCTTTACTCCCAAACTATATAAGGTCTGCTGGGTCTTCTGCCCTACCATAGGGATCTTAGCCACAGACAAAGGTGCCAAAAAGGGTTTCTCTGTCCCCTCATCTATTCGAATCTGGTTATTAGGCTTGGCCTCACCTGTAGCTACCTTAGATACTGTCTTATTGCGCGACATCCCAAATGAGATCGGTAAGCCAGTCTCTTTGATAATGCGTTCGCGAAGCTCAGTACCCATTTTATAGCTACTGAAAAACTTATCCATACCGGTGAGGTCTGCATAAAACTCATCGATAGAGGTCTTTTCAAAAGCAGGTACAGTCTCTTTGATGATCTCCGTTACCTGGTTAGATTTCTCTGAATAAGTGCTTGAATTACCTCTGATGATCATGGCATCAGGGCAAAGCTCTCTTGCCCTTTTCATGGGCATAGCAGAGTGTACGCCATAGGCGCGGGCTTCGTAGCTGCAAGAGGCGACCACACCGCGGTCACTTACGCCTCCGATCAGCACGGGTTTTCCGACCAAGCGACTGTCTAACAGGCGCTCTACCGACACAAAGAAAGTGTCGAGGTCGAGGTGCATGATGGTGTTCATCATAGCGAAAAGTGTCAAGCTTTAAGCTACAGGCCACAAGGAGCTATTTATAGACTTTAGGAATCCCTTTTACGTCATTCCCGCGAAAGCGGGAATCTCCATAAATGGTTCGGAATTCATTGAAAAGATTGCCACGCTCCTCTACCGAGGCGCTCGCAATGACGTGTGTGAATAATCTATTCTGAGTTTATAAAATCGTCCCCTATATAACTTGTACTTGAAGCTTAGAGCTTATACCTAGAACAGCTCTGTCTGCCAACCCTGATGCACACGCAAAGGCATCGGTGCTCTGCCTTTGTTAGCGATCGTTAAGCGCGATTGCTTAATAGGTCGTTTAAAAGTGGGTTTTTCCTTTTGTACCAATGCATGCTTCAATAGTTCAGACTCTTGCTCTACCAGAGCAGCAAAGCCTTGCAGCTGATGGTCTTTGACTGGAATGTCAGCCAGCTTTTCATGGATATCATCCACTGAACCTAAAGCCTGTTTAATACCGAATTGATACTTCTCTTGTTCGTCTTCTTTTACCGCTGCAATATGCGAGGGTATACCAATGGCCAATAAATTGATCTCTTTGATCAAACCGGCCAAATCTGTGTGGGCATATTGGTCGTTTAGCTGATGAGCCGCAGTGACCAACTGCATACCTTGTTCTAAGATCTTTAAGTTACTAAAACGCCTCATGGCTGTTTAATTTCGATTTTGTTGATTTACTACACACATCACTCTCAGGGAGTGCCCACTACACCCCAACCCCGTCTCCACCACGGCAGCAATGGAGACAGGTAACCTACAGGGTGTTCACCTAAACATACAAGACCCCTTCCGGGTCTATTATTCTTCATAAAGCCCCAGTATCTCTGACTGAGTCTTTGCTAATGGCAATGCTGTTAGACTTTCCCAAACCTTAAATGGCACCTTTCTTTTTAGCACATGCAATCGCAATATCCTAAAATTATTAGCATAACCTCTTTGCTCGTGATCTTTGATTGCTTCTAAGAACTGAAGTGGAGAGAGGTCTTGTCCAATCATCATCTTCGGATCGTAAGAAGGGTTTAGAAATGCCAATGAAACCAGCTGGTTGAATAAGGCCAAGCGCAACAAATGATAGAGGTCTTTTAAAGAGTCTTTATTAAGAATATCGAGGTAGACATCTCTTCTGGTTCCATCGAAACCAAGTCCATTTAAAAACACCTCAAAAGAACCCATTTGTTCTAATACCGCTTGTACAGCCGACAAGATCTTATCTTCTCTTTCTTCAAACTGAAAGAAAGACATCAACCGGATATGCGCACAGGAATTCTGACCTGAATAAGCACCATAAGATTGAAAAAATTCTCTCTTGATCTCCTTGACTTCATTTCCTATTTCAGCATAGGGTAAAGCAATGATCAGGTACTCACTTAAAGCACTGTAAGAAAAGATGTTGTCGATGTTGCTGGATTTCATATTCCAAATATACTAAATATATTAGCATATAATACTATTATTTTTAGTTAATGTATTTAAAAGCCTTATTATTGTCTCAGAGTACATTTTTTAGCAATTTCAATACTAACTTTTTGAGTTATGAAGCGACATAAGAGCGTAGAATCTTACTTCGAGAAACAAAGCGAATGGAAAGCCCCACTCCTACTTTTAAGAGAATTATTAAAAGCCGAAGCCTTTGAAGAAACTGTGAAATGGGCATTTCCTGTCTATACCATTAATGGCAAGAATGTAGCAGGCCTAGGTGCCTTCAAGTCTTATGTGGGTATCTGGTTTTTTCAAGGCGCACTATTAAAGGATGAGCAGAAAAAACTGGTCAATGCACAGGAAGGCAAGACACAGTCTATGCGCCAGTGGCGATTCCAATCTATTGAAGAAATAGAGCAGAATGCGGAGCTGATTGTGGCTTATTTAAAGGAAGCCATCGCCAATCAAGAAGCTGGTAAAGAGATCAAACCAACCAGAGCAGGTAAAAAACCATTGACCATTCCGCCAGAGCTACAACAAGCACTCGATCAGAATGCTAGTCTGAAAGATTCATTCGAAGCGCTCAACCTTACCAAAAAGAGAGACTTTGCGGAATATATTGAAACAGCCAAAAGAAAGGCCACAAAACAAAGCAGACTCGAAAAGATCATTCCTATGATATCGGATGGCGTGGGCTTGAATGATAAGTATAAATGATAGTGTTTAGTGTTTAGTGTTTAGTGTTTAGTGTTTAGTGAAATAACTCAAAACTGACCACTCTCAACTCAAAACTGGCGAAGCCTTATGTGTTACGACAAAGAGTACCAATTACAGAGCCAACTCAAAAGAGCCTACCACAGCGGTATGGACGAGTCCGCTATTCAGAAGCTGATCAAAGAGATCGAGACCATAACGGGTAGACCCGTGATCGGTAATGATATTGACGAGATGGAGCTTCCAGGCTACTTTCATGTCAGCGGCTTTGCACATCCACCAATGATCGTTTACCCTAGCTTACAACCACAAAAAGCGGCAGTGGCCGAATGGGGCTTTGTGCCTAATTGGGTCAAGAAGAAGAAAGAAGCCTATGACCCCGCAAGCCCTTATAACAATAACCTGAATGCACAATCGCAGACCATGTTTGAGAAACGCGCATTCGGTAAAGCCGCTAGGTATGGACGCTGTGTAGTGCAAATTGATGCCTATTATGAGTCGCATCATTACAAAGGCAAGACCTACCCATTTAGGATCTATAAGAAGGATGGTTCACCCATGTTGATTGCAGCCATTTGTAGAAAGGCGCGGTTTGTAGATGAAGAAACGGGCGAAGAGATCGTAAAGAATGTACTAGCCACGCTTACCTGCGAAGCGAATGACAAACTCGCGAAGATCCACAACAACCCCACCATGTTGAAAAGAGGCAATGGTCATCGCATGCTAGTCATCTTAGATGAAGAACAAACCAATCAATACCTTCAACCTTACCCAACTCCACCCGGACAACAAGGCGATCCAGCGGCTGAAAAGCTATTTCAAGATGAGATCAAGCATTTATGCACCGCTTACCCGAGCGAACTACTCGACTTTCATTCAGTAAGGAACTTAAGGGATAGAAAGGACTACCCTTATATCGGAAATGTACCGGAGATTAGAGAAGAGTTTATCTGGCCTGAAATGGACTACGCGCGTGTTTCACCCTAATAATCACTACAGAAACGAACTAGCTATTTAGTTAACGAGTGTTAAAATTTGCTGAATGGCATTTAAATTGTAGTACCCCAATAAACTGAATACATTATGAAACAGATTTTTTTCATCGCAGCATTATTAGTCTCAGTAGGCTTAACTGCGCAAACCGAAAATACATTAAGAGTAGAAGGCAAAGGCGAATTGGAGGTGATTCCAGATCTGATGAAGTTCAATTTGAATTTCAATATCAATGCAGATTCGCAAGATGAATCCATCGAGGAGCTCAACGAGCTGATGGATCAAGTGATCATTGAATTAAAGAAAGCAGGCATACATGAAGACAGTATCAAGACCGATAATTTCAGAACTAATGTAGTAGACAACACTTACCGCAACGGGAAGAACTATTATACAAGTAGCCAGCAAATGCATTTCATCATTGGAGCTGATTCGAAGCAAATTGTAACTATCCTCAATGTGTTGAGCAATGTAAAGGGTAGCTTCAACTTCTCTCCTTCTCCTTTATTAAGTCAAGGGCTTAGAGAGCAAAAAGAGAAGCAATTGGCAGCACTTGCATTTCAAGATGCTAAAGACCAGGCGGAGATTTTAGGTTCTGCTGGTGCATTTGAATTAGGCAAGATCAAAAACATTGATTTTCAAAGCGCTAATCGTCCTGTGGTGATGAGGAATTTTGAAGAAGGAGATGCGGTTTTTGCCTATGCAGAACAAAAGAGCTTTGGCAACTATAACTTGGCTCCTCAGAAGCTAGCCAAATCTGTCTGGGTCACTTATTATATCAAGCAGTAGATTACTCGTATTTCTGGATTAATAGTTCTTAATTGATGGTATGAAAGCCCTAGTCTGCCATCAATTTGGAACACCAGATCAATTGTCCTTTGGAGAGTTACCCAAACCGGAGATCGCTCCTAACCAAGTACTAATTCAAGTCAAAGCCTGTGGTGTCAATTTTCCTGACACCTTGATCATTCGAAATCTTTATCAGTTTAAGCCGGACTTACCTTTTGCACCTGGTGGCGAAGTATCAGGAATTGCTGTTGAAGTTGGTGCTGAGGTAAAGCATATTAAAACGGGTGATCATGTGTTTGCCTTAACGGGTTGGGGTGGCTTAGCTGAGTTTGTTGCTGCGGATGCCCATAAGTGTTTACCAATGCCAAGTGGCATGGATTTCACTACTGGAGCCATTACCATGTATACATGTGGTACCTCACTTCATGCTTTGAAGCAAAGAGGGCAACTCAAAGAAGGTCAAAAACTGATGGTTTTAGGCGCATCTGGTGGAGTCGGATTGGCTGCGGTCCAAATTGGTAAATTGATGGGCGCTCATGTGATAGCTGCAGCGAGTACAGACGAAAAGCTAGCTGTTTGCCAACAATCTGGAGCAGATGAACTGATCAATTATGAGACGACAGACCTACGGGCTTATATCAAAGAAAATCATCCTAAGAGCATTGATGTCATTTACGATCCTGTAGGTGATCGATTTGCCGAGCCAGCTGTACGCTCTCTAGCTTGGGGAGGCCGCTATTTGGTGGTAGGTTTCGCAGCCGGAAAGCCTTCAGCCATTCCAATGAACTTGCCACTGTTAAAAGGAGCATCAATTGTCGGTGTTTTCTGGGGAGCCTTTGCGCAAAAAGAACCTCAAGAAAGCATGAAGAACTTTCAGCAGATCCTCCAGTGGATTCAGTCTGGACAGCTCAAGCAGCATATACATAAAGTTTACTCTCTTGAGGAATCTGCCCAATCCATCCAAGACCTGATGGATCGTAAAGTGATCGGGAAGAATGTAGTTGAAATATAATGACACACTAGACTTCCCGTTCATCACAATCACTAGAACTAGTGATTGTAGGTCATCTCAGCTACTTCTATTTTTGTACTTGACTATAATTAGTCTAAATAAACTTTTATGGCAAAGCAAAAATCTACCTGGCAAAAAGTACGAAAACTCTTTAATGACATCCACCTTTGGTTGGGTATTGCGGCAGCTATTATACTTTTTATTGTTTGTCTTACAGGAACGATCTACACCTTCAGAACAGAGATTGAAGAATCAATTGCTAGTGAAAAATTCTTTGTGGATGTTCCTGAAAACGGCCAAAGACTATCGCCAGATGAATTGGTTGCCATTACTAAAAATGAATTCCCTGGACACGAAGTAACGGCTTTGACAGTACCAGCAAATGAGGCTCGCTCTTATCGAGTTTATGTGAGAAAAGAAGGTGAGCGAAGAGGAAAGCGTTATTTGATCAATCCATACAATGGTGAGGTGCTGGGCGATACATCCACTTCAAGCTCCGAATTCTTTAGCACAATGTTCAGACTTCACAGGTGGCTGTCCTTAGATACATCTATAGGTAGACCGATTGTTGGTTGGGCGACAGTGATCTTTGTCTTCTTGTGTATCACAGGTATTGTCATTTGGGTTCCTCAAAAAGTGAAAGCTTGGAAACAAGGGCTTAAGATCAAATGGAGCGGAAACTGGAAACGAATCAACCATGACCTGCATAATGCCCTAGGGTTTTATTCTGTGATATTCTTATTGATTATGGGACTCACAGGTCTTCAATGGTCATTCGACTGGTATAGAACCGGCCTTTATAACTTCCTAGGTGTGGATCGTTCAAGAAGCAACCAAGAAGAAGTAAAACCTGAGGTAGATTATTCGGGACTTACACCAATATCGCTCGAGGCGACTATTGCGAAAGCAGATGAAGAGCTAGATTATGATGGAAATTATAGTATTTCCATTCCTAATGCAGAGGCCAACTCAATTTCAATCACCAAATCTAAAGTAGGTTTCTTCGCTCCTTCTGGCAGTGACAGAATTACTTTGAACAAGTATACTGCTGAAGTTGAAAAGAAGGACATCTTCTCTGAAAGACCATTTAACGAACGTGTTGGTAGTTCAATTAAGGCACTCCATATGGGCTATGTATTCGGTACCTTTTCCAAGATCATCTATTTCATCACCTGCTTGATCGCGACTAGCTTGCCTGTAACAGGGACCATCATTTGGGTGAACAAACTCAAGAAGAAAAAAGCTAAGAAAAAGAAAGATCAGCTAAAGCAACGTGTAGTTGATCAACCTGGAAAATTAGCCACAGCGTAAAAGTTTAAAGTTTAGGGTATTGAGTTTGAGGAGAGAGGTTGAGTTTATAGTAAACTGTTCACTTTTCACTCTTCATTATTCATTACTATCAATAGTCCTTTCAAACCAATACAGCGGTATCTTGATGCCAAACTAAGGCAGCTGCGCCTAGAATAGCTGAGGCAGAACCCTCTAATTGAGACGGTAATAGCTGCGTTGTCTGGCGAAATACAGGATGGACATTTCTTTCGATGTGCTCTTTAGTTGGCTCAAAAATAAAGACACCAGCTTGCGATAAACCACCCAATAAGAAAATGGCCTCTGGATTAGTATGATGAACTGTTTCAGCTAGTTTACTTCCCAAAATCTTGCCCGTATACCGAAATGCTTCTAACGCTATGGCATCACCCTGTTTGGCACATTCAGTGATCATGTGTGTAGATAGATTATCAAAACTCACACTTCTCAATTCGCTTTCATCAAAATGATCTGCTAGCAATTTGTAGACAGTACGCTTGATGCCTGTCGCGGAAACGTAAGTTTCCAAACAGCCCCTTCTACCGCATCTGCAGTGCCTTCCATTTTCATGTGTATAAGTCACATGACCCAGTTCACCTGCAAAACCGCCATGGCCTTCAACAAGCTTTCCATTAGTTACTATGGCAGAACCCAGACCAGTACCTAAAGTGATCATCACAAAGTCTTTCATGTCTTTAGCACCACCAAATATCATTTCACCAATAGCCGCTGCATTGGCGTCATTCGTTACAGTAACATCAACACTCAGTGCTTCTCTTAGCAATTGAGCTAGTGGCAAAACACCTTTCCAAGGCAAATTGGACGCATGTTCTATGGTTCCTCTCGAGCGTACGCCATGAGGTGCTCCTACTCCAACGCCTACCAATTCCATATAGGTATTTCCTTCTTCAAGCTCACGAATGATGGCCCTGGTCAATACCTTTACGAAGGTTTCAAAATCGCCATATCGACCTGTGGAAATTCGGCCTTGAAAATGAATCTGACCAAACTCATCAACAGCACCATATTTAGTTGATGTACCACCGATATCAATACCAATAGCTACCTTTCTTTTCATGAATCCATTTTTAAATGTTTCCAAACTCTTGTCAACCCATAAGCCCCGATGGCAGCGATAATGGACAGGATTACAGCATTTGTAGTTCTTCCATACAAGAAGCTTCCCAAGCCAAACAATGCCGCATATACCGTCACACAGCCAACCACCATGCCCAAAATCTCTGTCGGCAACTTGGCATCACTAGCAGTTTTATCAATAACCCCTTCCGGCTGTTGCTTTAAGAATCGCTTCCAACCAATATCAGCTGGTTTAATCTTATTGAAGAAGTTCAAGAGCGTTTTTGAATCCGTTGGTCTTGTCACAAGAGTTACGATCAACCAGCAAACCGTTGTAACCCCAACACTTAATACAAGTCGATAAGATTCATTAATCGCTTCGAAGCCCAACCTTTGATGAATCACTTCAAAATAGATGGCAACAATCAGTGAAATGATCATCCCAGCGATTTCGGTATAGGCATTAATTCTCCACCAGAACCATCTTAGAATAAAGATGAGTCCTGTACCCGCTCCAATGGACAATAGAATTCTAAAGGCTTGAATGGCGCTATCCAGATACAAAGCCAAAATTGCAGAAAAAAACATCAATACGGCTGTACTGATTCTGCCTACTAGCACCTGTTCTTTTTCAGATGCCTCTGGCTTTACAAAGCGTTTATAAAAATCGTTTACAATGTAGCTCGAACCCCAATTCAAGTGGGTAGAAAGCGTTGACATAAATGCTGCGATCAAAGAAGCGATCACAATGCCTAATAGCCCTGTTGGCAGATAGCGCAGCATTGCTGGGTAAGCCAAATCATCATTGATCAAGGCAGGGTCAATTTCTGGAAAAGCAGCCTGTATACTTGCCAAGTCAGGAAAAACTAACAAAGAGGCTAAAGCGATCAAGATCCAAGGCCAAGGACGCAAAGCATAGTGTGCCACATTGAATAGCAAAGTCGCTGCGAGTGCATTCTTCTCATTCTTTGCAGATAGCATCCTCTGGGCGATATAGCCACCACCACCAGGTTCTGCACCCGGGTACCAAACCGACCACCATTGCACGGCAATTGGAATGATAAAGACAATAACAATGGCTTCTAGATTCGTAAACTCAGGTAAGAAGTCGAGCTTTGGAACAATTGCTTCATGACTTACGAGATTCGACAGACCACCAACCTCTGGTAAGTTAATGATCACTGAGCAGGCCCAAACAGAGCCCACCATGGCAATAAAGAATTGAAAAAAGTCAGTGATCAACACACCTTTTAGTCCACCTAACGAACTATAGACAACTGTAACAATAGAGGCAATCAAAAGTGTCTCGATGGCTGTTAAACCAAGCAACACAGAGCCAAGCTTAATAGCAGCCAAAGACACAGATGCCATGATCATTACATTAAAGAACACCCCCAAATAAATGGCCCTGAAACCACGAAGAAAAGCTGCGGCTTTACCACTGTACCTCAATTCATAAAATTCAAGATCGGTAAGCACTTCAGACCTTCTCCAAAGACGGCTGTAGACAAATACTGTCAACATTCCTGTCAACAAGAAAACCCACCAGGTCCAGTTACCGGACACTCCTTGTTTTCTGACGATGTCGGTGACAAGATTGGGTGTGTCAGCTGAAAAAGTGGTGGCTACCATAGATACCCCAAGTAACCACCAAGGCATATTTCTACCCGATAAAAAAAAGTCCGCTGAGCTTGCTCCTGCCCTTTTTGCAATCACCACACCGATCATCAGTGAGACCACAAAAAACAGGATGATTACTGCCCAATCTATAGTTTCTAATACCATCGAATTAGTTGTTAGACGTTAAGCGATTGACAAGCCTTTCTATGTCTGCCACAGGTCTTAATTCCGTTCTGCCGCTCTGCTCCTTTGCCTTTTCTAGTGTTGCTTTGGCACTTTCTAACCACTGCGTTGTTGGTTGTTGTCCATTGGCAAAGTACACGAGAGCCTCTTCAGCCACTTGTGCGGCCTGATTGAGCTTGACAGAAAGCTCAAAGGCAGGTGCAGTGAGGGGGGCACCCTGCAATAATTCTTCTAGAGCGGCATGATTATCTTTCCATTCCGCTAATGCTACTACCAATTCGTGATGGGCATCTGTGGAACCATCTTTTAATAGTTGATCCATGGCAAACCTAAAATCATAACTCGCTTTATCATCTGCTACACATGCATCTGCCCATAGTGAGAATGGACTATGCGATTTATACATGGTTCCACCTGGATTTCTAGTGTAACCTTGCAGAGGACCGCTTAGGTTGCTGATCATTCTGAGTGGTTCTGGATCATGTCCATTAGCTAATTTCCTCAAGATTCTTTCACGGCTAATGATATGCTGTAAGCCTAGCTCTTCAAGGTCAAGACTAAAGATCTCAAGCCTTCTGTACAGATCTTCTAGGTCTGCCACTTCTTGAGGAGACCACAATCTTTCAGCGATAGCGGCTGTTCTCGGCCAAATTCTAGAATCTACTGTTTGAGTGACTACCAATTCAGCCCACATGGTAGCTTCACCACCAACAATGTTAGAGGCTTCTACTTCTGAGAGTGTATGATTGGCTGGAAGCGGATCCACGAAGTAATGATCCTCAACCGAGTGCATCAGATCGATGTAATAGCCATTAGAAAGGAAGGTTTGATAGCCTTGACGTGCTGAGTTCATCAAGGCCTCAATACCCCTCCATGATTGTATGACAGCCGTTTGAGGCAAGCCTTCTTGCAATATCTCATCCCAGCCGACCATCTTTTTGCCCAAACTTTCTAACACTATGAGCAATTTCTTATTGAAATGATTTTGTAGCTCATGATTATCTGCATAACCATGCTCCTTTTTGAAAGCCTGAATTTCTGGGTTTGCATCCCAATCCTTGCCTTCATTCTCATCACCACCTATGTGAAAGTATGCATCCGTAAAGATCTCTGCCATTTCGGTGAACACTGCCTCCAAAACCTCATAGGTCTGCTCCTTCATGGGGTTCAGTGTAGGGTTAAAGATCCCCGCATTTCTTTCAATGCTATATGATTTCACATCGGGATGGCTACCTAATTCTGGCATTGCAGCCAACCAGGCCGTGGCATGTCCAGGGACATCGAATTCGGGCACAACACGAATACCACGGTCGGCTGCATATTTCACAATTGTCTTGAGTTCTTCTTTAGTAAAGTATTGACCATCAGAGCCCTTTTGGTAAAGCTGAGGATAGCTATCCACTTCAACTCTAAAGCCTTGGTCATCAGTGAGGTGCAGATGCAACACATTCATTTTTGCCGCAGCTAAACCATCTATATTTCTTTTTACTACTTCAATGGGCTGGAAATGCCTAGAAACATCCATCATCAAACCTCTCCAAGGAAAGCGTGGCGCATCGATGATCTGGCCATTGGCAATGACTGCTTCTTGGCCCGAGAACGTCAACAATTGCAGCAACGTCTCGAGGCCGTGCATGGCCCCAAGATCGGTGACTGCATTGAGCATTACTTGATTACTAACTATTTCAAGTGAATAACTTTCGTCCTCTCCCAATTCCACCTTGCCAGGTCGACTGACATTAATGATTAAATTACCCGAAGCGTTTAGGTTATTCTTAGTGACATACCCATGTTTTAAGAAAACACCTGTTCTACCACTAAGCCTTCGGAGAAATCTAGTCGAGGCAGCAAAAAGTCTCTCATCAGGGTTACCCGTGATACTTATTTTAAAGCTTTCATCTACTTTAAAAACGCCATCAGTTGCTTGAAAAGACTGTGGAACTGGTGTAATGTCCTTGTATTTTTCTGCCTGAAAAGCCTTAATATTTGGCAAAAAGCTTACTAGGGATAGCGCCAAGGCTATCCAAAAAAATCTGCTATTTCTAATCATGCTAATCCTTAATAATGAAAGCGTTTGAAGGCTTCCATCGCTTCATACTCAGCCAAGCCTAGGTCATTATATTTAGTCGCGGTGTCTTTGTTTCGGTCTTCAGCTCTTTCCCAGAATTCGCGCACATCGTTGCCTTGGAACATCACTCCATCCTTCTGCGACTGGTGTCTGAAAATGGCTTCACGTTTCTTCAACACTTCATCTGGACTTAAAGGAACGGCCATTTCAATCTCATCGATCGGGTATTCATGCCATGCACCTCGGTATAACCAAAGCCAGCAATCTTTTAAGAATTCCTTGTCTTTGAGCTCTTCCAAGGCGGAAAGAATACCATCAAAACATACTTTATGTGTTCCATGCGGATCAGCCAAATCACCTGCGGCATATATCTGGTGGGGCTGAATCTCTTCGATCAAAGCTTTAATGATATCTACATCTGCTTGGCCTAATGGCGACTTTTCAACCATTCCTGTTTCATAAAAGGGTAAGTCTAAATGATGTACTTTATCTTCGGTAAGCCCATAGTAGCGGCAGGCACTCATTGCCTCACCCCTCCTAATCAGTCCTTTGATTTTCCTGATCTCTTGTGGCACTACCTTGTATTTCTTTTTCCCTTTCAGTGTTTTGATCGCTTTGTCAAAAACATCATTTTCAAGACCTTCTTTGCTAAAATCAGCTTTCAGCGCCTTAGCAAATTCGGCATACATCAAAGCCTCATGGTCGCTAACTGCGATGTTGCCTGAGGTCTGATAAGCTACATGTACGTCATGTCCCTGCTCTATCAACCGCAAGAAGGTTCCGCCCATAGAGATCACATCATCGTCTGGATGTGGACTGAACAAAAGCACACGCTTTTTGGCAGGCTGTGCTCTCTCAGGTCTTTGGCTATCATCAGCTTTAGGTTTTCCACCAGGCCACCCAGTTATGGTATGTTGAAAGTGATTGAAAATTGAAATATTAATGTCATAAGCGCTCTTATCAACCAAAAGATCAGACATGTTATGATCGTTGTATTCTCTATCTGTAAGCTTTAGAATAGGCTTTTTCAAAGATTGACTTAGCCAAACGACAGCCTTTCTTGTCATCTCATTGTCCCAATTTGTGTCGCCAACCAACCAAGGTGTTTTATATCGTGTGAGATCAGAAGCTGCCAGGTTATCCATAACAAAGGTGACATCTTCATGCAATTGAAGAAAAGTAGCCGGAATGTCACTTGACATCTCACCTTCAACAGTCTTTTGAACGATCTCTGCCTTCTTAAGACCCCAAGCCATGATCACTATACGCTTGGCCTTTAAAATTGTACCCACCCCCATTGTAATGGCCTTTTTAGGCACTTCTTGCATATTATCGAAGGCAAAGGCGTTGTCTTGTCGCGTCAGGTAATCTAGGGTAATTAACCTTGTTGCTGATGCTTCTTTAGAACCAGGTTCGTTAAAACCAATGTGTCCTGTTCGACCAATACCCAGCAATTGAAAATCCAACCCCCCATAAGAATCGATCTTTTCTTCGTAGTAAGCACAGAAATTACTGATCTGATCGTAAGGCACTTTTCCATCTGGTATATTGATGTTTTCAGGTTGAATATCCACATGATCGAACAGATGAAAATGCATAAAGTAGACATAGCTTTGGATATCATCTTTGCCCAATCCGTAGTACTCATCGAGGTTAAAGCTGACAACATTTTTGAATGTCAGGCCTTCTTCTTTGTGAAGTCTCACCAGTTCTTGGTACACTTTAATTGGTGATGAACCGGTAGCCAAACCGAGTATACACATCTCATTTCGATTCGTTTTGTAGCGAATAAGAGAAGCTATTTCTCTGGCTACAGAAACCGCAGCTGCAGTTGATTCTCCGAATACATCAGTATGGATGTTTTCGTATTTCGTTTCCTCCAAAGCCGACCATTGTTTTCTGGTCAATCTGAGTGTCTCTTTTACTTCTTTAGTCATGGTTGTGATCATGGGTTCCGTAAGAGTTTAAGTTACTGGCTATCAATTTATAAAAGCCTTGATATTCATTAAAAAATATTAGCTAAAACGCAGTGTTTTGAAGCTAAATGAAGAGGGTATAAAAAAGGCATCGAATTGATAGAAACGATGCCTTTTATCATATCAAATCAACAGTTAATTACTGTCTTGCCCACCAAAGTTTGGTACCCAATTCGTCCGGACCTTGTCTGCTGATCGCTTCTTCCAAATTCGAACCATTTTTGTCCTTAGGGGCATTACCGTACTTCATTCTTTGTGGATATGCACCGTTTGTATCACCCATGCTGTAAACATCTGAATCGTCAACACCATCAGCTACATCAACAGGAGCTCCAGTTTTTCTGGCAATTGCCCAACCTTCAAATCCATTGGTATAGTTGGCTATCCATCTTTGCTCATTCACCTGGATCTTCATCTCATCTGGAGTACCAGATAAAGAACCTTTAGGAGAAGAAGCCAAGAAAGTGGCAATCTCATCGCTACCAACACCCCAATATTCCATCGCTCTAGAAACACCTTCTTGGTATAGCATATTTGCATCTCCACCGCCAATTCCCTCAAGGGCAGCTAGAGCTCTCAAGAAATAAGCATCTGCAGAAGTCAAGATCATTTCTGCCTGGATTGGTCCACCATTCTTAGGGTTAATGATTGGATCAGCAGGAGTTGAGAAAAGATCCCATGCTGCAAAGTTTCTACTAAACCCATTCAACCTTGAAGGCTGACCGATATAGTAGGTATTTGGTGCGAAAGAAATAGTAACAGTTTCAGCTCCTCTATCTAAGGTATAATTGACACCTGCATCGTCAAGAGTGGCTACCATTGCTGCTAAACCTTTTTCTTGTACTGCGTCTACAGGAGCAGCCATTACAATGTCTCCACCTGCAGCAGGCTGAGCGTATTTACCCAATCTAGGGTCTGCGTTATCTCTAAGCAAAGAGATCAATGTTTCACCTACGTGCCATTTTGAACCTAGGCCACCGAAGTTGTGCCAGATATCACCATAAGCAGCAGAACCCCACTGAGAGATTTCCTCATCTTTGATCAATTTAGCATCCTCGTCAGTTGACTCCATGAATGCACCCGCAGCTAGTGCTTCAGAAATTGCTGTTGAAGCAAAGCCCGAGTTTGGTGCACCTAATGCTCTGACACCAATTTTAAGTTTCAAAGTATTGGCTAGCTTTTTCCACTTCTGTAGGTCTCCGTTAAACACGAGGTCATTATCAGCCATGTCATCAACACCGCCACCTGTTCTATCATTATCACCAATAAGTGTGATCGCAGTATTCAAATCATCGATACATCCTTGGTAGATCTCGATCTGCGTATCGAACTTAGGACTCAGGATCTCTGGATTACCTGTTTCAGAGTAAGGGATCTCACCGAAAATGTCTGTGTACTTGGTGAAGAACAAAGACTTCTGAATCAAACCAACAGCATACATCAACTCATTTTCAAACTCTGCATCTACTGCAGTAATGTCCAAGAAGTTATCAATAGCCCCCGTATAACTTGCCAACCAATCGTAGGTAGCATCTGTATAACCAGAGTTGTAGGTGTAGGCTAGACCATCGTCCCACCAACAGCCGTTGTGTCCAAATGTGAAGTAACCTGCAAAACGATCACCGTGAATCAATGGCCCCCGCCAATAAGGAAATCTGTTAGGACCGAATAATTCTACCTGAGTATTGGTGAAGAAGTACTTTGCACTTGCTTCATCGGCAGTAATTCCGCCTGGTAAGCTGTTGATCTCATCGAAATCACCTGTACAGCCTACAGTGAGTGCTAAAGCAATAGCTAAAGCTGATTTATATAAATTTTTCATTGTCATCGAGTTTTTCAATTAGAAACCAAGGTTTAAGTTGAATCCGAAGCTCTTCAATGAAGGCATTGTGTAGAACAACACACCTTGAGCAAATGAAGTAGTACTGTAACTTGACTCCGGATCGAAGTTTTCGATCTCTTTGTGGAAGAAGAACAAGTTTCTACCAATCACACTGAATGAAGCAGCGTTGAAGAATGTCTTAGAAAGGATTTTGCTTGGCACTCTGTAAGTGATTGCAAGCTCTCTCAATCTAACATTCGTCTGATCGTAAGTATAGTTTGCTGCATTACCGCTCAATGCACCGTAGTATTGCTGCGCATTGATCTCTGTCGTATTTGGCTCCCATACTGGTGCATCATCTGTGCCTGTATTGACAACACCATCTACAACAACACCATCTCTGAATTGTAAAGATCTAGCAGAAACACCTCTTGCATCTAAACCAGCGTCAGCACCAGAATAAACTTCACCGCCAATTCTAGCATCGATCAAGAACTTCAAAGTGAAATCTTTGTAACGGAAAGTGTTCTGAAGACCACCGATCCAATCAGGCTGGTAGTTTCCTAAGTAGTTTCTTTCTGAATTGATCAATGGCACACCTTCGCTATTCACGATCACATCGCCATTCTCGTTAGTCTGGAAGTTAGTACCGTAAATAGCACCATACTCACCACCTACTTCAGCTTGTACTGCTACTGAACCACCGTTAGTAGTAGAGAAAACGAAGTTGTTTACATCCTCGATCAAAGAAACAAGGCTGTTTTCATTATGCGCCATATTCACTGACACATCCCAAGAGAAGTTTTCATTCTCAACAGGTCTACCACCGATCAATAGCTCAACCCCTTTGTTGTTGATTTCACCTACGTTGGTATTGAAGAAGTCGAACCCTCCTTCACCACTTACTGGAATCGCCCAGATCAAGTCTTTCGAATCAATATTGTAGTAAGAGAAGTCTCCGTAAAGTCTGTTACCGAACAACTGCCATTCTAAACCTACCTCGAAAGTAGTGATGCTCTCAGGCTTCAAGTTCTCATCGAATCTTGTATTTGATCTGTTAAGGATTGTTCTACCTAAGTAACCATTCTGCTCAAGGCTGAAAAGGTTCTCAAGTTGGAATGGTCCTGTATCGTTACCTACTTCTGCCACTGAAACTCTCAATTTCGCCAAGTTCACTACTGAATTGTCCAATTCGAACACTTCATTCAATAGTGCTGAAACACTCGCTGAAGGATAGAAATAAGATCTATTGTCAGCTGGTAAAGTAGAAGACCAATCGTTTCTACCTGTAATGTCTAAGAACAACATGTCTTGGAAAGACAATTGCGCTGAGGCATACAATGAGCTCACTTGCTTCTCTCTTTCAAAAGAGTAAGAAGGAATCAAGTTCGTAGCACTTGCTAGCGTTGCTTGCGTAGGGATCTTGAATTGCTCACCGAAAATGCTGAACGATTCGCTTTTGTTGATTCTGTGGTTACCACCGAAGTTCACATTCAAGCCAAAGCCATTGTCAAATCTTTTGTTGTAGGTGATAAGGAAGTCTGTGTTAACCTCGCTCGACTTGTCTGTACCGTAGTTAAATCTACCTTGTGCATAGAACCAGTGTCCATAATTCTGAACAGACTCGATCTTTTGCTCTGTAAAGTCAGCACCAACTCTACCGAAAATTGATAGCTCAGGCGTGATCTGGTAATCAAGTTTAGCAAAACCTAAGAGTCTAGATCTTACATCATCGTTTCTGTCATTATTCACTACCCAGTATGGATTCGACTGTCCCGGTGCATATGTTCTTACACTTAGGTCATCGTTTTGGAAATCCGCAAGATCTGCCAAAGCAACGTTTCTAGGAATCTGATAAAGGTTTGCAACAACACCTTCAGTACCTAAACCTGCTCTATTGATACCCGTAGTGTGGCTGTAGCTCACTTTTGAATCAAGCGTGAATTTATCTGTCAACTGAGAGAAACCTCTCAAATTAAAGTTGTGTCTATCAATTGTTGAGTTAGGCAGCACTGACTTGATGTCCGTGTTTGTGTATGAAAATCTAACACTTGATCTACCATTTCCACCATCAATAGCGACTGTATTAATGAAAGTATGTCCTGTTTCGAAGAAATCCTCGATGTTACTTGGCTGAGGAGAGTAAGGTCTATTCTCACCCGTATAGTAAGGCTGTGAAGTACCGTCAAGCTCAGGTCCCCAAGAACCACCGGTGGTAAGATCTACCAAACCATTTGTTCCTTGACCATACTTGTCTTGGAATTCAGGTAGCAACATTGGTGTTTGGCTTTGGTATGAACTAGTTAGGGTCACGCCTAAACCTTTGTTTTGAGCTCCTTTTTTCGTGGTGATCAAGATCACCCCATTACTCGCTCTTGAACCATAAAGTGCTGCAGCGTTAGGTCCCTTCAATACCGAAATAGACTCTACATCGTCAGGGTTGATATCACCGATACCGTTACCATAATCCGATCTTGAGAATTCAGAAGGATTGTTTGAGTTTGACGAACCGAAACCGGCATCGTTCATTGGAATACCATCAATCACGTAAAGTGGTTGGTTGTTACCAGTCAATGAGCTAGATCCTCTCAGAATAACTCTTGTACTACTACCAGGACCGAAAGAACCAGGTGAAACCACAAGACCAGCAACTTTACCTGCTAGAGAGTTAATCACGTTCGTTTCTTTTACTGTAGAAACTTCATCGCCATCAACAGCTGTTACTGCATAACCTAGCGCCTTCTTTTCTCTTTCTACACCAAAAGCTGTAACAACTACCTCATCTAGGGAAGTAGCTTCAAGATCTAGTACAACATTGATTGTTGTTTGGTTACCTACAACAACTTCTTTCGGAGTATAACCAATAAATGAGAACACTAGGGTCTCATTATTTGCTACAGAAATACTGTAGGTTCCATCTACACCTGAAATCACCCCTCTTGAGGTTCCTTTTACTGAGATGTTTACACTCGGAATGGGAAGATTGTCGTCTGCTCCCGTCACGGTACCAGTTACCGTTCTGTTCTGGGCAAATACACTAATGCTCATAAAAAATAGAAGCATTGAGGCAATCCCGACTTTAAATAGATTCCTCTTCATCGTTTATTCATTGTTTGCTAATAAAAAATGCTTTTTGATGCAATTAATGTATGGAACCTCACATGAACGGATGAAATTAATTCGCTGAATGGCTGTAAAGTTTATCCGACTGTAGGCCATTTCACCTGCAAACGATTGTCATGGATTTTTACAGAACATTCAGCGTCTGCTTTGTGCTCTTCAGCGAATTTTCTTTGTCAAGACTCGCCACCCAAATAATATTTATACTGACACGAAAACTACTGCCTTGAAATCAGAACTGAATTATCCTACTTTTAAACTTTCAAGCAATAACCAGCTTTTGAGGAGATTCAAATACGAGGATAATATTGTACAGTATCATATACTGTTTTGGCTTATATATTTTGCCTTTAATACTGTACGCTGGGGTAACTACTTCGATGATTACGCTTATTCGATTCAATCGAATTTGGTGGAGTTCCCGCTGCATATGGTATTGGCCTATTTCACACTTTATTATTTAATGCCCAGGCTGCTCCCAAAGAGAGCTCCCGTATTTATTGTGAGTGTATTGGTCTGCACTTTGGCCATCACCTTATTGAGAATAGTCATCACCTATGAGTTTGTCACCACAGAAGTTTTCAAGGAGTCTGGCAGAGAAGAAGATCTTTTTGGGTTCAACTACATCGCAGCTGCCTTTATTGGAGAACTCTACGTGTTAGGCGTTGTGTCGGCCATTAAGATTGGTATTGATTATATCAAGTTCAGGAATAAAGCCTCTTCCCTACAGAAAACTCAGCTTCAAACTGAATTGGCCTATCTGAAATCGCAGATTCAGCCTCATTTCTTTTTCAATACACTCAACAATCTCTATTCGCTCACGCTCGATAAGAGTGACAAAGCGCCAGAAACGGTTTTAAAGCTTGCCGACCTGATGAGCTATGTCATTTACGACAGTGCCAAGTCGGTGGTACTACTAGAAGATGAGATCAAACACATACGCACCTATGTTGACTTGGAAAGGCTTCGCTATGGCGATCGTCTGCACATGAAGATTGGTGTTGAGGGTGAGATAGAAAACATCAAAGTTCCCCCACTCCTTTTTATTCCCTATATAGAGAATGCATTTAAGCATGGCGGTTCAACCAGAGATCAGGTCATTCCTATTGAGATCTGTTTCAAGGCAGAGGGAAAAATGCTCTCATTTAAGTGTAAGAACAACATTTCCCAAGATGAGGAAGTACACAAGAAATTACTGGAAAAGAGCCACCATGGAATTGGCTTAAAGAATACTGAACGCAGATTAAATCTTAGATACAGCAACGAATACGAACTGAATGTATCTGATGAAAATGGCATTTTTGAAGTTGAACTTAAAATCCCGATCAAATGAGTTATCGAGTTTTAATAGTGGATGATGAGCCCTTAGCGATCAATGTGATCAAGAGGTATTTAGAGAATTTTGAAAATTTTGAGATCGCGGGTACCGCTCAAAATGCCATTGATGCTTTTTCAATCATTTCAAAAGAGCATATCGATGCTATCTTTCTTGACATCAATATGCCAACCATGAGCGGACTTGATTTGATCAGGAATTTGAAAAACCCTCCTTTGGTAGTGATCACAACAGCTTTTAGAGAGTATGCTGTAGAGAGTTTCGACCTTGAAGCCATCGACTATCTAGTCAAACCTATTTCGCTTGAGCGCTTTATGAGCTCAATTGCTCGGATAGAAAAGCGATTGGGTGAGAAAGAATCGCAAGCTGCGGCTCCTGCTCCAACTGCATCTCCCAAAGCCGAGAAAGACCATGTATTTTTAAAAGTGGACAAACGAATGGTGAAGGTGAAGTACGATGACATCATCTTCATTGAAAGCCTGAAAGACTATGTCTGCGTGGTGACGGGCTCAGAAAAGTTGATCAACCACAATAACCTGGTGAGTATTGCAGAAGTACTTCCTCCTGAAGAATTTGTTAGGATTCACCGTTCTTATATCATATCACTGAGTAAGGTGACCGCCATTGAGGGCAACTGCGTAGAGATCAACGGCAAGTTGCTGCCAATAGGTCGTAACTACCAGAAGCACATCAAGAAGCTGATATTAAACATTGAGGAAGACTAGAGGAGTTTCGATTCGAAAATCACATAAATTCGTCATTCAGAGTGCAGTGAAGAATTTTATCCATCAAAATAGGAGACTTATTCGGTTTCGTACCTCAACCTCAGAGTGACGATTAGGAAGGAATATTAAGGAGTGTTCACAGCATTTTGGCTAATGACCAATGACTAATGTCTATAGCCCATTTAATCCTCACAAAAAATACCTTTAGGAAAATAGAGCTGCCTTAAATAATAGTCCATAATGCCTTGCTCGACCATTTTGTGCTGCTGAAAAAAGGCTTCGTAATCCTGCATTTTAGACTCCTCTCCCTTGAATATCACCACCTGACCGAAATTACCATCAAAGTTTAAGTCTCCTAAGACTTCAATCTCAGGCGTCTTTCTTTTGGCTTCTTTCAACTTGTCTAATGTAAATCGATTGGTCTTTGCGGCATAGGCACCATCAGATTCAAATTTATTGGTAAAGCGCATAATGAAATAGGTAGTCATCTCGATATCTTCTTCATTCTTATCCCACATGTCACAGATCTTTCCCAAGTCCATATTGAAAGGAATGGTCTCAATGACAAATCGATCAGCAGCAATCGCAGGGTCCGTACTTAAGACCGCATCTGTATCCTCTTTATTGGTATCAAATATGAATATGCCGCCTCCAGTGTAAAAAGGACCTGCAGCAATCATTTTGCGCTCTTTTACCAAACGACCAATGTTTTCCATATGCCCTACCTGTAGACTATCGACTTGAGCCTGAGGTAATTCTGCCCTGTCGGGATTGGTGTTCAGAAAAACAAAAGTGTAACGACCTGCTCCTTCTTGTGCAGAAAGGCTGAATGTGATCAAAAAGCAAAAAATGACTGCGTATTTCATAACTAAAAAAATAGTGATTCAAATTAGGTGATACCAATCAAATCTCATAATGCGCATTAATGGAAATGATGATGAGTGAACTCAATTAATGATTAATTTATGAATTCAAACAGACTACAAACGACCATGAGAACCAGCATACTCACTATTCTCTCATTATTGATCATCAGTACTTTTTCCTTCGCGCAAGGTTCGCTCGATGATCAGCTCAATGGACATAATTTTAGATTTATTGGTCCTGAGGGCAACAGAGCCATAGCCGTTATTGCAGAGCCAGAAAACCCATCTGTCGCCTATATCGGAGCGGCATCTGGAGGATTATGGAAAACTGAAGACAGAGGCGTCAATTGGCGTCCGATTTTTGACAAACAGGATGTTAGCTCCGTAGCTTCTATAGACCTGGCTCCTTCTGACCCACAACAAGTATGGGTAGGTACAGGCGAGACTTTCGTCATCCGTCCTGCACATGCCATGGGCAATGGTATTTATTTCTCGCCCGATGCAGGAAAGACATGGGAGCATAAAGGTTTGGAAAAGACTGGAAGGATCGGTCGCGTGATCGTGCACCCTAATGACCCAAAAACGGTATTTGCAGGTGCTCTAGGTCATACTTATGGCCCTCAGCAAGAGCGTGGTGTATACAGAACCAAAGACGGTGGTGATACCTGGGAACAAGTGCTATTCATTGATGAAGGAACAGGTGTTTCTGATATGGCCCTTGACCCACAAAACCCTGACATCATCTATGCAGCCATGTGGTCGGTCAATATAAATACTTGGGGCTTGAACTCTGGTGGAAAAGGCAGCGGTATTTACAAATCAACAGATGGTGGCGATACCTGGGAACCGCTGAATAAGTATGGATTAAAATTCGGAGAAGAAAGACCAGTTGGTAAGACTTCAGTAGATGTTTCCTACAGCAACCCGAACATCATTTACGCTTTATTTGAGGCAGAAAGCCCAGAAGTATGGCGCTCTGAAGACAAAGGCATGAGCTGGACCTTGATGAGCCAAGATCATGACTGGAACGAGCGTGCACCCTACTACACCAGACTTCGTGTCAATACGGGCGACCCAGATGAGATCTACTCCATGACAGTGCGTTTTACGCATTCTCTCGATGGTGGTAAAACAAGAAATAGAAGACCGCCTAGAGGCGGTGGCGATAACCACGATATTTGGATCAACCCCACCAACCCTGACCATTACATGGTTGCTCATGATGGTGGCGTAAGCATTACTTACAATCATGGAAAGTCATTCCAGCGCGTGGTTCTCCCAATTGCGCAGATGTATCATGTGGCGGTTGATGATCAAATTCCTTACAACGTATTCGGCAACCGCCAAGATGGTTGGTCTTATATGGGACCTAGTAATTCACTGGCAGGTTACATTCCTTTAGGACTTTGGAAAGGCGTTGGCGGTTGTGAATCAGGCTTTGCAAAGCCAGACCCTACCGACAATAACATCATCTGGTCGGGTTGCTACGATGGTGGCCTCGATAGACATGATCTAAGAACAGGTCACTCTCGTGATGTGCGCGTTTGGCCAGAAGCCGGCTATGGCTGGGCCCCAGCCGATATGAAATACAGATGGCATTGGAACTTCCCATTGAGCCATTCTCCGCATACTAAAGGCAGAGTTTATGTAGGTTCTCAGTTTGTACATAAGACAGATGATGGAGGACAAAGCTGGCAGGTGATCTCTCCTGATCTAACGCTGAACCTAAAGAGTCATCAACAAAGCTCTGGTGGCGTAGCGATTGATAACCTCATGACTTTTGATGGTTCTACTCTCTTTGCTATTGAGGAATCGAAATTTGAAAAGGATGTGATCTGGGTGGGCACCAATGACGGCCAAGTGCAACTGACCAAAGACGGTGGTGAAACCTGGACGAATTTGACAGCCAATATCCCAGACCTACCAGAATGGGGAACCATTGCCAATATAGAACCTTCTCGCTACGACAAGGCAACCACATACATCACTGTTGACCTACACCAAATGGGTGATTTTGATCCCTATATCTTCAAAACCACAGATTATGGTCAAAGCTGGACAAAGATCTCTGACGGCATTCCTAAGAATGAATCGAGCTTTGTGCATGTAGTGAAGGAAGACCCCAAAAGAGAAGGAATGCTCTATGTGGGCGTAGACAATGGTATTTACGTTTCGCATGACGATGGTTCAACTTGGAACAGATTGAAAAAGAACTTACCTCCTGCCCCTGTTTACTGGTTGGAGATCCAAGAAAGGTTTGATGATCTCGTAGTAGGCACTTATGGCCGAGGTTATTACATCATGGATGACCTTGCCGCAGTCAGGAATCTAGACCAAAAAAGCTCTGTGGCATTCTATGATGTGAGAGATGCATGGCGCTTCAATAACAAAGAGAATATCAAGACTGATGGTGGCAGCTTTAACTCAGGCAGAAACCCTCGTTATGGCGCTAGCCTAAATTACTTCATTCCAGAAAAGATAGATGGCTCGGCTAAGATCGAGATCCGAGATGAGAACGGTGAATTGGTGAGAACCATTAGCGCAAGAACCAATGTGGGTGCTAACCGTGCCCAATGGGACCTCCGTTATGAACCGACTTTTAGACCAAAACTCAGGGTTCAGCCTCCTGGCCGACCTTGGGTACAATTGAATGGTGAAGGCTGGAGACCCTTGGTACAATGGGATCTTGATCTGATGGCAGGTCAAAATGGGCCAAGAGTTGTACCTGGTGTATATACGGCTACTTTGGTCATAAGCGATAAAGAAGGCAATGAGCTAACGCAAACCAGTGCAAGCTTCAATGTGTTGAAAGATCCTTATGCTGAGGGTAGTATTGAAGACATTCAAGCACAAGTAGATTTCTCCTTGCAATTGCGCGATGCCATGAATGTGGCGGTGAGTAATATCAATGCAGTAGAAGTGCTAAGAGCAGAACTTGAAGACATCATTGCAGAGAACAAGAACAAGAGAACGACTAGAGAGGCTGTAAGACTAAAAGCTGCCGCTGAAGAGGTAGCCAGTAAACTCTATGACATTCATTTGACAGGCGCAAGAGAAGATGCCTTCCGCTCTCCTATTAAGCTTTATGGCAGACTGAGTGCTTTGGCTTCTGATATCAATTCTAGTGGTATAGACTTTAAACCGACCAACCAGCAAGGTGAGGTTTACGAAGTACTAGATGAGCGCCTACAAGCAGCCATTAAGCAGTTTGATGAGTTGATCAACAATGACATTCAAAAGTTCAATAAGGCCCTGCAAAAGCAAGACAGACGCATTGACATTGAAAAGACTGGCGGGCAGTAATTAGTTATTTAGTTGATTGGTAAAACAATTATTTTTCGTCATTCAGAGTGAGGACAAAGGACGATCGAAGAATCTGTTTTGAGTGAAACGAAAATTACTGGAAATAAAAATGTGTCATTAGTCAAACGTTACAGTGCATTTCCTGAATGGAGAAAGAAAATAAAAAGTGGAATAATCTATCTTTAAGAGAGAAGCGCAGCAGCTTGTTGTTATTTGCATCCGTATTGCTCATAGGTGCTCTAGGTCTTCTATTCTATTACCTTATGGATAACCAACCTCAAGATTACACAATTGGTACAATTGATGATATTTACGCACCTGCAAGAGGTGGTAGACTTGTATCATTTACATACTATGTTAATGGCCAGGAATTTCAAAGTTCTGGAAGTATCCACGGCTTTGAAAACATCGCAAGAGTCGGAAAAAAGTTTTTAGTAGAATTCCCCGAAGAATATCCTTGGAGAGGTCTCATACATTTAGAAACCCCAATTAATGATACAATCTCCGCTCCAGAGAAAGGCTGGGATGAAATACCAGAACCTTTAAAGAGAATTAATTAAACGCACTGTAACATAACCTATACACAATGCGGTTGCGCAGACCCTAAGCTTTTGCGTTTAAGAAAATGAACCCTAACTTATCTATTCCCTTTATTCCAGGGATATTGACCAACACATCAAAAACACAAAAATGTCAAAAAGAATCTTTATTACCGGAGCGTCCACAGGACTGGGCAAAGCAGCTGCCAAATTATTTGCAAGTAAAGAATGGTCTGTAATCGCGACCATGCGCAAACCTGAGGCAGAAAATGAGCTAGACAAACTCGGGAACGTCTCTCTCCTACCATTGGATGTCACTGATGTGGAGCAGATCAAATCTACCTCGGCAAAAGCCATTGCTATGGGAGACATTGATGTGGTTTTCAATAATGCAGGTTATGGCCTAGCTGGACCTTTTGAAGGCGCCAGTGATGAGCAACTGATTCGTCAACTCAACACCAACCTGCTGGGTGTAATGCGCGTGACACAGGCATTTATCCCGCATTTTAGAGAAAAGAAAAGTGGTCTCTTCATTACGACCACCTCTATCGGTGGCTTGGTCACTTTGCCTTTTAACTCGGTTTACCATGCCACAAAATGGGGATTAGAAGGTTGGAGCGAGAGTTTGGCTTTTGAGCTGAATCCACATGGCATTGGTGTCAAAACGATTTCTCCTGGCGGTATTGCTACAGACTTTGCTGGTCGTTCTTTAGATATCACTTCGCATGATGCTTATAATGAGCCTATGCAGAAAGTAATGACCGTATTTATGGACCCTGAGCGTCAGAAGAACTATTCTACTGCTGAGCAGATCGCAGAAGTGGTTTTTGAAGCGGCTACAGATGGAAAGAATAAACTGAGATATCCGGCCGGTGAAGATGCAAAAGCCATGTATACCCAAAGAAATGCAGTAGGCGATGAACAGTTCAAAGAAGGTATTCGAGCAAGTTTCTTAGGTTAACCAACTATCAATTAACCTAGCCTTTTTGAATTAAATATTAAAAATGAACCATCGAGAATCATACGATATTGAATGGCTGAAAGGTCTTTATTCTTCTGAGGAAAGGTTAAAATACCTTTTCTTTTGGGGGCATAAACCTAGCCTCGATGGTACAATCACAAGCTCTTGTTTAAGTCAATGGTATCTGTGTCAGTTTGTTCGAGATGGGAATAAATTCAATTCAACACAACAATGGATGATGTATCAGAAAGCAATTTTATTTAATGATGATGAGACATCCTTAAAAATCTTAGAGTCCTCATCGCCTGGTGAAGCTAAAGCCTTAGGAAGAGTCGTTTCAAATTTTGATGAAGAAGTTTGGAATAAACACCGTTCTCCAATTGTCATTGAGGGAAACGTTCTGAAATTCTCTCAGAACCCGCCACTTAAAGAGTTTTTACTCAATACCAAAGAAAGAGTATTGGTTGAAGCTAGTCCTCTTGATGAGATTTGGGGAGTAGGGCTCTCAAAGGAATCTGAAAGTATTAACGATCCAAACGCATGGAGAGGTCTCAACTTGCTCGGGTTCGCTCTCATGGAAGTTAGAGATATACTCAAAGAATAGTTTATATAAACCTTTCTCAGTTTCAATTGCAATAACAGAATTAGCTTTTGAATAACTAGATTTGATAAAACTTAACCTCAATGAAGAAAGTAATTACCGGAATTTTTAAAGAAATGATTCCCGTCATACTGGGTGTTCTGGTCGCCTTATTTATCAATAGATGGGCGGAAGACATCAAAGACCAAGCTTACATTAAAGAAATTACTCAATCAATGAAGCTTGAATTCGATGAGAGTCTTGAAGAGATCAACAGTACTATTCCCAAACAAAATACATTGATTGATAGCCTAAGAATGAATATGCCAAATACCAACATGTCTGTTATGGATGTGGCAAGATTGGCTGATGGCTTTCATATTGCTCAAATCAAAAACAATTCATGGAAAGCCATTTCTCAAACCAAAATCGAATTGTTGGAATATGAGCGGCTCAAGGTGTTGAGCGATATAGATTATGGAAAAGAGCTTTTGAATGAAAAGCAAACCATCATGATGAACTATGTTTTCAACAACATCAATGAAACTTCAGAAACCGCCAAGCAAACAGTGATGATATTGATGTCTGATCTGATCAATACTGAACGCGCCCTAAAAGCAGCGATTGAAGAGTATCAGGCCCTTGATAATGATGAGGTCAATTAATAGCCTTCTCTTCTTAGTCCTGATCATTACACTCTCGGCTTGTAGTCAAGAAGAGGTTTTTGAGTTAAAGGTCATGTCCTACAACATCAAACATGGTGTTGGCAATGACGATAGCTTGGCCCTTGCTCGTTCTTTGGCTGTGATCCAAGTCCAAGATCCAGACTTACTCGCCTTACAGGAGATCGACCATTTAGCCAAGCGCTCAAATAGTGTTGACCAAACCGCATATTTCTCAGAAGCACTTCGCATGGAAGGTCAATTCGGGCAATTCATGGATTTTCAGGGCGGTGCCTACGGCATGGCAACCTTTTCTGCTTTGCCAGTAAAATCGACTCAAGTACTGAACCTACCCGATGGCAAATTTGAACCCAGATCATCAACTATTCTTGAGGTAGAACTTAATTCCGAGGCCTCTATCCTTTTTGCCAATGTGCATTTCGATTGGATTTCAGGAGAAGACGGGCAAGCAACCAGAACTGCTCAAGCCCAAGCACTTATAGATCATCTCAATGGATTTGAACTCCCTGTCGTAATCACAGGCGACTTTAATTGCAAACCAGATTCGCCAACCATGCAGCTCTTTTACGATGCGGGTTTTGTTTTTGCGGATAAAGGAGAAGACCGAATGAGTTTTCAATTGGAAGATCACGCTGAAATTGACCATGTCATATACAGAAATACTGAAGATGCTCAAGTCACGGTTAGGCAAATCGACTTGCTAGACGAACCATTGGTTTCTGATCATAGGCCTTTGATAGCAGTTTTAGAAATTACACTTCGTTAAAAGCAGTCATTTTTGCACACATTAGCTTTTTCCTGATTCCTGAGATATATTGAGTTAAAGCAATAACTCAATGACAACAGCTGATCAAAAGGTCAACATTCAATACATTGGTGTAATCATTCTTACGGTATTTCTCACCTGGTTTGTCCATGAATTTGTTCATTGGCTAACAGGTGAATTACTGGGCTACAAATCTAGCATGAGATTAAATAGCACTGCCTATTTAGAAGATGAGCCCCTTCCTGGAGAAAAAGCCATTGTCTCCATTTCAGGCCCTATCATTACAGTGTTGCAGGCTGTGGTATTCTATTTCTTACTAAAGAATAAAGGCTGGAAAAAGAACTTCTATCCTGCGCTGATCACCGCTTTCTTTATGAGACTGCTGGCCGGTGGCATGAACTTTATTGGTCCGAATGATGAAGCAAGAGTTGGCATCTACTTGGGCATTGGCATGCATACCATTTCTCTGATTTTCAGTGTGTTTATGTTCGTTCTGGTCTATAAGATTTCTAAAAAACACCAACTGACACGTAAATTTCAGCTATGGACAGTATTGATCATGCTCTTGTCCATTACTGCATTGATCTTTATCGATCAATTCTTTAAAGTGCGATTTATTTGAGAGTGAATCAGATAAATTTTATAAACAATATGCAAGATGATGAAATGGCTTATTAACAATTGGTACAAAGCAACTCCCTTTCTTGGTCTTTACACGGTACTTTTTACCGCTGCATTTGTATTACCAAATGATTTTGCACTTTTTCTAATCTGGCTCCAAACAGCGGTTTATTTCTTTCATCAATTTGAAGAATATGTATTACCCGGAGGTTTTGTTGCCTTTTTTAATTTCAAAACCTTAGGCTCAAATAAACCCGATCAGCCTTTGAATACGGTTGCTTCTTTTTGGATCAATGTTCCCATTATATTTATTGCTTTTCCACTATCTGCATACTTCTCAGGAGCTATTGCAATTTCAATTGGTGTTTGGACAGCCTACTTCTCAGTCATTAACGCACTGTCACATGTGGGAATGGCTTTCAAGTTTGGATATAATCCAGGTCTAATAGTAAGCATGTTTTTAAATATCCCTATTGGTGTATACGCCATCTATTATTTATCGAGTAATAAGTTGATCAACACAGAACAAAACCTCATAGGCCTAGCAGTAGGGCTAGCTGTTCAGCTCAGTCTTATGATTTATGGTTTTCTGGTTTTGAAACCAAAAATCAATAAAGACTGACTAAAAGCCTTTTACTAGCTCTAAATTCAAGCCATTTACAAAGTCCTGATAAGCCTTCCAGTCATCGCTGAAGAAAGTGTTTATCTCTGATTGAACAGGACTCCATGCGTTTCTCAAGTTCTGTAAAGCAAAGGTCATTGCTTGACTTATTTCGTCCATGCTTCCTCCCATTTTCCCTCTGAGATTGCCCAGCTTTGCAGATAACACATTCGGGTCACTTCTAAAGCCCTGAACGGGTTCTTCGTAGAACAGACCATTCAGTTCTTTCAATCGATCTGCGATCTCTTTTGACTTAGTTTGAAGGTCTTTATTGTCCGTATCTAACCCTTGAACGCGCTTCACAATGGCTTGAGCATCTCTAATATTGTCGACTGCTTCAGTCAATTCTGCTATTGTGCTGTAAGCATCAGCGATAAATGCTTCTTTCTCTAGAAGCGTCTCCATATCATATTCCACACGCTGGTCAGCCAATACATTGATGACACGTTCTGAATTCGCATCCCCTTGAGTCATCTTCACTGTATAAGTTCCTGGCAACACATCATATCCGCTTGGCGGATTCTGACCTTCTCTTGTCTTTCTACCACCAGGGAAGCGAATACCATCACGCTCAAACCCCCAGTAAATTCTATTCAGTCCTTTATCAGCTCTGATGTATTTCGTTCTTACCACCTCACCCGCTTCATCAACGATCTCCATCTTTACCTTCTCTTTAGAAGAAGTATAAAAGGACATTTCAGCGCTAAATGGCTTGTTTTCGCCAAAGAACATACCATGCCCTGTACTTCTATAGCCCCAATATGGGCCAATGATGGCATTGGTAGCATCAGGTATTTCAAAGAGATGAAGTGCTTGTTCTTGAATGTTCTTAACTCCTTCCGTGGTGGCTTCTCTCAAAGGTCTGATGTCGTCTAAGATCCAAATAGAACGACCAAATGTACCGATGATCAAATCGTGTTCTCTAGGGTGAATAGCCAAGTCCATTGTTGGCACTGTAGGAAAACCATAGGTCCATTTGGCCCAAGTATCAGCCCCATCCATTGAAACGTACAATCCTGTCTCAGTACCCAAGAACATCAAATTCGGCTCAACCGGATCTTGTACAAATGACAAAGCAAATCCGAATACATCCTGTTCATCAACAATGCGTTTCCAGCTACGGCCATAATTTGTCGTTTGATAAACATAAGGGGTCCAATTGTCTCTTCTGTGGTCATCGAAAACCACAAAGGCTGTCCCTTCATCATATGCACTGGCTTTGATCTGCTGCACCCAGGCGTTGTCTGGTAAGTCTTTGAATTTGCCGGCACTATTGGTCCACTCTGCACCTCCATTTCGCGTGAGCTGAACATTACCATCGTCAGTACCTACCCAGATGAGACCTTCAGCTAGTGCACTTGGTTCAACCACAGTAATGGTGGTATGCATCTCTGCCCCAGAATTGTCATAATTCAGTCCACCTGTCTCATACTGCTTTTGCTTTTCAGGGTCATTGGTGGTCAAATCTGGAGAAATGATCTCCCAATTCTTTCCATGGTCACTTGATTTAAAAAGGTACTGTGCCCCTAAATAAACCGTCTTTTTATCTATTGGGTCTACATTGACCCCAGCATTCCAGTTCCATCTTAGTCTTTCCCCTTCAGGATGTTCTGGACGGATGCCAAGCATCTGCCCTGTTTCTCTATCGTATCTTCTGATATTCGCCCCTTGACTCAATGAATATCCATAACGGGTATCTAAAGGGTCAGGCACTACATCAAAACCATCACCGCCAACTATACGCTCCCAGTAGCTATTTCTGATTCCACCTTGCTTCAATAGTTGGCTTGGTCCTAACCATGCGCCATTGTCTTGCATGCCACCCATGACATTGTAAGGCGTTTCCATGTCATAATTCACATGATAAAATTGACCGATTGGCAAATTCTCAGAGTACTGCCAGCTGCCACCTCGGTCGGTGCTCACCTCGAGACCACCATCATTCCCTAACACAATGAAGTTCGGGTCATCCGGATGTATGTAATAAGCGTGATTGTCGACATGGATATATCCAGGGTCTACAAACATGCTAAAGCTCTTACCGCCATCTTCACTAGATGTCACGAAAGTATGAAGCGAATAAACGCGGTTCTCGTTCTGAGGATCAACAAAAAGATCCGCATAATAAAAGGGTCGATTACCTATTTGGCTGTCCCCTTTTCGAGAAACTCTATACCACTCGTTACCACCATCATCAGAACGATAAATGGCATTTTCTTTTGACTCCACATAAGCATAAACCCTATCTGGCATTGAAGGTGCAATGGCCAAACCTATTCGACCAAGATCACCTTTTGGCAAACCATGCTCCACTGTTTTTCTTTCCCAGTTTTCTCCGCCATCATGGGTGATATAAATACCTGAAGCAGGTCCTCCTGAATTGAAGAACCAAGGTTCTCTTAAATGCTCCCACATGGCTGCGATCAGCTTGTTCGGGTTTGTAGGGTCGATCACTAAATCGGCAATTCCTGCTCCTGGTACATCATAAAGCACCTTATTCCAAGTCTTTCCACCATCGGTCGATTTAAATACACCTCTCTCCTCATGAGCTGCCCAAGGCGAGCCAATTGCACCTACCCAGATGATATCCGAATTGGTAGGATGAACGATCAGTCTATGAATGTTCTTGGTCTTCTCGAGCCCCATGTGCTGCCAGGAACGGCCGGCATCAAGACTACGGTAAACGCCATAGCCTGAGTTCAATGAGTTTCTAGGGTTTCCTTCACCTGTTCCTACCCAGATCACACTAGGGTTGGAAGGATCAATGGTTACAACGCCAATGGAGGCCACATCTTCATTGTCGAAAATTGGTTCCCACCGAGTGCCTGCGCTGACTGACTTCCACAAACCGCCTGATGCAGTTCCTGCATAAATGATGTTGCGATTGTGACGAACGACATCAATAGAAGTCACTCTACCAGACATACCTGCTGGACCGAGTGACCTCGGCTGCATGGGTTCAAATAGAGAAAGGTCTGTTTGGGCGTTAAGAACACCCACTAAGGCGATTAAAACAAAAGTTAAGACAGAACGGATCATAAGCTTAATTATATGGTGCACCAAGATACTCTTACCAAGTAAAGGCTAATCATCAATTTCTTTAAATGGTCTCATCGACACTATTTTTGATCATGATAATTGCTATTTTAAATCTTTTGGAATTGTCGCATGAATAGAAAAGAATTTGTAAGGCTGTGTAGCATACTGGGTATTGGACTACCCTTTAGTGGAGCAGTGAATCCCTGTGATCGTAAAGATGATATTCCCCTACAGAGTGGAGAAAAAGTAATTATAATTGGTGCTGGTCCTGCAGGAATGTCTGCAGCCTACTTGTTAGCTCAACAATCAATTGACTTTGAAATTCTGGAGGCACTGCCAACCTATGGTGGCCGAATCAAGCACAATCGCGACTTTTCAAATTTCCCGATCTCCCTAGGAGTCGAATGGATTCACGTTGAAAGAGGTATACTCAATGAAATAGTCAACGACTCTTCCATCAATATCCAGACCCAGACACAGGGTTATGACCTTCAAAATGATCAGTCTGGTTATTGGGACGGGTCTGAATATAGTGCTAGAGGACTTGGAGATGATTTTGGTTTTGACTTTGACGATTTGAAATTTGTGAGCTCCAGTTGGCTCGATTTCTTCGAGACCTATGTTCTTCCCAGCATTGAATCGAACATTACTTACAATACGCCTATTACGGCAATTAACTATTCAGGAGATCAAATAGAATTGACCACTCAAGGAGGTGAAACGCATACGGCCGATAGAGTTATAGTGACTGTACCAGTGAAGATCCTTCAAAATGGCTATATCAATTTCAACCCGGCCTTGCCAAATAGCAAGCAAGAAGCTATAGACAGCATAACGGTCTGGAGTGGTTTTAAAGCCTTTTTCAAGTTCAATACAAAGTTCTTTCCTTCTTGGCTCAGCTTTCCAGATAGTGATGAAAGAGCAGGCCAGATATATTACTATGACGCAGCATATGCTCAGAACACACCCGATGTGATTTTAGGCTTATTTTCGACAGGAGACAAAGCTGAAAAATACCAAAGGTTATCGGACAATGAGCAACGTGATTTTATTCTTCAAGAGCTAGATGAAATATTTGGTAATAACATCGCCTCAGCAAATTATATCGAGCACATAGTTCAAAACTAGAATGAAGAGCCTTTTGCTAACGGGGCTTATATCACATCTCATGAGAATTGGCGAACTGTAAGAACATTAGGTGAGTCAGTGAGTGACAAGCTATACTTTGCTGGTGATGCCTATACCGATGGTGAAGACTGGAGCAGCGTTCATGCAGCTGCCAGATCCGCAAAAAGAGCGGTACAAGAGTTGACCTGAGCCTAACTAATCTGATTTAATAGAGACAGATTAAGAAATAATAAACAGATAATGAGCAACTCTCAAATGGCAAATAGCTCATCAGTTAGGTATATAGTTCTTTAGTAGAAGATTATACCTTCTTGGTCCATTTTTAGACATTCTCTTGCTATATTTGCAACATAGTTGCATTAACAATAAACGAAGATGCCCAATAGTCGAAAACTCCCCGTTACAGTACTTAGTGGATTTTTAGGTGCTGGAAAAACCACATTGCTCAATCATGTGCTGCATAACAAAGAAGGCCTTAAAGTTGCAGTGATCGTGAATGATATGAGTGAGGTCAATGTTGATGCTCAATTGGTCAAAAGTGAAAACACGCTTTCGCGTACGGAAGAAAAGCTTGTAGAAATGAGCAATGGCTGCATTTGCTGTACGCTACGTGAGGATCTCATGATTGAAGTTGAGCGTTTGGCTAAAGAAAATAGATTTGACTATCTATTGATTGAAAGTACTGGTATCAGTGAGCCAATTCCCGTTGCACAAACATTCAGTTTTGTAGATGAAGAGAATGACATTGACCTTTCTCGCTTCAGTTATGTCGACACCATGGTTACCGTTGTCGATGCCTTCAATTTCTTTAAGGATTTTGGAAGCCCTGAAACACTGATGGATAGAGACCTGACCAACATTGAGGATGATTTTAGAACCATAGTGAACTTACTCACCGATCAGATCGAGTTTGCCAATGTGATCATCCTGAACAAGGTAGACCTCGTTGACAAAGCAACTATTTCTGTTCTTAAAGCGGTTATTCAGAAGCTCAACCCTACGGCCAAGGTCATTGAGTCGACCTACAGTAAGGTAAGCCCGACTGCCATTTTGAATACGGGTCTTTTCGACTTTGAAGAGGCCGAGCAAAGTGCTGGATGGATAGAAGAATTAAATAAAGATGAGCATACACCGGAAACTGAGGAATATGGTATAGGCTCATTTGTATTTAGAAGTCAAAAACCGTTTGACCCAGAACGATTCTGGAACTTTGTAGGTAAAGAATTTCCTAATACTGTCATCCGAAGTAAAGGCCTTTTCTGGTTGGCCTCGCGTCCAGACCAAGCCCTTGTTTGGGGGCAAGCAGGAGGTTCCTTGAAAGCTGATAGTGCCGGAGTTTGGTGGAGCAGCATGCCATTTGAAGAAAGAAGTCGATATTTGGCTTTTGTAGAGAATCAAAAAGAGATAGAAGCTGACTGGCACAAGGTATTTGGCGACCGTAAAAATGAGATTGTTTTCATTGGCCAGGAAATGGATAAAGAAGGCATGATCGCCAAGCTCAACGCATGTTTAAGTACCGATGAGGAACTAAGTACAAGTAAATGGCGCTTAGGCTATGATGACCAATGGCCCGTACCAAGAGCATCAGAATTCGCTCAATAAAAAGCATTGAATCAAAATAAGGAAGCTATCATCGTGGTAGTGGGTTTTCTGGGAGCCGGTAAAACCACATTGCTCAAACAGTTGGCCACCAACTATGTCAATATTGGTTGGAATCCCTATGTCATTCTTAACGATTATGAGAATGCAAATCTTGATGCCCAGCAATTCTTAGATCAACTTGAACCAAAGTGTTTAATGCCGCTCAATGGTAGTTGTATTTGTTGTAGTGGTATTGGTGAATTGAGGTCTTATGTAAACATGATACCTGAAAGAACAAATGGTATTACATTGATCGAAGCCAATGGCACTTCTGATGCGGTATCACTTATGGGCTTTTTAGGGGTGGGTATCAATGAGCGCTTCCTTCCTCCTGTTCAGGTTTCTGTTGTTGATGTAATGAACTGGCAAAGAAGAGGTGAACACAACGAGCTTGAAGCGAATCAAATACAAGTATCTTCTTTAGTCGTATTGAGCCATCATGAAGGCATTTCAAAAGAAAGAATCAATACTGTTCAGCAAGACATAAAGACACTCAACCCTTTTGCCGAAATCATTCTGAGCAACGCGATTGATCTTGGTCTGCTTCCTAAACTTTCTCCTTCTAAAAATGAAGCGCAAAAGCTAGACCACCTAAAAGCGCACTGGTCTTCATGCTCAGTAGATTTGCCTAACCTACCAAGTGAAGAAGTCATAAGAGAAATTTGCCTTTCCTTACCGAAAAGCATTCAACGCATCAAGGGATGTACTAGAATTGGCGAACAAGAGAATTATACTTATTTCGAAAGGACTCCAGACGGTTATATCCGCATTAGACCTTTTCATGGCATTCCGACAACGGGCACAAAACTTTTAGCTGTTGGCCCAGGAAGTGAGCCCGAATTATTAGAAAAAGTGATAGACGAAGTCTTAAGTGTATCTAATGAGTAGCACACTTGTCACAACTGCCGACATATAGCAGTGAAACTTTTTCGATGTGATGACCTGGTAAATCAGGGATCTCAACCTCATCTGGTAAACATACGGTTGCTCCACATTCCAAACACTGAAAGTGTGCGTGGGCACCTTTGGCGTGATTTGTTGAATCATCTGAAGTCAAAGCATACCATCGTACACCATCCTTCCCTATAAATGAATGGAGGATCTTATTGTCTTCTAATCTTTTTAGAATGCGATAAACCGTACTCCTATTCATTTCTTCAGCAAGGTCCTCTGCAAGATTAACTATGGAATGAGCTTTTACCTCTTGTTGAAATTTCTGCAAGACAGTAGCAACCGATCTAGTTTTACTCAGTTTTCCCATGACACAAACATATTGCAACATTGTTGCATCTACAACTGTCTTTCCTATTTTTGCAACATTATTGCATCAACGGTATGAATTCCCAAACCAAATCAACAATTCTTAAAAAACCAGACCTACTTGGAGCAACTGCAAGTATGTTATGCGCTGTACATTGCCTGGCTGCTCCATTTATATTTCTAGCCCAAGCAAGCTTTTCAACTATGCATGTTGAAGTTCCAGCATGGTACCAAATGATTGACTACATCTTCCTGGTTGTGTCTTTCTTCGCCATTGTACATGCTATTAAGAATACCGCAAAGAACTGGATGAAGACTTCACTTTGGACAACCTGGGTAGTTCTGACTTTAGCTATAATCAATGAAACCTTCGAGCTGATGCATCTAGGCGAAGCAGCTGTCTACATACCTGCATTGACGTTGGTAGGTCTTCATTTATACAATAGAAAATACTGTCAATGCGAAGAAGAGTGTTGTACAAACCCTGCTTGAAATGGATAAAAACATAATAGAAAAGATCGAAGAGATCGGTAATTCGCATCTAGGCACGAGTGTTGAGACACCTATGCGCAGTGATGCATTTGCTAAAAGTGACAATGAAAAGATTGAGAATATTCAATTTCATTTTCAAAAGATCATGGAGGAGCTTGGATTAGACTTAACCGATGACAGTCTTTCAGGCACCCCTTATCGCTTTGCCAAAATGTATGTGAAAGAACTGTTCTACGGACTTGACCCAAAGAAGAAACCTAAACTCTCTTCTTTTGAGAATAAGTACGGATACAATAAAATGCTCATCGAAAACAACATCACCATTGATTCATCATGTGAGCACCACTTTCTACCTATTCAAGGTTTTGCACATGTAGCATACATTCCCAATGAGCGAGTAATAGGGCTTTCAAAGATCAATAGATTGGTGGATTACTATGCGCACAGACCCCAAGTGCAAGAAAGACTTTGCCTACAGATTTTAAAAGACCTCCAAGACACTTTAAATACTGAAAGTGTTTTAGTTATGATCTCTTCGAAACACTTGTGTGTATCATCAAGAGGAATTAAAGACAAGTCTAGCTATACCACCACTATAGAATATGGCGGAGCCTTTGAAGATGCCAACCGAAGAAATGAGTTTTTCAGCAGTTTAAAACTGGAAAAACTTTAATAACTCTAAACTCGATTATTGAGCATTATCACTTCTGAAGAAGCTATTCCCTTAGCAGATTCTGTAAACTCCACATCTATTCGACCAAGGTTGATACCTGCCCAACCGACTTGGTTTATTGTAGTTGTGAAACCTTGACTATTGGTAAGCAATAGTGGTTCGTCCATGAAGGTGTGGGTATGCCCGCCTAGAATAACATCAATTTCGCTTACCTCCTGCGCCAGCCTTACATCTGAAGGATAAGGCGCATCTCCATAATCGTAACCTAAGTGCGATAGGCAAACGATGAGATCACATTGCTTAGCATTTAGTTCTTGTACCATCTCTTTGGCAACAGCTATCGGATCGCTTACAATGGTATTGCCGTACATAGCAGAATTCACTAATCCTTCTAGTTTAATTCCCAGTCCAAAAACACCAACCTTAATTCCTCCTTTATTAAAGATCTTATAAGGCTGTACCTCGTTCGAGATCTGGTTTTTGGAGAAGTCATAATTGGCAGACAAATATGGAAAATCAGCATGCTGCATTGCTTTTTTAAGTCCATCGAGCCCATTGTCAAATTCATGATTACCGACAGTGGTTGCCTCATAGCCCATTTCACTCATGAGCTTTAATTCTAGCTCTCCGCCAAACATGTTGAAATATGGAGTGCCTTGAAAAACGTCTCCAACATCAAGTAAAAGGACATTTTCTTCTTGGCTTCTTACTTGAGCCACTGCAGCTGCTCTAGCTGCCATTCCACCAAAACCTTTATTACGCCCTTCTGTAAAAGGGTCAATATGTGAGTGCATATCATTGGTGTGCAGAATAACCAGTCGCTTCCCTTTAAGGCTCGATTGACAACCACTTAAGAACATTGGCGAGCCTGCAACAAATGCAGAAGCTGCGAGAGATTTAATGATAAAGTTTCTTCTTTTCATCGTGCAATTTTTACGTTGTTGACAACTACCTCATCAATATTTTCACCTCTGGCTGTAGTCTCTCTAATTTCTTTGACGATCATTGCTCTAAGTTTCATTGGCTGCAAATCGAGTCTCTTGACTGGTTTTAGCATGCTCAAGCCGCCACCACCATTAGCTAAGTAATCGCTAATCGCTAGGATGTATGTGGAGAACTCTGAAAATGGTTTTCCACTGATGACAATGTCTTTTGGGCCATCATCCGTTACCGCAAACTCAACCGGCCATAACATACTACTTCCAGATCGATTGATGCGTTCAAGTACCTCTAATAAGACCGTTCCAGGTACTTCCAATAAGAGCACCTCATTTTCAAATGGCATCACTGAGAATACCTCGCCCAAGGTCACATCACCTTGATTGATGTCGGCTCTAAGCCCACCGTGATGGTTCATCAAAGCGACATCTACATGTTGATTGTAAACCTTTCTTGATTGTTCTAAAGTTAGTCGAGTTACAAAAGTACCAAGGTTCGACTCATACTCTCCTCTAGAGTTTAGATCGTGAGCTGCAAAACCAATAACCTCATTCATTATCGAATCTACTTCATCCCTGTATGGGGAAATGATCTCCTCAATCTCTCCTGAGGCTTGAATACTATCGCTTATGGGAATTGATGACCAAGTTATTGAAGGATCTAACTTCTGAGCTTTGTTGCAAGCATTTAAGCTTACCAAAGCAACAGCGAGAAAAGCACATTTTAAAAATGACATTGTCAATCTCATAACTATCAATTAGTGCAGCAAAGTTATTACTTAAATCTAAAGATTAATTCAACCAACTGACCGCACATAGAATTTCACAGAACCTTAACGCTCAAGGTGAAATGATAACGTACATGCAACATTGTTGCATCTTGATACAGAAGCTCTATCTTTAACTAACAATTGATTTTTTCATTTTAAACAAACCCAACTTAAAGATATGCTACAAAGAAAATTCGATAAAATAGTTGAGCAATATTATCCAAACGCCATGGATGCCAAAGACACATCCATCCATTATCTGGGTAAAATGCAAAATGAGCATAACATAAATGTGTCAAAAGTATTGATGGCCACTTCAGTATGTTCGGATGATATTAATGTGCCTTCTACTACATTTTTCAATGTACTTTTTGGCCCCTTCATTATGGGTGGCTTGGGAGGAATACCCTTTGTTGGCCAAACTGGCATGACGGCTTTTGCTCATCATATTCCTGATGAAGGAAGTGCTTTCATTTTCTACGGACCTCATATTGGACTGACTTTAGACGGTGATCTGGGTAAAATGTATAGACCGCGCCAAGAAGAAACGGGCAACTCTTGTGGAGCCTTAATGCTTGCATTAAGCAGACTTCAAGATGGTGATTACAAACCTGTAATGAATGATGATGACTACCAGCAAATGAAGCTGGAGGAAAGTTTACTTCCTTACAGAGATGATATCATCAATAGCGACAACCCGCAAAAGGCCATAACAGACGCCACTTACGAGATCATTGACAAGAAAGTACATGAATATGTACACTCATGTAAAAATGAATTCAGTGTTGATAAGGTCGTTTTATTGGGAGGTGTTATTATCAATACTGATTATGGTCTAGATGATTATTTCGATGCCCGAAACTTTGAAGTAATAGACGTCAAATAAGAATTTCTTTCCCTATGAGCAATCAGCTTTATTTCACCTGTCCTTCGGACTTTCTTGAGCCAGTGATCAGGAAAGAAAACGGCAGAAAGGTTTATTTCCTTAATGCCTTGGCCAACTCATTTGAGTTTACTCCAGAAGTGATCGATGAAATAAACAGGCTTGTAGAAAAAAGAACAATCAATAAAATCACCTTTGTTTTGGCAGATAATAATCAGTTGATATTTGATGCTTTGAATAAAGGTGATTTTTCAACTTTAAAATCCATGGAAGGCTTTTTTGAGGAGCTTTCGCTCTTGAACTCTACAACAGCACCACTTTGGCAGTCGGGCCATAATAAGCTACAGGTCCTCTCCTACTATTTAGAGTCAAAGACCAAAGAACTCAAAAGATCAATGGCAGAGAGATCTTCTAATGAAATTACCTTCGAAACTAAAATCTACACCAGGCAAACAGGCAAAAGCCTTTCAATTCCAACAGCCCTGTTCCTATTGAAGCCATTTCAATTGAATTAAATACGTCCTGCCTCCTAAACCTTGCGGCTATTTCAAACTCTAAGTTTTAAATATTAAGTCGTATGAAGCTTTTCCATTTTTTTAATCTTTCTTACTATTCCCTTTGTCTTTATCTCCTGTAGTGGCTCTCAAACGAGTAACGGAGACAAAAGCACTGACATCAGCAGTCAGGATTTTAGCAATGCTTATGAATTGATTGACAGCAAGTATGGCACAAAGACTACTGTAGAACTGAAAAATGGTGTCAGGACAATGAAAACCAACAGTTTGCCTAACCATGAAACCGGACGCTTTCCAAATGAAGGCAACCCCAACAGTATTTCAGCACAAAAGCTCACATATGAGTTCCCAATTACTCCAAAACTAACCGGTGAAAGCAAATGGGCAAGAGAGCCAGGGATTGCTTTAAATGGAGTCAAATTTGAACCCGAAACAGCAGAGCGCTTTGTCTGTGAAACGGGTGAAGTGTATAAGATAGAGGCCATCCAAGACCTTGTCAATTTAGGATTAGACCACAACCTTGCACATGTGCAACCGACAGGCGCATATCATTACCACGGTGTTCCAAAAGACCTTATTGAAAAGTTTGATACTGGCGAAGACATTCTCTTGATCGGCTATGCCAAAGATGGCTTTCCCATGTACTACTCTAAAAGTGGCCAATTCAAGCCAAGCTATATGCTTATTGATGATATACGCACCGGTGAAGTCTGCAATTACCGCAACCCAATGCAGAACATGAAGTACAACTTTTACAATACCAGACCTGATGGCACTTTTGTTTCCGACTGGCAGTATGTACCGGGCGCTGGTCAACTAGACGAGTGCAATGGAATTACCATTGATGGCCAATATGGCTATTTTATTACCAACGAATATCCATTTGTAAGTCGCTGTTTGAAAGGTGAATTCAAAGAAGAAAGACCACAAGGTCCACCTCCAGGCCAACATAGACACGGCCCTCCTCCTGGCAGAGGAAGAGGTTAATATTCATTACCTTGTGGGGGTGTTTAAGAATAGACGAAAACTCTTCCTTTTTATAGGCTTATTGATTGCATTGTTTCTTTTATGGGCTGAACTTGCTGTTGGTATATTCGGGACACCGATCGCAGGCAATTGAAATGAAGATCATTAGAACTTGGAAAGGCTGGACAACAAAAGAGAATGCAAATGCTTATCGCGCATTTTTAAAAAATGAGGTTTTCCCAAGCGTCAAGGCCAGTGGTATAAATGGTTTGAATAAAGTATCAATTTCTTCAAAAGACTCGGCCGTTGAAGTAGAGTTCTTTTTGATGCTCGAATTTGAATCATTAGCCGATGTTAAAGCTTTTGCTGGTGAAAACTATGAGACCGCATTTATTCCGGAAAAAGCCAAAACACTTCTTAAACGATACGATACAAAAGCAGAGCATTTTGAATTAAACGATTCTTTTCGACTATGAGTATAATCAATAACCAGATCAATTACATCGAGCTAAAGTCGACAAATTTAGCCATAACAAAGACCTTTTATCAGGAGGTATTTGGCTGGCGCTTTACTGACTATGGCCCTACCTACATAGCTTTTGAAGGTGCCGGCTTAGATGGTGGGTTCGAATTCACTGAACTACCAATAACCAATGGCGCCTTAGTGGTTTTATATCATAACGATCTGACTTCAGTGATTGAGAAGATCACAAATGCAGGAGGATCAATTGTAAAGAAGATATTTGAATTCCCTGGAGGTAAACGCTTTCATTTCGTGGACCCTTCTGGTAATGAACTCGCCATATGGTCAGAACCTTAAGAAGATGAGCGAACCAGTTATTTTTCGATCGAAGATCAGTTATGGACTTCTAACTTTCACATTACTACTTTGTGTAGCAACTTGGGCAGTACCCGCTTTAGATGGTGCTTCCTTACAATCAATGCTTATTCTTTCATTGGTGATTGTAGCAACCATTGCTTTTATCCTACACGCATTCTTAAGTACTAGGTATTGGATCAATGATAATCAGGAATTACGATTAAAAGCTGGCTTTATCAATGACTTAACGATCCCTATTGAGAGCATAACGAAAGTCCACAAAACCAGCTCTTTTTTGGCCAGCCCAGCTGCTTCTTTCGATCGCATTGAAGTTTTCTATGGCAAATGGAATTCTGTCATCATCTCTCCAAAAGAAAAACAACAATTTATTTTCGCTTTGAAGAAGATCAATCCTGATATTGAGACTAAGCTTTAAATCTATTTTCGCTTTACCCTATGCTCTACATAGCCCTTGTCGTTGTTGGATTTATCGTAGCCATATGGCTCTTTTTGAATTTTAACCCTCAATTTGGTGCCACACCTGACAAAGATGAATTGGCAAAATTCTCCAGGTCTCCTCAGTGGAACGGAAAGGTCTTTGAGAACCAGATTGAAACGGTAATGGATATGGGTGCAAGCAAGATCCCAGGGGTCCTTTACAAGCAACTGTTCGATCGAAAAGGCAGAGCTCCCAAAAAACCTATTCCTATTGTTCCATTTGATCAAGAAAAATGGGAGGCTAATGATGAACCTAAATTCATTTGGTATGGGCATTCGGTTTTATTATTGAAGATCAATGGAAAAACATTACTGATCGACCCAATGCTTGGGCCTAATGTAGCTCCAATTGCACCATTTAAGATCAAAAGGTTTAGCGAAAAGACATTAGATATCATTGATCAGCTACCGCAACTTGATGCAATACTCATTACCCACGACCATTACGATCACCTCGACCTAGCAAGTATCAAAAAATTGAAAGGCAAAGCTGATGCCTGGTTTGTCGCGCTTGGGGTGAAAAGGCATTTATTAAAATGGGGAATCGATGATAATAAGATCAGTGAATTTGATTGGTGGGACAAAACCAAATTCGAAGGAATTGAGATCACTTTTACTCCATCGAGGCACTTCTCAGGCAGAGGCATAAGTGACCGCACGAAATCGCTTTGGGGCGGTTTTACATTCATCACACCAACATTCAAAGTTTATTGGAGTGGAGATGGTGGAGAAGGTCCGCATTTCAAAGAGGTTGGTGATAAACTCGGGCCTTTCGATTGGGCCTTCATGGAAGATGGACAGTACAACGAGCTCTGGCATGCCATTCACATGTATCCTGAAGAAGCTGTTACTGCTGGAAAAGAAGCAAAGGCCAAGGTACTTACCCCTGTGCATTGGGCAGGTTTCCCCTTAGCCCTACACCATTGGAAAGACCCTGTTGAGAGATTTGTAACTAAAGCGCAGCAAAAAGATCAAATGATCTCAACACCAAAAATTGGAGAAATTGTGGAAATGAAGCAGTTCATTCAAAATGAGGCTTGGTGGGAAGAACTCGATTGAAAAACAGTGATGCTTAATTAATGAATTGGTAATTTTGCCTCACAAAGAATCTGTTATCCTTGTAGCAAATTACTCCAGATGAAAAATACTTTCCATAAACTGACCATTCTCTCACTTACTCTTCTGCTAACGCTTTCAGCACATTCACCTAGCGCATTGTTTTGGGGGCAAACTGGACACAGGACTGTTGGCCGTATTGCCGATGGCATGTTGACCAGAAAGGCTCAGAAAGCAGTGAAACGAGTACTTGGCAACGAAACCTTAGCTGAAGTTAGTACATGGATGGATGAAGTTAGATCGGACCGTGCTTACGACTATGCCACAACCTGGCACTATTGTACTATACCTGATGGCATGACTTACGCAGAAGCTCCCGTACAAAAAGGTGGTGATGTAGTTTGGGCCATTGAGAAGATCATCAATGAATTGAAATCCGACACACTTACGGCCGAACAAGAGGAAACAAATCTTAGGTTTTTAGTGCATTTGGTAGGCGATATTCATCAACCCTTACATGTTGGCAATGGTGATGACAGAGGTGGAAATGATATAAAAGTCACTTGGTTTGGAAGTAACACCAACCTTCATAGTGTTTGGGACACAAGAATGATTGACGGCAAGCAGATGAGCTACTATGAATTAGCTGACTGGATCAACCACCCAAGTAAAACTGAAGTGAAAACATGGCAACAAGCAACTGTAAGAGACTGGGCCCATGAATCGATGTCTTACCGCGACCAGGTCTACCTTATGCCTGAAGATGGTAGATTGAGCTATCGTTATTCTTATGACAATTTTGATCTAGTGAAACACAGGTTATTACAGGCTGGGGTAAGATTGGCAGGTGTTATCAATGACATTTACGATTGATATAAACGCTTAAATGAGCAAACTGTAGGTGCTGAGAGAATGAAAAGCCCTAAATGAGCGTGGATCTGGGTGAATGAGAAAACACGTAGAAATACGTATTGACCGCTTTACTATCCAATGCGGATAGAACATTCACTTGATATGACCGTATGCAAGAGCTAGGTCAATCACTAAAACATGAAACATCAATTACTCCTATCCTTGTTGCTTACTCCCTTTTTTTGCTTTGCACAAGACTTTAACCTGAAAAAGGAATTCCTTTCTGGTCATATAGAGGTGCATAACCGAACCATTCAGGTTTATGAAAACAATGGAATTGCATTAGACGCACAAGAGAGCGATGGCTTAGCATTAATCAACAACGCATCTTTCGAATCAGGTACTGTAGAGTTTGAAATCAAGGGAGAAAACAACCCAGGAAAGAGTTTCGTGGGTTTTGCATACAATATTCAAAACGATTCAACCTATGAAGCCATTTACTTCAGGCCCTTCAACTTTGTTGCTAAAGAGGCGATCAGGAGAAGTCACATGGTACAATATATTCATCACCCAGGGTTCACATGGTTCAACTTGAGAGAAAATAGAACAGATGAGTTCGAAAATGAAATATCTTCTCCACCTGACCCAGATGGATGGTTCAGCGTAAAACTTATCGTAAGCGAAAAAGAAGTTGAAGTATTTATTGAAGGAAGAAAGCAACCTGAGCTTTCGGTTGAAAGACTCGCGACAAGCAAATCAGATCGAATAGGCTTTTGGACTGGGTTTGGTTCTTCAGGAAGGTTCAAAAATTTAAGGGTCACAAAAGAGTGATAGTTCCTATATTCGAGGCATCACAAAGATCAATCACACAGTAGATGAAATTACTGAGCGCGTAAGACTATCGGACTACGCCATTGGTATTTTCAATGAATTGCCCACAAAAAACGCTGTAAAAAAGGCTATAAAAAAAGGGCTTCTCACAGTTAATGATAAACTGGGTCAAACAGCCACTTTTGTCCGCTCTGGTGACGTGATCAGTTTTCAATTTTCAATTGATCAAAACCCTAAAAAAGCCCCCAAACTAAATCTCAAAGTATTATTTGAAGACGACCATTTGGCCATTGTTCTCAAGCCACCAGGGATATTGGTTTCAGGAAACCGGTTTGTCACCGTTGCCAATGGGTTGGCACAAAACCTAACACCAAGCACTCAGTCCGATGCAACTATGCCATACCCCATTCATCGACTTGATTATGGCACTTCAGGTGCACTGCTCGTGGGAAAGACGGCAAGAAGTATTCGTGCTTTAAGTCAATTGTTTGAAGACAAGGCAATTGAAAAAACTTACTACGCCATAACAATAAACAGGCATAAGGAAACTCAAGGGCAGGTAGATACTATAGAAGATAATAAGACATTAAGGTCTCATTTTAGGCTCCTGAGCTCTGTCCATTCAGAACGATTTGAAAGACTCAATTTAGTACAGCTCACACCTGAAACTGGAAGAACACATCAACTCAGAAAACACATGTCGTTTATTGGCAACCCTATATTAGGAGACAGAGACTACGGTATTGCAGATAAGGTTCTAAAAGGAAAAGGCATGTATTTACATGCCTTTTCTTTAAAATTCATTCATCCGATAAATCAGCAATTGGTTTACTGTGAAGCACCTCTTCCCAAGAAGTTCAAGAAAATATTCCCTGAATCAATTCTTTAAGTACTTATCTGGAATGGGGAATTGCTGTGTCTCTCCCATCCAAAAGATATTGACAATATACCATCGATCATGTGCCTCTAATAATTGTATGCTATTGATTCCTCGAACGAAGGGCTTTTCATCATCTGCATTTCTACGAGATTCGTAGGTAGAAAACACATGAGTCACGGTCCCAAATTTCTCAACTTTACGAGCTATCTCTACTTCAAAGAAGCCATTCTTCTCTAAATTCGACCCAGCCTCTTTGATATACTGTTCTGGCGTCCAAGAAACATAACTCACTTTACCAGTTTGAGCATTCAAACCACTTGGCATTAACCGAGCTTCTGGAATAAAAAGGTTCCTCATTCGGTCCCAATCACGCTTTTCTCCTGCAGGACCGGAAATCACATCGTATAAAGCGGTGAGAATAGCCTCCATCGATGCTACATCTTTTGCGTAGTCCTTCTGCGCAAATGCGCTAGTAGAAGTTAAAACCAAAAAAGTAAATAGAAATAGTTTTCTCATGAGTCAAATTTTAAAAAGTAGACAAAACAAGATGCAGAAAAGAGCATGAATAGCCAGCAAGACTTACATCTCACCAGCCTGAATCTTCTGAGCGATTTCTTGTACTTCGTCTAAAACGCGAAGCAAATTTCCACTCCATAGCATTCCTATTTGCTCTTCACTATAACCTCTTATTACAAGCTCTAAGGTTACATTGAAAGTCTCTGAGGCATCGTTCCAACCTTCGACACCACCGCCACCATCAAAATCAGAACTAATTCCAACATGTTCGAGGCCTATTTTCTCCACCAAATAATCAATGTGATCTACAAAATCCGCAACATCTACTGGCGGAGCGGTTTCATTTACAGCCGAAGCGATCTCATCTTTATGTTTTTCTTGAAATGCGCGATATTCTTGAATGTAAGCACTTCTCTGCTCTCCTTGCATGCTTCTCAGCATAGCACCTGGCTTAATTTCAAAACCCTCTCTTTCGGCTATTTGCCCTACAACCTCGTTCATTTTTCTTCTATTCGCAGCATTCTTTTCTGAATTCAAATAGCTCTTAAACGCAACAGTCTGAACAACACCTCCGTTTTCTTTCAATTTCATAAGCTGCTCATCGTCAAGGTTTCTGCTTACATCATTCATTGCTCTTGCAGAAGAGTGAGAAGCAATAACAGGTGCCTTTGACAACTCAAAAGTCTGCATATTGGCCACTTTAGAAGGGTGAGAAAGGTCAATCATGATGCCCCACTTATTCATCTCTGCAATAACTTCCTTTCCAAAGTCACTGAGTCCGTTATGCAACCAAACACTATCTCTCTCGCCAGTATTTGAGTCACTCAATTGACTGTGTCCATTATGTGCAAGAGACATATATCGAGCTCCTCTATCGTGAAACTCTTTCACTCGATCTATCTCCATACCCAAAGGATATGCATTTTCTACTCCGATCATTGCTACCTTTCTTCCAGCAGCATCAATTCTTCTAACATCATCAGAAGTAAGTGCCAATTCTATTCTATCGGGAGCGATCTCTTCAGTCAGCCTGTGTATCGCCTTAAACTTGTCATCCGCATTTGCATAGGCCCTATCAAAGCCTTCATCTGTCAGTTCACCTTGTCCTGTATAAACAATGAAAAAGGCCACGTCTAAGCCGCCCTCTTCCATTTTAGGTAGATTCACCTGCGTGCTTAAACGCTGGGTATAATTTGTCTGCTCAGTAAAATTGGAAGTATTGATGTCGTCATGGGTATCGAGCGTAATCACTCTCTCATGAATACCCTTAGCATGTGTGATCAATTCCTCTTCAGTCATTTGATCAACTGACTTTTCTTTGGGGCCTTCGCAGGCAAAAGCCAAAGCCACTGTAGCAGCTAAAAAATAGTTTAATCTCTTCATCGTAGTTATTATTAGTCAATCGAACCTAAAACTTTTGTTAGAAAGGATTGAGTGGTTTTATACAAACGGAGTTCATTATTCCAGGCTTGGCTACCTTTTCCTAAAGCCATGGGTGATTTGACCCCAAAACTTTTTAGGAAATTCGCTTAGCCCAGGAAAGCCTAGTTTGATCGACTGTCCACTGTGTGGGATGTACGCAGTACCGAAAAGATAATCCCATATGCTAAGCGTCAGTCCAAAATTCACCCCATAGCGTTTGTCTTTTGGAAGATCATATGCGTGATGCCACATATGCATATTCGGGTTATTCAGCACGTACTTCAAAGGGCCAAGGTTTATCTTAAGGTTGGAGTGATTCCAATGTCCTACAACCAAAGTAAACATGTAAACCAAAAAGAAGTCATCAATACCGAAACCGATCATTGCAAGCGGAATATATTCAATGGTTCGATAAACGACTGTTTCCATCCAATGGAAGCGTAAATGAGCAGCAAAGCCCATTTGCTCTACTGAATGATGAACCTTATGAAACTCCCACAGAACGCTAGACCTATGTAATAGTCGGTGGACCCACCACTGAATAAAATCTCTTACTAGAAAAAGTAAAAAGAGCTGTGCCAATTTAGGCCAAGTTTCTATGTGAATTGCAATAATATTCTCAAGACCAAAAGAAGCTAAAAGGTCATTCCATGCATTAACGAACAGCTTGTTCAAAGCATTATACATGATCAACCAAAACAAGAATATATTGAAGAACATGTAGAACGCATCCAACCAAAAGTCTTTTCTAAATTTAGGTTGGTCTTTGCGCCATGGCCTTTTCCATTCGAGGATAAAAAAGACCAAACTTACCAGCACCAAGTACCAAAAGTAATTTTGCCACCATGGTTTGTAATCGTAAGCAAATGTGATCTCTTGCCACAAATATTGGGCATATCCATTGTAAGCTTCTAGTATGATTTGCCAGTAATCTTGCACGCTCGAATTTAAGTACTTCAAATTAATTGTTTGTGCCAATTGTTACACAAGAAGTTCGATTTATCAATTATCAAAAAGTAATCCTCTGGACATTCTACACCAAATAAACCACATGCTGACCACTCCCATATTTCGCTTTGAAAAGTTTTGAGTCTCTAGCTATATTCCCATTTAGAATTAACTATAAATAAGATCTATGATAAGACTTAACAAACTACGCTTACGACTAGCGTTCATGTTTGTACTTACCCTGAGTTATTCTTTAACTCAAGCGCAAAGTGATCCAACTGGTGAAACACCGGTTACTACCACTTATGCATTGACGAATGCCAATGTCATTACGTCTCCGGGCAGCATGCAAACTGAAGCAACAGTTGTTATCAGAGAAGGCCTAATCCTTAATGTTGGAAAAAACATTAGTATTCCGGCCAACGCTCAGGAAATTGATGCAACAGGGTTGTACATCTATTCCGCATTCATTGATGGCATGTCTAACACTGGTGCAAAAAGACCAGATGCCATGGAGAGACCTAGAAATTTATTTACTCCTGATCCGCCAAATGGCTATGCAGGTATTACACCAGAAAATAGCGTGGTGTCTCAATTAGATATTACGAGCAGCAGCATCGCCAGCATGAGAAAAAATGGCTTTGCCGTATCTCATACAGTACCTTATGGTCGAATGTTGCCAGGTAGCGGTTCTTTAATAGTATTAAAGGATGCTACTCATCCTGATGATTTGGTAATGGCTAAAGATGTAGCGCTTTATGCGCAGTGGGTTGGCGCACCAGGTGCATACCCTAACAACATCTTAGGTATGATGGCCAAGTGGAGAAACCTTTACAGAAATGCTGAGCAAGACAAAAAGCATGCAGACATGTATGCTGAAAACCCATCTGGTCTTCCTAGACCAACGGGTGACCGTGTTAGCCAAGCATTCTACCCTATTGTCACAAAAGAAAAGCCAGTGATGTTTGACGTTTCAGGGATGCTCGATGTACGAAGAGCAATGAGACTTCAAAATGATCTTGGATTCACTTTGATGGTAGCTGGTGTTGAGCAGTCATTTGAGCTTGTTGACGAGCTAAAAGCTACCGGTACTCCTATCTTCTTATCGATGGATCTTCCAAAAGAACCAAAAGAAATTAAAGTGGACGATAAGTCTGAAGAGGTTTCAGGTTTGGAAGCAAGAAGAATGGAATTCTATCAAAAGCATGTTTCTCAAGCGGCTTTACTAGAATCAAACGGAATCAAATTCGGTTTTTCTGCTAAAGGAACTAGTGCAGGTAAGATCATGGCTAACATAAAAACCATGATTGATAACGGTCTTTCAGAAGACGCTGCTTTAGCTGCTTTAACTACATCACCGGCTCAGTTGCTTGGAATAGATCAAATGGTAGGTACAGTTGAGTCAGGAAAGATGGCCAACCTTATGGTTCGAACTGCTCCAGTATTTGAGAAAGGATCTCAAATTCAAATGATGTTCATTGATGGAGAGAAGTATGAATACGAAGTAAAAACTAAGAAGAGCGGAAATGATGATAGCGCAGAAGCCGCGACTGAAGCACCAGCACCTGGAGCATATGCCGCGATCATTGGCTCTTGGACATACACTTTTGTAACTCCTCAAGGTGAGCAAACTGGTAAAATGATCATCAGAAATGGTGATGATGGTCTTGAAGGAACATTCACTAGTGACGATGGATCTCCAGACCAAGACATGAGCGACATCAGCTTTAGAGACAACGAATTGAATTTCAATTTTGATGTTGACGCTGGTGGACAATCAATTCAAATCGTAGTTCAAGGTACTGTAACAGGTAAAAACTATGAGGCTGAAGCAACTGTTGAAGCATTTAATATTACACTTGAGCTAACAGCCGTAAAAGACGAAAAATAAGATCATGAGAAATATTTATACACTAATAGCGCTTTTCTTGATCTCTGTGGTAGCAGTGGCACAGACACCTACCGGAGATGTTATGATCAAGAATGGTACGGTATTGACCATTACCAATGGAACCCTTGAGAATACTGACGTGCTTGTGCGCGATGGTAAGATCAGAAAAATTGGTAAAAACCTAAGAACACCAAGAGGTGTAGAGGAAATTGATGCTACAGGAAAGTTTGTAATGCCGGGTATCATCGATGCACACTCTCATATTGCAGGTTCTGCAATTAATGAAGGCACAAGCCAAGTAACATCTGAAGTAAGTATGGAAGATGTAGTGAACCCACTCGATGTATCTATATATAGAGCATTGGCTGGTGGTGTGACTTCAATCCACTTAATGCACGGTTCTGCCAATGTTATTGGCGGTCAAAACGAAACATTGAAGTTGCGTTATGGAAGCATGAATCCGGATGATTTGAGATTCCAAGATGCTCCTAGAACCATTAAGTTCGCACTTGGTGAGAACCCAACTAGAGGTGGTCGTTCGAGAGGAATTCAGCCTCAGTCAAGAATGGGTGTTGAAAACATGATTCGTGACTCTTTCACTGCTGCACTTCAATATGAAAAGAAATGGAAAGCATACAATGCTGACAAAAGCGCTAGAAAGGTTGCGCCTGAGTATGATTTAAGAATGCAAACTTTGGTAGACATCCTTAACGGTGAGATCATTGTACACTGCCACTCTTATAGAGCTGACGAAATCTACATGCTTATGAAGGTTTTCAGTGACTTTGGTATTCCAAGAATTGTTTTCCAGCATGCAAACGAAGCTTATAAAGTAGCACCTGAATTGGCTGCATTTGGCGCTTCTGCTTCTGTATTTGCAGATTGGTGGGCATATAAGCTAGAGGTGTACTACTCTACTGCCTATAATGCTTCGATCCTTCATGAAAATGGTGTATTGACTTCTATCAACTCAGATTCTGGTGAATTGATCAGACACCTTTTCCATGAAGCTGCTAAAACACAGAAATACGGTAATCTTAGTGATGATGAAGCCTTGGCTATGATCACTTTGAACCCAGCCAAACAATTGGGTATCGATGACAAAGTAGGATCACTTGAAGAAGGTAAAGACGCGGATATCGCAATTTTCGATAACCACCCGCTATCAGTATATGCGATCCCTCAAATGACTTTTGTAGATGGTGTGAAATACTTCGACATCAATGTTGATGTTGACGATCAAAGAATTTATATCAACCCTGAGTCAAGTATTAGTGAGTTTACATTATTCGATGTACACGACCAGCACAAATGCATGGACGATGCTGATTTGAATCAGGCATACTTCGGTGCTTTGTTCTTGCAACACAAACATAAAAGACAGTAGCCATGAATAAGATAAGACTAAACATAATTATATGTCTTTTGGCCCTGATACCACTTATATCAATGGCTCAAGAAGACGACCAAGTATTACGCGCCCGGTCGGGTAAATTTGCTTTAACCAACGCGAAAATTTATACCGTAACCAATGGCGTTATTGAGAACGGTACTCTTTTGATTTCAAATGGAATCATAGAAGCAGTTGGAACGGATGTCGATGTACCAGCTGACGCTGAAGTAATTGATGTACAAGGAAAAGAGATCTATCCTGGTATGATCGACAGTGGTACAACGCTAGGTCTTGCAGAGATCGGTAGTATCGCAGAAGCCAATGACTTTAGAGAATTTGGGGAACTTACTCCTCAAATGCAGGCATTAACAGCGGTAAACCCTAACTCAGTGGCTATCCCAGTAACTAGAGTAAGTGGTGTAACTACAGTATGGACTATGCCTCGCGGTGGTGTTCTACCTGGTACAGCTGCATCAATCAACCTGTTTGGATACACTCCTGATCAAATGTATGCTGGGTCTAAAGGTGTAGTAATGAACTTCCCTTCTACTCCAACAGGCTGGAGAGCGAGAAGACTTTCTGAAGAAGAAAAGAAGAAGCGTGTAGAGAAGGCACTCAAAACAGTTAACGATGCTTGGGATAAAGCAGAATTATATGCTAAGCTGGAGAGCTCAAATGAAATCAATTCTTACCCAGAGATTCAAGCACTTGTTCCAGTGGTAAGAGGCGAATTGACTTTATTCATTGAAGCAAATGCTGCTGCTGACATCAAAGCCGCTATTGAGTGGGTTCAAGGCAGAGGTTACAGTAAGGTTGTTCTGACAGGAGCCGCTGAAGGCTGGAGAGTTGCAGACGAAATTGCTGCTTCTGGTATTCCAGTAATTACCGGTCCTGTTCAAGCCATTCCAACGCGTCAGTCAGATCGATTTGATGCTGCTTATGCGAACCCATCAGTATTGCAAAAGGCTGGTGTAAAAGTTGCATTAAGAACGATGGATGCTGAAAATGTAAGAAACCTTCCTTATCACGCAGGATTTGCTGCTGCATATGGCATGGGTCGTGAGGAAGCTCTGAAAGCCATTACCATCAACGCTGCTGAGATCTTAGGCGTTTCAGATCAAATTGGTTCTATCGAGGTTGGTAAGAAAGCAAATGTTTTCGTTGCGACTGGAGACCCATTTGAGACGGCTACTAAAATCACAGATTTGTTCATTGACGGATATAAAGTACCAATGACTTCACGTCACATCCGATTGTACGATGAATTCAACAATAGAACACCTGGCGTTGACAAAACAAAGCCGGCTATTGACATCAAGAAGAAATAGTTAATTCTAAATCTAATAAGTGGGCACTGTCGAAAGGCAGTGCCTTTTTTTATGCTCTGACTAATCTCTGTATTATGAGAATAGTAAGCCATAGTTATGCGTACCGAGAAATCAATGACTCAAGGAATCTTTTCCACAATATTAAATTCTCGACTGAGTCAACTATTTTTGCAAAATCATTGTTAGCCTGCCGAAAGCAGTAAAGTCATGAGCAAGAGAGTAGTAGTTGGTTTATCAGGAGGAGTTGATTCTAGCGTTACAGCCTGTCTTTTATTGGAGCAGGGCTATGAAGTGATCGGTATGTTCATGCGGAACTGGGTGGACGATTCTGTGATCATTTCAGATGAATGTCCATGGGTTGAAGATAGCAATGATGCACTTGCTGTTGCTGAAAAACTTAGTATTCCATTTCATGTGATTGATTTGAGTGCGCAGTACAAAGAGCGCATTGTTGACTATATGTTTCGTGAGTACGAAAAAGGACGCACGCCAAATCCTGATATTCTTTGTAACAGAGAAGTCAAATTTGATATCTTCTTAAATGCTGCTTTAAAACTCAAAGCCGATTATGTGGCTACGGGTCATTATGTGCAAAAAGAAACGATTCAAAAGGATGGGAAAGATGTCCATAGGTTATTAGCCGGAGCTGATCCAAATAAAGACCAAAGCTATTTTCTTTGTCAATTGAATCAAGAGCAATTGTCTAGGGCCCTCTTCCCTATTGGTCATCTTCAAAAGTCGGAAGTACGCGCTATTGCCAAAGAGGTTGATTTAATAACGGCCGAGAAAAAAGACTCTCAAGGGCTGTGTTTTATCGGCAAAGTGAGACTACCGGAGTTTCTTCAACAACAGTTAAAACCAAAAACAGGCGAAATTCGAGAGCTTGAAGCTCAGGCGAACAACTTCGATGACTTCAGGCTAAATGGTTCAGCTACTTTTGAAAGTAAGAGAGCGGAACTTGAGTTTTTAACAAAGCCATATGAATACCAGCCTTCAGATGGTAAAAAAGTGGGTGACCATCAAGGAGCTCATTACTACACAATTGGCCAACGAAAAGGCCTTGGTGTCGGTGGAACAGTTGAGCCTCTATTTGTCATAGAGAAAGACACTGAGAACAATGTCATTTATACAGGACAAGGAGAAAATCATCCTGGATTGATGCGCAAAGGTCTTTTTGTACCCAACAAAGAGGTCCATTGGGTAAGGCCTGATCTTGAGTTGGCTATTGGCGAATCTAAGAAGTACACTGCACGAATAAGATATAGGCAACCACTTGAACAAGTGGAGCTTTTCAGAGAAGAAGATGGTATCTTCTTTATTTTCGATGAACACCAAAAAGGCATTGCCCCAGGTCAGTTTGTAGCTTGGTATGAAGGCAATGAATTAATTGGTTCTGGAGAAATTGCTTAAAGCGGTTAAACCTTTTTCTTTTCGCTTGGTCTAAGCTGCAAATCAAGACCGAAAATGAAAAAGTTTAGCATACTAGCCAGTCTTCTATTATTCTTTATCGCATCAGAAGCCTACGCCCAGGGTGGCCGTGGTCAAGGAAGACAAAGACAGAGTCCTGAAGAGATGGCTCAAAATAGAGCCGATACCTTTCAAGAAGAGTTTGGTTTGTCTGACGAGCAACACGGAAAGGTGTATGATCTCTTATTAAAGTCACAAAAAGAAACGAGAGAGAAAATGGCTGAACTCCGAGAAAGTGGAGATAGAGAAGCCATGATGGCTGCTTTTGAAGAAGCTCAAGAAGAAATGGAAAAAGAATTAAAAACCATTTTATCAGCTAAACAATGGACGGCATATGAAAAATGGAAAGAAGAGAACCCTCAAAACTTCCGCAGAAGAAGAGGCGGGGGCGAATAGATTATAGTTATGTAAGTTTTGGTTGATTAGCCCTGACAGCAATGTCAGGGCTTTTCTTTTACTCATATCTCAAGGCCTTTACAGGATTCTGATTTGCCGCCTTTGCGCTTTGCATTGCGATTGTCAATAAGGCAACAGCTAATAAGGCAATTCCAGGAACCAAGAATAACCAAACCCCAATATCAATGCGATAAGCGTAGCCGTTTAACCAAGATTCCATACCAAAGTATGCTATAGGTAGTGCTATAACAATTGAGATGAGCACCAATTTCATAAACGATAACGAGAGCATTTTAATGATGCCTACTGCTGAAGCCCCTAACACCTTTCTAATACCTATCTCTTTAATTCGCTGCTGTACTTCAAACAAGACAAGACCAAATAAACCTAGCAAAGCAACAAAGATGGTGATACCAGCAAAGAGCGTAAAGACAGTACCAAATTGTTGGTCAGCTCTATACTGCTTGTTGAAGTTTTCGTCTAAAAAGAAGAAATCGAATTCGCTATTGGGAAAAATATCTCTGTAGGTTTCTTCGATATCAGAAAGTGCAGCTCTGTATCCATTTTGGTTGGTTGCGTTTCCATTGAGTTTTACGTTGATATAGGTACTGTGATTACCCGTTCTATCATAAAACAGCGCCATAGGATGCACAATATCTTTTAAAGACAAGTGATGGTAGTCTTCCATCACACCAGTAACATTAAAGATTCTACCCCATCTTGAAACTCTTGCACCAACTGCCTCTTCATTTGTTTGGAAACCAAGAGCTCTACGCGCTGTCTCATTGATGATCAATGTATTATACATACCTGGATTATCCTCAAATGGTGTTTCCAATTCATCCTTCATTGCACGTCCAGCAAGAATATCAATGCCAAAAGTTTCAATATAACTGTCATCAACCCTGAAGAAATAGAAGTTTATGTTTCGACCTTCTTCAGTCTCGGCATTATAAAAGCCAGTAGTTGTATTCATATCTAATGAGCCCTGACCAGGAACAGTTTCTGTGAACGTTACAGCGTTTATCTGACTATTTCTTTCTAATTCCGCACTAAGCGATTTAAGCTTTATAGACTGAAGACTATCTGAATCTGTTACTATAGGCATATTGATCACTACTGTTCTATCCAAATCAACACCGAGGTCTTGCTTTCGCATGTGATTTACTTGCTGGTAAATAGTCATTGTACCAACCAAAAGAACCATGGTGATGAGAAATTGGAAAACCACGAGACCTTTTCTCAAAAAGACTCCCTTGCGTGAATCTTTTAGTTTTCCAGTAATGACAACTAGCGGTTTGTAGTTCGAAAGAATCAATGACGGATATAGTCCTGAAGCCAAAGAGCCTATTAGGAATATCCCAAGTAGCTGCATTAAAAGGCTATTATCTTGGAGTATATTAAAACTCAAATTCACTCCTGCCAAATTGTTAAAAGCAGGTAAAATTCCCTGTATCAAAGTTACTGTCAGAATTAATGCAATAAAGTTGAGCATAAAGGACTCAAGCATGAACTGTCTGATCAGAGCAGTTTTTGTAGAACCCAATACTTTTCTTACCCCTACCTCTTTTGCTCTGTCAAGTGCTCTTGCAGTTGCCAAGTTGATATAATTCACCCAGGCAATTACCAATACAAAAAGCGCTACGAGGAGCAAGATATTCACCATCCTGTAGTTGCCATTAGCTTCAGCCTCAAAGGTTCTATCTGACTTTAAATGGATATCGGTCAAGGCTTGAATAGTAAGACTATCCCCTCTCTCTATAAAAGCTTCAGTTCTCTCAAAATATGTAGCATTGTATCTTTTCTTAAAATCATTGTCCAATGGTTGATTAGCCAGTAGAAATACATACTCATTATTACCATTAAACTCATCGTATTTTGAACCTAAATACTTCACTGCTGATTCATAAGAAATCAGTATATTAAAATGCATGTGGGAGTTTTCAGGGACATCTTTAAATACCCCTGTGACCATCATAGGGACTTCAGCACCACCTGGAACTACAGTGAGTATTTTACCAATTGGGTCTTCATCACCAAAGAACTTTTTAGCCGTGCTTTCGCTAATAACCAGTTGGTCAGGCTTGTCTAAAGCAGTTTCCCTATCTCCTTTTGCCATCTGCCAATCGAAGACAGTTAACCACGCCTGGTTTACAAAATAGAAGTCGCTCTCGTTGAAAGAAATGTCTCCGTTCTTGAATAAAAAACGACCATATCCTCTTGCCATGGCGTAGTCAATGATCTCTGGAAACTCTTCTTTTCCTAGAAGACCTGCTCCGGGATAACACTGAGCATCAGACATTTGAAAATCCTCACCATTGAATATATCAACTGAAACCCTATAGATATTGTCTGCTTTACTATGATACTTATCATAGCTCATTTCATATCTAGCATAGCTCAATATCAGTAGGCAAACAGTCATCCCAACTGTCAAACCCAATACATTAATCAGCGTAAAAGCTTTGCGCTTTTTGAAATTGCGAATGGCTACGAATAAATGATTCTTTAACATGATTTTGAGTTTATGAGTCTTGTTTTAAATGTTCAACTGGGTTTGACTGCGCTAGCTTGACCAACTGATAAGCAATAGTAGCTAAAGTGATCAACCCAAGAACGATTACTGGAAATGTATAATGCATAACCCCGAGAGGTACTCTTTCCAAGAAATTGTTTAACCATTGGACAGAGAATAAGTAGGCAACTGGCACCGCAACAAGGGCCGCCAATATTAAGAGCAGGATATACTCTTTGGTCAGTAAAATGCAAATGCGTTCAAAACCGGCACCAAGTACTTTTCTTATGCTCACCTCTTTCGACCTTCTATTGAGGGTGTAAAGTGATAAACCAAACAGACCAAGCGCGACCACAACAACAGCAAACGCACTGAAGAATGCGAAAATAGTTCCGAACAAACGATCTGAACTGTACTGTTTATTGAAGTACTCGTCCATAAAGAAATATTCAAAGTGACTATCTGGAAAATACTGGTTGTAGTATTGGTTTATATCCGACATAGTTGATTGTATATGAGACACTTGAACCCTTACATTAAAATACTTTATCCTATCACTAAAAGTATATATGTGTGGCTCTGTATTATACTTGAAAGACTGTTGTTTATAGTCTTTTACAATACCTATCAAACGATACGGAACAGTTTCATAAAAAGTAGTCTGATTGATCCAATCTAGTGGATCATCATCACCATAAAGCTTCTTAAAAGCAGACTCATTCAGAACCAAGGAGTTTGATGGCATTCCCTCTTCATACCATCTTCCATAAGCCATTTCCAGTTCAAACACATCGTCATAGAAAGCATCTGCAGAGATGTCTTTAGCATACAAGGCTTTACTATTCTCATAAGGCCCTTTCGCAACCCATCTCATGTATGAAATTTCATAACCTGGAATTTCCGATGCAGCAGAAATACTTGACACAGACGGCATTTGATTCACCGAATTAATAAATGCTTGTTGGCCAGTGGCCCTATCTATCGAGTCTAGGAATGGCTTTTTAATGATCATCACTTGATCAATGTTCATTCCTAAGGATTGATCCTGAAGAAAATTTAGCTGTTTATAAACAGTGTAAGTACTGACAAGCATGACAATTGCAATCACAAACTGAACTGTGGTGAGGACTCTTCTAAGGAAGAGGCTTTTCTTACCAGAAGATCTCTTGCCTTGTATCCCATCCACCGTGCTTACAAATGCAAACAACCTTGCTGGATAGATACCAATACATAATGAAATGAAAATAAAGCCACCAAAAAATAACATGGTATGACCTAACTCTCCAAGAGACAAGTAATCTATATGAACACCTAGAAGTGAATTTATTTGAGGCTGAAAAGCTTGAAGTAGTGTTATTGCCACTGCTACAGCAGTAAGATTGAGTAGCAATACCTCAGCTGACATCTGTTCTATTAATTGACGAGAAAAGCCTCCTATCGCCTTTCTTATGCCCGCCTCTTTGGTTCTATCGAGCATTTTGGTCGTAGATAGGTTGATGTAGTTGAACCAGGCTACTATCAAAATAAGCACACCAATCAATTGAAGAAGATAAAGAGTCTCTCCATTTCCATTGGCCTCCAATTCATAGGTCATGTAAGACTCTAAATGAATATCACTGATAGGCTGATATTTAAAAACAATATTCTCCTCCTTGTACCATGTCTCCTTATCTTCAACAATTGCGTTTGTTTTGGCTTCCATAAGTTCCATATCAACAGGTCCGTCAAACCTGATATAGGTATAGAAATTACCCCAACCAAAGTTGGTATCTAGCTCCCACTCTCTTGGAAGAGAACTGATTGAAAACAGCATATCATAATGAAAATGGACATTATCGGGAAGGTCTTTGAATACGCCTGTGACTAGCAGGTTCTTCTTCATATTCTTAAAGAGCAAGAATTTCCCAACAGGTTCTTCATCCCTAAATAGTTTGTCTGCCAATGACTTAGAGATCACAACTTCATTCGGGTTGTCGAGAGATACTGCGCCCGCTTGACTCTCCCACTCCAACCCAAAGATCTTAAGGGCATCATCATCAACGAAGTAAGTATTAGGCACATTAAAAGTTCTCGAATCACCATTTTTAGGAACATAAGTCATCGCGAATGACTGGAAGATCTTATCTACTCCAATCACACGAGTAGCTGCGGTGATCTCAGGCATTTCATTTTTAATGGCTACAGGTATCCCTGGGAAAATACTGGCAATATCTTCTGAACCCCAATCACCTGAGGCATGCCGGTATAACCTGTACGTGTGTTGACTGTCTACATGCTCCTGATCATAACTTCTTTCAAACTTTACATACTTGAAAATGAGCAGTGAAGAAAATAGTGCAAAACTTAAACCCAGCACATTTACAAGTGTATATACCTTGTTTCTGTTGAACTGTCTTAAAGCGATCTTTATGTGATTCAGGAACATGTGCTCAGTTTTATTCTTGATGAAGTGCGTTAATTGGATTCTCTTTGGCAGTCTTTAAAGTCTGTCCAATCACTATGCTGGCCGCTATGATCAACATACAGCCTATTGGCACAATGAAGAAGGCTGTTGGAATGTCTGTTTGATAAGCATAGCCTTTTAGCCATTGCTTTCCCGCAATGTATGTCAACGGTACAGAGATCATTCCTGCCAATACAATGAGGGATAAGAACTCTTTAGATATCATTTTCAGTATATCCGGTACAGAAGCTCCCAATACTTTCCTAATGCCAATTTCCTTGGTTTTTTGTGCCGCTGTATAGCCTACCAAACCGAAAAGACCAAGACAGGCTATAGAAATAGCAATGAGCGAAAACAGATTAAATACTTTACCAAACTGTCTATCTGAGGCATAGAATTGATCGAATTGTTGATCTGTAAATCCATAAGTAAACAGGTCGCCCGGATAAAAGTCATCATACACTGAAGAGATGTACTTGATGGTTTCATCTACATTTGATGTATTGAGTCTTATATGGTATGTATCACTCCCACCATCGTACAGCGGAAGCATTATGAGTGGTTCAATTGGCTCCTTCAAAGACCTCTGATGAAAGTCATCAGTTACACCAATAATTGTCCAATCCTTACCGAAGAAAGACAACTTCTTGCTGATCGCGTCTTCAGGGTTGTCAAAACCAAATAGTTTAGCAGCAGTTGCATTGAGAATACATGACTCAATAAGCATGTACTCTTTGTTGTGATCTGTGGGTCTAAAGTTTCTACCTGCTGCAAAATCAATTTCATATACATCCAGGAAGCCATAATTCATGCCGATTCGATTCAACATATGGCCATCTGTATCTCCAACCTGAGTGACATTAAAGGTCCTTGGCAATCTTTCTCCAAAGTCATTCGTTGAGCTGCCTGCCTTGATCACATTGCTATTTTGCTCTAGCGTATTGAGAAAGGCGCCTATGGTAGTAATAAATGTGGTGTCTAAGGCGGTAATCGATGGGCCATTTACAGTAAGCACCTGCTCAACATTAGCTCCTAGGTCCTGCTGCCTCATAAAGTTTGTCTGCTTCACTACTAGATAAGTTCCAGCGATCAGGGCGGTTGAGAGTACAAATTGAAACACAACTAGCGATTTTCTCAGCCAAACGCCTTCAGTACTATTTGAGAAATTACCTTTTAGTGTTTCGACTGGTTTATGCCTTGAGAGTACAAAAGCAGGATAAAGTCCTGAAAATAAGGCGCCCAATGCTACCAATACGAGCCACAGTGCCCACATAGGAAGAAATCCTGTAGTTGTTGTAGCGAAAGCGATCAGGTCAAGTTTTTGATCAATTAATGACTCAAACTTTGCTTGGAGTAGCTGCACCAATGTAATGGAAAAGAATAAGGCTGCTAGGTTTAAAAACAGTGATTCCATTAAAAATTGGGCAATCAATTGTGATCTGCTCGCTCCTATTACCTTACGTAAACCAACTTCTTTCGCTCTATGTAAAGCTCTTGATGTCGTTAAGTTGATGTAATTGACCCAAGCCATAACCAAAATGAATACACCGATCAGGATAAGAATCCAAACCATACGACCATCCGCAGTATTATGGTTCTCATATTCATACTCCGGATTTAAATGAACTTCATCTAATGGTTGAAGAAGGAATTTTTCAAATGTACCTGTGACTTCATCGCCTCTGAAGTATTTATCAGAAAACTCCTCAAGCTTGGCTTCGACACTGGCTAGATCTGCTTCTTCAGCAAGTTCGAGATAATGGTAATAATCCGAACCTGTCCAGCTAAACCTTGCAGATTCTCCCCACCAGGACATAACGGTTTCTCTTGAAATCAGCGCTTCAAAATCAAGACTTGTATTTTCTGGTAAATCTCTAATGATCGCCTTGAGCACAAAAGGATTCCTGTCTGCACCAAAGAAAATGGTCTCACCAATTACTGATTGTAAATCCTCGCGACTAGAAATACCAAACAAAGACATGGCGAAACCTTCCGTCAAAATAATTTCAAAAGGACTTTCAAAGGTTCCTTCGAGTGATCCAAAGCTGATGGGATAATCAAAGAATTCAAAGTAAGACGGTTCGACTAAAGGGACAGTCTGAAGATTGAATACTTCTTCATCATAGCTCAAGGTCACTCCACCAAAGACATTAATTGTTGTGTGATTAAGTACCTCAGGAAAGTCTTGAGTCAATTGAGGGCCAACTGCGGAGTACGTGATCTGACCTTTCTGAATGAGTTTATCTCCTTCAAACCTTTCATTGATCACACGATAGATGTTCTCCGACTTTTGATGGAAATCATCAAAACTCAGCTGAAAGTAAGTGTACTGGAAAATAAAAATGGCTGCCATTAGACCAATTGACAGACCGAACACATTGATGAGCGTGAAGACTTTGTTTTTCCACAAAGACCTAAAAGTTGTTTTGAAATAATTCTTGAGCATCGATAAAAAATTTACTCAGTATAAGACGACAACCGTGCCACAAACTTAACTTGCTGTATTTCAGTACTATACAATCTTCATTTATTAAGCGAAGCACCAAAACGTGTCAAAATGAAACATTTCCTTGTCTCATTGTGACACAATATTTAGCTTCACAAATCCAAAATCAACAAGGTGCCATGTCTAAAATTGACGGTAAGATACTAGTTCTTGATGATGATCAAGGTGTCCTCTACACTGCTAAAATGATCCTTAAGCAAGAGTTTGTCAAAGTGGTTACTGAGAGTGACCCTAACAAACTTGACTTTTTGCTCAATCAAGACACCTATGACGTCATTGTATTGGACATGAATTTCTCTTATGGACTTACTAGTGGTAAAGAGGGAATAAAGCTCCTAAAGAAAGTATTAGCGAAAGATCCAAATGCACATGTATTAATGAATACTGCATACGGAGACATCGAAATAGCCGTTGAGGCAATGAAAGAAGGTGCAATTGATTTCCTTGTCAAGCCTTGGCCTAAAGAGAAGCTTCTAGCTACCGTTAAAGCCATTTACCAACTTGCGGAGAACAAAAAAACAGCACAAGACCTCAAAGCTGGTCAGAAGATCTTATTAAATGATCAGCACAAAGAATTTACCGAGATCGTTAGCAAGAGTCCCATCATGAAACCTGTTTTTGAGGTCATGGAAAAGGTTGCTCAAACAGATGCCAATGTGTTAATTCTAGGTGAAAACGGTACTGGAAAAGACCTTGTTGCGCATGCCATTCATAACAGGTCACACAGAGCAAACGAAAACTTTATAAAGGTAGATCTGGGTGCTATTTCTGAGACGCTTTTTGAGTCTGAGTTATTTGGGCATGTAAAAGGAGCTTTTACTGACGCAAAAGAAGACAAGCCCGGGCGATTAGAGTTGGCTAATAAAGGGACGCTATTCTTAGATGAAATCGGCAACCTCTCGACTGCCATGCAAGCCAAGTTATTAACTACGCTACAATTCATGCAAATTAATCGGGTTGGTTCCAATAAGGCTATTCATTTGGATACGCGGTTGATATGTGCCACCAATATGCCATTGCTTGAAATGGTAGAAAAGCATGAATTTAGACAAGACCTTCTCTTCAGAATAAATACAGTAGAAATTAGGATACCTCCTTTAAGAGAAAGAAAAGAGGACATTGAACCGCTCGCACGACATTTCTTGAAGATCTATAGTAATAAGTACAAGAAAGGTAAGATGAGGTTAAACGAAACTACCGTCAACAAGCTTCGCTCCTACTCTTGGCCTGGCAACGTAAGAGAATTACAACATGCTATCGAACGAGCGATCATCATGTCCAATTCTCATTTACTTGCCCCAGAGGACTTTTTATTGCTTGAAAGACCAGATCAAAATGTAATTGCAACAGACAGTTATAACATTGAGGATATGGAAAAACAAGCCATTCAAAATGCTATCAGAAATGCAGACGGAAACCTCACTAAAGCCGCACAATCCCTAGGCTTAGGGAGAAGTACCCTCTACAGAAAAATGACAAAATACAAGCTCTAGTACCAAGTGGTTGTTCAAATGCTTATATTTAGTCTTCACCGTAAGCATGAAAACTACCTTAACCATACTACTAATTCTTGGGTTGGGCTTTTCTGTTAAAGCGCAAAGCTTGTCAGAAATGGCGCAGCAGATCAAAGAGAGCCAATTGATGGATGAGACCAATGATTGGGTTTACTACGGCAATATCCCTGGTAAAATCACTGGTGTCAGCAACGAAGTCACTTATTATCTCAAAACAATTGAACCCAACACGACAGTCAGAATGTATCTCGTTGCCAAGACTGATTGCATTGTTTATTTCGATGTAACAGATAAAGAAAACGCCTATGTCTTTGGCACTAGAGATCCACAGAGTTTAGAAAGCGACTTAGGTAAAGGCTTTAAAGCAGCGACCTCTATGTTCACCTTCAAGGAGAATTTTATGATGAATATAAATTTTGGCGTGAGGTGGGGCTGCCAGTCTATGATTGATACTGAAATGAAATTGTTAGTATTTTACGCTAACAAGAATGCTGATTAATGCCATTTAAGAAATTTCATTTTCAGGTTTTACTGAGAATCATCTTATTACTACTATTATTCATTTCAGGAACATATTTCCTCACTCAGACATCTGTCTGGCTCGTCTCATTTTGGCTTTATTTGGCATTCGTTATTGTTCTTGTAAATCTGCTCAGATTCATTGAAAAAGCCCACCGAGACCTCTACTACTTCTTATTGAGTATCAAAGAAAGAGATTTCAGCATAAGCTACCCTCATAAAAAAGCAGATGAATTGAACTACGCCTTTGATACGATCAATCAAGTGCTTAACGACCTTCGAAATGAAAAGGCATCGAACCTAATATACCTACAAACTGTAGTGGAGCACATAGGCATTGCACTCATCTGTATCTATGAAGGCAATATTGTTCTGGACAACCGAGCTGCCAAGAAATTATTCAGACTTGATCATATTGGTTCATTGGATAAACTCTTCCAGATCAATGAAGAACTCGGAAATACATGCGCAAACTTGGCTAGCGGTGAGCAGAAGTTATTGAAGATTAAGCTTTATGATTCCCTCTATAACCTTTCTCTTGAAGCGACTGAATTCAGGCTACAAGGCAAAAGCTACAAACTGATATCATTCAAGGACATCAAGTCAGAATTAGAAGCAAATGAACTAGAGTCCTGGCAAAAACTGATACGAGTACTCACTCATGAGATCAAAAACTCAGTGATTCCCATTAGCACCTTATCAGAGGTCATCATACAATTGGTAAAAGAGAACAAATCGAATTTCGAAGAGATCGACAACGGAGAACCTTTAGCTGATATATTAGGTGGTCTAGAGACTATTCAGACACGTAGTAAAGGTCTTGCCGATTTTGTAACGTCTTATGACCAGCTAGCAAAAATACCACAACCAAAATTTCAGACTGTTGATTTAAATGACCTCGTACAGCGGGTACTTACCTTATTTGCCTCGGATATCGAGATGAAGCAAATCAACCTGCAAAGCACTGTTGATAGCACCATTAGAGTAGAAGCAGACGCCTCTTTAATTGAACAAGTGCTGATCAATTTGATTAAAAATGCAATCGAAGTGGTTGAGTCAGCAGATAACCGAAAGATATCGATTGAAGCCGAATTACGTGATGAATCGACTGTCCTCACTATTACTGACAATGGTCCTGGTATTCCTGAGGAAGTATTAGAAAATATCTTTGTGCCGTTTTATACCACCAAAAGCTCCGGGTCAGGCATTGGACTTTCGCTGAGCAGACAGATCATGAAAGCTCACAATGGAAACATTTCAGTGTCTACAACGTCTAAAGGAAGTAGTTTTAAACTCACATTTTAAAGTATCTTAGCTCAAATTCAAACTTGAGGTACTTTCTCGAAAACTCAAATCCCAATATGAAAAAACTATTATTCAGCGCATTCGCACTTGTGATCAGTGCAACATTGTTTGCAGCGAACCCTTACAAGTATACTGTAGACCTAACCAATGTGGTAGATGATAAGGTAATGGTGACTTTAACCACTCCCCGAGTCAAAAAAAATGAAGCAACTTTTTACATGCCTAAAATTGTGCCGGGCACCTACGCCATAGCGGATTATGGGCGAATGGTCTCCAACTTCAAGGCTTTTGACAAAAAAGGTCGAGAACTTGAAGTAGAAAGAGTTGATGACAATACATGGAAAATCAAAAGGGCTAAAAAGCTAAGAAAGATCACATACTGGGTAGAAGATACTTTCGACACAGACAAAGAAGGACCTGGAATCTTTCAGCCTGCAGGCACAAACATAGAAGCCGATAAGAATTTTATAATCAACACCAGTGGTTTCTTTGGATACTTTGACGGTATGAAAAAAGAAGTCTTTCAATTAGACTTCATCAGAGAAGAAGGATATTATGGAGCAACAGGTCTCCAATATGACCCTAACCCACCGATGACATCAGCTTTGATGGAAGGAACAACTGACAACATTGGAGTTGACAGGTTTCAAGTTGAGGACTATGACAGACTCATCGACTCCCCTTTAATGTATTCTAAAGCTGATACTGCAGTAATTAAAGTCGCCAATACAGATGTATTAGTGGCGAGCTACTCGCCAAATAATATGGTGACTGCCAAGGAGATTGCTGAAAGTATTTCGGAAGTGCTTTCTGCACAAAATGAATTTTTAGGAGGAGAACTCCCCGTAGACAAATATGCCTTTATCTTCTACTTCACAGATCAACCAGTAACCTCTTATGGAGCGCTAGAGCACTCGTATAGCTCTTTGTATTATATGCCTGAGCAGACAATTGGTCAGATGAATCAGCAACTGAGAGACTTTGCTGCACACGAATTCTTTCATATTGTAACTCCGTTAAATATTCATTCGGAAGAGATTGGCAGTTTCGATTTCAATGATCCCAAAATGTCAAAACACCTTTGGATGTATGAAGGAATGACAGAGTATTTTGCTGGAAGCGTTCAAGTAAAGTACGGTTTAGTCACACCGGAAGAATACCTACAAATGCTCTCTCAAAAAATACAGATTGCAGGTCAATTCCCTAGAGATTTACCATTTACAGAGCTGAGCCTTGGAGCCCTTGATGAGCACGCTGATAAGTATTACAATGTATATCAAAAGGGAGCCTTAATCGGTGCAGCTCTAGATATCAGATTAAGATCATTGTCTAATGGCTCCTATGGTGTTCAAAACATGATGAAGGAGCTTTCAGAGAAGTATGGAAAAGATGTTTCTTTCCAAGATGATTTGTTGTTTGATGAAATAACAGCCATGACCTACCCTGAAATTGGTGAGTTCTTTGCTACTTATGTTGCAGGTAACCAACCACTACCTTATAAAGAAATATTTGCAGAAGTCGGTGTTGACCTCAAAGCAGGAACGAGCATGGAGAACACACTGGTGATCAGCAATAACAACATCGCTGTGGCTCAATATGAGGGCGAGCAGAGAATAGCGATGGGAAATGTGAGCAACCTGGATGAGGTTGGAAAAGAGTTAGGTCTTGAATCTGGGGATATCATTATAGAAATGAATGGAAAGAAGTTTCCTCCCTTAGGACCAGAACTACAGGCATTTGTTCAAGAACAACAACAGATCATTCCTGATCTTGAAACGTTCACCATGAAAGTAATCAGAGAGGTTGATGGCGAACAAAAAGAAGTTGAATTGAGCGCTAGGTATAGAAAGGTTGAAGTCGACCTCCCTCCTACACTTAGCTTTAAAGAAGACGCAACCGAAGAGCAAAAGCAACTTCGAAAGTATTGGCTTGAACCAGCCAAATAATAAAAAGGAGGTCAGTGTTGACCTCTTTTTTTTGCTTCATACTTTTTAACTAAATTCTGCTCAAATCACTTTTTCATGAGCACTAACAAATCAACTCGCAGAGACTTTATTAAGAAATCAGGACTTGCTACAGCTGCCTTTACAATTGTACCAAGACATGTGCTTGGCAAAGGTTACAGAGCCCCATCAGACACTCTTTATCTGGCCGGTATTGGAGTTGGAGGTAAAGGTTTTTCAGATTTGGCAGAGTGCGCCAAAAGCGAAGCGGTAAAAATCGTTTCACTTTGTGACGTTGATGACAAACGAGCATTGCGCGCAATGAAAGAATGGCCGGGCCTGCCTTACTATAAAGACTATCGCGAAATGCTTGAAAAAGAAAGTTCAATAGATGCTGTCACAATTTCTACTCCCGACCACATGCATGGCATTCAATCTATGGCAGCCATGGAAAAAGGTATTCATGTGTATGTGCAAAAGCCTTTAACACATGATATCGCGGAAGCACGGGAATTAACCCAAGCAGCACATCAATATAAAGTGGTGACTCAAATGGGAAACCAAGGTGCATCAGGTGAAGGTGTCAGACTCATGCAAGAATGGTACAATGCTGGTCTAATTGGTGATGTAACTGATGTTTGGTGCTGGACCAACCGTCCTGTTTGGCCTCAAGGGATTCCATGGCCTTCGGAGAAAAAGACTGAGGTGCCTAAGGAACTTGATTGGGACCTGTGGCTGGGTACCGCACCTAAAAAAGACTATATAGACAACCTCGTCCCATTCAACTGGCGTGGCTGGTGGGACTATGGAACTGGCGCACTTGGAGACATGGCCTGTCACATCATGGAACCAGCTTTTAGCACATTAGAGCTAGGATATCCTACAGCTGTTGAAGCTTCTGTAGGCTCTGTCTATGTTGGCGAATTTAGAAGAGGATACTTTCCTGAGAGCTGCCCTCCTTCTTCTCACATTATATTAGACTTTCCTGAAAGGACTGGTAAATCAGCTGTCAAATTACATTGGATGGACGGTGGTATTCAACCCATGAGACCTGAGGGACTCGGTCCAAATGAACGTATGGGAGATGGTGGAAATGGCCTTATCATGAAGGGTACTGAAGGCATGATGATTTGTGACGTATATGGTGCCAATCCTCGCTTAATACCAACTGCCCTTACTGATGATATTAATGTTCCAAAAAGCATGGACAGAGTTCCAGAAGGTCACTATGTACAATGGGTAAATGCATGTATGGCCGGCTATGGTAAGAACAAATTGAGTTCTGATTTTGATGTTTCTGGACCACTTACTGAATCTGTCTTAATGGGCAACCTTGCGTTGAGAAGCTTTGACATTAGGAAAAAAGATGAAAACGGAAGGTGGCAATACCCAGGAAGATATATCAAACTCTTGTGGGACGGTGAAAATATGAAAGTCACCAACTTTGATGAAGCCAATCAATTTGTCAAGAGAACATATAGAACAGGTTGGTAATGAAGAATATCCAATGCTACATAGCAACTTCAATTGATGGCTACATAGCCAGAAAAGACAATAGTATTGACTGGCTTGATATAGTACCAGTCCCAGAGGGCTCAGGCTTAGGTTATACGGCATTTTATAACAATGTAGATGTCGTTATCATGGGGCGTAATACTTACGATGAGGTGATGGGTTTTGGTGTTCCTTGGCCCTATGCCGATTCACAATGCTTCATAGTCACCTCTGACATTAACTATAAGGTCCAAACCCCAAACACGCAATTGGTCCACAGCGTAGATCAAGCTTTAATTGAAAAATTGAAAAATGTGGCTACAAAGAACATCTGGCTAATCGGTGGCGGTGGACTGGTGTCTCAGTTCATGAAACTCAATGCGCTAAATGAATTGCTCATTTCTATTATACCGATTGTACTCGGAGATGGCATCAGGCTGTTCCCGGACAACCCGCCTGAGACACAGTTTGATTTGAAAAAAATAGATGATTTTGGAAATGGAGCCGTCATGTTAAGCTACCTGAAAAAAGATGCTTGATGTTGGCTGGCTAAATATTGGTTTTATCGCGCTTACCATTTTTGAGCTCGCCTACTTCTGGTGGGTTTCTGGAAAGAATAATAGGTTTTTAATTATTGCTTCTTCGTGGTTAATTCTTCAAGCCATCGTTGCGAGTACTGGGTTCTATCAACAAACCGACACTATGCCTCCGAGGTTGGTTCTCGTTTTTATTCCTGTAATCCTTATCATTTTAATATTAGGGCTTTCTAAAAAGACAGCAGGGTTTAGAAATAAGTTTGACCTCCAAAGGCTTCATTATATTCACATCATTAGAATTCCTGTTGAAGTATTCTTTCTCTATGGACTTTATCAATATGGGTTGATTGCACGTGAGTTAACATTTGACGGAAATAACTGGGACATTATCTCAGGTGTTTCTATGCCACTTGTCGCGCTCTTATTCTGGAAATACCGAGTCATCAGTAAAAAGCTCTTAGTTGCTTGGAATGTATTGTGCTTTGGAATTTTACTAGTTACAATTTCACAGGCTATTTTATCTGCTCCTTTCCCATTTCAAATGCTTTCTTTGGAGCAACCCACTGTCGCTGTCTTTTACTTTCCTTTTATTTGGCTACCAGCCTTTGTAGCCCCCTTAGTACTGCTGAGTCATTTGATCTCGATAAAGGAATTAATAGGTCGAGACAATTAAAAACTGGATATCACAAAGCATATTTTTAACTTCGTTAATGCGCTTATCATTCTCTTCGTTAGTATTGATTTGGATACTATTCAGTTGTCAGCAGCAAGACCCAAGGCTCGATAAGTCTGGCTTCTCTCAAATCAACAAAGAGATCGCTAATATTCTTTATGAGATCAGGTATGCAGGAAGTGATAATTTTGTAGGCGCCATTGTAGACGGATATCAAGGTCAGTCTGCTTATTTAACAAAGCCTGCATTGGGAGCTTTAAAGGATGTACAAAAGGAACTGAATGAGAAAGGTTTTGGTCTCAAGGTTTTTGATGCCTACCGACCCCAAAAAGCTGTCGACCATTTTGTCCGTTGGGGACAAGCAATCACAGATACATTAACCAAGGCCAGATTCTATCCAAAAATCAATAAAGCTCAGGTTTTCGAATTGGGCTATGTTGCAGAGAAATCCGGCCACAGTAGAGGAAGCACGGTAGACTTAACTATTATCAATTTAGCAACTCTTGAAGAGCTGGACATGGGCTCTGCATGGGACTACTTTGGTGAAATTTCACATCATGATTCGCCTTTAGTAGATTCAGTTCAAAATGCCAATAGAAACCTTTTACGTTCAATCATGGTCAAGTACGGTTTCAAGCCTTATGCCAATGAATGGTGGCACTATACTCTTGAAAACGAACCCTACCCAGAGACTTACTTCAACTTTGACAATGCATTATGAAAAACATAAAAACAATTGCCTTCGATGCAGATGATACCCTTTGGGTCAATGAGCCCATATTCACCCGTACAAGGGTGAAGTTTGAGGAAATCCTTAGCCATTATTTCGAGATCAATGAAAGTTTAGAAAAGGAGCTTTATGAAGTTGAAAGGCAAAACCTGGAGTTATTTGGATATGGCATAAAAGGCTTTATGCTATCAATGATTGAATCCGCGCTTCAGCTGACCAAACACCAAATCAAAGGAAAAGACATTGAGGCTATCATTGGTTTAGGTAAAGAAATGTTGAAACACCCCGTTGAACTTTTACCAAACATTGAGGAAGTCCTTGAAGAGCTTCAGCACAACTACCAATTAATGATCATTACCAAAGGAGACTTATTTGATCAAGAAAATAAAATTGCTAGATCAGGTTTGGCAGACTATTTTGATATAGTGGAAATTCTAAACGAAAAATCAATGGAGTCCTATGGTGACCTATTGCATCGACATGAAATCCATATCGATAATTTTCTAATGGTGGGCAATTCATTAAAATCAGATATTCTTCCTGTCTGTCAATTGGGCGGCAAAGCAGTCTACATCCCCTTTCATGATACTTGGGTTCATGAGTTACAGTCGGAAAGTGGAGAGGTGATAAACTGCTACAAAGAAGTTGGTGCAGTGAATGATCTATTGCCCCTGCTTAGCTAAGGAAAGAGCTTTCAGCGTTCAATATTTCTAGTACTTGTTCTTTATAATTTCTACCTATTGGCAATTCTTTACCTCCCACCTCAATAGCATGACTAGAAAAAGCTTCGATCTTCTTTATCGGCACAATAAAAGAACGATGGATCCTCATGAAACAATCTTCAGGTAATTTTTGCTCCAGGTAACTTATCTTTTGCAAAGAGATGATCTCTTTTCCTGGCAACTTGATTCTAACATAATCCTTAAGGCTTTCGATATAAAGGATATCCTTAAGATATACCTTCACCATCTTACGATCTGCTTTTAAGAACATATGCGGATGATCCTGTCTTAGCTCATCAACCTCCGAATTGACTAATTGCGGTTCATTTGGTTCGGTTTCACCTAATACCACTTTATCTATAGCCTTTAAAAAACGTTGAAAAGAAACAGGTTTAAGCAGGTAATCAGCTACATCTAGCTCATAACTTTCTATAGCGTACTCTCTATAGGCTGTTGTTAAAATGACTTTAGGTAAGGGACTGAGCGCCTTGATGAATTCAATTCCATTGAGCTTAGGCATTTGAATGTCCAAAAAGATAAGATCTACTTTCTGACTTCTGACTTTTTCAAAAGCTTGAAGTGCATTGTCGCACTCTCCAATAAGATTTAGATTATCTACTTTATCGATGTACGAGGCAATGACCTCACGAGCTAATGGCTCGTCATCTACGATTAAACAGTTGAGTTGCATAGACCTTTAAAAAAATAACTTCAGTACGACCAAATAAGAAGCTTCCGATTCGTGAATTTCAAACTCATAATGATTGGGATAAAGCAGCTCTAACCTTCTTTTTACATTAGTTAAGCCTATTCCCTCTTTATAAGCGAATCGATCATCCGCTTCTTCCAAATTACTTTTACTGTTTTCAACCTTTAAGGTTATGAATTTCTCTTTTACTTCAAGGTCAATCGATACCCAGGAATCTTCTAAAACATCGCTTACACCATGCTTGAATGCATTTTCTACAAAGGGTAGAATTATAAGAGGCGCCAACTCAATCAATCCAGGTTCCCCCTTGACATTGAATGAAGCATTTAAACGATCACCATACCTTAATTTCTCAAGGTCTATATAATCCTGAACCAACTTTAGTTCCTTCTTAAGTCCTACTCGCTCAGCATTGCATTCATATAGCATGTAATTGAGCAATTCAGATAGTTTAAGGACCATTTCTGGTGCATCAGCACTCTTTTTCAAAGTGAGTGCATAGAGGTTATTGAGTGTATTGAATAAAAAATGCGGATGAACTTGAGCCTTTAAAAATTTCAACTCTGCAGCCAGTTTCTCTTCTGCCAGTTTATTTGTGTTTTGCTGTTGCACGTAACCGTATTTAAACCACTTGATTACAATGGCCAAGGCAATAACAGGGTATACTTTAGTGGTGTATTTCAATATTTTGCCTACTTCAAGTATCTGTACATCCCAAACTTCATCTGGCCAAAAAAGAGGCTTTTGAATATACAAAGAATCGAACCATGCAAGTGTCGAAAAGCTCAGAATAAGCAATATCAAATAGGTGAAAAACTTGCCATACCTTTCTTTAAAAAGGTATTTCGGCATGAGCCAATAAAGTGTCAGATAGACAGCCGGAATTTGCACGATGGCATCTGTCAATTGTATCTCAAATTGCAGCACATATTCCTCATTAAAGCTTCCATATACGATGGAAAAAAAGGTGATGAATACAACCCAAAAAAGAAGATGCCAGATCCATCTGGGCCAGTTAAAAATGATATTCTCGAAATCTATCTTGGGCATATGCTTAAGATTCACATCAAATCTATTCAATAAGTTTCAATTACAAGCATTCTTAGACTTGTGTGTGATTTGTATCGACAAACGACATCATTCTACCCATCAACTACATATTCATACTAAAGAATACATTAGTCTATATATCAATTACTTATGTCGAATAAATCATTATTAATGAAACACATTATAAAGTGAAGAGTATGCCTCCTTAACCAAAGGTCTACTTAACATGCGACTACTACTTATCACTGCTCTCCTAACCCTTTGCCTACCGAAGCTCAAAGGGCAAGAAGATCTGAATACACGCGCTAGCTACCAATACAATATTAAAAAAGCCACAAGCTCCATATCCATTGACGGTCTAGCTGATGAAGAGGTCTGGTCATCTGTTGACAAAATCCCTCACCTGATGAACCACTGGCCTATGGACCAAGGAGAAGCTGAAGCCTTAACTGAAGTAACTGTTCTCTATGATCAGGAATACATCTATGTGATGGCTAAACTCTACGATCATGGCAACCGCATTGTCCAATCTCTCAGAAGAGACAATACTGACAATCATTGGAATAGTGACAATTTCACGGTGGTTATAGATCCATTCAACAACAAGCAAAACGGTTTCTTTTTTGGAGTAAATGCGGGAGGTGCACAAATAGAAGCCCTTATGAGTATGAATGGCGGGCAAACTGATTTTGACGAAAACTGGGATAATAAATGGTATTCGGAAGTCAAGCAGTACTCCGATCACTGGTTAGTAGAAATGGCTATTCCCTTTAAAACACTGAGATATAGCACCAACATCAGAGACTGGGGAATCAATTTTATTCGAGGAGACATGGAAAGAAACGTTTATTCTACTTGGACGCAGTTTCCTTTGAACTTTGGCGGTATTGATTTCAATTATATGGGCACACTCCATTGGGATGAAAACCCCAAAAAAGCAAGCGGTAAGGTAGCACTCATCCCCTATGTAGCCGGTGGTACACAAAGAGATTATGAGGATAGTGAAGGACAAACCAAGTATGAACAAAGCTTTGATGCCGGCTTAGATGCTAAGATTGCTCTAACTGGTTCTTTAAACCTAGACCTTACAGTAAACCCTGATTTTTCCAATGTCGATGTTGACCAACAAGTGACAAACCTCTCAAGGTTCAGTCTATTCTTTCCAGAAAGGAGAAACTTCTTTTTAGAAAACGGTGATGTCTTCTCAAACTTTGGTAGTCGCATGATCCAACCATTTTTCAGTCGAACAATTGGTCTATTTAATGGACAACAAGTGCCTATTCGATATGGGGCTCGACTAACGGGAAATGTGTCTCAAAACACTAGAATTGGCGCTATGAATGTACAAACCGGTGATTTCGAGGATCTCGCACCGAACAACTATTCGGTAATCGCTGTGCATCAAAAAGTACTCGACCGATCAGTGCTAAAGGTTGTTGGTATGAACAGGCAGTCATCAAAAGAAGACTATGGTCGAAATGGAGGATTAGAATTCCAATACGTTCACCCTTCAGGTAAATGGGATAATACCATAAGGTTTCATGCTTCAACAACTGAAGAGCAATTAAATGACAATGTCTATTATGGCTTCAATGGAGGTTACAGAGGAAGACATTTCCGTGCAGGTTGGACATTTGACAAGGTTGGTGAAAATTACATTACAGAAATGGGTTTTAATCCTCGACTTTACAACTATGACGCAATCAGTGATGAAACTGTTAGAATGGGATTCACAAGAATCAATCCTTGGATGATCTACCGGTTTATCCCCAAGAATGAAGACGCCAAACTCAACCAACATGGCATTCGGACTTGGCACTCAGGTTTTTTTAATCCTGATGGAAGTTTGAACGAACGTACACATGGAGTTGGCTACGACTTTTTATTCAAAAATACTTCTGGCTTGAGGATCAATTCAATGTTTAGAGAAGTCAACTTGCCCTACACAACTAACATTATTGGTGGAGATGACCCACTTCCCATGGGTAATTACCAATTCAGAGAAAATTGGATTTCCTATGACACAGATGTAAGAAAAGTGCTTAGTACAAGCTGGGTTGTTAGATATGGCGACTTCTACAACGGTACAAGATATGGCCTCTCCGCAGGTTTAAATGTGCGTGCACAACCTTGGGGCACGTTTTCAATAAACTACGATTTAAATGATGTGAAGCTGCCTGAGAACTATGGAGAGACCACTTTGCACTTATTGCGTTTGAATGCAGAAATCAGCTTTTCGAATAAGATGTTTTGGACTACTGCTGTTCAGTACAACTCACAATCAGACAATTACAACTTCTTCTCACGTTTTCAATGGCGCTACAGACCAATGTCTGACTTCTTTGTTGTTTATACCGACAACTATACGGCTGATGGAATGAATATCAAAAATCGCCAGATCGTATTTAAACTTACTTATTGGCTCAGTCTCTAATCTTGGATACCTAGCAACTTATCGACAATAATGTTCTTCACATCTAATTCTAAACTCATGCCATAAACAATAACCTAATTTCGGCATCAACACCCTTCGACCGCAAAATCGAATTATTATGAAAGTAAAATATCTTTTGTGGGCCATGCTGTTGTTGATTGCATGTACAGAACAAGAATTAGCACCACCAAGCATCGTCAATGAAGAACAACTGACAGCATTGACACAAAATAGTTCATCGAGCAATCACATATCATTTGTGAATGAACCAGCTTACGTGGTCATGTCAAATGATTTTGGTGTTGAGCCAAGTGAAACTTATAGCTGGGAACACATCGCTGACGTATCTCCTCTGGTTGTAGATAATGTAAGTCTAAGTGCCTCCTCTATTGAGTTAGGAGATAATCACGCTTTTGTGACCTACCATAAAAGAGGAAATGAACACAAAGGGGCATTAGAAATAATCAATATTGCCAATCCAGAGCTACCCAGTTCTTTGGGATTCGTGCCATTTGCGCATGCCGATATCAACGCAGTTGCCTTAGATGAGTTCGAAGATAACATTGTCTGGGTAGCTGGATCAAGCCAAAAGATCGGTTCTGCACTTTTTAGAATCGAATTCACGGATAGCTATCAAGTTGAAAGCCTGACGAGAATAAATCTTAGCAAAAAACTAAGTTCAGGTATCAGTGCCTCAGCAAATGGTATTTACCTCACACAGCACTATATTTTTGTTTCATGTGGTAAAAGTCTCGGAGGGGTTGTAAAAGTAGACAGAAGCAGTCTTGAGCCAGTTTTTGCTGAAGAGTTCTCTGGTGCAAAAGGCATCACAGGCAATTCAGTTAACGGTATCGCCTATTATGCCAGTCTTAAAGTTAATGCTAGTAATGAGCTACTTATAAAACGAGTTGATACAGATGAACTTGTCTTAAACATAGGACTAGGTTCATCGAGCCATCAGACTGTGGACCTACCCCATGATGGTAAATATGAGTTGCAGTTTTCCCCTTTAAATCCTGCGGAATTGTACATTACTAATGCCTCAAGTGGAGCAATGAGTGTCAATATTATCAACGGTCAAACAATTAAAAATACGCATGAAGACATGTTGCCCAAAGGAAATACAAATGCTGTCTTTATTGATTCTCATTTCATCTACATGGCAAATGGTGAAGATGGTCTAGTCATCGCAGAGTTGGAAGAAGCAGAGAGAACAGATTTCATTCAGCCCATATTTCATTGGGACCTGCGAGAAAAACCTGCCTCAGTCAATTTTGTCACAGCCAAAGATGGTTATGTATATGTAGCCAAAGGACTAGGTGGTTTTCATGTGCTCAAATATAATTTTGAAGAACCTTATAAGACCATATTGCCCTACAATCGCTTTGGCACCCCTGTTGGAATGAAAACTGTTGAGTATTGTCCAGAAGTTGTTGGAAATATCGTTAGTCTGAAGTTGCCTGGGGGTCAAAATGCATTGATCAATTCACCCGAGTATTTCGATAATCCAAATTCAAGCTTTCTTTTAGAAAATGATGCACAGGTTGAAGTTACTTTTTTACACGAGGGTGCTGGGTTCAAAAACACGTTAGGCTATTATACTTATCACATTTCTAATCCACCAAACAGTATTGCGGATCTAGATAAGACCATCATTTTCCCCAACTCAAGTGCCTCGAGATCTGGAGGGGAACTGATACCAGGAAATACTGTAGAAGTTTTGGGAACATATCCTGCTGGAACTGTCTTTGGTTTCTATCTCGTTTCTTATGGTTGGAGAAATGAACTAACCGATGGTTTTTATACACAGTATTCTGATTGGGTTTTTAATGAGAATGGTCTACAACAGAACTTGATATTCTATGACGCAGATTGCGATGCTTTTGTCCTATGCTTTGAGGATATTCTCATACCTGGTGGAGATAAAGACTTCAATGATGTGATTTTTCAAGTCACTTCTACACCAAACGATGCCTTTAGGAAAACAGCCTATTTACAAGTCAGATAGCCCTTTTAGTTAGCTAAAGCATAATTTTTCAAGATTTATTCATAGATTAATGCCCAAGCTATGAACACTGATCTGAACACCTTACCAAAGCAACATCCTCTATGGGTTTCCTACATGTATTGTGGTCGGTTATTGCACGCTTCAACTTTGATATTTATTCTTGAATCCTACCTCTATTACATCCCATTAGAAAGGGCTATTGATAACAATAGCACCATTTGGATTGGCTATTGGAGTTTCATGTTTCTTTTTGCCTTTTTCCACATCTTTTTGGTAATGGCAGATGCTTGGTCGCGTTTTCAAAATTATAAAAGAGCAAAAGATCAGCTCTTTGAATATGGTTTTCAGCCCAGAATTGTGAATCACTACATCGGTTCAAAATGCCAAAGACTTGCTGTAGAAACAGCCGCCCGTGAATTAGGCTTTGAAGACGAGGTAAAAAAGCAATTTCGTTTAATGGGCTACAGATGGTATCACTACATACCAGACTTTATGATCAAAGACCCCTATTTTCTCTTTAAGAAATACTTTTGGAAAAGAACATTCTTAGAGAAGCACTATACGCCAAAATATAACTTTCAAGAGCTTTCTGCTCAGCTTTACGCTGAATGATAGACATTAACAATATTTCAAAATCATTTGGCAATCTCATTGCCTTAAACGCTATATCCTTTAGAGTCGAGAAAGGAAGCATTGTTGGTATTCTAGGTCCGAATGGTGCAGGCAAAACCACACTTTTTAAAATTCTAACTGAGCTTATTAAACCTAGTACTGGGAATTTCAATATCCATTCCCAAAAGCAAAAAAGCATAGGTGCTATTATTGAAAACCCACATCTATATGAATACCTAAATGGGGCTCAAAATTTAAAGGTATTTGCAAGATATCAAGGACTTAAGCTTTCCACTAGACAAACCGATGACCTGTTGATCAATGTTGGACTTGATCCAATGCGGAAAGACCAAGTGAAAAACTATTCATTGGGCATGAAACAAAGACTAGGCATTGCCACTGCCCTTTTAAATGATCCGGATGCACTTATTTTAGACGAGCCCTTTTTGGGCTTGGACCCTATAGGCATGCAAGACTTAAGGGAAATGCTAAAATCACTCGCCAAGGATAAAGGAATGGCTATTCTGATTTCATCTCATCAATTGGAAGAATTGAGTAAGGTTTGTCAAGAACTGTATTTGATCAATAAAGGAAGAATAACCGCTTCTGGGCCGACAGCTGATATTCTGCATAGAGCAACTCAGAAATTTAAAATTTCAGGTAGAGGCATAGCTGAATCCAGTCTTCTTAATGACTTCAAAGTTGAGTCTTTAGGCGATCTTTTGATCATAGATGCGACAAAGGCAGAAGCTACGAAGTTGATGCGCCAGCTCATAAAAGAAGGCCATGAGATCAATGAGTTTGGACCTGTATTGAACCTTCAAAACATTTATCAAGATTGATGCTAGAACTGGTTCAAATAGAGCTATTTAAGCTGTTCAAGCAAAAAAGAACTTTTTATGGTTTAGCGGTTATTCTTGCCATTGAGCTTTTCATTATGGCTGGAGCATATTTCCAAGGCAAAGAAGTGCTTGATGTATTACTAGCCAATCTTTCTGAATCTTTTATTCTCGATGGAAACTTGATGAATGGCCACCTTGTGATGTATTTGGTATTGAATTCATTGTGGTTCAATTTCCCTCTGATTCTCATGATTCTAGTCTCTGGTATTCTGACGAATGAATTCAAAGACGGGACTATACAAACGACATTTCTTCAGGCTGTTTCGAAAAGAAAATGGATCACAGCTAAACTGATCACGAGCGTTGTATTCACCTTATTGGTTTGTCTAATGCTTATCATTTCTTCAATGTTTATGGCCTATCTCATCTTTGGACAAGGAGATCTGATAACGTATTTGAGCGGGCTTAACTTCTTTGAAAACAAAGATGCTTTTAAACGAATATTATTAGGGTTTACCTCTGGTGCTTTGTTAATGGTTTTTTATGGTGTGACTAGTATCAGCCTTGGCGTTTGGTTTAAAGATCAAACGATCACTTGGATTCTATGTGCTTTTGTGCTCATCTTCAACGGACTCTTATTAAAGGTTGATCTGGGTCCTTTGAATTACTGGTTTTTACCTAAAGTGACGAATAGCTGGCAACTCTTTTTCTACTATGAGATCAATTGGCCTGTGGTTTGGCACAATCATCTGTTACTGGTTTTTTATTCAGTACTGATGGCTGTTTTAGGCGGAAGATCATTTATCAAAAACGAAATAGGATGAGGTCCATATTACTATCATATGGTTTGCTTCTTAGCATGACATTATTCGGTCAATCCGGAATACCTGAGTCATTGTTGGAGGTAAAATCTAGGATGGATGCAGTTGAAACTGCTAAAGGTACTGTAACGCTAAACTTAGATATTGACTTCATCAATATGCCGGAGAAAAAGGCATCTATTAGCTATGTCAAAGGTGAACCTTTAGACTATGAATCTGACAATTTCATTTTCATACCCAAAAAGGGACTTGATTTCAGTTGGAACAATCTTTTTGACTATCAATTCATTGCCGTAGACAGAGGAATAAAAGAAGTGAGCAATGAACAAGTTCAGACCTACAGTATTATTCCGGACGACAAACGAGCAGATTTTTCAATAATGACCTTAGAGGTCAATCTTACTAACTACCAAATCGTATCAGCAGAGATCTCCACTAAAAAAGAAGGGACATATCAGTTAAAACTAGACTACGATGGTTCAAGTCCTCTGCCCTCTAATGTTGAAGCTAGTTTTGAACTTGAAAAAGTAAGAATACCGATCAACTTTATGGGCAGTGACACCGACATTGATCGAAAATCGATGCGCTCAGATGGCACAAAAACTGGCAAAGTCTATCTCACACTTGATTGGTCAGAGATCAAACCTTAATTACTTCATTCACGCTTATTGCTTTGGCTACTCTTCTACCCTCAGCTATAGCCCAAACTACAAGACTTTGCCCCCTTCTACAATCTCCAGCCGCAAATACTTTGGGATGGGATGTTTTAAAGCCAGTGGTTTTTACATTTCCTTTCTCATCTAATTCAAGGTCAAATTGCACCGGAAGACTTTGTTCAGGTTGAGTAAAACCAATAGCCAGTAAAGCCAGATCACACCGAATTAACTCTTCTGATCCTATGACTTCTTCAAATTTAAACTGTGATTGGTCTACCCATTTCACTTTAACTGTTTCAACATGAGTCAATTGCCCTTTGTCATTCCCTACAAATTGCTTGGTAAGAATTGCCCAGTCTCTATCCACTCCTTCTTCATGTGATGTTGATGTTCGGAGTACCATAGGCCATTCAGGCCAGGGGTTTAGCGCCATTCTTCCTTTAGGTGGTTCTGGCAATAACTCGATCTGAGTCACATGATTGGCTTTTTGTCTATTACTTGTACCTACGCAATCTGCCCCTGTATCTCCTCCTCCAATTACTATGACATTTTTTCCTGTGGCAGAAAAGCGCTCACTGATCTCTTCTATTTCTCTACCTATAAGTTGATTTTGCTTTTTTAAGAAGTCCATGGCGAATTCAACGCCCTTCAATGTTCTTCCTGGTATATCAAGGTCCCGAGGAACTGTAGAACCTGTGCATAGGACGATAAAGTCGAACTCGAGATCTAACTGTTTAGCAGTGATATCTTGACCAACATTTACGCCTGTTTTAAATGTTATTCCGGCCTTCTTCAACAAATCAACCCTTCTCTGAACAACGCCTTTATCAAGTTTAAAATCTGGAATTCCATATCGCAATAAGCCACCAGGCTCATGATCTCGTTCAAAGACAATTACTTTAAAACCTTGCTTTCGGAGTTCTTCCGAAGCGGCCAAACCAGCCGGTCCCGAGCCAATAATTGCTACTTTTTCATTTCTTTCATGCGCAACTTCAATGGGCTGCTCCCAACCTTCTAAAAACGCTCTTTCACTGATCTCTTTCTCGATATGCTCAATATTGACTGCCTGGTTATTTAAACCTAAAACACAGCTTGCCTCACATGGTGCTGGACAAATTCGCCCTGTGAATTCAGGAAAGTTATTGGTCTCTTTGAGTACCTGCCAAGCTTCTTTCCATTCACCTCTGTAGACAGCATCATTAAAGTCTGGGATTTTATTTCCTAAAGGACATCCTTCATGGCAGAAAGGAATTCCGCAATCCATACATCTAGATGCTTGATCAGTATATTCCTTTTCAGACCAAGGCTGACTAAAATCATTGAAATGATTTACTCTTGATTCTACAGAGTCATAATTTTTAGGTGCTCTGTTGTGTTTTAAAAATCCTTTAACGTCTCCCATTACCCAATTATCTTTTCAAAACTTCTTTGCGCTTGCATGATTTTCTTATACTCTCTTGGTATGACCTTAACAAACTTTGATCTACTCATTTCCCACTGACTCATCAATTCAATGGCCTTCACAGAGTTTGTATATCTATGGTGCTTTTCTAGCATCATATAAATGAAGTTGAAATCATCCTCCTCTGGATATTCCAAGTCGACCATTTCAGTATTGCATCTTTGTGCAAAGTCATAGCCATCTTCAAAAACATAGGCTATACCTCCACTCATGCCAGCTGCGAAGTTCTTACCTGTTTCTCCCAATACGATCACACGCCCTCCGGTCATGTATTCACAACCATGATCACCAACACCTTCTACCACCGCTTTTGCACCTGAGTTTCTCACGGCAAAGCGCTCACCAGCTTGACCATTGCAATAAAGCCTACCTCTGGTGGCACCATACAAGGCCACATTTCCTATTAATATATTTTCACTTGCCTTACACTCACTATCCATTGGCGGGTAGATCACCAACTTACCACCTGAAAGTCCTTTACCTACATAATCATTGGATTCACCCTCTAGATTGAATGTGATCCCATGACTCAAAAACGCTCCGAAGCTCTGTCCTGCTGTACCTTTGAAATCAACTGTAATGGTGCCATCAGCCAAGCCTTCAGCACCAAAGTGTTTCGCAAACTTGCCTGAGAGCATTGCACCAACAGTGCGGTTTTCACTAACAATCTTCTGCTGAAACCTTACCCTTGCATTTTGCTCAAAAGTCGGCTCTGATAAATAGATCAACTGATGATCGAGCACATCAACCAAGCGATCTGGTTGTGCATCTCTTTTAAATTGAACAGCCTCGTTATTCACGAAAGGGTTGTCCAGAATTGGTTCTGAATTCAGAGAACCAACAGCTTCACTTGCTTTTGCTTTGTCGTAGGTTAAGAGATCTGTTCTTCCAACTAATTCATTGACAGTTCTTACTCCAAGTTGTGCCATGATTACTCTTAACTCCTCCGCCATGAGGGTAAAGAAATTGACAATGTGCTCAACCTTACCTGTAAAGAGTCTTCTCAGGTCTGTATTCTGAGTAGCTATACCTACAGGGCAAGTATTTAAATGACATTTTCGCATCATGACACAGCCCTCAACAACAAGTACAGCTGTTGCAACTCCCCATTCTTCGGCACCTAATATGGTTGCAATTGCGAGGTCTCTTGCGGTCTTTATTTGTCCATCCGTTTGTAGCTTAATTCTTGACCTTAAACCATTGCGCATCAAGGTTTGATGTGTTTCTGCCAAACCGATTTCCCAAGGAATCCCAGCATGTTGAATAGAGCTCAATGGTGAAGCACCTGTACCTCCATCATGTCCTGAAATCAGGATGTTATCTGCATTCGCTTTTGCAACTCCCGCAGCGATTGTTCCTACACCTGCTTCTGCCACCAGCTTCACATTGACCTCTGCCGTTGGGTTTACATTCTTCAAATCAAAAATCAATTGTGCGAGGTCTTCAATAGAATATATATCGTGATGTGGTGGTGGAGATATCAATGTAACCCCTGGCGTAGAATGTCTAATTCGAGCAATGTTTTTATCAACCTTCAGCCCGGGAAGCTGTCCACCTTCCCCAGGCTTGGCACCTTGAGCCACTTTGATCTGAATTTCATCAGCATTCACTAAATAGTGAGCAGTAACACCGAACCTACCAGAAGCGACCTGTTTGATAGCTGATCGAGCTAGTAAGCCATCCTTGTCCACTGTAAATCTTTCAGCGTCCTCACCCCCTTCACCAGAATTGGATTTCCCTCCGATTAAGTTCATTGCTTTTGCAATAATCATATGGGCTTCTTCGGAAATAGAACCAAAAGACATGGCCCCAGTAGCAAACCGCTTCATGATCTTGCTCGCTGGCTCTACTTCATTAATATCAATTGATTGAGAAGACTTAAAGTCAAATAAGCTTCTCAGTGTAACATTCTTTCGCTCTTGACTGTCTATGAGTGCGCTATATTGTCTGAAAAGATCAAGGTCATTTAAGCGTGTAGACTTTTGAAGTAAATGAATCGTTTTGGGATTGAACAAATGCTGCTCTCCTTCCTTTCTCCATTGATAGATACCTCCATCCAATAAGCGATCTTTGCTTTTCGAAAATTCAACATTTGACCTGACTTCCTTTTCAAGTTGGGCAAAAGTTTTACCACCAATTCGATTTGCAGTTCCTCTAAAACAAGTTTCAACTACTTCATCATCTAGACCTAATGCCTCAAAGATTTGCGCACTTTCATAAGATTGTAAAGTTGAGATGCCCATCTTGCTGAGGATCTTACGTAAGCCGTAATTCACTCCTTTTACAAACTGCTCAACTGCTTGATCTCCTCTTTCACCAAATTGGGCTTGAATACTCGCGATCGCGAGAAATGGATAAATGGCAGAAGCTCCATATCCTAGTAGTGTTGCAAAATGGTGCGTTTCTAAAACGTCTCCTCCTTCAACCAAAATACTCACCCTGGACCGGAGTCCTACACTTATTAGATGATGGTGAATGGCACCAACGGCCAACAAGGACGGAATAGGTGTTTCATTTTCTTCAACTCTATTGCTAACCAATAGAAGATTTGTGCCTCCTTCAACAATTGTTGAAGCACGTTGGCAAATTGTCTTTAAACTGGATCTTAGGTCAGTTTCATTTAATACAGCCTTAATGGATTCACTTTTAAAACCATTTTTACAAGCCATAATTGCCTTTAGCTCATGCTTTTGTAATACTGGCTGCTTAAGTTCAATTTTCTTAGAAGTAGGATCATTATCCTCCAACAAATTATTGGATTGCCCTAAATAGGTGGCTAAAGACATGACTGCCTTTTCCCTAATTGGGTCAATTGCAGGGTTACTCACTTGGGCAAACAGTTGTCTCAAGTAGTTCGAAATATGGGCATTCCTTTTAGCAAAAACAGCTAGGGCTGAATCATTACCCATAGAGCCGATCGGTTCAGTTCCCTTTTCTGCTAAAGGGTTTAAAATATGCTTTATATCTTCTTTTGAATACCCAAATTTCAGTTGGGTGGATATCAAATCCTGAATAACTTCTGTTTCCTTTTCTCTTACTTTAAAGAGTTGTTTTCCTTCAATGATCAAGCCCTCGTTCCATTCTGCATATGGATATTCATTCGAAATACGTTTCTTGATCTCAGTGTCCTCTTCAACTTTATGCTCAAGAAGGTCAACAAGAAGCATTTCACCTGGCTTCAGTTTAGCTCTTCTCAGTACTTGACTTTGATCCACATCTACAATACCCGCCTCTGAAGCGAAAATCAGTCTGTCATCTACGGTGATTGAATATCTTGTAGGACGCAGCCCATTTCTATCAATACATGCCCCGATCTTATTGCCATCTGTAAAACAGAGTGCAGCAGGGCCATCCCATGGTTCTAAGAATGTAGCGTGATAAGCATAAAATGCTTTAAGCTCTTCTGAAAGCTCCTTATTATCTCTCCACGCTGGTGGCACAAGCATTGCCATCACTCTCTCAATGTCTCTTCCACCCATGAGCAACAATTCGACAGCCATATCAAGATTGGCTGAATCCGAAAAACCAGACTTACAAATGGGCAGCAATAGGTCAATCTCTTTAGGAGTGAAATGTGTGCTCTTCATCAACGCCTCACGGCTTAGCATTTTATTGATGTTGCCCTTTATGGTGTTGATCTCTCCGTTGTGAGCTATATATCTAAAAGGCTGTGCTAGTCTCCATTCTGGCAGTGTATTGGTTGAAAAACGCGAATGCACAATGGCAAATGCGGAGCTTAACTCTTCATCTTTTAAGTCAGGGTAATAATCATCGATCTGCCAAGTTCTTAGTTCTCCCTTGTATATTAATGTATGGCTGCTGCAAGAAGCCATATAAAATTCCTTTGCCTGTTCAAGTCTGCTCGAATGATGTTCGGCCAACTTTCTGAACAGGTAGAGCTTTCTATTTAAGGCTATGCCTGAAAGAGCATCATTCGACTTTATAAATATTTGCCAAACCCTAGGTTCATTCGCCTGCGCAATGGCGCCTAGCTCTTTTGATTGAACAGGAACTACTCTTTCCCAGAGAATCGAAAGGTTCAATTCTGAAGCAGCCGATCTGATATGATTGAAATATTCTTCTTCTTTCTTTTTTGGCACAAATGTCATGGCAATACCGTAATGTCCTTTTTCGGGTAATACCACATTCTCTTTGAGGGCTTTTGATACAAAATATTCATGAGGAATACTGATCATAATTCCGGCACCATCACCTGTTTGGTCATCAGCTGCTACTCCTCCTCTATGCTCCATACGATAAAGCATCTTCAAAGCATCAGAAATGATCTGATGAGATGGTTGATTTTTAATTTGTGCGATAAAGCCTATTCCGCAGGCATCCTTCTCAAATTCTTCTCTATATAAACCTCTCTGCATGGACTGTTTTTAGACTATTGGCAAACGATTACAGCAATTCTTTTTGCCTAATGATGAATTACAAATGGAAATTACCTTCTTCGAAGGCTGTTTCATGACAAGCTTTCTTGATTTATATGATAATCAAGAGATGATTAATTGTCCATAAACAACTAAATATCAAATTCTTAAGTACTAATTTTATTGTATGTCCAAAACACCTAATGATCAGCTACTTTTCGAATTGATCAAGTCATTGACCAAATCAGAAAAAAGGAGTTTTAAGCTTTTCGCAACGCGAAACGGAGGTGATACTGATGCCAAATACATTAGACTTTTTGATGTACTGGATAAGATGGACAGCTATGATGAAAAAGCAATCCTGAAGAAACTCAAAGGAGTGAGTAAAACACAATTTTCCAACCAAAAGTCTCACCTCTATGGGCAGGTTCTGTCAAGCTTGCGCCTCTCTCATTTGAAAGTCGATATAGACATAGAATTACGAGAGCAGCTGGACTATATCAGGGTACTCTATAAAAAGGGCTTATACTTTCAAAGTTTACGCCTTTTAAGTAGGGCTAAAAAGATAACCGGTAACTACAGAAAAGATCTATTTCAACTCGCGCTCTTAGACTATGAGAAACAGATACGTTCTCAGCAGGTTTTCGATTTAGAAGAGGATTATGCGAAACTGATCGATGAAGAGACTGATCAAGCAATGGATCGTTTTAATCGCGTCCAAAAGCTTTTCTCTTTGGCAAGTAGAATGAAAGCCCGATTTGTAGAAAAAGGGATGGTAAAAAGCGAGCAGGAAATGAATAACCTCAAAGCCTTGTTCTACCGCAATTTACCAGAGCACAATGAAGAACTTATGGCTTTCAATGAGAGATTCTACCTCTACAGAGCATTCTACTGGTTTTCTTATTTGACATACGACTTTGAAAACTGTGTAAAGTATGCAGAAAAATGGGTATTACTCTTTCAAGAAACAGGACTCGATAAAAAAAGAAAGGCAGGGTATCTTAAAGGACTGAATAGACTGCTACAGTCTGCCTTTAGAGTTGAAGACCGCGAAAAGTTTGTAGAGTATTATGATGAGCTGATCAACTTTGAAAAACAAGAGAAGCCGCTTGCCTCAAACACACAGCATCTGTTATTGAAGTATAAGGTGCTACAATCTTTGAATCGTTTATTTCTGATTACCGATTTCGATGAGCAGCAAGATCAGCTGGAAGCGCTTTTGGCTCAAACAGAGAAGGAACGATCATTCATAGACAAGCACAACCTACTAGTGATCTATTATAAGGCTGGTGTCTTCTTTTTTGCTCAACAAAATTATAGCAAGGCAACGTATTACTTCACCCAATTAATTCAAGACAAAGATAAATTGAGAACTGATCTCAAAGGTTTTGCACGCATGATGCTTGTACTAATTGATTTTGATTCAGGTGATGAACAGTATTTAGACCGTAGAGTCAAAGCTGCCTATTTACATTTTGATCAACACAAGTCACTAACAGCATTTAAAGAGATCTTTTTAGACTTTATTGGGAACGCTGATAAAATATACCCTCAAGATCTAAAGAAACAATTCAAAGCGCTAAAGCTAAAAATGGAAAGGCTTGAAGGAGAAACATTCACTAAGAAACTCCAATTGTATTTTGATCTAATGTCTTGGCTAGATGCAAAAATTGAAGGGAAAACATTCAAAGAAATTGTCCAGAGAAAGGCTATTGATGCTTAGTCCTCTCAAGACTAAATAGCTTTATAGATTCTTCTCTTCCACGAAGCTTCTCTTCTGCTTTAAAGTCAGCTTTGAATTTGCCGTTGACGTAAATTCTATTCATGAAATCTTCCGAGATAAGAAGTGAGCTATCAAACTCATTACATTTTTCTTGGATCCTAGAAGTCACATTAATGGTATCACCATGGTGGGCAATTTCCCTCTTCAAATCGCCAACTTCTGCTGTTGTTACCTCGCCTAAATGTAAGCCCGCTTTGAATTCAGGTTGAATACCATATTTATCTCCGTAGTAATCCGTTCTGCTGATCAATTGATCTTCAAAAGCCCAATAAGCATCAAGGCATCGTGAATAGTCCATATTGGGCCTAACGCGCCATGAGAGCACTACTTCATCGCCAACATATTGGTAGATCTCTGCATCAAAACGACCTACTACACTTAAGTCTTTAAAGCAATCTTGAAGAAACTGACTGTATTTAAGGTGACCGAGCTGCTCAGCGATCTTTGTTGACCCCTTAAGGTCAATGAACATGAAGACCCTATTCTCTACTCTCGGATTATAGAAGTCTCCTCTCAGCAAACGCCAAAGCTTGCCTTTACCCAACAACAAATTCAATTGCCTGATTGTGGACATGACAGAGGCCACAAAAATGCTGTAGGCATAGGTCATGATGGCATTTGGATTTGTTATAAACTGTACAAAAGTCACCTCCTCATCAAAAACAACAACTTCTCTGAAGAAGACATAGGCCAGCATAAAAAGTACCGTCATAATGACCGTACTTGATACTATTCCTCTGACCGCCAATACCCATAAGGGAACCTTGCCATACCAATAAGTCTCCAATTTGATCTGTGCAAGGCCAAATAGAATACCTGCCAAAGGACCAAAGATCAATAACATCTCGAGATTCTCAAGTACAGTGGGTTGTACTGGTGCTTGTACGGTCACACCAACATTTCTGACCAACATCCACAAGGTCATGGCAATCTCCCAGCCAATGATATAATCCCTCAGGATGATAAATTCGGTTCTATGTTTCAGATAATAGCTTCTCAAAGTTGGTATGAACGTTTTAGCCTAATGCGATTATCGAATTAAAAAATTGGATTGAACAAATATTGAAAGCCTTATTGAATTATGCTAGTCTTCAGCAACCAATCTAAACAGTCCTTTGCCTTCAACACCTACGTATAAAAAGCCATCATTTCCCATTTCAACATTACGTACCCTGCCAATGCCTTCAGCTATACGCTCCTCTCTTACTACTTGATTGCCATCTAAAATTAGCCTCACTAAGTAGCTAAATTTGAGAGAACCAACGATAATATTATTGTCCCAGCCCTCATAAACAGAGTTCTGCACAAATGCCATTCCACAAGGTGCTATTCACGGTACCCAATAAGTAATAGGTTGTTCCATTCCGGGACGAGAAGTTTCATCTGTGATTGTGCTACCGCCATAATTCACCCCATAGGTGATCACAGGCCACCCATAATTTGCTCCCGCCCTGATCAGATTTAATTCATCCCCTCCTTGAGGTCCATGTTCATGAGACCAAATTTCACCCGTCACTGGATGAGTTGCCATGCCTTGTGGGTTCCTGTGGCCATAAGAGTAAACGGCCTCTTTAACGCCTTGCTGTCCAACAAAAGGATTATCTAATGGAATTGAACCATCATCATTCAATCGAAAGATCTTACCGCCATCTCTGCCAAGGTTTTGAGGGTTAAAGTCTCGCTCACCACGGTCTCCAATACTGAAATAAACATGGTTATCTTGATCAAAGGCAATTCTACTACCGAAATGCTGACTTTTGGTCGTGTTTGGAGAACCTTTATAGAGCACTTCATGATCTGTAAAACTATTGCCTGTCCATTTAGCCCTGCTCAAGGCTGTCATCGCTCCATTCCCATCACCTGCACTACTGGCATAAGTAAAGTACACCCAGCTATTCGACTCAAAATCAGGGTGCAGTTCTATATCTAATAATCCACCTTGTCCTTGAGTTTTACTTACTGGCCCACCTTGTACATCTCTATTGATCACCCAATTACCCTCTAGCAAAACGATTCTCCCCTCTTTTTCAGTTATTAGAATCCTGTTATCTGGAAGAAAGGCCATGCCCCAAGGATTTTCAAGCTCATTGGATACCAATTCATAAGACAATGAATTGCTTTCTGTATGGTCCTGGATTTGAGCAGGTTCTGTGTTGGCGCAAGAAAACACCAACAAAAGAAAAATCGAGACTAGCATCGGTTTCATTTGATTCTTTAGCCCAAAAACGAATAAGACCTCAAAATGATGCAGGAATTTTAGCCTAAGACCTGAATTAGTTTTTCATTGAAGAATTTAACTTCCTCAATAGTACCTGTACTTATTCGACACCAGTCCGTATAAGGAGGAAATGGCCTGCCAACCTTTACACCTTGGTCTAACATGGCTTTGTTAAAGGCTGAAATGTTCTTTTCTGTTTTGAAAAAGATAAAGTTGGTATGGGATTGCAAATACGTTAAGCCCAGATCATCCATGGTCTTATACATCAAGGATTTGGCTTCCTTAGTTTTCGCTATACTGAATTTGTAGAACTCATCATCTCTAAGTGCTTCTTGAGCTGCTTGAATGGCCAATACATTGCTGCTGGCTACGATATTTGTTCTGATCTTTCTAGCGATCTCAGGTTTAGCGATCAGGTAACCTATTCTCAAACCTGCAAGGCCATACACTTTGGAAAAAGTACGTGAAACAATGACATTTTCTCCCTTCTTAACCATTTCAACCATAGAAGGATAATTGTCTTCCTCTATGAAATCATAGTAAGCCTCATCGCTGAACACAATTGTCTTTTGCGCTGCAGAACTCACAAAGTCCTTCAATTTATTGCGCTCTAGAAGTGTTGAAGTTGGATTATTCGGGTTACAAAGGAATACCAACTTAGTTTTACTCGATATCCTTTTCTCCATCTCATCCACATCATGGGTTAGACTTTCATCCAGATCGACCCAATTTACTGTAGCTCCCCATTGGCGTGCATAGTTCATCATAGCCAAAAAGGTAGGACGAGCCGCTATGATCTCTCCGCCATTGCTCGCATAGGTAATCCCTGTGATCTTTAGCCCCTCTGTTGAACCACCTCCAATAACGATGTGGTTGGTGGGAACCCCTTCCTTATCTGCTATCATTTGGGTAAGCTCATCCAACATCTTATCAGGGTAACGACAGCCTGCATCAAAGTTGGCAGTCATGGCTTTGCGTACCGACTCAGATGGTCCAAATGGATTCTCATTGAAATTGAGTGCAATGGGTGTTTTGAATGCTCTAGGATTGAATTTAGCCTTTTCATAAGCTGAAATTTCACTTGCTAATGCATTAGCAGATACTAGCGACAAGGCACTCAAAGCACCTCCTTTTTTTAACCAAGATCGTCTGTCCATGATTGAATGATTTGAGATTGTAGAAGTTAAATATTTTTGCTCAATTGATATAAGGCTCTTTGATGAAGGCTTAACTTTAGGGCCGAATGGAAGGCAGAGTTAAAATCAAACAGCTACACAGAAAACTGAGCGATAAAGAGTTCGAGGAAGCCTTTGCAAATAAAACCTTGAAGCCCGGCTGGTTTACTCATGAGGCACACATACGTTTGGCCTATATCCACATTTCCAAATACGGATATGAGCAGGCGCTGGCCAACATCCGCTTTCAGATCAGAGCCTTTGCTGAGAACCTTGGCATATATGATAAATACCACGACACTGTCACTATTGTGGCAGTCTTAATGACGGCAGAAGCCATGGAACAAGCCACTGAAACAGACTTCTTAAGTTTCATTGAAGGTTCAGGTTATTACTTATTGAATTTCAAGGCTTTATTGGAGGAGCATTATTCCTATAATTTGTTCAAGGATCATGCATCTCGAGAAGCCTGGGTACTTCCCGACTTAAAGGCTTTTCCGAATCAATTCATTGAGCATTTAAGACCTGCATCATAGTACGGTTGGGCATTGTAAGTCCTAAATCATTCTATTTTCAAAATTAGAATATCTTTGTGCCATGCGTTCAGAAAGAATAGTGGCTACGAGCATACTATGCCTTGTGCTTGTCCTCGCACTGATCAATAGCTTTAGCACTAATGAACAATTGGGTGACACCATTTCTGTCAATGAATTGGTGACCAAAGAATACCGCACCCCGACTTCCATGGCTGATATAGACAGCCTTCAAACAATGGTCAAGCCAATCCTCTATGCGGATGTCACCTTTATTGAAGAGTTAAGCATTCCTGAAGCAAAACAGACTTTCATCAACATCATGGTGCCCGCTATACTGGTTGCAAAGTATGAGATCAATTTTCAGAGAGAACAAGTATTACGAATCCAAGCTAAAAACGGAGTAGATGAGCTTGATTCAACATTTTTAGCACCACTATATAGCACTTATAGAACCAATAACATTTCAGAATTACTAGACCGAATGAAGACACACCCAACTAGCATTGTATTAGGTCAGGCAGCAATTGAATCTGGCTGGGGTCGATCACGATTCTTCAAAGAAGCCAACAACATATTCGGTGTTTGGTCAATGAATTCTTACGAAGACCGCATTCCAGCTAAATTCCAAAGAAATGGTAAGCAGGTGTTTCTAAGGCGCTATCCTAATATTTCGGCCTCCATCAAAGACTACTTCTTGACTATTGGGAAGGTAAATGCATACAAAGCCTTTCGAGCAGCAAGAAATCAATCTAATGACTATCATGTGCTGATCGAAAAGCTTGATCATTATTCAGAACGAGGAATGGATTATGTAGCTGACCTTGAACGGATGATTCGATTGAATGGCTTTGAGCAATACGACAGCTACCAATTAGACCCCGCATTTATCAATTGATCATTCCGTCCTCAACGATTTGATCGGGTTCATTCTGGCGGCACGCAGGGCGTGATAACCCAGTACCAACATAATGATGACCAAGGTAAGGCCTGCACTACTTAAGAATGGGTCTACTCCTATTGCCGTCCTGTAAGCGAAATCATTTAGCCATTGGTTCATCAAATACCATGTGACTGGAATAGACACTAGGAACGCAATGACCAGTTGAACAATGAAATGATTCATCAGTATTGCTAAGATCGTTTTTGGGGAAGCACCAAGTACTTTTCTAATACCAATCTCTTTCATTTTAGCATTTACCAATAGTATGGTCAAGCCTAATAGACCGAATGCTGCGATCATAATACTGATGAGTGTCGCTAACCCAGCCATTTTGTTCACTCTAGATTCTTCTTCGTACTGCTGTTGGAGTCGCTGCTCAACAAAGCTAAAATTCAATTCTTGATTTGGAAAAAGCTCATTCCACTCGTCTGAAAGGATAGTTCCTACATCAGTCAAAGAGCTCCCATTGTATTTGAAAACCAATTTTGGAGTAGGGTTATCCGAAACATTGAAATCACTTATTCCTTCGAATAGAGGTTGAGGGTTCTGTACGATCACCAATGGGCCGATCTCATTTTTCATGTTCTCAAAATTGAAATCTTTTACCACTCCAATTATGATATGATCGCCAAATGCATCTCCAGGTAATTTTTCTCCTAAAGGGTTTTCCAGCCTAAAGTATTCTGCAGCTTGCTCGTTTAAGATCACCCCTTGTGATTTGTGTAAGCTGATGTCTTCATTAAAATTGGTTCCATCAAGCATTTCAATGTCAAATGCCTCAAGATAGTGTGGATCAACAATCAGCAGATTGAATTCCAGATAGGTATCATACTTAGACTCAAAGCCCAATTGAACCCAGCCATTGGCTCCAAAAACATGAGAACCCATTCCAAAATTTGATAGCTGTGTATTCTGTTCAAGCGCAGTCTGCAACATCTGTCCATTCTCCATGGCAGAATTCACTTGCCCTACGAGCCCACCAGAACCGGGGTTGGCATAAAGCGGCACGGAGACCATGGCCTCATAATTATAGCCTTTATCAGCATATTGAAGGTAATTCAGCTGTTTCTTCATCAGTATAGATGAGCTGATCAAGAAAAAGGTAAGGAAGAGCTGAAAGCCCATCAGTGCTTTGCGCATCCAGCCCGCAGACCTTGAACTTGTCGCAAAACCTCGCAACACGTTGATCAATTTGATATTCGAAAGCACAAATGCTGGGTACACTCCAGTCATCAAGCCAACAAATACGGCTAAACCCAAAAAGCCTAATAAGCTCATGGCGTCTAGAGGAATGACTAGTGAAGTACCCACTAACACATTGAAGGTCGGTACCACCAAATAGGCAAACAATAGCCCTAAACTCGTGGCGATAATGGAAATTAAGATACTCTCCGTTAAGTATTGCCATACGAGACCATTGCGTTGAGCCCCCACAACTTTTCTCACCCCAACTTCTTTAGCTCTCTTGATAGATTGCCCAGTTGATAGCGTAGTGTAGTTGATACAGGCAATGATTAATACCAAGAAGCCAACTGTTCCTAGCACATAGACATAAGCTATGTTTCCAACAGGCATATTCCCTGTAGGGAAATCAGCATTTAAGTGAATGTCTTCCAATGGCTGTAAACCAAGAATGTATTTACCCCCGTCTAACTGTTCGCCAATCACTGTATTGATCATGTCTGGAAACTTAGCTTCTACTACCGTAGCCTCTGAATTGTCTTTGAGCAAGACATAGGTTTCAGGTGCTATATTGAACCATGCTTGGTATCTTCTAGAATCATATCTTTCAAAATTGGAAATCACCATATCTAGCTGAAATCCAGTGTTCTGAGGAGTATTCTCTACAATAGCACTCACAACAAATGGCTCAATATCTTCACCAAATTCAATATAGATCTCCTTGCCGATTGCTTCTGTATCTCCGAAATACTTTTGAGCATACCGCTCAGAAAGCACCACCTGATTGGCCGCATCCAATGGATTGCTCGTATTGCCCTTCAATAGCTTAAATGAAAACACATTGAAGAAATTAGGCGAGACCACTGCCATTCTCTCATTGATGCGATTGTCTGTTTCTTGACCTACTAGATTTGTGAAATAATCTACCTGAATTGTAGCCTCAACATCGGGAATATTTGCTTCTAGAGTCGGTGCCAAAGGCAATGGCGAATTGGTATAGTAAAATACCTGCCCTTCACCATAATCTTCTTTGGTCCAGGTACGATAGATACGCTCACCTTTTTCGTGAAACTTGTCGAAAGTAAGCTCTTGCTTAATGTAGAGTGAAAGTAAGATAAAGCATGCCATACCAATGGTGATGCTACCAATATTAAGTGCTGTATTGACCTTCTGTTTCCAGAGCACTCGAGCCGCGATCTTAAAGTTGTTTCTTGTCATTGTAATAAAATTTGAGTTGACCTTATTTGATGTTTTAATATTTGAGAGTTTAAAGAATCGTAATACATCCCAGATAAAAGCTAATCGTGCTTTTAGAAGGCTCTTCATTGCTCTTCTTTCAAAAAGCTCATGCGCGTCTCCTTGAATCTCTTCCAGAAATTCTTCCTTGCAATAAAAGGCTAGAAAACGATCAGCCCATTTGGGTGGCGATATATGTTTTTGCTTACTCAAGACTTTCCGTAGCTGATAGTTGGAATGCGGTTGTAAAATTTGAGGCGCATTTCCTGCGCTTCATCCAAGGCCTTTTTGCCGAATGCTGTCAGTTCGAAATAGCGTTTGCGTCTGCCACCTCTCTCATTTGTGGCTCCACCCATAACGCTATTGACATAACCTTTCTCTTCCATGCGCCTAAGTGCGGTATGTATGGCAGAGATATTCACAGACCTTCCAGCCTCAGCTTTGATCTCGTCCATTACGGCAACCCCATAAGCTTCAGGTTGCAGTGCCCCTACTGTCAGCAGCACCAACTCTTCAAACGATCCTAAATGTGTTCCTTTCATGTGTCGTAGATTACTTACACAAATATAAAAGAAATATTTCTTTCACATTTGTACAACTAATTAACCTGAGTTAACATTTCTCATGTATTGAACTGGCAAAATTCTGTATTGAAATAAAAAAGGCCAACCATATGGCTGACCTTCATTATATTTTCCAAATAAGTATTATTCACTCCTTAATGAGTTGACAGGGTTACTGCTCGCTGCCTTAAAGGATCGATAACTAACTGTAATCAAAGCGATCATAATGGTGGCAAAGGCTGCTAATAAGAATACGCTCAAACCTATGCTGACCTTATATTCAAAATTCTGCAGCCAATTGTTCATTAAATAGAATGCAATTGGGCTAGCCAACACAAAAGCAACAAGCACTTGCTTTACAAATGAACCTGAAAGCAGATAGAACAGTCGCCATTCACTTGCGCCTAATACCTTGCGTATCCCTAGCTCTTTCACACGTTTTTGTACTGTAAATGACACTAGTCCTAATAGACCCAAGCAAGCAATAAAGATGCTGAGTCCTGCTCCTATTTGGAAGATGGTATTGGCCTGTGACTCACTTTCATAGAACAAATCAAGTTGCTGATCTAAGAAGTGGTATTCCATGACTGTGCGGTTATCGAATTTCTCATGAATTTTCTCCATTTCGGCAATAATGCCTTCAGGATCACCAGCGTATTTGATGGTATAATAGTCAATGATAGAAGCTGGGTTATTCCATGCGCCAATGATCATAGGCTCAATATTGCTATGAAGAGACTGGAAGTGGAAGTCTTTGACAATACCAATGATCTGATGACTACTTCTACCACTCCTACCTGCTAATTCAATGCTTTCCCCAATAGGTTGATCAAAGCCCAATTGTTTGGCTGCCGCCTCGTTGATCAAGATCTTCAAGCTGTCACCGGCATCGCTACCTGTGAAATAATCTCCTTCTAACAATTCGAAATCAAATACATCCAAACTGTATTCGTCAAAGTTCATTACATAGAAGTTGGCTGAATCTGGTTCATTCTGACTAATCCATTCAACATCAACTTCATGGATATTCTTCCATTCGCCAGGCACACGAGAGGTTACACTTACACCTTCTACGCCTGTCACTTGCATCATCTCATTCCTCATGGTCTTGAATACCGGACGCACAGCACCATTGTTGATGTCGATCACAAGCAAGTTAGATTGGTCAAAACCGAGGTTCTTTTCCTTGATAAAACTCATTTGGTTGTTAACCACCAATGTGGCAATGATCATAAAAATGCCGAGCACAAATTGGAAGACCACCAGCGCCTGCCTGATCTTAAAGGACCCTTTCACTTTGCTTTCACCCTTAAGAATTTGAGTCGCTCTCATTCTTGTCATAAAAAAGGCCGGATAAAGACCAGACATCAACGCTACAATCACAGTCAATACCAAAAGCAATGGCAAGTATTCTGAAAGTGTCTCCCAATTGAACTGATAAGCCTTACCGGTGATCGCATTGAAAGAAGGCATCAGTATATCTAATAAACCAATGGATATTAATGTAGCCAACAAAGTGATCAAGAATGATTCAGTTAAAAATTGAGACACCAATTGGCCCTTGGCTGCTCCAACTACCTTTCTAATTCCGATTTCTTTCGCTCGAAATACAGCCTTAGAAGTAGCTAAGTTCATGTAGTTCACAGATGCGATCAGCAAAAGAAATACACTCAGAATCACGAAGATCACGATGTAACTCTCATCACCTTTGTTACCTGCTAAGTCTCGCTCAATATTTGAAGAATTGAAATGTATATCATCCAGTTTCTGGTAATCGAAATGAATCATGCTGGCAAGTTGCTCAGGTAGACGTTCTTTGATAATAGCATCTGCTTTATCCTTGAATTCATCCTTATTTACTCCTTCTGCCAACAATAAATAAGAGGCTCCACCAAAGGATGTCCATGAGTTCTCGACAGTATCCCATCTGTTCCCTGGGAACGAGGGAGAAATGAGAATCTGCATTCTCAAATGCGAATTGGTTGGAGGTGTTTTATACACGCCAACGATTTTGAATTGGCCAATATTTGGAGATTCTAAAACTTGCCCCACGATATCAGTTTTACCAAAGAACGCCATGGCTCTTTCCTCTGACATCACCATTTCAAATGGGTTTTTAAGTACCTCTTCTGCATTACCCACAATGAAGTCATAAGTAAATACTTTGAAATGATCGTTGTTGGTAACTGCATAATCTCTCTCAGTAAAGCGCTCCTCATTGACCCTTAGGTTGAATTGACCTCCTAAGTATTGAATCATATAGGTCTGAGCTTCTACTTCAGGTAGATCTTCCACAAGTGTGGTAGCCATTACTTTTGGGTTTCCTGCATAATAGCGAGGCTGTTCTGTGTTGGTCTGAACTGTTATTGGCCTCATTATACGTTCCTTGTTCACATGATTGTCCTCAAATGACTTTTCATCTTGAACATAGGTAAGCAAAAGTGCTGCCCCTGTTATACCGATTGCAAGACCAACAATGTTGATCAGTGCGTAGCCTCTGTTTCTCCACAAAGACCTTAGGGCTGTTTTAAAGTAATTTTTAAACATTGTTGTTATGAGTTATTCTGACCTTAAAGTTTTTGCAGGGTTTGCGATACCTGCTTTGAGTGCAAGCGCGCTGACTGTTGTACCAACTATGGCTACCACGATGATTATAGCTAAGGCAAAACTTGACCAACCAATAGTGATGTGATAGGCAAAAGAAGAGAGCCATTGATCAATCATATAGTAGACAAGAGGAATGGCGGCAAAAGATGAAATTAACACCACACTTACAAAGCGGCTATTGATCAGCCAAATCAATTGGTTGATTTTAGCTCCAAGTACCTTGCGTACACCGATCTCTTTGTTCTTTCTTTCTAGCATAAACACTGTCATACCATATAGGCCCAAACAGGCAATGAATACGCAGATCACAGAGAAAATTTGAATTGCACCATACAGTCGTTTTTCTGCACTATAGTATTGATCCAGCTTATCTTCTAAGAACCAATAGCCCATTGGGTAATTAGGTTCTATATCTACCCAAGTTTTACGAGCATGCGCAATAGCTTTTTGCTTGTTTTCAGGATCTATCTTTATGGTAAAGAACCAGTTTCTCCTTTGGTTTATCATAATCACAACTGGGCTTACCTCCGATCTTAATGACTTGAAATTGAAATCTTTAACTACACCTATAATTTTCTGTGGAGTAGATTCCATCGACCATAGTCTTGCTTTTTTACCAACAATATCTTTTTCGCCAACCGCTCGTACAAAGGCTTCATTTACAATGATGGCCATGGTATCTGACAACATATTAGTATCAAAATCACGGCCATCAACAATTTGTAGCCCTTGCACATCTATGAAGTCCTTTTGCACCGTAAAGAAAGTGGTGATTGGGGCTGAGGTAATGTCTTTTCCTTCCAAAATTGCTCTTCCAGAATTGTTCGTGCTTTCAAAGCCTAAAACATCCACACCTGAAGTCACTTTTTTGATATAAGGACTTCTCAGTAGTTCATTTTCAAAAGCTGACAGATCATTTTCAATGTTATCTGAGTTATTAGGAATGACCACAATATCCTCAATGTCAAAGCCTAACTCTTTGTCTTTGATGTAACTCGACTGCTTTAAAATGAGCAATACGCCACTGATTAATGCCATCGTCAAGAACAATTGAATACCAACCAACATTGACCTCAAGCTATTGCCTTGTAAGAACCCTTTGCCCGAACTAGCTTTTAGCGTGGCAGAGGGCTTAAACTTGCTCAGAATAAATGCTGGATAGGTCCCAGACAAAAATGTAACTGCAAAAAGGATAATAATTAGTCCAAACTGGTAAGTCGTGTTTTCTATTAATGAATATCTCAAGTTGGTATCCATTAGGTTTTCAAATGTAGGTAGCGCAATATCTGTGAGCAACACGGATAATGTGACAGCGACAAATGTGATCAAGAAAGCTTCGGAGAGAAACTGACTAATAAGTTGGCTTCTAAAGGCACCAAATACTTTTCTGACACCTATCTCCTTTGCTCTATTGATCGATTTTGCTGTTGCTGCATTGATGTAATTCATGCAAGCAATCAAAAGCATGAATAGCCCAATAATACCTAAAATCAAAACACTCTGTTTATCTCCTTTCTTCATGTCACCATACATAGAGACATGGTTTGAACCGAAATAAACATCAGACATCGGCTGAAAGGTATACCCTTCTTTATTGATGATGTCTATCACTTCAGGACGATCTTTGTAAGCATCAAGGAAATAAGTTCTCAATCGCTCAGATGCTTCTTCTGGTGTGGTGCCATCCGCCAGTCGATAGTAACCATATAGTGAGTTTTTGAAGCCTTCGGGCATTAAACGAAAGCCACCATCAGCAGCACTTTCATTGACTCGAAGCTCATAAGGCATTAAGAATTCAAAGTCTAAAAATGAGTTGACAGGGTCTTCCATTATCCCTGAAACAGTCATGCTAAAGTTAAAATTGCCAGAAAACTTAAGCGTTTCACCAATTGGATTGACGTCTCCAAAATACTTCTTGGCAGCGGACTGTGTAATCACTACGCTATTAGGATCTGATATAACAGTTTCTGGGTCGCCTTGGATCAGGTTGTAGCCAAAGAAATCGAAGAAATTAGGTTGTGAGAAAAAGAACTTTCTGGTTTTGATCTTGGTCTCTTTATATTCTACCAATAAAGGGCCAATGATATAGTCACGGGCTATCAGCAATTCTTCAACTCCAGAAACATTTTCTTCAATGGAGTAGTGAATATCATCGCTGGTGATGCCTGTTGTTCTAGTTTCTCCGTCTCCAGTTTGCTCAGTGATAAGAAAACGATAGACATTGTTTGGATGAAATTGGTCGTAACTAAATTGATCCTCAACATAAAGTGCGATCAATGAGAAACAAGTAATCCCTACCGTCAGACCAAGAATGTTCATGATGGCATATGACCTATTGCGGATCAAGTTTCTAATTGTTGTTTTTAAGTAATTTTTCAACATAGTTCAAAGATTTACCATTCCTTGTCCATTTCTGTACCAATACAAATAAACACTCATAATCAGTGTTTTAAGCACTTATTCTTGATGATTACGCTAAATAAATGTCCATCCATGTAATGGAAGTGCCCAAAAATGGGCACTTTTAAAGAATCCTAAATACAATTTAAGGCGAGATGAAGGAACAAGGAAAAATTTTGATTGTAGATGATGACAATTATGTGATGCTATCGATCAGGATCTTACTTGAGCAGCATTATTCAGATGTAAGAGGAATCAACAACCCCTTGCAAATAGATACTGCATTAGATGAAAACCACTTTGATGTGATCATCTTAGATATGAATTTCAAAACGGGAATTATATCTGGTGAAGACGGAATCAATTACCTTAAAAAAGTCAAAGAAAGGTCTCCACAAACAAGTGTGGTCTTGATTACTGCATATGCTGAAATAGACCTTGCTGTAGAAGCAATTAAACTTGGTGCTTTTGATTTCTTGGTCAAGCCATGGCAAAATGAGAAACTACTTAGTACAGTCAATGCAGCTTTTCAATTGAGCAGATCAGCGCTGAAGATTGATAAGCTTGAGAAAAAGACTGAAGCCCTTCAAGATATGCTCAATGAGCCTTTCCATGAGATCATCGGAAACTCAAGCGCTATAAAAGAAGTATTTCATCAAATTGAAAAGGTCGCGCAAACTGATGCGAACGTTTTAATTACTGGTGAAAATGGAACTGGCAAGGAATTAGTAGCAAGGGCTATTCACAGGAACTCGCTAAGAGCAAAAGAGATATTTGTGAATGTCGACATGGGTGCTATTACCGAAACACTATTTGAAAGCGAATTATTTGGTCACAAGAAAGGTGCATTTACCGATGCCAAGCAAGACCGAACGGGTAAATTCGAATCAGCTAATGGAGGCTCCCTATTTCTAGATGAAATCGGAAATTTAGCCTCTTCCCTACAGGCTAAATTACTTCGAGTTATCCAAGATCAAAAAGTCATTAAAGTCGGTGGAAATGAAGCAATAGACCTCGATATCAGATTAATCTGTGCCACTAATGCTAGCCTAGGTGAAATGGTGACAAATGGTGAGTTCAGGCAGGATCTTCTTTTCAGAATCAATACGATCGAAATAGAGCTACCTCCTTTGAGAGAACGTATTGAAGACATTCCACTTTTGGCTGAACATTTTCTGAATAGGTTCAAGGCCAAATACAAAAAATCGGGATTATATGTTAATGAAGGCATATTTAAGAAACTTCAGAAGTACGATTGGCCAGGCAATATTCGAGAGTTACAGCATACGATCGAACGCGCTGTCATCATGAGTGATGGCAAGCAATTAAAAGTAGAAGATCTCAAATTGAGCAGCACCAATACGGCAGATGAATTGCCTATGGAGGATTTGAATCTTGAAAAGTTAGAAGAATGGGCTATCGCAAGTGCCATTAAAAAACATCAAGGAAACATCAGCCATGCGGCTAATGAGCTTGGATTGAGCAGGGGTGCCATGTACCGAAGAATGGAGAAATATGAACTTTAAAAACTTTAAGCTTCAGGTCATTCTAAGGTTTATCCTCGTTACTGCCGGGATTTACGGGATAGTATACTACAGCTATATAGAGCTGAATTACATTCGACTCTTCTTTTTGGGTTTATTTGTAGTGCTCGTACTTTCTTCACTCTTCTACTATCTAAATAAGACCAACAAAGACACCCTTTATTTTTTAAACTCTATTCTTCACAACGATTTCAGCTTTAAGTACGCTAGGGATGAAAAAGGCAAATCCTACAACGCTTTATACCAAGCCTTTAATCAGGTAAATCAAAAATTCATAGAAAGCACACAAAGCGAGGCTTCCGAATACCAATACATCGTCACGCTAATTTCCCAAATGCAAATCGGGGTACTGATTTATGATGATAAAAAAAGAGTACACCTCGTCAACGAATCGTTTACCACTTTAATAGAAAGAGATCAACTAATTGATTTAGATGGCGTTAAGAAATCAAATAGTGACCTATATGAATGCATATTGAGTCTAGAAAGTGGAAACAAGACAACCCTCAAGACATCCATTAACAATCAGCTGCACGAGTTTTCTATTGCAGCCTCTTCGCTCAAAATGAAGCAAAGAAGGTATAAGATCATTTCGGTACAGGACATAAAAAATGAACTGGACATTAATGAAATGCAAGCCTGGCACAAGCTGATCAGGGTGCTGACTCATGAGATCATGAATTCAGTCTCTCCCATTGCCTCATTGTCTTCCTCTATGCAAGGCCTTGTAGCTGACTCTGATCAGCACGAAACCGTCAACGAAGGACTGGAGGCTATCGAGCATCGAAGCAGAAGTCTACTGGCCTTTACGGAGTCTTACAGAAAGCTTACCAGGGTACCAATTCCGAGTTTTCAAGATATTGAAGCCAGCGCATTTTTTGATAAGATCCTCAAACTAGTACAGCCTGAATTTGAAAAAAATGATAAGCTCATCCATCTGAATCAAGATCACCCTGAAATACGATTTAAGGCCGACCCCATTTTGCTTGAACAAGTATTGATAAACTTGATAAAGAACGGAATGGAAGCAATTGAAGAAGGTGGTTTAGTAGAGGTAAATTGTTCTTCATTGGGTGGAAAAACAGAGATTATCGTCAAGGATAATGGTTCGGGGATTCCTATTGGGATTCAAGAGCAAGTATTCATTCCTTTTTACACGACCAAACCTGAAGGTTCAGGTATTGGCTTGAGTCTGTCTAGGCAAATCATCAATGAGCACAATGGAACGCTCACTTTTCATTCAAATGAAAAAGGCACATCTTTTAAGATAAGCTTGTAAATGTTTGTTCTTAAACTCAAATAACTAGTTTTGGGAAAATTTTGGAAATGAAGGGAAGTTCGAGAATCCGATTTATTGTAATTCTAATTGTCATCAATATTGCTTTAGACCAAGTCACGAAAGTATTGGCAAGAAAGCACATTGAATACAATGAAACGATAAACGTCATTGGAGACTACCTCATATTTACCAAAGTTGAGAACACAGGCGCATTCTTGGGCATGGGTTCTGAATTATCTCCTGCCCTAAGAGTTATTACACTTTTAGTATTGCCGAGTCTAGTCATGATCGGTTTGTTGATTTACCTTATCCGAACTAAAGACCTAACCAAATACAGCCTTTGGGGCCTCTCTTGTATCGTGGGCGGTGGCCTTGGCAACATTTTCGATCGCCTTGTTTATGGGTCTGTGACTGATATGTTATTTCTAGACTTCCAGTTCGCTCACACCGGTATTTTCAATGTTGCTGATATGTCGGTAATGCTTGGTACTGGACTCATTCTTATTGAGCAGTTTCTTCCTAAGAAGAAAGAGATTACAGAATAATCTAAAAAAGTCATTCGAATTGTCCCCTATTTAAAAGTTAGGCGTCAATTCAATATGAAACACTTTTTAGCACTTACATCCTTATTTTTAAGCCTCTCACTCTATAGCCAAAATACGCTGAGCATTGAAGGACATCAACCTGCGAAAGCAAATCTAGAAGATATAGCATGGATCTCTGGGCATTGGAGAGGAACTGCCTTAAATGGAACAATAGAAGAAATCTGGTCACCAGCATTAGGCGGATCAATGATGGGCTCCTTTAAAATGGTGCATTCAGATGCAGTAACATTTTATGAATTAATGCACATTCAAGCCAAAGAAGAGAGTTTATTACTCCAAATCAAACATTTCAACAAAGACTTCACTGGCTGGGAAAAACAGCATGAGTCTGAAGATTTTCAATTGGTCAAAATTGATAAAAACCATATTTACTTTGATGGGCTGACCTTTGAAAAAATCGCGGAAAATCAACTAAACATCTACGTAATTGTGCGTGAAAATGGTCAGCAAGAGAAGGAATTAAAATTCAGTTACACCAGATTTAGCCAGACTAAAAAATAAAGAGAAGAAGCAATGCGATGATCAAGAGTATAGCGATCCAACTGTAGGCTTTCGGTTGACTCGGAAACTCATACTGGCAGATAGGACAAACTTTTTCCTCCTTGCCCACTTCCATTGCGCATGAGGGACATTCTTTCGTACTATTCATGACTCAGAACATTCTTTTTTCAATAAAAAATTCGATACTTTGAATATCTGAATTGAATTACCTTATAAAAACAAAGTGATGAATTTTATGAAAAGATTTTTGGCGGTGGCGATCATGGCAGCATTTGTAGCATCATGCTCATCAACAAGCATTGTCAATTCTTGGAAAGACCCTAACTCCAATGATAATCCTGACAAATGGGACAGAGTGCTTGTAGCGGTACAAAGCAGTAGTGATGTCAAAAGAAGAGTTGCAGAAGATCAGTTAGCTAGTATGAGCGAAACGCTTTTTGCTTCTTATACCATTTTCCCAGATAAAGCTGCAGTGCAAGATGAGGATGCATTGAGAAGAAAAATTGAACAAGGAGAGTTTGATGCAATCATGACCATGCGATTGATCGATCAGAATACACAAACATCATACGTTCCCGGTTCTTATACTGGAGGATATTGGGGGTACCACCGCGGATATTGGGGAGGCTACTACGACCCAGGCTATTATAGACAAGACACTTACTACGCGGTTGAAACTCAAGTTTTCTCTTTAGCTGAAGAAAAGCTTGTATGGTCTGGTATTACCAGTACAGTAAACCCTTCTAAAATTGATAAGACAATTGAAGAAGTCGCCAGAATGACTTTTAGACAAATGCAGAAAGACGGGTTTATCCACCCAGAAAAATAAACAGGAAGCAGCCTTAGGGCTGCTTTTTTATTATGCCATTAAAAGCAATTGAACCCGTATTGAGTACCGACAATGTCAAAAGAGACATTGAATGGCATGCCAAATACACAGGTTTCACTTTTAGTTTTGGAGACGAATCCTACGCTGGAGTTTCGCGAGAAGGTCAGTGTATTCATTTGCAATGGCATCACAACAATGATGATGACCCCGTGCTTCCATCAGTCATCAAGCTTTTTGTGGATGATATCGATCCTTACATCCATGAGTTCATTGAAAGAGGAACAATAAGCGAAGACAATATTCGCAGAAACACGCCTTGGGGAACCCACGAATTTGGATTCTTTGATCTTAATAAGAATGCTATTTATATCGTGCAAGATGTATGAAAAGTCCTAAAGAATTGATTCATGATTGGGTTATTGCATTTAACAGCAACGATGCAAATGAGATGGAGAGGTTCTACCATAAAGATGCTGTCAACCATCAAGTGGCTAATCACCCTGTGAAAGGCAAGGCTCAGATTATTGATATGTTCAGAATAGAGTTTGAATCAGCTAAAATGGAATGCATCATTGAAAACGTGTTTGAAGATAATGACTGGGGAATATTAGAATGGAAAGACCCTCTCGATTTAAGAGGATATGGTTTTTTTCAATTCGAAAACGGTCTGATCAAATTTCAGAGAGGATACTGGGATAAACTTTCTTTCTTAAGAATGCATAACTTACCTATACCTAATGAGTAAAGAACTGATCAATAAATTCTATACAGCTTTTCAGCAATTAGATGCTGAAACCATGGCATCTTGTTATCATCCTGAGGTTGAATTCGAAGATCCTGCCTTTGGTCTGCTCAAAGGCGTCCATGCTTCTAACATGTGGCGCATGCTGTGTGAGAATCAAAAAGGAAAAGGGATGAAGATCGACTTTACGGTGAACTCGACAAACACCGCCCACTGGGAACCCATCTATACTTTTTCAAAGCCTGGCAGAAAAGTACATAATATTATTGATGCCAAATTCGAATTTAAAGATGGTCTGATCATCAAGCATACAGACCACTTTGATCTATACAGATGGTCTAAAATGGCTATGGGTATGCAAGGTATTTTAATTGGCTGGACACCATTTTTCAGAAAAAAACTCAGACAGCAAACCTCACATTTACTTCGCAAATACGAGTCCAAATTAGCGCTTTAAATCCACCTCATTTAATTCAATGACATGTCAAATGTAATTCTCAATCAGATTGCTGAGCAGCTCCAGAATATTCAGAATGAAGAATTATGGATGGGGCAAAACTTTGCAGAAAAGTTCGCCCAAATCAATGAAGAAGAGGCTTTTACTGTGTACAAGCCTGGAATGAACACGATCGCTCAAATTGTAGCGCACTTAATCGCTTGGAAAGAGGATGCAATTTTAAAAATCAGAAATGGTATAGGTGAGTTGATGGATGATCATGATAAAAACTGGCCTGACAATGAAACGCTTAAGAAGCTTGGCTGGAAGAAGCTTCAAGCAGACTTTGAAGACATTCACCAGAGAATTATGAAAGAACTAAGTGGTAAGAACGATCAGCTGCTTCAAATGACTTACCACGATCAAGACTACAAGAAGGAGTTCAACATGAATTTCATGCTACAAGGCTTGATCCATCATGATGTTTACCATTTAGGTCAAATTGGTTTGATCACTAGAATGGTCAAGTCGCGTTAATAATCGGGCTTCCTTCTATTCGCCTTTTTATCCGCATGCTTTTTCTTTGCCTTTAGCCTTTCTTGAATGGCGCCCTTAGACGGTTTTGTCTTTTTCCTAGGTTTAGGATCTGTAAAGGCCTTTTTTAACTCGTTGTAAAACTTTTTGATCGCTTCTTCCTTATTCCGCAATTGACTCCTGTGCGTTTCACTATGCAACACGAGCTCATCATCAGTATTGAGTCTGTTATTCCATTTCGTGTAGAGCCTCTGCCGCTCTTGCTCATTCAACAGTTCGGAATCTTTAAGATTGAATTTTAAGCTCACCCTAGTTTCAACCTTGTTTACATTTTGCCCTCCTGGTCCGGAGCTCCTCGAAGTTTTAAAGGAAAACTCAGAATCAAAATCGCGTTTTATTATTTCAGAAGGGTTGAATTTCATCATTTCACCTTACTCAAGCGTTCTTTTATGGCCTTTATCCATCGGCCATCATTCAACCAAATAATCAACTACTACCAAATCTTCTATGATCACCCCATGCTTATCACCAAATGCTTTATGCGCAGGATGCGGCAAGTAGGTATCTCTATCTTTTTCACTGTTAAAGGTCAATTGAAAGATGTGTGTCATTCCCTTATCAAACCCTTCTGGGCTATTATTGAGTCCCCATTCAAAAGCTTTAATCTCTGGGATATCTTTTTGAAGCCCTTCAAACGCTTCTATTAAAGCTTCTATTTGGGCTTCTGTCGCATCGGCCTTGAATTTAAAACACACTACATGCCTGAGCTGTGGTGCATCGTCCATACTTGATATGGCTATAAAAGCCATCACCAGTACAAATGGGATAAGGTATTTGAGCATTTTCATGAACCTAAGATACAGAATAAAGAGGCAGAGCAATCAACACAATAAAAAAGGCACCCTAAATAGAGTGCCTTTGTATTTTCAGCAGTATTAAAATTATCTTTTAATACCCATTGTTTCATTCTTGTTCATGACAAGATGCTCGATGAAAAACTCCATCATTCTTGCAGTAGAAACTGCCGTATGCCCCCTATCTGGACCGACTTGAACTTCAAAGCTTTTCCCTGCATCTTGAAGTGCTTTGATCAATTGAAGTGAATTTGATGGATGCACATTATTGTCTGATGTACCGTAATAGATCAACATTTCGCCTTCTAGGTCTTTGGCATAATTCATCAAATTAAATGCATCATATCCAGCTTGGTTGTTCTCTAAAGTATTCATGTAACGCTCGGTATAGATGTTATCATAATTGATCCAATCGGTTACGGCAGAATTAACAACCGCTGCATGGTATACATCTGGGAACCTCAATAAACTCATTGCCGATGTTGTTCCACCGTATGATGTCCCATAAACACCTACTTTATCTTTATCAAAGTAAGGTCTATCATAAAGAGACTTGATGCCCTCTGCGAAATCATCCTGTTCAACAATACCTAAGTTTCCATAAAGCTGATCCAAAAGCCTTTTTCCTCTACCTCTAACATTTCTACCATCAATATCTACGACTAAGAAACCAAACTCAGTTAAAGCATTTGGGTAAGTGAAGGTCTCTCTGAACTCATTGGTTGCAGGTCCACCGTAATTCGCTAAAAGCAAAGGATACTTTTTGTTTGGGTCGAAATTAGAAGGGAAATGAAGTAAACCATGAAGTTCAGTCACGCCATCAGCAGAAGTAAAAGTAAAGGCTTCTACCGTTTTCAATCCTAGTTCTGTCCATTTAGTTAAATCGCTCTCAGCAAGTACTGCCAATTCTTTGCCTTTCGCTGAAATCAATTTAGTCACAGGCGGTGTATTGTGCGTTTGTTGGATATCTATGAAGTGCTTACCATCAGGAGCAATATCAACACTATGGTTGAGTTCTGGGTCTGTCATGCGCACATCTTTAGTACCGTCTAACTTCACACGGTGCAGCTGCATTTTCATGTGGTTATCGCCACTTCTAGCCATGTAATAAAGCAAACCAGCCTGCTCATCTACTCTCACAATGTTACTCACTTCAAATTCATGCTGAGTAATTGCGTTAACCAATGTACCATCCCAGTTGTAGAGATAGTAGTTATTGAAACCAGTTCTTTCTGAAGCCCAAATGAAATGCTTTCCATCCTCAAGTAATCTGATCTCCGGAGTGTTTTTAGTAAAACTTGGTAGCCATTCTTCTCTTACAACCACTCTAGTTTCTCCTGTTTCCGGATTACCAGCGCGGTACTCCATAATATCTTGCTTGCGGTTTGTGCTGTGATATAAAAACTCCTTACCATCAGGGGTCCAGCTCATTCCATACAAGTAAGTCCCAATAGGACCATCCTCAAAGCTCTTTCCATCTCTTACATCAAACTGAGTGATTTCTTTAGAGTCTAGGTCATAAACCATCAATTCTACTGGTAAATTGGGCTCTCCAACTTTTGGGTAAGACATGATCTCTAATGAATCATAAAGGTTCAATTGATCTAGTAGTACATAGTATTGCTTAGCCCCTTTTTCTTGGAATTTATAGAAAGCGATCTTCTTGCTGTCAGGAGACCACCACATTGCAGTTGTCTGCCCCAACTCTTCACCGTAAACCCATGTAGCGATACCGTATTTGTTCATATTATCTAGGTTCCCATCAGTTGTAATGGCCATTTTACCACTGCCATCAGGGTTACTCAAGTACATATTTCTATTCTCAGTATATGCATTCCATTGGCCATCAGGAGAGGTTGCTGACGGATATTGACGTCCTCTGGCAGGTCTCCATGCACGTGGTCTTGGCTGTATCTGCGGAGGAGGGCCAACTTCTGTGGCTTTTTTCTTTCTCACATTATACTCCCATTGCTTTCCATCCTGTACATAAGTAAAGGACTTGCCATCTTCAGCCCAGTTAACGCGTAGTATTCCAGGTTTTACAGACCTTCTGATCTGTGGTGCCACTTGGCTATATCGATCATAGCCTGGCATGTTTTTGAGTTTGTCTTGCGCCCTTAGGTCTGCTCCTGATACAAAAACGAGCAAAAGCATGAGCACAAAAGACCTTAAATAGATTGGTTTCATATAATTCATGTAGTTCTGTTCAAAAATTATGGTCAATACTACTACTAAATTGTGTAATTAAGTAATACTTAATGACCGATGGCAACCCAATTATTTGAGTTTGTTCCAGCGCTCTTCAATGGCCTTAAGACTAGTTTGCAGTGTTTCAACCGCTTTGATCGTTTGGGTTGTCGGCATTACATCAGCTGATTGTAGCTGAGTGAGCATAAACAAAAACTTGCGCTGCAAACCAACTAAGGTCTCTTCACTGGTTTCAGCAGCATAAATACTGCCATACATGGTATCTGGGTTACCAACTTTCCCGCTTCCTCTCAATTCTTGGAGACGCTTATTTGGATTACTCATCGCATCTACACTCTCTACGATGTCCTGTAAAGTGTGATATCCATCGTAACAAGCCATACTTAGCGAAGTCTGTAATTCCAATGCCTCATTAGAAATTTCTACTCTAGGGTCCATCAACACATTTAATGACTGTTCTTTGACTTCTCCATCAACGGTGAGACGAACTTTGTAAGTACCAGGATTAACAAACGGGCCTTGAGGGCTTGTAGGTGTACTTTTATAAACAGCGGCAATAGAAAACTCTCTTTTAGTTCCTCTAGGAGGCGTATACCTTAAATCCCAAATAAAACGATGATGTCCTTCACTTATGCCTAGCTTTTGAGCTGGCTTGATCCAGTAGGTTGGGTGTGCCAAAGCAGTAGTGTCTATAGATTCCTCAAGGTCATCACTGCTAAAGGCTCTGACTAACTGACCAGAGGAACTGAAGACCTCAAGCTTGACATTTGTAGCATTTTGATTCAACTGATAATCGAGAATCGCTCCATCAGGTGGATTTTGCCCTGTAGGTTCCTCTGGAGGCAATGGTGTATCTGAAAACATGTTCCAACGTACGCGATAGGTATTCACCGGTTCATGAAGAAAAGCTTTACCTGTATTATTAGTACTTGCCATTTCCCTAAGCGGACCAATATTATCCAAGATCCATGCTGATCGACCATGAGTACCGACCACAAGATCATCTTCATGAATGACGAGGTCACGGATAGAACTTGCGGGCATATTATTTCTTAATGATTGCCAGTTCGCTCCATCATCTATTGAAAAATAAACTTCTCGCTCAGTACCTGCATAAAGCAGCCCCTGCTGTTTTGGGTCTTCGCGCACGACATTTACTGGCCCAATAGGGTTCATCCCCTTATTCACTAATGTCCAATTCTTACCATAATCACTGGTTTTATAGACATAAGGTGTCATATCATCTTTTCTAATGGCATTGATGGCGATAAATGCTGTGCCTTCTTCGAAATGACTTACGTCAATTTGCGACACTTTGTCCCAGGAAGACATTGCTGGTGGAGTGACCTCTATCCAGTCTTTTCCACCATTTCTTGTCAGATGTACTCTACCATCATCTGTTCCCGCCCAGATGACATCTACATTAAGTGGTGATGGACCTATTGCATAGATCACGCCTCTACGCGCCATGCTTTCCATTTCTTTTGTTTTGAACCTTCCTACACTCGATGGTACTTCCGGTTGCTCATATGTCAAGTCAGGGCTTATGACATCCCAGCTATCACCTCCATTCGTTGTTTTCCAAAGTACATTGGTTCCAAAAAGCAACATGTTGTCATCCGCAGGATGAAAGAGAAGCGGCATGGTTCTTACATAGCGATAATCGCCTGACCTTAAGATCTCAGGTCCTACATTGACAGATTGGCCTGTCCGCTTATCAAATCGCATCAATCTACCTCCATAAATGATGTTTGGATCTTTTGGATCAGGTGCGATATAAGCATATTCATCTGCGCCTACCCCCATAAATTCTCTGAAGCTAATTTGACCACCATTTCCTCGACTAGCGATGCCTATGGCCCCACTTTCTTGCTGGCCACCATAAACCCAGTAAGGGAACGTATTGTCTGTAGTGACATGATATAACTGTGTGGTAGGTTGATTGTACCAAGAACTCCAGGTTCTACCGGCATTTACTGTAACCACAGCTCCCTGATCTGCTACAAAAAGCATGATATCTGGGTTGATCGGGTTGATCCAAATGCGATGGTAATCATCTCCACCTGGAGCACCTTTCAACGACATCCAAGTTTGGCCTCCATCTGCTGAGGTATAAGAGGCAATATTTCCTACGTAAATCCGATTTGGGTTTTTAGGGTGTACCCTGATCTCAGCAAAATCTGAACCTCTTCCCCACAACCTGTAGTCATCGCTGATCATTGTCCAGCTTTCGCCAGCATCTGTACTCTTGTAAATACCACCATTCTCTGCTGCATCAACAGTAGCATACATGATCTTTGAGTCACTAGGTGCAATGCCCACGCCTATTCTTCCTAACCCCTCTTTGACACCAGGTAGTCCTTTGGTGATTTGTCTCCAAGTCTCACCACCGTCAGAACTCTTATACAGACCGCTATTAGGGCCTGAAAACTTGGCGTTTTCCCAAGGGCCTTCTTGGTGCTCCCACATATCGGCAAACAAGATCTCTGGGTTATTGGGGTCAAATTCTACCTGTATAGCACCAGTATTGTCATTGATATACAAAACCTTCTTCCAGCTTTGTCCTCCGTCTGTAGTCTTGAAAACACCACGCTCCTCATTAGCCCCATAAGGATGTCCTAAACCAGCAACGAAAACAGTATTCTCATCTTCTGGGTGCACGATGAGGCGTCCTACCTGCTGAACATCTTTTAAGCCCACATGTGTCCAAGAATCTCCTCCGTCTGTAGATTTGAATATGCCATCACCCACGCCTAGGTCAGGACGGTGTAAGCCTTCACCACTTCCTACATAAAGTACTTGAGGATTACTCAGCGCTACAGCAATATCGCCTACAGAACCTGTTGGTGCATCGTCAAATATGGGGTTCCAGGTACGACCAAAGTCATCTGTTTTCCAAACACCACCATTGTTCACTCCGATATAGAAAACATTAGGTTGATCTGGGATTCCTACTCCTCCTACTGTTCTACTCGCCCTGAAAGGACCGATCATTCGATAATCAAGGCCTTGATAGGCCGAAGATGGAACTTGCTGTGCATTAAGGTCTGTAAACAGAAAAACAGAAAGAAATATTAATACCAAAGACTTTTTGATAGTAGACAACATAGGCTAAAAATTAAGGTGACCGATGTTAGCTATTCGTGTTGATAAAAGCAAAGGATAAAACTTGAGGGCATATATTCATGGGTAGCTTGGGTTTAAACTTCCATTAACTATTCACAAATAAGCCTTAACTTAAAAGGAAGCTTCAACCATATGCGACACCTTATCTTTACCCTCGGGCTTCTTCTGCCCTTGCTTTCTTTTGCTCAAGAAGACATTAAGTACACAGAATACTCTTATTCCCAGTTATTCCAGATGATTGAAGAAGAGAAAGATTCTGTTTTTAGCTTAAAGGACGCTGTGATTCGGCCAGACGTTTTAAAAGACTCCCTTCATTTTACCGTAATGAAGCAAATAATTCTGGGTTATGAGTCTTCAGGCCCTATTTATCCAAATTGGCCAGAACGTGATTCTCTAGTTATAGACAAAGAGTTGAAATTAAATAACGTGCAGTTCATTTCACATGACTTCATCAAAGAGGCTGGGCAAAATGAATTTATACAATCAGGCTTATTTAAAATCAGTTTTCGTAAAGCGGTGGAGATGACCAATAGTTTTTCATGTCTTATACATCAATCAACATTTCATAAGGGGTTAAAAATTACTTCAAACATTTCCAATGAGCTGTTAAATGCCTTTGAACCCTTTAAACTGTCAACTAATGGCCAAGTTGAGTATGAAAATTCAGAATTCATTTTTAACGGCAATACGATCTTGAAATCAATTGACATAAATCAGTTATTCGATGAAAGAAAATCTCAGTATACTTTCATTTTAAGAAATTCCACCTTTCCCAAACTAGAGAATCATAGTAGCTGGACTATTCAAAACCATAGTTTCGAGATTGAAGAAAACAATTTCGAAAACCTTTATTTCAGTTCCTTTGGTGGATCTGGGCAAATAAAAAAATGTGTATTTAAAAGAATCTCTAGTCTCCAGTATTTTCAACCAAAGACAGTGACTATTGAAGACAATGTTTTTGAAGAATTTGTATTATTTCAAAGCGTCCCAAATGCTGAAGCATCTTATATAGACTGGTCTCAATGGATAGGAAAATTCATTCCATTTTCTCATTTCGCATTTAATCCGGACGGTTTCGATATGAGCAATTTAGAAAAGAGCTCCCAAGAAATAATCTATGGTAAAGCTGCAATATCCCAATACCAAGACTCAATACGATCAGCCAATAAAACCGCATATAATAATTTGAGAAAAGAACTGGCACAATTCTACAATGGCTATAAGCTTAATCACGACACTGAAAATGCTAATTTAGTTTATGTAGAAATGAAGAATTTAGAAACTCAAAGGCTTGCATATTTATACAACACTGACCCTTCTTTCGATCGTTTTTTCACTTGGAAGATCAATCAGTTTCTACAAATTTTTTCGGCCTATGGTACTAGACCTTCAAGAGCCATCATCTTTTCGGTCTATGTCATTTTAGCTTTTGCTCTCGTCTACCTCTTCTTCCCCAACTATTGGGATAGCCATGGGAAGAACCGCATCATGGATCGATATCGCTTCTTTCTGAAATATGTAAACAAGGATTCGGGAATGCATGAAGTGTATTTGGATGAAAAGCAACCTGAACTCTTAGCCTCTGAGGACTTTAAAATCTATTTACAAGAGCAAGGCAAAACGGCACCGAAGTTCTTTATGGCCACTGCCCTCCCACTGTATCGCTGGTCTGTCGCAGGTACCAAGACATTCTCTTGGATGCTCTCCAAAGTAGATGTACTTAAGGGCAAATGGTCAGATACAGAAGATTCTAAAAAAAGTGGCAAATCCATTCTATTGATTGGCGCTTTCTTAATCGCATTACTCTACGACATTTTCATTAAGGTGCTGAATGCCCTCATGCTAAGCATCAACACCTTCACCACACTAGGTTTCGGAGAAATCCCGATCAAAGGCTTACCTCGTTATTTAGCTATTATACAAGGTTTTATTGGTTGGTTTATGTTGACCATTTTTAGCGTGTCATTAATTAGCCAATTGCTAAACTGATATGGAAGATTCAATTTGAAAACAGATGGTTCAGGGAAATCCCGAGAGCTTGCAAAACGAATCGGGGCTAACCATATTCTCAGTGTCATTAATCAGTCAGTTGTTGAACTAAGCAGAACCATACGCCAAAAAGCTAAGTGGTCAAAAAACCTTAAGAATGGTGGTCTGAAGACCATTATCAATTATTGCTGTATTCATAGATGTATGTTTGATGTATTGTCTGCTGCCAATCACCAAGCATTATTACATACCTTATAGTTTGATACCACAGCATTATTTTTGACATGTACCTAAGCACTTTATACAAAAAGACCTTCTCGATTTTAATCCTGTTTTTTGGTCTGATATTCTCAACATATTCACAAACAACTACTGTTGGCTCAGCAAGCTACACTACAGCTTTTCCTGGTACTGACGAAGCCGGAAGAAATAGCTTCCCGCCTGGTGTACCACAGCTTAGTGGCAATGCCCTGAATAAACCAGCTCCAACCAATGACTGGTGGTCTTTATTACTCAGAGACCCTCATGTAAGCAACCTATTCAATTATCCGATGGCCTTGAAAACAACTAACAATGGCTTGGTGACCAGTTACATCCCTTGGGGAGTATTCGATGATCAAAAACCAATTGTTATTGGTGTTGATGGTTTGAACGCACCAGAGGCCACTGTATCTGATCATACTGCCTGGACTGTAACCATAGATTTTAATGATGGTACCCATCAGTTTGATGTAACGGCTGGTATCGCCATGCCATTTCTCTACTTCACTAAATCTAGCAACGATCTAGCGAAGGTCACGATCAATCTAGGCACAGTAACAGTAAAAGATGAGGTAATTATTGTAACCGATGCACGCAATGGCGCTGACTTTGTCATTTTTGCTCCCCAAGGTAGTACTTGGGAACAAGAAGGTAATGTTTACACTTCTTCACTCAATGAAAAGGATTATTGGTCAATGGCCATGCTTCCACAAGAAGCAGAAGACATAGATGCGCTTGCCGAAGCATATCAAGCTTATGCTTACGTTTTCCCCCAGAATACTATGGCAAATTGGGCTTACAATGAAAACACAGGAGAAGTAAGAACTGACTTTGTTGTAGAAACTGTCGTCAAAGAAGGAGAAAATACTGATATGCTCATTGGACTTCTACCCCATCAATGGGACAACCTCGCAGGAGACTCTCCTCAACCAGACCTTCATTCTTACAGCAGCGTTAGAGGTGAAATCAAAACCATGGCAGGTAATGGTTTTAGTGTAGTAAATACTTTTTTCGGTATCCTTCCAACAATGCCATACCTCGCAAACTACAGTGAGGGTTTCAGTCCAGCAGAATTAGCCCAAAAGATTGAAGAGATTGAAAATGAAGGGTTGGCAGCATGGACAGACTCTTATAATGAAGGCCAGGTCATGAATAGATTGATTCAAACAGCTAGAATTGCTGATCAGACCGGAGATCTTGAAGCCCGTGATAAAATGATTGCAACGGTCAAGGAGAGACTCGAAGATTGGCTGAGCTATGAAGCTTCCGAAGTCGCTTTTCTCTTTTATTATCATGAAGAATGGTCTGCTATGTTGGGCTACCCAGGCGGCCACGGTCAGGACTCCAACATTAATGATCACCACTTTCATTGGGGGTATTTTATCCATGCTGCTGCATTTATGGAACAGTTTGAACCCGGTTGGGCCGATCAGTGGGGAGAAATGATCAATATTTTGATTAGAGATGCAGCCTCTCCGAATAGAAATGATGAGCTCTTTCCATTCTTAAGAAATTTCAGTCCTTATGCCGGACATGCATGGGCCAATGGGCTAGCTACATTCCCTCAAGGAAATGATCAAGAATCAACTTCAGAAAGTATGCAATTCAATTCTTCATTGATCCATTGGGGAAGCATTACTGGCAATGATGAGATCAGAGACTTAGGGATTTATCTCTATACAACAGAACAAACTGCTATTGAAGAGTACTGGTTTGATCAAAATGAAAGAAACTTTGGGGAAAATCAGCAATACAGCTTAGTCTCGCGTGTGTGGGGAAACTCCTACGACAACCAAACATTCTGGACTGCTGACATTACAGCTTCATATGTGATTGAAATGTATCCCATACATGGTGGATCTCTTTATTTAGGTCACAATCAAGCATATGCGGCTAAAATTTGGGAGGAGTTACAGCAGTACACAGGCATCTTGAATAACCAAGACAATAACCCCAACCTTTGGCATGATGTCATATGGAAATACCTTTCTCTAATCAACCCAAGCGAGGCAATAGCATTATACAATGAAAGGCCAGACAGAGTACTGAAATTTGGCGTCTCTGATGCCCAAACCTATCATTGGCTTCATTCAATAAATTCAATGGGTACGGTAAGAACTGACATCACAGCTAACCACCCTATTGCGGCTGCCTTTTTAAAGGATGGTAAGACGACTTATGTAGCTCATAATTATGGAGAGCAACCAATCCAGGTCCTGTTCTCAGACGGTTATATCCTTGATGTATCGGCTAAGCAAATGGCAACTAGTAGAGATATTGATGCTAGCGGAGAAATAACTTCTGATTTCAACCAAGCCTACAAAGAAGGTAGCGTAAACTTATCCGTGGCGGTTGAAGGTGATGGCATCTCTAAGGTAGAATTTCTGGATGGAAACGAGGTAATTGGTGAGGTAAGTGCTCCGCCATACGAATTGAGAGCTAATGAGTTAAGCCTTGGTGTTCATGGTTTTTATAGCCGCATTTACAAAAACGAGGAGTTTGTCGTGAGCAATACTGTTTCCGTTCAGGTTGGTGAGCAGCTTCCTTATGGTGGTAAAGCATCAGATATACCAGGAGTAATTGAAGCGGGACATTTCGATACTTATGAAGGGGGAAGCGGACAAGGAATTTCCTATGTTGATGTGACAAGCACAAACGAGGGCAACTTTAGAACAGATGAGTCTGTAGGTGTTTATCAATCTAATACCGAAGGAGCTACACTTGGATGGATTGCCCCTGGCGAATGGGTTGAATTCACTGTTGATGTTGAGCAGCCAGGTTATTACGACCTAGAATTCAGGTATGCTTCGGCAAACCAAAGCGGCCGAGGTCCTTTCTATTTGGAATTAGATGGTGAAATGATCACTTCTGATATAGAAGTGCCTTTTACCAACGGTTGGGACAACTGGGCCACAAAAAATGTAGCAGGTATTCCGTTTTCTAGCGGTCGCCATATACTCAGAGTTTATTTCAAAGGAGGTGAATTCAACTTAGGTAAAATGAACTTCTCTTTCTCAGCAGACTTAGATTATAGTCAGCCTGTTGCTAACGCAGGTGAAAATGTGATTGTCATTTTACCTGAAGTAACTACTCAGCTCGATGGTTCGGCTAGTGCGGATCCAGAAGAAGGAGCTTTAGACTTTAATTGGACCCAAGTTTACGGACCAAGTAAAGTAGTTTTTTCTGATCAAGCGATTGCCAATCCAAGTATCTCGAATTTAGAGAAAGGCGTCTATTTACTAAGATTGATTGTAGAAAATGGTTCACATTCCGATTCAGATGAGCTCTATGTTTTTGTTGACGAAAGCGGCTCCTTTAAACCGTTTATTTCAATAATGGCTCCCGAAGACAATCGCACTTTTATAGAAGGTCAAGAAGTAGAGATCAAGACTTCAGCTTCTGATGTTGATGGTACTGTTACCCAGATTGAAATCTTCTTAGATCAAACCTCAATCGCTACCTTGACAGCTGAACCCTTTAACACTACATGGACCGCGGAATTGGGCGAATACGAATTGACTGCCGTTGCTACAGACAACAATGGCCTAACAACTACTTCCGAAATTGTCGGGATCGAAGTAAGAGAAGCTCCCCCCTGTAGTGGTGAGTCGCCCAATGGTGATTACTACTATGAATTTTCTGAAGACAATGAAAACCCAACACTCCGATTTATCCCGAGCGCCTCAGGTGTTGGAGACCCTACTTGTATTCTTTACTACAAAACTGACGCTTCGGAAGATTTTGCCGGTTACAATGTAGACCCCTACATGCCTTTTCAATTGGATGCACCAGCTGGATCTATTGTAACTTTTTACTACACGTATAGCTTCCCAGGACAAGGAGAACGAAATAATTCACAAGACCCTATCCATTATGTAGTAGGAACATGTGTCGCGGAAGAATACACCTTATCATTAGACAATGAAAGCTTTACAATAGATGAAAATAGTCCGAGAGGTACGACCGTAGGAACTCTCGAAGCAGACTATTCGGGTAACGATCAACTCGTTTACCGCATTATGGGAGGAAATGAAAACAATGCATTTTCTATCAACTCATCAAACGGTATTATTCAGGTTGAAAATGAAGAAGCCATTGATTTTGAAACTACACCTACTTTTGAACTGAGCGTTGAAGTAACCGCAGGAGAATTAATCGCTGATGCCACTATTATGATCTCATTAAACGATCTGGATGATGTAATAACAAGCTTAGAAAAAGCGCGAATAAATGGTATTGATCTTTATCCAAACCCAGTAGAAAGCAGGTTGGTTTTACGCTCAAACAATACAAACAGCTTTGAGGTCAAAGATATTTTGAATGCGCAAGGTCAATCTCAAGAATTCAAAATTACCGTTGACAATGAAGAGGTTCACATTGATTTCTCACTCCTCCCTACTGGTCTCTACTTAATCATCATCGAACAATCCGATCAAAAATATCAGCTGAAAGTAATTAAACGCTAAGGCCTCTGAATGAAAAAGAACTGATGTCTGGATAGATCTACTTAACTTATGGTAATCAAAAACCAAAAGTTATGAGAATCGCATTAATACTGGGAATCATTGTTTGCTTGGGCTCGGAGTTAAATGCCCAAAACCAGCTATACCCGGTAATAAAAGATTATGGAGCAGTAGAAGTGGTCAACTTTAAAGTTGAACTTCCCAATCCAAATCAGGAATACAAACTGATCAACGAGCTTTACTTTAGACAGGAAAATAAGGAAGAACTCTACGGTAGATTAGATTATGCAGCACGCATCATGAATGCGCATGTAGCTGGCGGTGTACCACAAGAAAAGGTAAAACTGGCAGTTGTCATATTTAGTGGAGCTACCCCTACCATTTTGAGCAATGAAGCATACAAAGCACGCTTTGGTGTTGACAACCCCAATATTGAGTTACTTGATAGAATGATGCAAGCAGGTATCGAGGTCATTGTCTGTGGTCAGTCTATGGTGAAGCAAGAGATCTCACCAGAGCAAGTACATAAAGGTGTGATCCAGGCTTTTTCAAGGATAACTGCCACAAGTACCTTATTGAATGAAGGCTACTCTATCTTCTAATAGAGATCAATTGGAGCTCTTGAGAAAGAATAAGAACGTAAAGGCGTTTCTTCCCAGCCTTTTCGAGAAAATGAAATTGTACCCGAATTCTAACCCCGATTCTATCCTCTTTTGAAAATCAACTTATTCGCAGTTGAGGATTCGGTATCAAACCAATATCCTTCATAATCAAAACCTTGTAGACCTTCAATGGTCTCCACTTGATTCTTGATGATGTACTGAGCCATTAGTCCCCTAGCCTTTTTAGCAAAGAATGAAATGATCTTGTACTGACCATTCTTATTGTCTAAGAATTCTACATCGATCACATTCATCTTTAACGCCTTCAGATCGACTGCTTTGAAATACTCTTGAGAAGCCAAGTTCACTAGCGTCTTATCCCTAAGCTTCTTTGCTTGCTTGTTGAGTTCTTTAGACAGTTTATCCGCCCAGTAAGCATATAGCGTCCGGAAATCGTCAAAAGCAAGCCTAGTGCCCATCTCTAAGCGGTAAGGCTGGATAAGGTCTAATGGCTTCAAAATGCCATATAAGCCTGATAAGATTCTTACATGATCCTGTGCATATAGGATGTCTTCATCAGATAGCTCTTCTGCTTCAAGTCCTAAATAAACATCTCCTTTAAAAGCATAAACTGCTTGCTTGGCTCTTTTTGAATTCTTGGCTTTTGCGAATTTCTGGTAGCGATGCACATTCAGCTCAGCTAAATTCTCGCTCAGGTCCATTAGGTTTTGAATGTCTTCAGGAGACTTTTCTTTCAATACACCGATAAGCTCAAGTGCTTCTTTCTGAAATTTCGGGTAAGAAGCCTCTTTGTTACATGGTGTTTCAAAATCGAGTGTTTTCGCAGGAGAAAGGACTAATAGCATAATTCAGAAATCTTTGTGCAATTATACAAAGTGAGATGAACTTTTGTTCGAGTTTGTTATTGCAAGTTTCTATGTCTTATTAGTCTTTATGGTTATCTTTTCTCGTGCATTCTTAATTGGTGCATTTCTGAACGAAAAACTGAGCTTGAAAACATGAAGTCTGGAAAAGTTTTAACCGCTGTATTTATCCTTGTAATTCTCTTGGGAGCCCTTCTCTACGTGAAGGATATCGCAGACGGCATTCGCAATAACCTAGATACTGTCAATGAAAATGTCGAAAAGGCGCAAACCGTAACAACAAAGATCGATTACTCTACTGGCCAATTGATCTATGTACCCATCTATGATCAAATTCCATTTGGTCAAAGAAAGAAGCAAGGACTAAATATTTTGTTGAGTGTGCGCAATACAGATGCTCAAAACTCCATAACATTCTCTCGCATAGATCTTTATGACACTGATGGCAATTTAGTAAAGCAGTATGCAGATTCTGATGTTGTCATTTCGCCATTAGGCACTTTTGAAATCTACATTGCACAGGAAGAAGCTTCTGGAGGTTCTGGTGGTAACTTTTATTTACAATGGGAATCTGATGAAAAAATTCTTGAGCCTTATGTGGAAGCATTGCTATATGCAGTCAGCGGTACTCAATCATATTCATTTAATAGTGTAGGTAAAATTGTCTCTTAGCCTAAAAAATAGACTTTTCAATGGATATCTCCATTAACGAGCTACTTACTGTTTTTATCACATTTTTCACTGTGATAGACCCCATAGGTACTATTCCTGTATTTATCGCAGTAACTAATGGGTTCGAAAACAGTCACAAAAAAAGAATTGCTAGAAAAGCGGCTTTTGTTGCAGCGGGCGTTCTAACATTCTTTGTGCTTGCAGGAGAAATCATTCTCAACGCCATTAAGGTACCCTTGTATTCATTCCAAATCGCTGGGGGCATTGTGCTGTTTTTATTCGCTTTAACAATGATTTTTGGCGAGAGTAAGCCAGACGAAGAGATAGGCAAAATTGGCAAGCAAGACGACAAAGCCATATTTCCACTGGCCATGCCCTCTTTAGCAAGCCCGGGAGCTATTTTGGCTTGTATTCTCCTAACCAAAAACGATGAGAACAGCTTCCTTGAGCAAACCAGCACTTGGTTGATGATGATTGCAGTGATCGCTATTGCATGGACCTTCATGCTTTTCGCATCGAAGATCAACCAATTGATCGGTAGCGGAGGTGCTGCAATTGTCAGCCGCGTCATGGGATTGATATTGACCGCTGTGGCTGTTGAATATGTCCTTGATGGGCTCAAATATATTCTTTAACCATCCATTGAAGAAAGTGTGTGCATGGCATACCATGTACTAAATACTAAGCTTACCTTCGCAGCATGTTTGACCCTAAAAGCATAGACCTTCCTGTTGTTGAGATCATTGATGAGGTAAATGATAAATTATCAAATGCCAATAGTTTGATCGTGAATGCGCCTCCCGGAGCTGGAAAGAGTACACTCCTGCCCTTGGCATTTTTAGGCAAGAAATGGCTCCAAGGTCAAAAGATCATTATGCTTGAGCCACGCAGGTTAGCCGCAAGATCTATTGCAGAACGTATGGCAGATCTGCTAGGAGAAAAAGTGGGAGAAACAGTCGGTTACCGCATCCGCTTTGAAAACAGAACCTCCGAGCAAACAAAGATAGAGGTAGTAACTGAAGGGATCTTAACCCGAATGTTGCAATCAGATAACACCCTTGAGGGTATTGGGATGGTGATTTTTGATGAGTTCCATGAAAGATCCATTCATGCTGATGTGGCCTTGGCACTATGTCGTGAAGCACAACAGGTTTTAAGGGAAGACCTTAGAATCCTCATCATGTCGGCAACATTGAACATGCCACAGCTTACCCAGCTTTTAAGATCAGAAGCCGTTGTGTCCAAAGGGCGGCAGTACCCTGTAGAAGTCAACTATGAAGGAGACACAGATGCCTTTGTCATGGCTGAAATGTGCGCACGCTCCATACAGAAAGCGGCAAAAACTCATGATGGAGATATTTTGGTTTTCCTACCTGGTCAAGGTGAGATTCATAAAACAGCCGACCTTTTGAAAGGAAAGCTCTCTGGTTTCAGAATACACATGCTCTATGGACAACTTCCGCAGAACAAGCAGCGTGCAGCCATCATGCCCGACCGAAGCGGACAGCGTAAAGTGGTTTTAGCAACCTCTATTGCAGAGACAAGTTTGACCATAGAAGGAGTCAAAATCGTGGTTGATAGTGGTTTTGGAAGACATTCTCAGTTTGATCCAGGTTCAGGACTGTCTCGTCTTGAGACACATCGCATATCAAGGAATTCGGCAGATCAACGTGCAGGACGAGCAGGAAGATTGAGTCCAGGCGTGGCCTATAGGCTTTGGTCAAAGGTGACACACGGAAGACTGACGGACCATATTGTTCCGGAGATAGAACAGGCTGACCTTGCTTCACTCGTATTAGAAATGGCCCAATGGGGAATAACAGATATTCAGCAGATGACCTGGCTAACACCTCCACCAAAAGGCCACCTTTTACAAGCAAGAGATCTGCTTCATCAATTGGAGGCATTGGATAATGGCCGCATAACTGAACACGGCAAGGCCATGGCCAAATTACCTTGCCATCCGAGAATAGCTCATATGCTCATCCTTGCTGAAGACGAAGATCAAGTGGCATTAGCTGCAGATATAGCGGCATTATTGGAAGAAAGGGATCCATTAGGAAGAGAAGCAGGAAGTGACATCAATGAGAGAATAGATGCCCTAAGGACACATAGAAGAGAACAACGAGAAGGTAGAAAATGGGCACGATTGGCTAAGATTGCAGAGCAATACAGAAGGTTGTTCAGCGTAGAAGAAGAAAATGAGAGTCATGATCCTTATGAAACCGGTGTATTGCTAACGCATGCTTACCCTGAAAGGATCGCTCATGCCAGACCTGGTAATAATGCGCAATTTCAGCTCTCTAATGGGCGTATAGCAGCTATCGGCCACCGAGATGATCTGGCTGCAGAGCCTTGGCTGGCGGTATGTCATGTCGATGCCAGAGACGGTTTAGGCAAGATCCACATGGCTTCTCCTCTTAACCCAAGAGATCTTGCACCATTGGTAAAAGAAAAGGAAGTGATCGAATGGGATACTGAAGATGGTGGATTGATCGCAAACCTTAATCTTTGCATCGGTAGCATTGTATTGAAGAGCACACCGCTCCCTGACCCTGACCCTTCTCACCTGCAGGCTGCCATTATTGAAGCCATTAAAAAAGAAGGCAAGCAACTCTTGAATTTCGATGAAGATGTTGAGCAGTTACAAGCAAGAGTACTCAGTTTAAGAAAATGGAATCCGCAAAGCAACTGGCCTGAGATCAGTACAGATTCTCTTTTAATCACAGCCAATGAATGGCTCGCTCCTTACCTCAATGATATCAGAAAACCGGATGAACTTAAAAAACTGAATATCAAGAATATAATTACTTATAGTTTAAGTATTGAACAGCAACAAGATCTGGCTAAACTAGCACCAGAAAAGCTTGAAGTACCAAGTGGTTCGAAGATCAAATTGTTGTACCGGGATAACGGTGAAGCTCCCATCCTTGCCGTGAGAATTCAAGAGGTTTTTGGCTTGGGTGAAACACCTAAGATCAATGGTGGAGATCAATCCGTTTTGATGCATTTGCTCTCACCAGGCTTTAAACCTGTTCAGATTACAGCAGACTTAAAAAGCTTCTGGACTGATGCTTATTTTGAAGTGAAGAAAGAACTCAAGAGGCGTTATCCAAAACATGTCTGGCCTGATGATCCTACTCAAGAGCCTGCCATACGCGGAGTGAAAAGAAAGAAATAGTCAATTGTCAATGGACAATAGCCACAATTGACTAATGACTATACTTATCTTTGCAAAAAGCTAAGCCCTATGTCATTCAAATCCATTGCCTCTTCGCAGATTACCATGTCAGAATTGATGCTTCCATCCTACTCTAATTTTGGTGGGAAGATCCATGGCGGCTACATTTTGAGTTTGATGGATCAAGTAGCCTTTGCCTGTGCTTCGAAGCATTCAGGGCATTATTGTGTGACCGCCTCAGTTAATAGAGTTGACTTCCTGAATCCAATTGAAGTAGGTGAATTAGTGCATTTAAAGGCATCTATTAATTATACAGGGCGTAGTTCTATGGTTGTCGGCATTAAAGTTGAGTCTGAGAATATCAAAACCGGTAAGATCAAGCATTGTAACTCTTCTTACTTTACCATGGTGGCAAAAGATGATCACGGCAAGTCTACGCAAGTACCTGGCATTATTCTTAACAATGAAGAGAGTGTTAGACGCTTTTCGCGCAGCATGGCTCGTCAACATCAATCAAAAACAAGGTCTCAGGAGTTCATCGCTGAAAACTTTAAGATCAAAGAGTATATGCATCAGCTAGAAGGTCAAAATGCTAGAGTTTCATTAGCAGAGTAGATAATGCCATCTCTCAATGACCAGTGACCAGTGACCAGTGACCAGTGACCAGTGACCAAAACTATTCGTCTTTCAGAATATCTACTGGATTGACTAAATAAGCCTTAACACTATGGATAAACGATGTACTGATAGCAACAACTCCCGCAAGTAAAAGTGCACCTAACACCCATATTACAGGGAATTCAATCCTATAAGCAAATGTATCAAGCCATTGATTGACCCAGTAAAAGATCAATGGAACTGAAATCAAAGCAGCAACAAGGAGTTTTATGAAGCTAGAACGGTTCAAAGTGGATTGAATATTGGTAAAGGTGGCACCTAAGACTTTTCTGATGCCCATCTCTTTCATGCGCTTTTTAATACTGAAACCGGTGATTCCAAATAGCCCTAGAAATGCCACTAAAGCAGCCATAGCCGTGCCCGTCTGTATCATGGTGATCATGGCCTTTTCATCTTTATGCAATGCATCAAAACGCTCATCAAGGAACTCATAACTTAGTACCTTATCTGATATGGATGAATAACTAGATTGAATCCCTGCCAATGTTTGACCCGTGTTCGCACCATCGAGCTTCACTAGCATAGAACCTTCATTTTCATCGAGCAGCCTAAAAAATGTAGGCCCAATGGCCTGTTTCTTAGAAAAGAAATGAAAGTCATTCACAACACCCACAACTACCCAATCTCTATTGAAGGTGGTAAAAGTCTGACCAATCGGATCGTCCTCTACTCCCATCGCCTTAATAGCAGATTGGTTCAAGATGATATTTTGCTTGCCTTTATCATCACTCCTAAATGAACGTCCTTCTACTATATCCATATCCATGGTTTCGAAATAATTCAAGCCTACAGGAAAGTTATAAAAGGTAATGTCATCGTAGTCCTTCATCATCATGCTGCCCATGACTCTACCAGGCATACTGCTCGCTCTGGTGATCTCCTTTACTCCTGGAATAGATCTGAGCTTATTTTCTAAGAGTTCTCCGTGCTTATCTAATTGATTGACATAAGCCCCAATGACCAGTATGTTGTCTTTTTCGAAACCAAGATTTTCATTTTGCATAAAATGCAATTGCTTATTTGAAGCCATTGCTACGGAGATCAAGGTCATAAAAACGATGACCTGTACTACCGACAGCGCATTGATCCATTTAGCTGATTTGAAAGATCTATGAGAATTTCTTAATAGGTCAGACACTTTAGAGTGTCCGCTAAGTATACTTGGATAAAGGACAGAAAGTGAAGTAATTCCCACTATGAAAAGGGCCGCATAAGTCCAAAGCTCTGCTGAAAATTTAATGCTATCCGCTAATTTCCTTTCAATCAGTTCCTCAAGAGATGGCACCATGATTTCCAATAAAACGACTGCCAATATTGAAGCCAATAGGATAAGAATGAATGATTCTGTTAGGTGCTCCAAATAGACCCTCTTTTGACTAGCGCCCATTACTTTGCGAACACCAATCTCACGAATTCTTTCAAGCGATTGAGCGATTGCCATACTCACATAATTGAAGAATGAGCAGATCAAGATGAATAAGGCCACCCCAGAAAAAACAAATATCATTTGTTTGTCAGTCTTGCGGCCATAAGAATCCTTGATGTCAAAATTGAAATGAATATCTGTCAAAGGCTGAAGACCAAGAATCATTTTTTCAACCTCAGTGCCTCTTAGACCATTAAAAAGATCCGTCAGTTTAGCAGAAACAGCTTCACGATCTGCATTCTCATTCAATGTGAGATACAATTGATCGAAGTAGCTCATGAAGATTTCAGTGAAAGAATCTTTCCTCCATTGATTTACAGCTTCAATCTCAAATATGAGGTCTCCTTGCAAGCTAGAATTATTGGGGAAGCCCTTAAAAATTCCGACTACTTCAAAAGGAATGCCCCTTACCTTTAATGTCTTGCCTATGGCATCACCTTGCCATTGACGTGTTGCCAAAGCTTCACTTACAATTACCGCATTGGGGTTGATGTCAAAGTCAGGTATTACCCCTTCCTGCATTTCTATATCGAACATATCGAAGAATCCCTGATCGACTGACATGTTGCTGTACCGTGCAATGGAATCTTGCAGGCCTGGGAAAACGACATTCTTATCCCATGATTCAATTCTGGTATAGGTCTCAACATCCGGGATATTATCAATCACTTGAGATGCAAAAGCTGCCGAAATACCAGCATGGGTATTAATTTCACCCATGGTTTTTGTTTCAGTCACCCTTAAGATCTCTTCACTTCGAGAGTGGTAACGATCAAAACTAAGTTCGTTCTGAACAAAGAAATAAATGATCAAGAAACTGGCTATTCCAAGGCTTAAACCCAGTACATTGAGGCCTGCGTATAGCTTATTTCTTAAAAGGTGACGAAAGGCGATCTTAAAATTCATAGTTAGTTTTAGCGTTGTTTATTCGTTTCTGAGTGAGTTGACAGGATTGATTCTAGCAGCATTAAATGCGATCACAGCAATAGTTGCCCAAGCGATGACCAATGCTCCTACCACAACAAGAATGATTGACCAAATGGAAATATCAATATGGTAAGCGAAATCATTTAGCCACTGAGTCATGAGCATATATGCCAATGGTGACATCAACAAAAGCGCAACTAAAGGAAGAGTTAATGACTGTCTTGACATTAAAGCAATGACTTGCCCTACGGAAGCACCGAGTACTTTTCGAACACCGATCTCTTTAACCGAGCGCTGAGCATTTATCGATGTCAATCCGTAAAGACCTAAACAAGAAATGAAAATGGCAATGATGCCAAATAGCCTTGACAGGTTTTTGATCATTAGCTCGCTTTGGTACATCTCTTTGTGCGTGACCTCCAAGAACTCATAATCAAACAAATGATCAGGCATAAATTCAGCATAAGCAGCTCTCATTTTTTCAATCGCTCTTTGCGATTGGCCTTCAGCGGCTCTTATCGTGACATAGCGAGTCTGCTCGGTATAATTTAAGATTACCAAAGGGTCAATCTCTTCATAAACTGAATTCAAATAGAAATCTTCCACAATACCAATGATCTTAGCGTCAATCCCCCACATGCTAAAGGTCTTACCTATAGGGTCTTCGATTTCCATTTGTGCAATGGCCGTTTGGTTGAGCAATACTGATGCGGTGTCGCTCTTAAGGTCATACGAGAAGTTCCTTCCTTCTGCAAGGTTCAATCTCATGGTATTGAGGAACTCTGGCTCTGACCAGATCATCTTAAAGTTAAGTCCTTGTTCAGGTCGCTTACCGTCCCATACAGGGTCACCTGTCGAAGTACCCACGTTGATCGGTAAATTATCCAATGCGGTAACAGAAGCGATGCTAGGGTCTTTTAATAGCTCATTTTTGAATTCATCAAATTGATATATTAACATATCATCATTTTTTAATACTATGACATTATTCTTGTCTACGTTATTTTCATTATCGAAAATAAAGTCCATCTGTTGCGAAATGATGATTGTAGCAAAAACCAATATTCCTGCCGCTAAATACTGAAATACAACCAATCCCTTTCTGAGGTTTGCTGCAAAACCTGAGGCGCCCTTCCTATCGATCTTGCCTTTTAGTGCCTGAACCGTTTTGAACCTCGACAGAACAATGGCTGGATACAGTCCTGAGGCAATTGTTGTTAGCAGTGCTACGGTTAAAACACCGCCCCATACAGTAGGATTTGATAACTGGAGGGCTATGTCTTTACCTGTCAAATCGTTGAATGCTGGTAATGTTCCCTCAATAAGTATAATGGCAAACAAACAAGCAAAGAATACGATCAGGCCTGATTCAAGCATAAATGAAGAGATGAGCTGTTGTCTTGATGCTCCATTGACCTTTCTTACTCCAATCTCTTTAGCCCTCTTGAAGGAATCTGCTACTGAAAGGTTGATGAAGTTGATACTTGCAATCATGATGATGATGATGGCTATGATGGTAAAGAGCCTTACATATTTTATTCTTCCACCTACTGCCTGGCCATTCACATGTTCTGCTTTTAGATACATTTCAGAGAATGGTTTGAGCACTAGGTCCTTCCTTCCAAAATCACCATTGTCATTGATCACATCAATGATCTTTGCTTCTGCTCTTTCTTCCGTGATACCATCTACTAGCTTGGCGTAGATCTCTAAAGTTGTATTCCCCCATCCTTTGGTCCATGGATTGGCATCTGACCAAGCTTGCGCAGACAAAGCAAAGGGCAATTGAAATCGACTATTCTTTGGTGGGTCCGCAACCACCATCTGGACTATACGTTCTTCTCGATTGTCTAGGTTAACCACTTCTCCTACAACATCTACTCTTCCGAATAAAAGCTTCGCTACTGACTCTGTCAGTACTATTTGATCATTGGTGGTCAACAAGTTTTCGGTCACTGCTCCATCAAGAATATCAAATTTGAAGATCTGAAAGAATTCTGGATCAACTCGGTAGCCAAAATCTTTGAATTGCTCTCCAGTAGTTCCGGTCAATTGATGCTCTGCCCAGAAGTTAACTCGCGTCACCTTTTCGAAATCAGGGTAGTTTTCATTCAAATGCTCTTTGATAATAGCCGTCTGGTATGAACTCGAAATGATCTGACCGTCATTTGTATGTAAATCACTCCATACAGCATAAACCTGATCAAGATCATCATGATAAGCATCGAAAGCGAGTTCATCTTGAACCCACAGCAGAATGAACATACTGGTGGTGATGCCGATTGTAAGGCCCAATACATTCAGGACAGTGAATTCCTTTTTGTTCCAGAGTTTTCTTAGTGCAGTCTTAAGGTTTCTTTTTAGCATGACCGTATCTATTCGTTGATTTCTGATTTGAGCATTTCAAGCTTCGTGCCAGTATTAAATTACTGATTTACAGTTAATTACAAAAAATCTCATTAGAGAGTTTTTCCGCCAGCGGACCGTAATGTTCGTCAGCGGACGGTACCTACTCATTTCGAAGTAATATCGTTGGGTTCACGGATGCCGTACGTAATGTATGGTACGCAATTGTAAGCACTGTGATTGCGCAAATCACTAGAAAGGTCATCAAGTAAGGCATTGTTGTTTGAGGCATTTGATAGGCAAAATTTTCAAGCCATCCACTCATGAGCAGGTAAGCTACTGGCCAACCGAGAAGGTTAGCAATTAAGGCCTGTAACAGAAAGTCCTTCGACAACCTTTGTAAAAGAGAAGCTTTACTGGCCCCAAGTACCTTGCGAATACCAATATTTTTAGTCTTAAGCTTCATGATATAGCCTGTTAAACCAAAAAGGCCTAAGCACCCGATGAGAATGGCCAGAAGAGAAAAACTCTTGAATACGCTCAAAAATTGCTGTTCCGATCTGTAATTTTCTTCAATGTCTTCATCCAAGAAACTGAACTGAAATGGCTGTTCCGGAGACATTTCATTCCATTTGGCCTCTATCTGCGCCATGGTTTGAGAGATATTCTCTGGGCTTACTTTGATGCTTGCTATACGCACGCCCATTGTCGCTTCTGAGGCAAGAGAGAATACAGCTGGCTGGATTTCTTCATGCAACGAAGAGAAGTGAAAATCCTTAACTACCCCTATGATTCGAGCGTTCTTTCTTGACCATTCTGAACCGGTGAAAGCCATACCTGTGATACTTGCTCCTACAGGCTCTTCTAACCCTAAAAATTCGGCTGCTGACTCATTGATGACATAGGCCTCCATGTAATCTGTTTCAAAATCCTGACTAAATGCTCTGCCCTCTTTGAGTTCAATACCCATGGTTTTAAAGTAATCATGAGCAACAATCACTGTTGGGACATTGACAAAACTTTCTGCCCCTGGTAAACCATAACCTCTCCATCCACCGACTCTAGCTGTAGGCGAGTTTGTTGAAGCTGTAACATTCAAAATACCAGCGTTTCTTTCAAGTTCTTCTTTGAACAAATCAAATTGCTGCACCATTTCCATGGTTTGAAGAGGAAAAACCACAACTTGCTCTGTATCAATCCCCAAATCGGTATTGCGCATATAATTGACTTGGCTAATGATGGTGAAAGTAGATACGATCAGCACCACTGCCACCAAGAGTTGAAAAGTCACTAAGACATTCCTGACTGAAACGCCTTTTGTTTTGCGGTTCATTACATTTCCCTTGAGAGCGGCAATCGTGTTCATCCTCAACAAAAATGAAGCGGGAAATGCACCAGCGACCACTCCAATTACCGCTGCCAGACCGATCATACTCAGCATGAGGTAAAGGTTCTCTTGTAGGTTAAAACTGAAGCTTTTGCCTGTTAAATTGTTAAAGAAAGGCAATAACAACTCAAAAGCGATTATACCAAGTATACAAGCTACAACAGCAATAATGATAGACTCAACTTGAAACTGGACAATTTGGGTTCGACCTCTTGCTCCAAAAATCTTCTTAATTCCCACCTCTTTCGAGCGAGTAAATGAACCCGCCACTGATAAATTGATATAGTTGATCACAGCTAGTACCAAAATGACCACAGCTGTCGCGATGAAAACAAGTACGGTCAATATATTTCCGTTTACTCCTGCCTCGCTAGCCAAATCTGACTCTAGGTGAATTGATTCTAATGGTTGCAGAAAAAAGCTTCTGGTTCTGTTCTCTGGCGGATAGGTTTCAGTTAAAAATTCGTTGATTCTGGCTTCAAAACTAGCGGCTTCCACTCCTTCTTCTAACCTAAAATAAGTGAGGTGACTTGTTCCGGCAAAGAGCATATGCACCCAGTCACCATACCAAGCAATGGCCGTTTGATTAGGTATAAAAAGCTCAGCTTGGAAATGGGTTTGCTCCGGAAGATCATCTATAACCGCTGCCACTTTAAACTCTACATCTTGAAAAGCGAGTACCTGGCCAATCGGATTTTCACTTCCAAAGTGTTTTTGTGCTGCTGAGGCAGAAAGAATTACGTTTGTTGGTTCGTGCAAAGCCTTGTTCACATAACCTTTTAATAGCTGAACACTGAAAAGGTCAAAGAAAGAAGAGTCGACCAAGGCCACATGATCTTGCCAAAGGCGTTGGTCTCCTACTGACACCAATCCACTCATAAAGTCAACCCTAGCAGTAACCTCCATCTCAGGAAAATTGGCATTAAGAATTGGCGCCAATCCGTAGGTGGTTTCGGCCGATAGAACATTGGCATTTCCACCTTGATCATACACTCCTGAGATACGGTAGATGCGATCTGAGTCTGTAAAATGCTTATCATAGCTCAACTCATCGTTCACAAACAAAAGGATGAAAGTAAAAGCACATAAGCCTACCGCCAGCCCTACAATATTAATAGCTGAATAGAGCTTGTTTTTAATCAGATTCCGAATTGCCAGTTTCAGGTAGATATGCAGCATAACTTACTCGTTTCGTAATGAATTCACTGGATTTGAATTTGCAGTTCGAATGGATTGAATGCTAACAGTTGATAGAGCTATCAGAAGTGTAATTGCAGTTGGAAGAACAAAGATCAGAACCCCCAGATCAATCCTAAATGCGAAGCTACTTAACCAATCTTCAACAAAGTAGTAGGAAATTGGTATTGCTACTATAGCCGATACCATGACCATTTTTGTAAATCCAATATTGAGCATATAAATCAATTGACTTACAGAAGCTCCTAAAACTTTTCTGACTCCAATCTCCTTTTGTCGCTGTTGCGCAGAGAGATGTGCCATACCGAAAAGACCTAAGCAAGAAATGATTATGGCAATAACTGAAGCAGAAGTAATGATCGACCTCCACCTTTTTTCTTGCTGATAACTATTTAGGTTGGATTCCTCCTCAAAATAAAAATTCATTGGACTGTAAGGATCTACCTTCCTCCAAGTTTCTAAAAGAGCGGCTTGCACTTTTGTATCGTAACCTTCACGATAACGGATGTTGATTTTTTGAAAACCCCAGCGCTTATTGGCATCCCCTGTGATGAAAGCCATAGGTGCTAAACCAATCTTTGCAGAGGCATAAATAAAGTCATCAATCACTCCAACAATCCTAAAAATATTGGTTTGTTCATCGCCTCCATCATGAACTATTAAACCAATGGGGTCACCGTCAAATTCAATTTTGTCAATAAAGGATTGAGAGACGATAATATTGTTCAATGTATCACCGGCCTGAATATATTTGTCTTCTAAGTGCTTCAAGTTTCGACCTGCTTTTAAATGAAGTCCTACGGTATTGAGAAATGCAGTATCTACCGATGTGGTTATGGTCCAAAATTTAGTATCTCCATAGCCTAGACTGCGCATCGAGCCAAAACCGTTACTTTTTGAAATCATTTCAAAATTAGGGTTGGATGATAATTCAGATGCAATGACATCGGCCTTAGTTCCATTTTCTCCCAAATTGAGGATCGCTAAATTCTTATCATTATAACCTAAGTCTGTATTGAGCATAAAACTGATCTGTTTATACATGGTGAGTGTACCGATGATCAACACGGCAGCTATGGCAAACTGAAACATCACCAATCCTTTCGTAAGGTATTGTCTGCCATTTAGCTTAACTCGACCCGATAAACTATGTAGAATTGAAAATCTCGCTACGAAAAAGGCTGGATATGACCCCGCTAGTACAGTAGTGAATATTATGAATACAAATGAGGCAGAAATTAAAATTGGGTCCTGAATTATGCTTTCGGTAAAAGTCTTATTTGTCAATCTTCCGAAAACAGGCAAGAAAAACTCTGCAAGGATAAGTCCTATGATGAAGGAGATGCTTGATACCAATAATGCTTCTCCTAAGAACTGCCAGGCCACACTGGATTTTTGAGCACCCATAACTTTACGAAGGCCAATCTCTTTGGCTCGAGGAATAGAGCGTGCTACAGACAAGTTCGCAAAATTGATACATGCCAAAACTAAGATCAATACACCAATACCTGCCAAGATGTAAGAGTAAGTAGGCTCACTAGGTTCTTTAAGCCCTGTATTGCTGTCGACATCACCCAAATGAATATCAAGAAGCGGCTGTAGTTTACTTTCAATACCTCTTGCCCACTTGTCTTCTTCCTCATCTGGATTAAGCGCCAATCTTACCTCTTGAAACTTCGCTTCTAATTTCCCAACATCATCAGGCACATCCCTGAACATGACAATTGTGGTTGTACTAAGGTTAGACCATGGGTTCGGAGGAAGCTTGTTAAATGTGCGATACTTCTCCCATGAAAAATAGATCTCTGCATCAAGAGAGGAGTTTTCTGGTAAGTCATCATAAACAGCAGCAACTATATAATTCTCAACTTCACCATTGAGTTTTATTCGCATTTCCTCACCTGCTACATCAACCTTATCAAAGAACTTCTCAGCTACAGCTCGTGAAATCACCACATTATTCAAGTCATCTAGGGCACCTGCTAAAGAGCCTGACAAAACCTCATAATCAAATATCTCAAATGTGCCCGGGTCAGTAAACAATGAATTGTACTGTTTGACCCATTCTTCTCCTTTTTGAGCCGATATTGAAGAATAGGCGTACCTAGTATAAGCTTCAATTTCAGGAATGCGCTCTGCATAAGAAGGCGCCTCAATCTCTCCAGTAATACCTGAAAGATCCTTATCACCCATCCAATCTATGAGTGAATTCACCCTATAAATTCGATCTGCTTTAGATTGAAAGCGGTCATAGGTTAGTTCGTCTTTGACGAATATGAAAATGAGCAGGCAGCAGCCAATACCTACAGCTAGGCCGAAAATATTGATAAAGGAATACCCTTTGTGCTTGAGCAAGTTTCTGATGGCAATTTTGAAGTAATTTCTAAGCATGACCGTTCTTTTGAGGTGTTGAGTTTTTGAAAATGTGTTTATTCGTTTCTAAGTATCTCTACCGGATTCTTTCTTGCATTTTTAATCCCATGAAATGACAATAAGCCAATTGCGCAACCAAAGATCATGAGTGCAGCAATAGTGTATTGAGGAACTGTTGATTCAATGCGATATGGGAATGACTCCAACCATGTAGAGATCAAGTATTGTGTTACTGGAATAGAAACCAACATGGCAATGATGATCAGCCAAGCGAATTTGCTATTCATTACCTTAATTAAAGTCAGGTTATTCGCACCAAGCACTTTTCTAATGCTCATTTCCTTCTCTTTGAGCTGACTTTCAAATGTGGCTAAGGCAAACAAACCAAGAAATGCCACCACTACTAACATCACTGTCAAAACATCAAAGATCTTGATCAACGATTCTTCTCTCTGGAAAGATTGCGCATAATAATCTTCAACATCTCTGTATTCAAATCCATCTGTTGCGCCTAACTCATTCCATATTTTGTCAACATAGGCAATAATATCCGCCCTATTACCTTCTTTAAACTTCATTGACAAGTTCCTGATTTGAGTAGGATCATAAGAAATCATCAATGGACCTATGGCAATCTTAGCAGATCGATAATGGAAGTCTTTTACAACCCCCACAACTTTGAAACTTGAGTCAGGTATTTTTTGACCAATTACAGTTTCCTTATCGAAATCCCATAGTGCCAATGCTGCCTCATTGAGCATTACTGCATTTTCTTTTTCAGATTCGTTTAAATCGGCAAAACGCTTACCTGAAATTAGTTCTAAACCATAAAGCTCCATGAATCCAGCATCTGCAGATCCATAGCTAACAAACCTTTGGTTCTTATTTCCTTCTTCGCCAACATCAAAGATCATGGCACCGAAAGTGCTTGGCAGCGGAGACCCAGAAACGTATTCGATCATTGGGTTACGCTCAAGTTCGGTTTTCAATTCTTGGTACTTATCGAACATATCACCACGGGCCATATCTACATTGATCACTCGTTCCGCATTATAGCCCATGTCCATATTGATCATGAAATTTGCCTGTTGCCTTATGATCAGCGCGCTTGCGAGCAGACCACAACAGATAACAAATTGGAAAACGATCAATGACTTTCTGATCACAGCTCCTCCAGACTTTGGTGTTTGACCTTTTAATAGCCCCACCATATTGAACTTGCTTCCTATCATCGCTGGATAAAGTCCAGATACCAAAACGATAGTTGCTAAGATCAAAACTGCAATGATGATCGCACTTGATCCATTGAGTAACTCAAAAGTGAGTTCTTTTCCGATCAAGTCATAAATCAAGGGTTGTGTAACTTCAACTGCAATTAAGGCGAGTATCAAGGAGATCAATGCAATCAGCAAGGTTTCCCCCATTTGCAAAGCCACCAAGCGCTGCCTGCTAGCTCCTATGATTTTCCTAACAGCGAGATTTCGAGCTTTGGCAAAAGACCTAGATGTGGTAAGGTTTACGTAATTAAATGAGGCTACAATGAGCATCAAAACACCTATTACACTGAAAATGTAGATGTATTTCTTTTGGCCTCCAAAGGTACCAGAACCTGCCCTCCAAGTTCTTCCCGACAAGTACAAGCCAGAGAATTGATTGAACTGGTAGTCATACATGGTTTCATTCTCCCCTTTGTACTTTTTAATGATATCTACCGTTTCGGCTTTAAGTTGCTCTAGGTCATAGTTTTCATTCACTAATATATAGTGCAATCCATGCCCTAACTGCCAATTGTCTTCTAGTCCGCTATAATTTCCTTCCTTGAAGTTAATCGGAGTCAAAAACTCAAACTTTAAATGTGAACTTTTAGGTATCTTTTCTAAAACCCCAGTAACCACAAACTCTTTCTCGTTTAGGGTAATCGTTTGGCCTAGTGGATTGAGACCTTCAAAGTGTTTTTTAGCAATTTCTGATGAAATCACAACGCTTGACATATCCTCTAAAGCTTGTGCTTCATCACCCAGCTTTAGACTATAGTCAAAAACAGTAAACAGAGATGATGATGTTTGAAACAACCTCTTGGTCTCAAACTCTTGTCCGTTGACTTTATAGGTAGCAGTTTGACTAGAGCTGATATTTACTGCATCTATTACACCCGGACTTTCCTCAACCCAAGCATCTTTGATGGCATAAGGCGGAGTCAAGCTCATGCCTCCATTATCTGTATTAAAGATCACCAAAGGCAAGTAGATATTATCTGCATTCTCATGCCATTTGTCATGATTCAGCTCATCAGAAACATACATTGCTGTGATGATAAAGCAAAACATACCTAAAGAGAGTCCAAGTAGATTTACAATGGTAAAGAACCTCTCTCTTTTGAGCCCTCTGAGGCCTCGAACTAAAAATCGATTCAGGTTATTCATTTCTTAATGCGTTGATTGGGTTAGAAATAGCAGCTTTGATGGATTGGTATGACACTGTGATACCTGCAACAAGTGCCGTGGCAACAGCAGCAAGCAGAAAGATTGACCAGTTGACGCTGATTCGATACGCAAAAGTATCAAGCCAATTATTCATGAAATAGTAACTCATAGGCCAAGCAATTAAGTTGGCAATCACTATGATCTTTATGTATTCTTGAGACAGCAACACCACGATTCTCCCAACGTTTGCTCCTAGTACTTTTCGAATTCCAATTTCTTTTGTGCGTTTTTCAGCGAGATAAGAGGCTAAACCAAACAAGCCCAATGAACCAATCAAAATGGCCAGTGCAGTGAAAGAATAGATTAGTTTACTCAATTGTCTGTCCTTCTCGTAGGCTGCTCTCACTGAATCGTCTAAAAAGAACATCTCAAAAGGAAAAGTCGGCACCAGTTCTTCCCAAGTACTTTTCATCTCAGACTTAACGCTTTCCAATCTATTCATATCAACTCGGGCGTACATGTATGTCATATATTTATCCGGTCCCGTATAAACCGCCCATGGTTCAATTTTAGAGTGGACACTATTCAAATGGAAATCTTTAACGACTCCCGTGATCGTACCCATCTTATTCGACCATATACCGAATTTTTTACCCACTGCTTCTTCAGGAGTCAAACCCAGTGCCTTAGCACCTGTTTCATTGATCAGGTAATATACCGTTGAATCAAGGTCAGATCTATTGACAAAGCTTTCACCAGCAGCCAATTCAAATCCCATTGTCTCAAAGAACTCATCATCACCATTCTGGCCCTTAAAAGAAATATTTGAATTTTCAGGTAGCCCTTCCATGAATGCTCCCCAGCCCGACCTTACGTCTGAGATCATGTTGCTCGAACCAGTAATCCCTTCAATACCAGGAATGTTGGAGAATCTAGACCTCATTGTTTCATAGGCTTTTCTCACTTTAGAATCAGACATTTTGAAGTAGACCACTTGTTCTCTTTCAAAACCAATTTCTTTGTTTTGGATGTATTTCAATTGTTTACCAATCGTAATGGTACCAACAATTAAGAATACACTAACAACAAACTGCAAAGTGACTAAAACTCTTCTGAAAAGGTTCCCTCCTTTTTTCGAGGTTCCTTTTAACACAGAGGTTGGATTGAAAGAAGAAAGGAAGTTTGCCGGATAACTACCTGATAGCGCACTAACAAGAATCGTAATTCCAATTAGACCTAGAATGATGTAGGGATCGCCTAATAAATTCAGAGAAAGGTCAGATTGTATCATTTGATTAAAGGAACCAAGCAATACTTCTGTCATCACCACACCGATAATTACTGAGATAAGTGTGATAAAAAAGGTCTCTCCGTAGAATTGCCAGATCAATTGCTTTCTAACAGCTCCCATTACCTTTCTAATACCTACCTCTTTTGCTCTTTTTTCAGACTTAGCCGTACTTAAGTTGATGTAATTGATACAAGCTATGACTAAAATGAAAATGGATACGACAATGAGCGAATACATCAAATTCTTTGGGAGTTTACTCTTGAAGTCATACTGCATGGAAGTGTTGAAGTAAACCTCCGAAATAGGCTCCGATTGAAACTTCATCACAGTACCTTCTGCAGCAAACATCTCTCCTACTTCCTCATCAATTTTTTCATTGATCTTCTCAATAAAGCGGTCAGCTTTTTCAGGAGATTCGAACTTGGCAAATACCGGATAGTTCATAGGAAACCAGCCCTGAGTAGAAATGCCATTCCTTCTAGCAGTAGGCAACAAGACGTTAAACTCAAGTACTGTTCGACCAGGAGCATCTCTGACTACGGCACTTACAAAGTGGTCTGTACCATTTACTTTGAGGGTTTCGGAAACAACATCTGTTCTACCAAAATATTTGACCGCTCCAGCTTCAGATAGTACTACGCCTTTAGGATTGGTTAAAGCATTTGACGGGTCACCAGCAAGTAGTTCTCGTTGAAAGACTTTAAAGAATGCGCTATCGGCATTAAAGAAATGAGTCTCTACAAATTTCTTCTCTTCCGTTTCAATCAAAATTTCTAAGCCACTCTCCACATTATTTAGCAATGTCATGTGCTCAGTTTCAGGTATCTCGCTATAGGCTAATTCTAAAACCCTTGCTGGTAGTATAGCTAGTTCCTCGTTATTGTTGTCAGTCGCATACAATGTCGACAGTCTATAGATCTTCTCTGACTCTGGATAGAAACTTTCATACGAAGAAGCGTCTCTCACAAATAGTAAAATGATCAGGCAAGCCATGATACCCGTTGACAATCCAATGACATTGATCAAGGCATAAGCCTTTTGCCTTTTCAATGTGCGCAGTGCAATGTTGATGTAGCTTTTGAGCATAGTTTGTTGTTTGTTGACCTTTGGGCAATATTCACCCAACTGACAATTACTTTCCAAGCACCGTACCAAACTTTAATTATTGATTATCAACTAGTTACAATACCTTGAAATCATCGCATCATCCGCCACCGAACTTTACCGTCCGCTGGCGGACGGCTCCATTTGTTTATATTTATTGGAAAGGATTCATTTGTATAAAGGACTGAAATAAAATGAATAAAGGCAGAATACTCATTATTGACGACAACGAAGACCTACTCAAAGCAGCACGTCTTTTTCTCAAAAGACACTTCGGTCAGATCGACTTAGAAAAAGATCCGACACTTATTCCAGATCTTTTGAAGAATGAATCTTACGATGTCATTCTATTGGATATGAACTTCACTCAGGATGTAAATTCTGGTCAAGAAGGTTTCCACTGGTTAGATAAGATTCTAGAAATTGATCCATCTGCCGTTGTAGTACTTATCACTGCTTTTGGCTCTGTTGACATGGCGGTTAGGGCCATCAAAGCGGGGGCTTCTGATTTTGTTATGAAGCCTTGGGAAAACGAAAAACTACTGGCCACTATCCTCTCCGCAATGACATTACGCTCTTCAAAGGAAGAGGTCGAACAGTTAAAGGCTCAGCAACAAATGATGAGCGAAGACCTTGATCATAAGTTCAAGGACATAATTGGTCAATCTAGCGCGATGATTCAGGTCTTTGATACCATAGACCGTGTAGCCGAAACAGATGCCAATGTCTTGGTTTTAGGCGAAAATGGCACAGGTAAAGAACTCATTGCCAGAGCGATTCATAGAAATTCTAATAGGGCTGACAAACCTTTTGTTACTGTTGATCTGGGCGCCATTACTGAAAGTCTTTTTGAATCAGAGCTTTTTGGTCACGTAAGAGGCTCTTTTACAGATGCAAAAACTGATCGGGCAGGCAGGTTTGAGATCGCTAATGGTGGCACCCTCTTTCTGGATGAAATAGGCAACCTCTCTCTCCCTTTACAGGCGAAGTTGTTGACGGCCATCCAGAATAAAAGAATTCAAAGAGTTGGTTCCAATAAGGTACTAGAGGTTGATATCAGACTGATATGTGCCACCAACATGCCACTCTATGACATGGTTCAAAACGGTGAATTTAGACAAGACCTCCTCTACAGAATCAATACCATTGAATTGAGACTTCCAGCCTTGAAAGAGCGCTTAGAGGACATTTCACTACTTGCCGATCACTATTTGGCGCATTTCGCGAAAAAGTACAACAAGGACATTTACAAGTTCTCGGAAGCAACATTGACAAGACTCGAGAAGTATACTTGGCCTGGTAATGTACGAGAGTTGCAGCATGCAGTAGAGCGTGCAGTGATCATGAGTCGAGACAATGTCTTACAACCGGAAGACTTCTTCTTCAACAATACGCAGCAACCAAAAGAACAGAAGCCATTGGATTTGGAGCAATTCAACTTAGAAGATGTTGAGCGCATCTTGATAAGAAAGGTCTTAGCTAAGCATAATGGCAACATTACACATGCCGCTCAAGAACTAGGGCTTACACGTTCATCACTTTATCGTAGATTAGAGAAATATGGGCTTTAATCGCTTTAGGTTATTTGTATTACTACGGGTCGTTGTCTTGTTCCTGACAGTCTCTGCCTTTGTCTACTTGATATTTTTTGATCAAAAATATGTCACAACGGTAGTGACAGGGTTCTTGATCATTTTTGAAGTTTTCGAACTTTTCCAATACATAGAGAGCACAAACAAAAAGCTGAGAAGGTTCTTTGATGCCATCAAGTATAACGACTTCAATATGAGCTTCACCCATGACAATAAGCTGGGTAAGACCTTTAAAGAATTGAATATGGCATTCAAAGAGGTGATTGATGCCATTCTTCTAGAAAGACAGAAGAGAGAAAAATTCTTTCAAGAACTACAAGTAATTGTAGAGAATATAGCTTCCGGTATCATCTCTATCGATCCAGAAGGCCAGATCAAGCTGATCAATAAATCAGCCATGAAGCTTTTAAACATAGAACACAGTAAACACTCTCTTCAACTAAATATCAAACTACCTGCATTAAAAGAGATTCTTGATGCAGTCGGTGAATCCAACAGAACTTCTTACAAAAGTGCCGATGGAAAAGAATTGGCAATCATCAGAACGGTTTACAAATTAGGTGAGGACCAATATCAGCTCTTGGCTTTACAAGACATCAAGACTGAATTACAAGCCAAAGAACTAGAGGCCTGGCAGAATTTGACTAAGGTCCTTCGCCATGAGATCATGAACAGTATCGCTCCTATTTCATCTTTAACTTCAACCTTACAAGATGTCATCAAAGATGATATTCAGAGGACAGCAGAAGCCAATATCATATCTCAAGAAAGTCTAGAAGACCTAGAAGAAGGTCTAGGTACTATTTCTGGCAGATCTGACGGCTTGATCAACTTCATCAATGCTTATAGAGATTATACAAATTTACCTGAACCAAACCTTGAAGAGGTTGATTTGAATGAAATAGTCACTGGAGCAGTAAACTTGATGAAGAACGATTTCAATGAAGGGCAACTTAAGCTCAAAACTCTGAAATCAGCATCTAAAGTTGAAATAGACCAGCAATTGATAGAACAGGTGCTGATCAATTTGATCAAAAATGCCAAAGAGGCTACTGATAACAAGGAAAATGGAGAAGTCAGTGTTAGCGTTCTGAATGTCAACGGCCAACTATCTGTGGTCATCAGCGATAATGGAACGGGGATTACCGATGAGGCCAAACAGAAGATCTTTATGCCATTCTATTCTACCAAAAACAGAGGATCAGGTATCGGCCTTAGCCTTTCAAAGCAGATCATGCAACTACATGGCGGTGATATTTTACTCAATTCTGAGATCGGTAAGGGCTCTGTCTTTACGCTCGTTTTTTAAAAAGAGATTGGGCAGTTCACTTGCGTTTTCAAGTCGAAATGATTCAATTATATTCAGTCATGAATTTTTCAACCCTTACAATTCCCCTAATTGTACTATTAGGCTTTGTTCTCCCGAATACTTCTGCAGCTCAAAATGGATATCAAATTGAAGTATCTATTGATAACTATGATGCTGATAAAGTACTTCTCGTCTATTATTATGGAACTAGACAATACATCAAAGACACAGCATTTGTGGAGTCGAACAATCGTTTTGTCTTTCAGGGTGAAGAGACCCTTGATGCAGGTGTTTATATGCTTGTCTACGAACCTAACAATCAAGCCGTAGACATTATCATTACAGAAGATGCTCAACATTTCAAAGTATCGTTCGATACCGAAGCTCCTATCGAATCCATGCAGTTTGGAGGCAAAAGTGGAGAAAACCCAGCTCACTTGGAATACCTCAAGTTTTTGAATGAAGCTCGAGCCAAAAGAAAGGATATTGAAGAAAACACACCAGAAGAAGAAAAGACAGCAGCCTATCAAGAATTGAATGAAAAAGTCGTTGCGAGGCAAAAAGCTATCGTCAATAAAAGTAAAGGCACACTGCTAGCCGCCTTATTGAAAGCGAATATTCCAGTTCCCATGCCTGAGTTCACTGGTTCTCCTCAAGACATCAGAGTGAAGCAATGGCTTTTTAGTAAAGAACACTACTTCGACAATATTGACCTCGAAGATGAACGCCTTTTCAGGTCTCCTGTAGTGGGAAATAAGATTGAATATTACATGGATAAAATGGTTTATAATGACCCTGACAGCCTTATTCATGAAATTGATATGATCCTCAGTAAAGTTGAAGTGAATGAAAGTGTATTTCGTTTTGTTCTAGCTGAGCACGTGAACAAGTATGCCCAATCAAAAACCATGGGACATGATGAAGTTTACGTACATCTTGTGCAGCAATACTATGATACTGGAAAAGCACCTTGGGTTGATGATGAAAACTTAAAGAAAATGTCTGAAAGTGCAGCAAACACTGCCTCATTACTCATAGGCAAAATAGCTCCTGATATCAAAATGACTAATGAAGAAGGCGATATTATAGCACTGAGTGATATAGAGTCCACTTACACAGTCTTATATTTTTGGAGGTACGATTGTAAGGCATGCAAAGAAGGGACACCTGCACTGGTAGATTTCTACAATCAATTCAAGGACAAAGGAGTAAAAATAGCAAGTGTATGTTTAAAATCAGGTAGTGAAGAAAATGGCTGTTGGTCATACATCAATGAAAACGGCATGTCCGAGATGCAAAACTTCACCGCAGGTTCATATTTTGCTGAAATCTCAAATGCCTTTGACATCAAGTCTACCCCTTTGATCTATATTCTAGATGAAAACAAAAAAATCATTTTCAAGAGATTAGGAACCGATCAGCTTGAAAGCGCCATTAATGATTACATGGAGTATATGAAGTCCAATTAGGGTTTCAAAGGTTCTGAATTTAGGATTAGAAAGCATGCAACACCTTCTTGCCGAAATAAAAAAGTGTACCATCTGTTCGCCTTTTTTAGCACATGGTGTCAATCCGGTTGTCTCTGCACATTCGAAAAGTAAAATAGCAATCATAGGTCAGGCGCCTGGCTCAGTCGTGCATAAGTCGGGTATCCCGTGGAAAGATAAGAGTGGAGAAAGGCTAAGACAATGGCTCGATGTAGGTGATGATCAGTTCTATGACCCCGAAATATTCGCAATCATTCCTATGGGGTTTTGCTACCCTGGTAAAGGAAAAAGTGGGGACTTACCACCTCGCCCAGAATGTGCAGAAAAATGGCATAAAGTCTTATTTGATCGGTTAAATCATCTTGAGTTTATCCCTCTAATTGGCACCTATGCGCAACAATACTACTTGCAAAAGCGTACGAAAAACACCTTGACAGAAACAGTGAGAAGCTACAAAGAATACCTACCTCAGTTTCTTCCACTTCCACACCCCTCACCTAGTAATAACATCTGGCTTAGAAAAAATGAATGGTTCGAGGATTCCGTTCTTGCGGCTCTAAGAGAACAAGTGATCGAACTAATTAAGTGAAATAATGTACATACATCAATATTGTATTACATTTATAGTGTTATAATTATATATTAATATATGTTATTTATTTAATATATAATCTTCTTAATAACCTCCTTGATCAACAACAGCTTCTTCCTCCTCTTCAGATTCCTTTTCTACGGGAAAGAAATGTTTATCATAAAAGGTCAACATCCGCTCCCACTGATCGAAATAATCACTTTCATTACTCGCCCAACCAGCACCATGTCCACCACGCATATAGTTAACCCAAGTCACATCTTTACCAAGTCTTCTCATGGCATAGTACAGCTCACGTGTATTGGTGCCAGGAACGTTCCAGTCTCCCTCACCCGTTAAAAGTAAATGAGGTGTTTTGATGCGGTCTGCGTAAAGTACGGCTGTTGTTTGGAAGTATTTTAAAGGCTCATCCCAGAATTTTCCACCTATTCTATCCTGTCCAACTTCTGCTGCTGCATAATTTCGTGTACCAATTTTAGGGCTGTCACCTAAAAAACTAATGATGTTTACTTTACCCGAAATGTTAATCGCTGCAGCAAATCGGTCTGTTTGTGTGATTAGTAGAGAGGCTGCGTAACCACCGTAACTCGTGCCATGGATACCAACTTTGTCATTGTCAACTTTACCTTCTTCTACCAATTTGTTAATTGCGCTGGTCACACCTTTCATCCAAGCCTCGCCAGGATACCCTCTTTCAAGGTCTACAGATGGTCTTAACCCGAAATAGCCTTGATTGGCAATCAAATTCATCGATGACCTATAGCCGTTATTGAAAAAGGTTTCATATACCTCAAGTACCAAGGGATACTTCTTGTTTGGATCATAATCTACTGGGTAATAAAGAATCCCTTTCAGCTCTTTACCATCTACATCACGGTAAGTGATCAGTTCAGACCTTGTCCATTTCTTATTTGCAACCCAAGGATTAAAATCAGTCAATTGCTTTTCTGCATTCAACTCATAATTATTGGCGAACACATTATTTGGTTTATCACCATCTGACACACTGTAAACAAGTTTATCACCTACTTCCGCGAATCTCCACGAGCTGTACAAGTTAGCATTCGTCATTAGGTCTTCGAATTCCTGGCTTTCGATATTATAGCGCTGAATACCTCTATTCCAGACTTCCTTTTCGGAGTAACTCACATATAGGTATTTACCGTCAGCAGACCAATGGACTATATTGCGCGTTGGCGCTTCATCCCTTTCTTCTTTATCTGGTAATTCATAGACTTGCTTGAGATCAGATCCATCCGTATTGACAGTCCACCAGCCTTCTTTTGAAGTTAAAAGCATTTTACCGTCAGTGGAATGCCAACGCGAAATGGAAAACTTCACCTTTTTCTTCTTTTCCTCGTCCAAGAAAGCCTTATCCTCAGTAAGCTGAAGAGGGTCTTCACCAAATTTATCAAGGTCATAAATTTCAACATTGCCTTTATTCACTAAGGCATATCTAGCACCACCATTTGACCAAAAATGTCTCTTCTGCTTATTATTCCTTTCATAGACCATACGAACAGAGTCCATTTTACTCAGGTCCATAAAACCAACCTCGTAAGCTCTACCATCATTTCGGGTATAAGAGGTTTTTGTAGAGAAAGTAGTATTGTAGGACAGGAAACGCCCGTTATCAGAAACTCTGTAGTTGGAGTAACTTGACTCTGGCAGCACATCTTGCACTTTACCAGTCTTAAGGTTCAGAACAACAACCTCTTTCAATGATGAATTCAAACCAATCTTGTCCCATTTCAAATAATCATCATTTCCATCATAAACGACTATAGGACCAGCCGTAGCCTCCTGATAATCGGCCATGGCTTTATCATACCATCCCACGCTTCTAACTCCAATCGCAACCGATTCTCCATCAGAGAAAACTTTAATATCATCGCCAACCAAAATACGATCATCCTTTATTCTAGGGTAACGCACACGTTTTTTAGCAACATCATAATATGCGAGAGCAATCTTACCTTCCTTTTGTTCATAAAAGAATAAATGGTCTCCTGATGGTGACCATACATAATTCGTAATCCTCACCTGCTCATCGAATAGATTGAGCTGTTCACCCGTATTTGTATTGATCAAAACGGGTTGTCCGGCTCTTATATTGAGATAGCTAGGGTCTCTGAACCTAAAATGGTCAGTTCCAAACCGTGCTCTTCCATCAGAGATTATTCCTGCAAGCCAGTCGCCATTTGGACTTAGGGTTTGGCTCCCCAAGGATCTCACGTTCAAGATATCTTCAACTGTAAAAGCCGTCTGCTGTGCTTTTAACAGCGGCAAGGAAATGATACTAAGTATTAAGAAAAGGCCTATTTTTTTCATAATGGTAGGTTTATGAATGAAAATAAGCATTATGAATGCATTCATTAACGCCTATTTGATAAAGGGTAAAGAACATATTCAAAATCGAATCAGGTGAGATAATTATTAAAGGCACGATTAGTACATTTATTCAGAAAATCTTTTGGCCCATCTAATAGATCATATCATCTACACTGCTTCTTCGCTCAAGGAAGGAATGGACCACATTGAATCCATTTTAGGTGTTAGGCCCAAGATCGGAGGACCGCACCCCAAGTGGGGAACTGAAAATGCACGGCTCTCTTTAGGACAGTGCTACTTAGAGGTTGTAGCACCTGACCCTAGTTCGGACATTCTGCCATCAGTCACTTGGATAGCTTCTTTTTTGGAATCATCCCCAAAACTCTCCTCTTGGGTTTTACGCACTGAAGACATCGAACTAACAAAGTCCATCGCTATTGAAGCAGACATAAACATAGGAAATATTCAATCTGGGAATAGAATGGAGCCAGACGGCACGCTTTTAGAATGGCAATTGACCGACCCCTATACGATGCCTTACCATGGTACTTTACCTTTTCTAATCAACTGGGGCAATAGTCCTCACCCATCTCAAAACACACCAGTTGCAGGCAACTTAGAAAGGTTGATCATCGAACATCCTGAAAATGAAGTAATTCGTGAAAAGCTAGAGCGCTTAGGTATGGATTTAGAGGTTAAGAAAACTAATGAAGTTCGACTAATAGCTGAGATCCGTACCGAACATGGTCTTGTCATTTTGACATAAAGAAAGGCCGCTCCTTTCGAAACGGCCCAAGGTCAAAAACTCAAACAACTTCCACCCTGCTATTCATAACCCAAACACGATTAAATGCACTAAATTGATACCGCAAGCACGCTTTACTGTGTTTAAGGGTGGATCTCACACTCTCTTCTAAAGTGTAAATGAATTAACGGAGAAATAAAGTGATAGATCGGCCGTCTTCGATGAATCGACAGAATCCTTCGATAACTGGTATTAAACCATTTGTGCATTGGAGATTCTAAGAGGAAAAGTGTATAAATATGGTCATGCGCAGCTCTAAGTCTTTTCTTCTCCTCATCATAATTCTCTTCGCATGTGGCAATTCAGACGATGACCCGATTATTCAGGACATACCCTTCGTCAATCAGAATAGCACTTTTGAGGTTTTGACTCAAACTGACCTAGTATATGCGGAAGGACTCAGCCATCAAGGGCTCAATAGCACAGCAGCTGAGGTGATAGAGTTAAAATTAGATGTATATCAACCAATTAACGATGATACCAATAGGCCAGCTTTTGTTTTTACTCATGGAGGTGGTTTTTCAGGTGGTTCAAAACAACAAGCCCAGATCATCGAAATAGCTCAATTCTTTGCAGCCCGAGGATGGGTATTCTTTTCAATAGACTATCGTTTACTCGGTGATATTGGTACGGTGCCTCAAGAATGGATTGATTATATCCCCTTTGTTCAAGCAACCGATGCAAATCAATTTCTATCTATTTATCCGGCAATTAGAGATGCCAAAGCGGCTATGAGATGGGTGGTTGCTCATAGTGCCGACTTTGGAATCAATACAGACTACCTCACCGTTGGTGGAGGTTCTGCAGGGGCCGTAACTGCCATTGCATTAGGTATTACCGAGGCATCCGACTTCCGAGATGAAATTCCAAACGACCCAACACTAAGTACAACCAATCTAGAAACAGCTTATGAGGTCAAGACCATCATTGACTTCTGGGGGTCAGGAGTAGCCGTTGAGATCATTGATATTATTTACGGACAAAATCGATTTGATGCCAACGACCCTCCTCTTTTAATTGCTCATGGCACCGCTGACCCTACGGTTTTATATGAAGAAGCATTATCCTTAAAAGACACCTATGAAAATTTAGGGATTCCTTTGGCATTTTATCCTTTTGAAGGGGCAGGTCATGGCGTATGGAATCAAACAGTAGATGGTAAGCGATTGGAAGATCTGGCTTTTGATTTTATAGTTGAGCAACAAAGCCTAATGGTGAAATAGGCTTTATACTGAATATTTCTCCCATTTTGGTATATTAGGTAAGTAACCTTCAACCAAAACCATGATCATACAAGTCATTAGACTAAAGTCAAATCTACCTGAGGATCAATTACTTCAAATAGCAAATGAGCGGGCGCCTCAATTCAGAGCGCTTAAAAGACTCAAGCAAAAGTACTATGTTAAACAAGGTGGCCCCGGTGGTTACGCTGGTATTTACATTTGGGAATCAAAAGAGGCTATGATGGCATACAAAGAATCAGACTTAGCAGCTTCCATTCCTCAAGCTTATCAAATAGCATCACCCCCTGATATAGAGATCATGGAGGGCATGTTTCAATTAAGAGAGTAATTACAGCCTTTAATCTAAAGCTGCGATCACATCCCTCACTAAGCCATTCATATCAAAGTCATCCGTTGCAGTATACCCTAAACGAACCACAACTAGGTCTTCTGAGGGCACGATCATAATGCGTTGACCTTCATAACCATTAGCCAAATAAGCATCATCTGGTAGATCTGGATACCTGAAACTATCATAACCATTTCTCCAGAACTGCGCCCCATATATACCTTGAGGAGAAGCTGGGGTTGGTGCTGACGAATAGGTCACCCATCCTTCAGGAAGAATACGTTTGCCTTCCCAAATACCATCTTGAAGGAATAATTGTCCAAAACGTGCATAATCTCTAGGGCTCATCCAAAGGTAACTTGAACCTACAAAAGTACCCGAAGCGTCTGGCTCCCAAGTGGCAGTAGAAATGCCAATCTTATGGAAAAGCGCTTTGTAAGGAAATGCCCAATAGGTCTGTTCGCCAACGGCATTTCTTACGATCTCAGAAATGATATTAGTAGTCCCACTCGAATAATACCAAACAGAGTCGGGTGGATAAGCCAGATCCACTGAAGCGGCAGTAGCCGCCATACTGGCATCTTTGAAAAGCATATTGGTTGCACCACTTGGTAGTGCATAATTCTCAGACCAATCCAAACCACTACTCATTCTCAACAGATGATCAATGGTGATCTGGTTGCGAGGGTCTTCAGGATCAGCCCAAGCATCAATCGGTGCTCTTTGATAAATATCCAAGCGCCCTTCTTTGACTAAAAGGCCGATTAGCGCATTGGTAAAACTCTTTGCCATTGACCAACTCAATTGAGGTGTATTCATATCATAGCCAGGCGCATATTGCTCTGCGATCAGTTGGCCTTTATGTACAACCACTACCCCTCTTGTATATCTAGGCACTTCAGGAAGAGGCTCCTCGAATGACTTAGCTATTGCCCTTTCAACGGCAGGATTGATCAATGAGTCAGCCACTACATCACCTACCGGCCAAGCTAGCGTATCTTTTCCATATGGAAATACTGGCGGAGTAAAGCTTTGAACCCTAAGATCCTCCTCCTCAACCGAATTAATTAATGTACAACCAAGACCCGGTCTGTAGATCGCTTTCTTTTTGGCAAACCCAAATACAGTTGCAGATGCAGACTGATCTTCTAAATCAATTTTTGGAGAGCCAATCGCCAGAGGCATATTTCCTAATTCTTTATCAATTACATCTTGGGCATCTCTGCCAGATAAAAACACATGTGAGCATAAGTTCTTGGCAGAGTATCCTGAGACAATCGGAAAAGCCGTATATGCAGCCACTAAAAATATGATCACTATGAAGGCAATAAAGCCGATAAGAATCCTTTTGAGCATAATTGAAAGGTTTTTTCTAAGATACTTCAAAATTGATGAGATCTCTCAAGACTCCAATAAGAAATGATTGAGTAACCATTTAATCGCATCAGCCGTTGTATATGCTTTGGTCAAATAATTAATTATGAAAAAGGTCTCTATCCTACTCATCTTGTTCTTTACAGTCAACACAAGCTTTTCTCAAGAGAGAGTAAAAAAAATCATTGGTCCTGAACTCAACGGGATCAAACAACGCTTGGTCATTGAGGGCAAGAATGACCAAAAGCCTATCCTACTTTTCTTGCACGGTGGACCGGGATTTGGCTCGACCGGCTATAGCAAAAGATTTGTAAAAGAGCTGAGAAATGACTTCATCATAGTTCAATGGGACCAGCGTAATTCAGGAGCGACTAAAGTTTGGAATGATGAAAGTACGCCCCTCTCTCTGGACTTGATGCATAAGGATACGGAAGAGGTAGTTTCTTACCTGCTTTCCGAATTCAACAGAGAGAAACTTTACTTAGTAGGTTTCTCTTGGGGCAGCTTTTTAGGCATCCATTATGCGAAAAACCACCCAGAAAAGCTCCATGCTTATGTCTCAGTGAGTGGCTTGGTAAATGGAAATGTTTCAGAAGCGCAAATCCTTGAAGACCTAAAAGCTAGTGCAGAAGAAAAGCAGAACACAGAAGCAATTACAGAATTGGGATCAATTCAGGTACCATTTGAAAATGGAGAGGACCTCTATTTACAGAGAAAATGGACGGGAGTATTTTATCCAGAGACCATGCAAAACACGAGACTAAAGCAAGCAATGGTAGAGGACTGGTCAACAGTGTGGCTCCCCATTTTTAATCAAGCAGCGACCATTGATTATGGAAAAGAGGCCCAAAAAATAAATTGTCCTGTTTACTTTTTACACAGCCCCCAAGATCGGGTTTCTCACTTTGCAGTTGCTAAAGCTTATTTCGATAAGCTAGAATCACCAAAGAAAGAATGGGTTGAATTTCCAGAAGCTCCACATGAGATAGTTTCTGCTCAACCAAAAGAATTCAGCAAAGCTATACTGAGAATCTCCAATAATTAGGTTCAAAATTAAAGCTAGGTCCGTCTTATCTTTCTCAATATCCCTATCTTAAGGATATGAGCTTTAGATATCTAACGTTAACCTTCATCGCATTTGCTTTTTTATGCGGCTGCGAGTCTAGTCAAGAATCCTCTAACAGTAAATTCACTATCTATTCAGGAGGAGATATCCTCACCATGGTCGGTGATTCTCCTTTGTATGCAGAGGCCATTCTAGTCAAAGATGATAAGATTGCTTTTGTCGGCACAATCCCAGAAGCACAAGAAAGAGCAGGTAATAAATATACCTCAATTGACTTAAAGGGTAAAACAATGGTGCCCGGTCTGATTGACGGACATGCACATTTTGCAGCTTTTTCAGCTCAGGCCATTGGCGCACAGATCCTTCCACCACCAGATGCTGGAGCCAAAAACATCCCTACCATGATTGAGATCTTAAAGGAATGGAATACGCCTGAAAACAGAGCCTTAACAGGATGGATCTTCGGGTTAGGTTTTGATGATTCAGTTCTTGAAGAGAAGCGTTTTCCAACCAAGCACGATTTAGACCAGGTAACAACTGAATTTCCACTTATGATCGTCCATATATCTGGACATTTTGCCTCCGTGAATTCGAAAGGCCTAGAAGTGTTGGAAATCGATGCCAATACTAAAGACCCTGAAGGCGGATTAATTAGAAGAGAGGCCAATAATGAACCCAATGGTGTTTTGGAAGAATTGGCAGCCATTCCATATCTATTCAAAGTCATTCAGCCGGCAAGCCCTGAGGCAGCAAATGCATTTTTTGAAAAAGGACAGGAAATGGCCCTCTCTTATGGATATACAACAGCCCAAGATGGACGCGCATTCAATATAGACTTAGCTCAAATCGCTCAAGCAGGAAAGTTAAAGCTCGATGTGGTCAGCTATATCGATTACTCGGTCGCTGATGATTTGATGCAAACGGAGTGGTACAGCAAAACATACAAGAACCATTTCAGAATTGGCGGCATGAAATTGACCTTAGATGGATCGCCTCAAGGCCGAACCGCATGGCGAACAGTGCCTTATCTGATTCCTCCCGATGGGCAAAACAAGGATTATCGCGGATACCCTGCTTTGCCAAATGATGAAGATGTAATCGCTATTTATGAGAAAGCATTTGCAAACGATTATCAGATCTTAACTCATGCCAACGGTGATGCAGCCATGGACCAGATGATCAGGACCATGAAAGTTGCAGCCGAGAAGTATGGCAATGAAGACAGAAGAAATGTATTGGTCCATGGGCAATATGTTAGACATGATCAGCTTGACTCCTTTAAAGAGCTGAATGTCATTGCGTCCTTATTTCCGCTGCACACCTTTTATTGGGGTGATTGGCACAAGCAACTGATTGGTGACGAACTTGGCAATAACATCAGCCCAACTAGAACTGCATTAAACAAAGGCTTGAACCTCACCATTCATACGGATGCTCCAGTGGCCCTACCCAACCTCATGCGAATGATTGGCATTGCTGTTGAAAGAAAATCACGATCAGGTGCAGTACTAAATGCGGACGAAGCTTTGACTCCATATGAAGCCTTGCAAGCGATCACAATCTGGTCGGCCTACCAGCATTTCGAAGAAGACATGAAAGGTACATTAGAAGTGGGCAAACTCGCTGACCTCGTCATTTTGGACAAAAACCCTTTGAAAGTAGCGCATGAAGAGATCAAGAATATTCTTGTGTTGGAAACAATCAAAGAAGGAAGCTCTATTTACAAGCGTTAACCCTTAGCTATGAAAAAATGGATCTTTAGGTTATTCCTAGCACTTCTTGTTGTCATCGTTGGTTTACTTGTTACCATTCAAATCATGACACCTCCTATCCTACTTTCCAATGGTATCCCAGAGATAGACAGAGAAAGAGACGCCAAGGTATTGAGTTCATTTTTCGGTCGTGATAATGACCTCCCATTGCAAGCCATTCTACTCTCCAGAAAAGCCCCAGGAAATGACGGAATGCCTATTGTTTTTTCACTAGAAGTTGATCCAACAAGTCTTGATAGAACAGATTTCCAGATCACTACATCTTCTGGAAAGCAATTGACTCCCTCAGACATCACCCTAAATCCTGCTAATGAGGAATTCGAGCTCAGAACGGTTTTGATGGTTGGAGAATTTGGTGATCACCCACAAGACCCTCCATTGGTTTTAGAAGTTGTTGGTGATGTCGTGAGCCGTTCAGGTCAAAACTACAAAGGACAAAGTGTGCAAGTGACACCTCTGCCCGATGGCCCTTTTATTTCTTATGCCGAATACTTTGTGATAGATGAAGACTACCCTTATGTAGCAGAAGGCAGAGGTTGCGATTGCCCTAAGGAGGAAACGACTCAAGTCGTGCGACTCGTATGGTCTGGTGGAGTGAGAGCCACCAGTGGAGCAGAATTAGGAGAAAGGGATTTAGACGCGCATAAAGTGAGCTTAATTCAAGGAACAGTTACTATTCAAGTGAAGCCCTTCAAGTTGGCTGACCTCAAAGACAATGACAACAACATTGATCTATGCTTAAAGGAAAGCGGTACTCCTTTTAAAGTCTCGGTTGAAGCTGGAACTGCCATCGACCCTAGAGATGATGTAAATGAATATACCGAGGCTGTAATACTGAGCCGTTGGTGATTTGAGGACCATTAACAGATAGTATTTGGGATTACTCTATCCTAATGGCGTAAAACCAATCAATGCTACGAATTTCCTATATTCAGGAAAGCTTCAACCATGAAATCCACGCTAAAACTTTTTATAATCGTTTCGATCATGAGCCTCATTGCCTGTGGCCCAACTCCTGAACAGAAAAATTATGGCCCTGCAACCCAAGAGCTAGTCGACCTATTAGAAAACAATGCTGAGCTAAAAGCATTGGTCGAAAAATCTATTGCGCAGGCCTCTAAGATCAATCCAGACAGAAACACTAACCCTGTACAAAGCTTCAATGAGTATTATGGTTTCGTCAATCACGCGGAAAGGGCGCTTCCTTGGGCTATTGTTGAAAAGGAAGAACATACGGAGATCTTTAATGATATCTTCTATAGCCTTTGTGCCTTTTATTATCTCATCGACCAGCCATTGGAAGAATTGGAAGGTAAAGGATTAGTCAACAATTCACTCCAATACTATGAGCCTTTTGCAAAATGGCTCGTGCCTTTTAGCAAGTCTTGGGGTGCTTATCTTGACACGGAAGCATCATGGAATGACGAGTATTACCAAATGGCCCTGAAGGATGGCAATTTCGGTTTACAGTATGACTGGTATGAAGATCCGAATAATTGGAACACTTTCAACGAGTTCTTTGCGCGCTACTTGAGTTCTCCAGATCAGAGACCTATTGCCTCGCCTGAAAACGATGCAGTTGTAGCTTCATTTGCTGACTCACAGCCACAAGGAGTTTGGGCCATTGATGAATCGTCAAATTTAGTAGCCGGAAAAGCTAACGTATTGGTCAAATCAGCCAAATTAACTTCAATTAAGGCCCTTTTAGGTGAAGATAGTCAATACAAAGATGCATTTGCCAACGGCACATTTACCCATTCATTTCTCAACGTCAATGATTATCACCGCTACCACTTTCCCGTTTCTGGTACGGTCAAAGAAGTGCGCATTATCCAGGGTATTAACCCTACTGGAGGAACGCTTGAGTGGGATGCTAACCAAGGACAATATGCCTTTGACCCTCATGCTAAAACAGGCTGGCAAACGATAGAGACTCGCGGTTGTGTGATTGTTGAAACTGAAGAATATGGGCTAGTTGCCCTGCTCCCTATCGGTATGGTGGCTGTTGGCTCTGTCAATTTTGAAGACAATGTTGTTCCTGGTACTAAAGTGGAAAAAGGTGATATGCTAGGTCATTTTGCCTTTGGAGGATCTGACTTTGTGATGGTCTTTCAAGAAGGTGTCACATTTGAACTTACTTCTCCTATTGGAGACGATGGGCTACATGAGCACATATTGATGGGTGAAGAATTAGGCAGGTTAAGCAAATGATCAAATTCTTTAGACATATAAGGCAGATGCTTATTAATAAGAACAAGATCGGAAAATACCTGCTATATGCCATTGGAGAGATCCTTCTTGTTGTTACAGGTATTTTGATCGCCCTTCAGATCAACAATAGGAATGAGTTCAAAAAAGAGCGATTAGAGGAGCAAAAGATTCTTAGACAATTAGCTTCTGAATATCAGGCGAATCTCGAACAACTCGATCAGAAAATTGCCATGCGCAATGAGATGAACAGAGCCAGTGAGTATTTGATCGATCTTTTTGAAAACAATAGATCTTTTAATGCTGATTCTGTCCTATATGGACTTTTCAGAGTTACACAAGACCCAACATTTGACCCTATTAGCAACGATTTAGTGGCCTCAGGAAAGATCAGGCTCATTCAGAATGATAGTCTTTCAAATCTACTTTCGAACTGGCCCTCGAATGTTTATCAGGTACAAGAAGAAGAATTAGGTTGGCAAAGAATCAGAGAAGACATCATTGTTCCGTTCCATATTAAAACAGGCATTATGAGGGACATTGGCAGTCAAGTAATCAACAAGGGCTACCAGCCAGATTATGCCATCCAAAAGGATGCCCAGATCAACTATACCATCAAGCCAAGAAACTCAGATATCAAATTATTAGTGAAGGATTATGAACTGGAAATTGATGGTTTTGCAAGTGCGTGTATCCTCTACACCAATATTATTAACCTTCAGGCTGAGGGGTTGAGAAACCAGATCCTGACTATTCAAAAACTTATTGATCAAGAAATCAATGAGAACCCATAATCAAATTCTTTAGACACATCAGACAAATGCTTATTGACTATATACTTTTCTATGCTGAGCCCAGCCGAAGCATCTACCCATTTAGTTGGTGTAGAAGATCCCTCCACAAGGTCGGGATTAAAAATGAGTTTGATTTTAGGAATGCCCGCTGTTTTCCGTCTTCTAACAACTTTTGACTCCTAATTCTTAATTGACAATTTTTAACTGATCACATATGAAACTCCAGCTCTTTCAAGTCGATGCATTCACGGATCAGGTTTTCAAAGGCAACCCAGCCTGTGTGGTTCCTTTAGATGAATGGCTAGCTGATGATATCTTATTAAAGATCGCTCAAGAGAATGCGGTGGCAGAAACAGCCTTCTTTATTGACAAAGGAGATCATCTTCATTTGCGCTGGTTCACACCTGAAATAGAAATGGACCTCTGTGGGCATGCTACCTTGGCCACTGCGCATGTCATCAAGGCTGAACTTAACTACAAAGAAGAAGTAGTCAGGTTTCAATCACAAAGTGGAGAGTTGACTGTACAAGAAACCGATGGACTCTACACCTTAGACTTCCCTACTCGCCCACCCGAACCTGCTGAGCTTCCCAAAAACATTAAGGAGTCCTTAAGCATCCAACCACAAGCAGTTTTCAAGGCTAGGGATTATGTACTGCTTTATAAAAGTGAACAGGAAGTCCTAGATATAAAGATCGATCGAGTTTTATTCGACCAAATCAATCTTGACCCTGGAGGAGTAATCGTAACCGCTCAAGGCAATGAGGTAGACTTTGTTTCTCGCTTCTTCACCCCTCAAGCCTCTATACTCGAAGATCCGGTAACAGGATCAGCCCATTGCTCCTTGATTCCGTTTTGGGCAGAAAGACTAAAGAAGACAGAAATGGAAGCGCAACAACTCTCTGCACGTGGTGGTAGCCTGCATTGCCTGCTAAGAGGGGATCGCGTTTTAATCAGCGGAAATGCCAAGACATATCTACAGGGCTGGATTGAGATATAATGCTTAGTGCAAAATTACAATTGGCTAAAGTCTTCAAATGCTTAATTACCATTTAGGATTTCTGACTTATGGCTTCCCTAATCCATCATTCATAATGCTTAATTGTTTCTTCTTAATCATTAATTTAAAAGATGGAATTACTAAAACTCGCAACTGACTGGGCACGGGACGAAATCTTCTCTTCTAAATTCTTCATCCTTTTTGGATTGATCTTCATCATAGCTTCTATCGGGTTTTGGCAGCTTGGCAAAACAGACATGGCCAAGGCATTTGTTACTCCCACCTTGGTTACTGGGGTATTATTGATCATTGTAGGTGGCGGTTTATACTACAGCAATACACAGCGACTCAAGAATTTCCCAATAGAATATAAAGCAGATGCGTCTGCCTTTCTGGATTCAGAATTAGAGCGGGCTGAAAAAACGGTTAAAGAATTTGACAATGTGGTATTGAAAGTGATACCGGCTATTGTGGCGGTATGTGCCTTACTGATCATCTTTGTAGATAAACCTGTTTGGCGAGCAGCTTGTATCGCTACCATAGGCATGCTGGTCATTATTATGGCGGTGGACATCAATTCTAGCGCCCGAATGAAGGAATACCATAAAGCCCTTCTTGAGCAAAAGGAATAACTTGACAAATTACTTATGGAGGGTAAAAAGAAAACAGATGAGCAGTTGGGCATGTCTAAGCTCATTGACAGAAGAGACTTTATTCATGCTACTGTCTTAACCTCTTTAGGGGTGATGCTCCCCTTCTCAGCCTCGAGTTTTACTGAGTCAAGCCCACAAACTACAGAATACCCTCCTCTTAAAACAGGAATGAGAGGTGCGCATGATGGCTCGTACGAGGTAGCACATGCACTGGCTCGTGAAGGCAAGTCATTCAATAATCCAATTGATCTAGATGAGACCTATGACTTGGTGGTTGTTGGTGCTGGCATCAGTGGTTTGACAGCTGCCTATGAGTATCGCAAGAAATACGGAGAAGACTCAAAGACCCTGATCTTAGATAATCATGATGATTTTGGTGGCCATGCTAAGCGCAACGAGTTTGATCAGTCGGGCAATACACGACTCTCATGGGCAGGTACCATGAATTTGGAATATACTTCGTTCAATGACCAAGTGCTTGAATTTCTAGATGAATTAGGCATCAAACCCAAAAAGCTTTCTCGAAAACTGACTTTTGAATATGGAGATGATTGCCCTTCCATTTGGTTCGATGAAGAAACATTTGGTAAAAATGTACTTGTTCCAGGCTTCTCCATGTATCAAGGAAATGAAATTGACTTAAATCATATCGATAAGTTTCCGATCAGTAAAACCGCTAAGGAAGCTCTTAAAACTTTCTACTCTTCTAATGACAATGTGCTTGAGGGCTTATCAGATTCAGAGATTGATCAAGTGCTGTATAAAACCAGTTATACAGACTTTTTAGAACAATACTGTGACCTTCCAAAAGAAGCGATTGAACTATTTATGAAAGCTACGGATGGATATTGGGGTGTTCAACCTCATAGTCTTTCTGTAGCTGAATGCATCGGAGCTTGGCTCCCAGGAGTTCACAGGCTTGGTGGCGCTGGTGCTAAAGTGGCAGGAAATGATGAGTCGGAAGAAGTGGCCATGTTTCCAGATGGTAATGCTACCATTGCTAGGCTGCTCGCCTGCTCGTTAATTCCTGAATTATCTGAAAATGCCCAATCAAAAACCATTGCCATGGCAACGCTGGACTACGACCAGCTAGATATTGCTGATCATCCAGTAAAGATCCGATTGTCTTCAACCGTGGTTAATGTCAAAAATGAAAATAATGAAGTGGTTACTACTTATGTTAATAATGGCAAGACCCTTCGTATTCGTAGCAAACACAGTGTTTTGGCCTGTTACCATGTGATTATTCCTCATCTTTGTCCTGAGCTACCAGAAGCGCAAAAAGAAGCCCAACGATATCAGGTAAAGCATCCTATGCTGGTTACCAATGTGTTGGTAAAAAACAGCAAAACGCTTGATCAACTCGGTATTTCCGGTGCCTATTGCCCTGGTCGTATGCATGCCAAAGTGTTTATCACAAAAGGAGTTGATACAGCTGGCTATCAACCAGATTATCATAAAGATGAAGCTGTTCCGCTAATGTTTTGGGGAATGATGGCCCCACCTGCCCGTAATCTACCTATCCAAAGCCAATTAAGAGCCGCAAGAGGTGTATTGCTTACTAAGACATTCGAAGATTTCGAACGTGAGGTTCGAAGCGTTTTAGATGGCCTATTAGGCCCTGCAGGATTCAATGTTCAAGAAGACATTCTTGCTATAACAGTCAATCGTTGGCCCCATGGTTATTCATATGGCTACCTGAACCTTTGGGATGAAGAATACGCACCAGGAGAGGCTCCCCATGAAATCGCGAGAAAGCCAATTGGAAATATCAGTATTGCCAATTGTGATGCCGCTGCCTCGGCATACACACAAGCAGCCATTGAAGAGGCTATCAGAGCGGTAGATGAACTGAATTAGTAAATTCCGGCCCAGTTTATCGTCATTTATCGTTCATTCATCGAAAACTCCAAGAACAAGTGATCGTCTGATTTAACTTCTAATCATCTGATTCTATATCTTATGAAAAAATATATCTATATTTGGCTGATATTTCTTGGCCTCCTAACACCTTCTATATCTCAAGAAGTATTGCCTTTCCCCAAAACACCGTCTGCTTCAAAAGCGGGTGTTACTATGCAAGAATCGCAGTATGCTGTTACCATGCAAGAGAAACACTTGCCTGCCAATGCACCAAATATTTTAATTGTCTTGATCGATGATGTGGGATATGGTCTACCTGATACCTATGGCGGAGAAGTACATACTCCTAACCTTTCAAGAGTAGCCAATAGAGGTGTATCGTACAATAGATTTCATTCAACTGCCATGTGCTCACCAACTAGAGCCAGTCTTCTGACTGGACGGAATCATACAAGAGTTGGAAATGGTCAAATAGCCGAATTAGCCAATGATTGGGATGGTTTTAGTGGTGAGATTCCGAAGTCTAGTGCTACTGTCGCAGAAGTACTTAAACATTATGGCTACAATACCGGTGCATGGGGTAAATGGCACAATACACCTAGTACAGAAACCACAAGAATGGGACCTTTCGATGCGTGGCCGACAGGCTATGGTTTTGAATACTTTTATGGCTTTTTAGCTGGTGAAGCCTCACAATATGAGCCCACACTAGTTAGAAACACAACGTTTGTTGAAACTCCTTCAAAATTGAAAAATGGTGACCCATATCACTTGACAGACGACCTTGCCGAGGATGCTATTGCTTGGCTCAGAGATCAGAACGCTATGGCTCCAGATAAACCATTTTTGATGTATTGGGCTTCAGGTGCTTGTCATGGACCCCATCAAGTAGGAAAAGAATGGTCTGATAAATACAAAGGTAAATTTGACGATGGTTGGGATAATTACAGAGAGAGAGTTTATGATCGACAAAAGGCAATGGGATGGATTCCTGAGAGCACAGAATTAACCGCAAGACCTGAAACTTTAGCCTCTTGGGAATCTATTCCTGAAGATCAGAAACCTTTTCAAAGAAGATTAATGGAAGTTTTTGCTGGGTTCGCTGAACATACAGATTACAACGTAGGACGAATTCTAGACGAATTAGAAAACCAGGGTAAGTTTGACAACACCATTGTCATTTATGTTTGGGGCGATAATGGATCGAGTGCCGAAGGGCAAAATGGATCCATTAGCGAATTGCTAGCCCAAAATGGAATTGCCACAAAAATAGATGATCACATTAGAGCGCTGAATGAGCTAGGCGGTTTGGATGTACTCGGAACTGATAAAACGGACAATATGTATCATGCTGGGTGGTCATGGGCAGGAAGCACACCCTACAAAAGCATGAAATTGGTTGGAGCTCATTTTGGTGGAACAAGACAACCGCTTGCAGTATCATGGCCTGATGGATTGAAAAATGACAATATTTATCGGGACCAATTTCACCATGTAAATGACATCGTCCCTACGATTTACGACATATTGGATATCACCCCACCTAGAGTGGTTAATGGAATAACACAAGATCCAATAGATGGGATAAGCATGTACTACACATTTGATAATCCGAAAGCACCTACCACAAAAACAACACAATTCTTTGATATCATGGGGAGCAGAGGCATTTATCATGAAGGTTTCTTTGCGAGTACCTTCGGCCCTCGTGAACCTTGGACCCCAGGAGCACCAAACCTGAAAGATTGGAACCCACAAGAGGACGAATGGCAACTTTATAATGTAGATGCAGATTGGTCACAGCAAAATGACCTATCAGCACAACAACCTGATAAACTGGATTATCTTAAAGACCTCTTTTTACTTGAGTCTACTCAAAACAAAAACCTGCCTATCGGTGGAGGACTCTGGGTTCCTGTTCTTCATCCAGAGTATAAACCAAGACCTGAACTAACAGAATGGGAATTCATTGGTGAAATAAACCGAATACCCGAATTCAATGCACCATCACTTGGAAATACAAACAACGAATTGAGAATGGAAATAGAAATAGGCAAGAAGGCCAATGGTGTCTTGTATGCTCTAGGTGGCTTTTCAGGTGGCCTTACGTGTTACATGAAGAATGGATATCTACATTATGAATACAACTTATTTGAAGTTGAACGAACAAAAAAAGTGTCTAGCCAACCATTAAAAAAAGGAAAACACACCATTGTTGTAAAAAGCAATTTCGAATGGACCGCAAAGGGTCTATTAGGTAAAATCTCTATACTCGACAATGGCGAAGAAATTCTAAACTTTGAAGTACCGCGAAGTGCTCCATTGACATTTACTGCAAATGAATGTTTGGACATTGGTTCTGATTTAGGGTCACCGGTATCACTCGCATACTTTGATAACAAACCATTCAAATTCAATGGTGAAATTATCAATACAACTATTTCATATGTGGGCAATTAGGTTGACAAAGGATGTAACCCTGCAGCAAAGAGCATCAGTCAGGGTTACATATCCTTCTCAATTGCTACTCGGATTTCTATGCTGATGTTAATCTCAATTTATATCTTGGTATCTGATAATCAGGAAAATGGATTTAAAAAGTGATTATACAAGTCGAGATCTATCACTTCAACCCGATTATGAGGGTCAGGTAAAAGCAGTACTAACTTTTTCAAAATATAACAAGGGCGGCAGAGAAAGCATTCTTTACGTTCACGGCTTCATCGACTATTTTTTTCATCCGCATGTAGGTGCCGCTTTTAACAAAAATGGATACGATTTTTATGCATTGGACTTAAGAAAGCATGGTAGAGCATTACTTCCTCATCAACACCCCAATTATTGTCGAAGTATAGCTGAGTACTTTGAAGAGATCACAATGGCTATTGAGGAGATAGACAAAAAAAGTACAGGCATTTACATATTAGGGCATTCTACTGGTGGGCTCACGACAAGCTTATACATGAATGAAGGGGCTAAAAAAGATCTGGTGAAAGGACTGATATTAAATTCTCCATTTTTAGATGTGAACCTGCCCAAATGGCAAAAAACAATCACGGTGAAAGCAGCCAGGATCGTTGCCCGATTCTTAGACTATGCCAAAGTAAATGGCGCCATCTCTCCTGCTTATGCACAAAGTGTACATAAAGATCATTTTGGTGAATGGGATTTCAATAAAGAATGGAAACCAATCAAAGGATTTCCAGCATTTTTCAAATGGTTTGTCGCAGTAGATAATGCACAGCGAAGATTAGCGTCTTCCGACATAAAAGTACCTATTCTGATATTACATTCATCAGGTTCTTACCGTACTGCCAAATTCAGCGATAAAGCCTTATCCCATGACATTGTACTCAACATTGAAGACATCAGAAGAGTAGGTAAAGACCTCGGCAATGATGTCACTTTTGAATCGATTCATGAAGCACAGCACGATGTCTTTCTGTCTAAAGAAAGTGCTCGTAATGATGCATTCAAAAAGATGTTTGCTTGGCTCAAATTGCAGGAACAGTAAAATTCTCACTTGAGCGAAAACTATATTTTATTCATTTAAATATTATCCTCTAGATTCTCTTGAGCTTCTATCTCATTTGTAGCACCTTCTAAAGCGTCTGTATAGTTTTGACGATTGGTCTCATAATTCATATCAAAACCTGTTTTTTCAGGAAATTGCTCAATCATTACAGTTGTTGATGGGAAGGCAAACGAAAGCCCCATAGAATTGGCTAAGGTGAGAATACCCATATGAAGGATATGCTTTGACCTCTGAAGGTTATTCCAATCAGGCCTCACGAAATAAACGTTTACTAAGATATTTAAACTAGAGGACCCAAACGCCTCAAACTCAACATTGAGCTTCTCTTTGTCTGTATTTGGGTGTTTTAAAATGAGCTCCTTAATTCCTTCTATGAATTTTTGTAACATATCTGGAGGCGTATCATAGCGGACACCAATTGTAGTCATATACCTTCTGAGTTTTCGGGCCTCTTTATTGTTAATGATCAACTCGGCCAGTTGACTATTTGGAATATGATAAACCGAAGTATCAAATGTCCTTATTCTAGAAGAACGGAACCCTACTTCTTCCACCGTCCCCGACACCTCTCCCGCTTCTATCCAATCTCCTATTTGGAAAGGCTTATCTAAAAAAATCATTAAACTTCCGAGTAGGTTTTTCACGGTATCCTGGGCAGACAAGGCCAAAGCTAACCCACCAATCGAGACCCCAGCAAGAACAGAATTTGGGTTTACCCCAGCTACCGTCAAAAGCTTCAACAAGCCTATGATCAAGACTAAGCCTCTAAGTACGTTTTTAATAATCGGGATAAACTGAACATCCAATTTTGAATTATCCTTTGCTGCAAGTTCACTGTAGAAAATGGCCACATTACTGATCAAATACATGAAAAATGAAACCCACAGTATTATGATTGCATAGTCAAAGCCACTGAAAAGGAAATTGGAAATATTGATTTCAAACTGCAGAGTCGGCAGTACTTTAATGACTAATTGAATTACAATCAGGTAAGCCAAGGATGCTCTCATTTTTCCGGAACTCTTCTTGAACCTTGAGCTTTCAGACTTATGAATTCTTCGACCGAATTGATTAGTAACAAAGAACAACAACCTCTTGATGAGCTTAGCCAAAAGCACAGATATAAAAAAGAGAATAACTGCAGCAATCAGCTTGTGGACCTCAAGCCCAAGTATTTTACTATCACCAAAAGCCTTCGATATTCTATCAAAGAGTCTTCCTCCATAAGGAAATGTCTCATTATATAGCTCGTCTATTTTCTCAACAGAGAATTTGGAAAAATACCAACGGCTCTGACCCTTGGCCTTTTCCACATAAAGGTCAGGAAGTTTGGATGGGAAAAGGACATAGCGGTGTGCAATGTCAATTCCAGAAATAGTATCTGTATAATCTGGATCACTGGGAATGCTGGATATCCTAACCTTAAGGCCTTTTGCGCTGAGAAGTTTAGATAGCTTTTGCGCCCTTTCTACAGCGGTTTGCCCCTTTACTCCTTTCAATGTCCATCCTGCCGTGACCCAGTCAGGGTTGTCCTGTTGAGTGTAATTAATAAAGGTAAAGACTGTACTTTGAGGCGAACTAAGGTCTTCAGGTATAGCAGAGTTCTGAGAATATAAATTGAAAGAACTAGCAACTGATATTATCCAAAAAACAGCGGAGCACAAAAGTTGATTCAAGTTTAACTGTTTCATCATCCTATGATTATATCAAAAATCCATGGGAGAAAGTGCCATTTACCTATTTCTCCATGAATAGTTCAAGGTGCAGATGAAAAGGATGACTTTCAGAAACCTTCGATAAAGCCACATTTTATATCGACTAGCGGAAACAAAATTCACCCTCTTTAAGAATAAAACTTTAATCAAAGTATTATTGTGACCAAAAACTCCATTCGATCATAGAAGATAATGTAAAAGCTTTAAAATTCATTAAAGAAGACATGAGAAAGCATCTTTTAATCTCGAATTTGCTAATTTCAATACATGATGTCTTTGGTCAATCGCTCTTCCCTACTCCTAATCATTCTTCTTTATTCCTGTCTAAATACATCTGGCCAAGAAGCTAAAGTTGACGAAGTATTTAAACGATACGCCAAACCTCAGAGTCCTGGGGCTGCCGTTGCTGTAGTCAAAGGTGATGAGGTTATTTTCAAAAAGGGTTACGGCATGGCCAACCTAGAATATGACATTCCAATTACGCCTTCTACCATTTTCCATATCGCTTCAGTTTCAAAGCAATTCACAGTTTATTCAGTTCTATTACTTGAACAAAAAGGAGATTTGAGTCTAGATGATGATGTACGCAAGTACATTCCCGAAGTACCAGATTTCGGGCATACCATCACATTAAGACATTTAGCAACACACACGAGTGGTATGCGCGATCAATGGGCATTACTCGGAATGGCAGGCTGGCGACTAGATGATGTCATCACCAAGGAACAGATCATGAAATTGGTTTCTCAGCAAAAAGAGCTGAATTTCGAACCAGGTGAAGAATACCTATACTGTAATACAGGTTTCACACTGTTGGCAGAAGTAGTATCACGCGTATCGGGCAGATCCTTTGCAGATTTCACAGACAAGTACATATTCCAACCACTAGAAATGAAGAACACGTTGTTCTATGACGACCATCAAAAGATCGTTAAGAACAGAGCCTACTCCTATTCAACAAATGGAATTGGTTACAAAAAAAGTGTTTTGAGCTACGCCAATGTTGGCGCAACCAGCTTGTTCACAACGGTTGAAGACTTAAGCCTCTGGGCAATGTTCCTAAATGAACCCACTGAAAGTCAAAAACCTTTGGTTGATGAAATGAGTACCAAAGCTCTATTGAATAATGGACGCACCTTCGGTGGTGGCATGGGTCAATTCATGGGGCCGTATAAAGGTATTCCTGAGTTGGCTCATGGAGGTGCAGATGCCGGTTACAGAACCTATTTGGCAAGATACCCGACTAAAAACATGGCCGTGATCGTATTTAGTAACCTTGGAGAATTCCAATCGAGTGATATGACGCACAAAGTAGCAGACATTTTCTTGGCTGATGCATTTCCACCAGAAACTAAACCAGACCCCAAAAATGAAGCTGTAGAAGTAGACGAAGAGACCTTAAAATCCTATGCAGGACGATATGAGATAGAGCCTGGTCGCATCTTGACAGTGTCTGCTAGAAATGGCCAGTTTTATTCTAGAACCACCTGGGAAGGTAGAGTGAACTTTATAGCAACCTCTCAAACCACATTCGATGCAAAAAACGCCAATGGAAGCGTTGAATTCATTTCCAATACCAATGGAGAAGTCATAGCTGTTGACATCACACAAAATGGTGACACCAAAAGAGCCAATCGTGTTGGTTCTTTCGATAGAAAGAGTGTCAACCGAGAAGAACTAGTTGGAAGCTATTACAGCGAAGAGTTACAAACAACCTATGTATTAAAGTTTGACGGTAAAAAGCTCACGGGCCATCATGCTCGACACCCCGATTTCCGTGTCAGCACATTAGAAAAAGATGTTTTTTCGGCCAATGCCTGGTTTATGAGACAAATACATTTCGTCAGAAACAACCAAGGTGAAATAACCGGCATGAAGGTGTCCAACGGCCGTGTCCGTGATCTCTGGTTTGAGAAGGTAAACTAAATCCTTATTAGAAAACGATAAGCGAACCCATTTGACTAAGACCTTCAGGTTTATATTCCACATGACATTTGTAGTTATATACATGTCGATCATGTCCGAATACAAGACGGCTGAGGGTTTTCTTCACTGATTATTATCTATTTCTTTATATTCATACTGTCTTCAACCAATATGCGCATATCATGAAAAAAGAGGTCGTTGGAATAATTCTGGGTATCATCCTATTCTCTGCCATTTCCTCTTTTTTGCCTCAAATGATAGAAACACCTTATGAGCACGGTCAAAAAGAGCTCTTTAGCCAAGAGAATTATGGCAACCCCGATCTGTTGGATGATAGGGTTTTTCTAAGCGAAAGACTCAAACTGAATTTGGTTCCACGGTATCTTACTTGGGGAATGGTTCAAGCGGTATGCCTAGGACTGATCTTTGCTTTCCTACCAAGCGTTTACTACTTATTCAACACACTGAATATGGGTCGTGAAAGATGGAAATACCTCGGGCTTTCGCTCATTGCGATTTCCTTGATATTTGGTATCAGCGGTTATTTCCAGCAACAGACAATGACTGGCCCCGTTGAGATCATGACCAAATACCAAGTGCTGATTGGTGACAATTCTGTTTGGTTCAATGCCGTGATCACTATTCTTTACCTAATACCTGCAGGAGTTACGCTTGCTGTCAATTTCGTATTGATTCAAAGGTCTTTAACAGATGGCTACCTCAAAGAAAACCTAGACTACATTAAGCAGACCTACAATAAGCTTTTAAGGTATACAACAGTCATTCTGGTACTTGGTATTCTCGTTACAGATCTATTGCGCCAAGCGATCATCGAGGTTGTTGGGGCACAAAACGCTTACCTTTTTCCTAAAGAATTTGTTATAGGTTATTCACTTGTGTTTAGTTTCTTCATTCTGATTTTCTATGGCCCTCTAGGGTATAAAGTACTGACTGCTGCAAATAAAGAATATGCGGAAAAGCATCAAGAGGAGAACCCAAGCAGCACAAAAAGCAAATCTTTTTTAGCCAGATGGGACCCACGTTTTGTGGAGATCACACTCTCTACTTTGGCTCCCATCATTACCGCAATTTTGCTGGAAGTGATCGCTTAATTGCGGCCAGAAGTGGTAAACATTAAACATTAAGCTCGAAGTCAACCTTTATTTAATATGAAAGTTCTCCTTACAGGTGCTACAGGCTATATAGGTAAGCGGCTTCTGCCCTTACTTGTAGACAAGGGCCATCAAGTAGTTTGCTGTGTACGAGATCAGCAAAGGTTTACAGCCCCTACTTCGCTTCTTCCGTCAATTGAAGTCATTGAAGTGGACCTTTTAGATCTGGCTAGTCTTGATAAGATCCCAGATGACATCGAAGCTGCCTACTATTTGGTGCACTCTATGAGCAGCTCCAATGAATACCAACGCCTTGAGGCTTTAAGTGCCAATAACTTTAAAGAATCACTAGCTAAAACAAAGGTTAAACAGGTCATTTACTTGAGTGGAATGGCCAATGATCAGACACTTTCACCACACCTTTCCTCTCGAAAGCAAGTAGAAGAAATTTTAGATCAAGGTAAATACCATTTAACCACCCTGCGAGCCGGAATAATCATAGGCTCAGGCAGTGCCTCATTTGAAATCATTCGCGATTTAGCTGAAAAGCTCCCCTTTATGATTGCGCCAAAGTGGTTAAATACTAGAAGTCAACCGATCGGTGTTCATGATGTAAAGAATATGTTGTTGGCCTGTTTAGGCAATACCAAGTTGTATGACCAACACTTCGATATTGGAGGTCCAGATGTATTGAGTTATAAAGAAATGCTTATGGGTTATGCTCGAGCTAGAAAACTCAAACGATGGATTCTTGTGGTGCCTGTAATGACACCTCGCCTCTCCTCTTATTGGCTCTACTTTGTCACCTCAACCAGTTACAAGCTAGCCACAGCCTTAGTCGATAGCATGAAGGTAGAGGTGGTAGCCAAAGATGATCGGATCAATCAGCTACTAGATATTCAACCCATGTCTTTCGATGAAGCACTTTCAAGGGCTTTTAGACGTATCAAGCAAAACAATATCACCTCAAGCTGGAAAGACTCCTATGTTTCGAGTGATGTGGCCTATAATATTTCAGACTTCATTCAAGTACCCACTTTTGGTTGCTTTATCGACAACAGAAGTATGCCTTATGGCACCAAAGAAAAAACCATTGGAAAGATCTGGAAACTTGGCGGAAAGAACGGTTACTACTTTGGCAATTGGCTTTGGAAACTCAGGGGCTTTTTAGACAAACTAGTTGGCGGTGTGGGTCTTAGAAGAGGAAGAACAAGCCCGGAACAAATTCAAGCAGGCGATGCATTAGACTTCTGGCGCGTTCTCTATGCAAATAAAAGCGAAGGGCGCCTGCTCCTATTTGCAGAAATGAAGCTTCCCGGGGAAGCCTGGCTTGAGTTCAAGATCAACAACGACCAAGTGATTCAAACCGCCACATTTCGTCCTTTAGGGCTAATGGGTAGATTGTATTGGTATAGTGTCTTACCATTCCATGGCTTTATTTTTAAGAACATGCTTAAAGCCATTTCCGAATAAGCTTCTTGTGTTATTTATTTTTAACTAAATCCAGCTTTGTTAAAGCTTTGATTTTCTATTTATGACTTAATGGGGTCTTTCTAAAAATAATGGTAAAGGCTAGAAGCCAAATAGCGAATTGCTCATTTTTTTGGGTAATATCCATAGTTCTCTTCCCCCATATGAATAACCGCAGCAACCTGTAAATTCATAAAAAAATCAATATACAAGCTATGAATAGAATACTACCTGAATTAGTCAATGATCATTATCAGGGAAATAAACTGGCACTTTACTTTTTTTATGTCATCACATTAGTGACCATAGGTAGATCACTCGTTCATATCTTCTCTTTAGGTGGAGGAGCGCAAAGTATTGCCACCATTCCTCTTTATACCTACTCACAAGAAGCATCGGATGTAGTAATTCACATTTTTGCCGAATGGGGACTGACGCAATTGCTTTTTGGCATTCTGTATGTAATAGTTTCTTGGAAGTACAAGAGTCTTATTCCTTTGATGTATCTATTCATCTTTGTAGAATATAGTGGCAGACTATTTTTAACACTTTACAAACCAATTATTCTCGAAGGAACAGCACCTGGAGGTGTAGGTAATTATATTATGATTCCTCTGGCCTTGGTCATGTTATTCTTATCACTTCGAAACAATACAAAATGACCATTAACATTACAAGAAATTCTAAAAGAAGCGCCTCATATCTCTATAATTACGATATGGTTTGGTAGGATATTATGCCAATAATTACACTAGTGTAGTGTAACGAAGGTCAATTAATAACAAGCTACCTTTTTCTTATTTGCCTTTTCTCCAATGGCCATTTATTAAGAGTTTTCAAATTTATTATGTAATAAAAAATGGTTTTTATATCATAGTAAATACGAGAGAATTCTAAGAATGGGAAAAAATAATTTCAAATTAAGTCCTGCCGACAAAGTCTCCATTATCATAGCGACAATAGCATTGATATCTGCAATGTTCACTACCTATATCCAATTCTTCTATGAAACAACAGATCTAAGAATAGGTGACATCGATTTTAAGGCTTCAAAAGACTCTGTTGGTCAAAAGGTCAATATCAATATTCTCCTTCTAAACACTGGAACCAATTCGACCGCAATTATTGACTGGTATTCCTTTCTCTCAAAAGATGGGTCTCTAACCAATGGTACTTGTTATAACAATGAGATCAATACCCTAAATAGCAACCTATACACTTACGGTTGTCGATCCGATATCAATGAAATCATTCAGCCCAATTCGGTTAAGTTCATTGACCTTTATCTTGAAATTACACATGAGAAATTAGAGCAATTTATTGCTGAGCACTCCCAAAATGAGGCACCTTTTTTAAATCTTGGATTACGTGTCAATTTTGCTGACTCAGATGGCGAGTTAGTATCAAAGGAAATACTCATAGGTGATATTCAATTCAATGAAACAGGAGCGATAACTGCCCAATACACTAAAGACCCAGGTGACTTGATCATTTACTGATGCGTAATACTCTACAAGCTACATCTCCTTTATTCTTGCTTTTTATCTTTTTAAAAACAGCTCAAAAAAAAAGATGTGTATTACGATTATTGAATCAATCAAAGAATACTTCCATTCGAATTAAACCAAGATTAGTAAATACCATCCAATGAGCATGAAGTTGACAAATTATGTGGTGGTTTTTCTTGTTTTAATATGTCTCTCATGCAATGATGAAGAAGGAATCCCAACGGTAGAAGAAACAAGAGGATACAATATGTTATTGATTGGCAATAGCTTTTTTAAACCTTATGCCAATCATTTGGAAATTGTAGCGCTTGACGCAGGTTTTGAGGAACACCAAGCCACCACCATCTTTAGAGGGGGAGATAATGGCAGGCCTATTAACTTCTGGAATGATACCTATAGTGCGGAACACCAGGAGATAAAGTCAATCCTCGATGCTGGTAATGTAGAGATCTTTGGCATGACTGCCGGGCCTGAATCCGAGGATCCTATTGAAGGACATCGGGCTTGGATAAGCTATGCTTTACAAAGCAATCCAGACATCAACATTTTCATTGCCATTCCTACCATTGATTTTCCTGCAGATTGGACTGAAAGAGCCAACGAATATGGCTTCGACACCATACAGGAATTGTACACATATTTCGTCAATGACATTGTCCATCATACAATGATCGATCAACTCCGTGCTGAATTCCCAAACACCAAAATCTTCTCAGTACCTACAGGATGGGCAACGATCAATCTTGCGCAAATGAACCAAGACAATTTGTTAGAAGATAATATTGCGATGTTCGGACCAAAACCCACCTCAATATTTACTGATCAAAAAGGTCATCAAGGACAAATTGCGATCGAGGCAGGTACTTTAGTTTGGCTAAGCAGTATCTATCAAGTAGACCTCAATACAAATAGTTACGAGACAGGATTCAATACAGACCTTCATATCCTAGCTGAGCAAATCATGATAGATCATAATTCTGAGTACAAGTTTAAGGATGACTAATTGAAGCACCGCTTCAGAAATCTATAGGCTAGATTTCAGTACAAACTGCATTTCCCTAAATTGGTCTTCAATGAGAGGAATTCGTCAAGCGCTTAACGATCGGAAAGAAGTATTCTGGCTATTCCTGTTATTACTCCTTGTTTGCACCAAGGGATTTGCGCAAAACAAGAAGCAAGAAACAGTTGAGATTCCTGAACCACTCAACTTTGACCTAGTTCGTGGCCTAGGTGCGGCCAAAGGTGAATTAGAGATCAATGCTTTGGCTGAATTTCCCTTCAGCGATATCTCCACAAAGGGTATTGATTGGGCGCCTGAGATCGAATATGCCCTCTTCGATGGTTTTGCAGTTGAATTGGAGTTCCCGATGAATAATGGCAAGTTGGAAGCCTATAAAATGGCGATTCAATACACCGTTGGTCAGCCGAGCAGCCGCTTTATCCACGGGCTACAGGTGATGGCAGA